>MDTD01080203.1_pt1 | contig 64396 bp, 62 predicted proteins | sample 811221 | NCBI WGS metagenome assembly MDTD01 (sample SAMN05326646, study PRJNA326480) | marine metagenome | isolation source: seawater | place: Pacific Ocean: South West | collected 2011
ATCCAATATCAGCTTTTTACCTTTTATAAGCCCTTTTTGTTTGAGTACTTCAAGCACTTCTCGCTCAAAATCAGCGACATAAGCTTTCCCTAAACGCTTGCGCCGTTTCGACAATAAACTGTGATGGATAATCCCTTTCTCGGTTTTCACTACAAACGTATCCTGCCCACAAAAATATTGGAAATATGGATTCCCGTGAAAATACTTAAGAATGGGTCTATCCCCAAGTTCCAACAGCATTTGACCCAACATTAACCCAAGGATTAATCGACTCGTCTTGATGACAGACTGTTTGCCATTGTCAAAGTACCCACGGTATATGACATCCATCTGATCCCACGGCACGAGCTCCGCTAACTTTATCCATCGGTTATGTGTATCTATCTGTCCTGAATATGGGTAGCTGAGTGAGGTACATTAATACTATTCTTTCAAGTGCACGGTTTTTCACTGTCTAAAGCTAATATCCGTGCACTTGGGTGTTTATTTCTTCTTGTAAAGATACCTTTATTTTACCTCATCTTACACTCAATATCACGATTTATTTGGCTGTTTTTAGCCTCCGTCAGCAGGGCCTAATTATTATTTTCTTTTTCAATAAAAATTTGTTCAGGGGATAAACTGGGAGGTGGCTGTGTTAGTTTTGCAAGGCCATTAGCCAACGCAATAGTAAAAGATAAAAACTCGCCGATGTTGCTACTAAAAATTTGAATTAATGCTGTTGGGTTGGTGGGTGCGGTTTTCATTGCCCCTTTGTGGCAATTAAGTGACTAGTTTCGCTTAATGAATTTTCAGCAGTTGCTTTGGAAATTTCAAAGTTATTTTTCCAAATATTTGGGATGGCTGAAAATCCCTGAAATTCTGATTTTATTTTTCCAGAAGTTAATTTCATTAGGTTTGGCATGGCGGATTGAATTTTTTCAATGGATGCTTCTTTAACTTCTAATTGAATCAATGTGTCATAAATGCAGACCTTAGATACTTCAATTTGGTTTTTATTGGCATATACTTTGATGATATGGCAAACTTCTGAATCAATTTTCTGCAATCTTTTATACACCATTTTTCGAATATGCCAAGTAATGATATGGTTGGACACTTCTTCACAAGGTTTGTTTTTTGTTTTGACAAATATAGTATTTTTAAGGATTTCATAAAACTCTTTCTCAGAATCAATTCGTTCGAGAAAGGCGGCCTCATACAGATTTAACTTTTCATTTTTTGATAATGATAAAAAGACACTTATTTTTTCACAAACGTCAAACGTCGGTGGCTTATAATTTTGGTTTTCAATTTGCCGTATATAAGCATCAGATGTTCCAATACCTTTGGCCAATGATAATTTTGTTATATTATGACGTTCCCTATAATATTTAAGTGTATTTCCAAATTTTCCCATAATCAGGGCATTATACACGAATGATTTAGATGTTAAAAGAAGCTTAAAACCGTATTGATTCGCTTCTTTTTTTTTTGTATTATTGTTTTGTTCCATTATATTTCTGGAGGTTCTGTGAAGCGTCTGATTTTAATTGTAGATGATGATCCAGTGATTCATGTTTCATTAATGAGTGTCTTATTTTCCGATCACATTGAAGTTTATTCTTTGCATAATTCCTTGGATGCATTGCGATGGTTAGAAACATCTTCCGTTGATTTAATTATTTGTGATGTTGGTTTACCTAGAATGAATGGCTTGGAATTTGTGCGACAATTAAGAAAGAAAAACCGTATGGTTGGCATTATTTTTTTTACTGGTGTAAGTGCTCAAGTTAAACGGGAGGACGTTATTGATCTCAATGTGTATAGTGTGATGAATAAAGGAGATTTTGATGTGCATTCTTTTAAACAAAATGTTGATCAGTATTTGTTTGGTGTATTAGCATAAATATTTTTTGTTTTCAGTTGTTGTGGCTTCCTTTATACTTAAAATGTTATGAATTTAATACAAAATCAAATTTTAGAGCTTCTTAAAAAAAATGCCAGGTATTCAAATGGTGACATTTCTAATATGTTGAATGTGTCCGAATCTGTTGTTGAAACAGAAATACAAGGGTTGATTGAGCATGGCATTATTCGACAATTCACAACGATTATCAATGATAATAACATCGATGATTATCCCATAAGAGCCTTGGTAGAGTTAAGCATTAGGCCTGAAAAAGGAACCGGTTATGATGCAATTGCTCAACGAATATTTAGTTATGATAATGTGGTTTCACATTATTTGGTTTCCGGAAAATATGATTTTTTGTTGGTTGTTGAGGGAAGTGATCATAAGGATATTGCACATTTTGTTTTTGATAAGTTAGCCACCATTGAAAATGTAAAGTCAACCACTACGCATTTTATTTTTAAATCCTATAAAGAGCATGGTGTATTAATGGAAGAAGCAGCAAGCTCGTCTCGTTTAGCCATTTTGCCATGACGTTTTTATCTGACAGAGTTAACCGAATACCTCCATCGGGAATTCGTGTTTTTTTTGATTTAGTGCTTTCCTCAAAGGGCATTATTTCACTTGGTGTTGGAGAGCCAGATTTTTTAACGCCTTGGAACATTCGAGATGAGGCCATTTATCGTGTGGAGAAAGGATTTACAACATATACGTCAAATAAGGGACTTGAGGAATTGAGGGGGGCGATTTCTCATTATTTAAAGCAGCAATTTTCGATCGCTTATGACAAACATGAAATCTTAATTACAAGTGGGGTTTCTGAAGCGGTTGACCTTGTGTTTCGTTCTTTTATTAACCCGAATGATGAAATTATATTGCCTGAGCCTTCGTATGTTTGTTATCGGCCTTTAATTGATCTGTGTGATGGTAAAGCGGTTCCCTTGGATACATCATTAACTGATTTTATTCCTCGAGCATCTGATATCGAAGCATTGGTTACGAAGAATACAAAAGCCATATTATTATCTTATCCGAATAACCCCACAGGGCAATCTATTCCACCATCTGAGGTTTCTAAAATTGCTGACATTGCAGTAAAGCATAATCTTTTAATTATTACGGATGAAATTTATGCCGACCTATCGTTTGATTCATTTCAATCCATCGCTTCGATTCCTAACATGAAAAATCACATTATTTATTTAAATGGATTTTCAAAGGCACACTCAATGACAGGATGGCGGATAGGTTATGTGTGTGCAAATGAAGAATATATTGAAGCTATGAATAAAATTCATCAATACAGTGCGTTGTGTGCCCCAACATTATCTCAGTATGCGGCTGTGGAGGCGTGCCAAAATTCTTCGGATGAGGTTCAAAAAATGCGACAATCGTATTTGGAAAGGGCTCGATATTTCACAAAGATGATGAATGACGTTGGTTTAACTACGATTATGCCAAGCGGAGGGTTGTATTGTTTTACAAGCATTCAATCGTTATCGATGTCCTCACTTTCTTTTGCTGAAAAGTTATTGAAAGAATATCAGGTTGCTGTTGTTCCGGGAAATGTGTTTGGTGAGTCTGGAGAGGGGTATTTTCGAGCTTGCATTGCCACTGATTTTAATGAATTAAAAATCGCGGCTAAAAAAATTCAAGAATTTGTGACAGAACATGATTAGTGGGCAAATTATTGATGCGGTATTGCTCATATACATTGGTTATGCCATTGTTGTTGGTTTTATGCGTGGTTTTTTTAACGTTTTTGTGGGTATATTTGGTATTTATGGTGCCTCTTTGTTGGCTTGGCTATTTCAAGAGAAAATGCTTGTTTTTTCAACCAATGTACTGGGAATTTCAGCCAAGGCAAATCCTTCCATTATCTATATTTTTGTATGGTTATTTTTTTATTTGGTGATAACAGTTGCGGCTAAAATTTTGACGGGGGTTTTCAAGTTAACAGGAGTAAGCATTATGCTTCGTTTAACTGGGGCTGTATTTAATGGGGTAAAGGCTGTTATGATTACGGTTGTAGTGTTAACATTTATTTCAAACTTGAATAATGATTTATTTGAAGCAACGGGCATTACCGGCCACTTAACAAAAGTTGGCGCAAAGGTGATGAATCTGTATAGTGAAAGTATCGATGAAAATAAAGTTGAGGTTATAAAAGAATTTGTGAACTCAAAAGAGCCTTTTATTATTGATGACGATTTTAGATATAATTTATTGGAGAGGTAAGAGCAATGATTTGGAATGGATTAATTGAAAAGTATAGAGATTATTTGCCTGTAACGGAAGCAACACCAATTGTTTCTTTGTGTGAGGGAAATACCCCATTAATTCCTGTACAGAACTTAGCGAAATTTTTGGGAATTGATGCTCAATGGTATGTTAAATTTGAGGGGCTTAACCCCACCGGTTCATTTAAGGATCGTGGCATGTGTATGGCGGTTACTAAGGCGAAAGAAGATGGAATGAAGACCGTTATTTGTGCCTCAACTGGAAATACTTCAGCATCTGCCGCGGCGTATGCCGCAAAAGCAAATATGGGTTGCATTGTATTGATTCCAAAGGGGAAAATTGCACTTGGAAAATTATCTCAAGCGATGATGCATGGTGCAAGGGTTATTCAGATTGACGGCAACTTTGATGTGGCATTGAATATTGTCAGAGAAATTGCAGAAAAGAAGCCGATTGCTTTGGTGAATTCAGTCAATCCATATCGTATAGAAGGGCAAAAAACAGGTGCATTTGAAATTGTTGATCAACTGGGAACGGCCCCAGATTACCATTTCATGCCGGTTGGTAATGCGGGAAATATCACGGCTTACTGGAAGGGGTATAAGGAATATTTTGAATTGGGTAAAATTAATGCACTACCTAAAATGGTTGGTTTTCAAGCGGATGGTGCGGCACCAATAGTTCGAGGGCATGTTGTCGATAATCCTGAAACCATTGCAACCGCGATTCGAATAGGAAACCCTGCCAGTTGGTCATTTGCAGAAGCTGCTAGAGATGAATCCAATGGTCATATTGGCATGGTTTCTGATGAAGTCATTACAAAATACCAACAATTATTGGCACAGAAAGATGGGGTTTTTTGTGAGCCAGCGTGTGCCGTTGCCATTGCTGGTGTGGTCGAAATGGCTCAAGAATATAATTTTAAGCCCACGGATAAAATTGTATCGATTATTACAGGTCATGGGTTAAAAGATCCAGATCAAGCCATCAAGGTTTCTGTTGAACCAGAAGTCGTTGAAGCGAATTATAAGGCGGTATCTGATTCAATTTTTTCTACACATTAATTAATGACTCGAGTTACCTTGGCTCTTAAAGTATGTTTAGGACTTGTGGTTGTTATTTATCTATTGGGAAGCTATCTGTTTGTTATTCCAATGACGAAGCCCATTCTTCATTCTTTTATACAGGCTCAAATCTCGGATGCATTATCCAAAGATGTAACAATTGAAGATGTTGAGGGAACATTTTTTTCATCCATTGTTCTTTCTAATGTTGTTATTCAAAATTCTGATGAATATAGTCCATCCGTATTTGCAGTGGTGAAGCATGTGTCTTTTGATGTGTCATTTTTTCATTTTTTAGCCAATGCTCAGTTGTTAAAAAAAGTTACATTCGAGGATGTTTCTTTGAATGTTATTCGGAATAGAGATAAGAAAGTTAATGTTTTTGATTTTTTTGATTTATCAAATATTGGGCATGGTTTTAATAATGTTTCCATTGTTTTTGATAATGTTTCAGGGGAATATCATGATTATCGTGGGTGGGGAAGGGTTCCTGAGCATTTTGAGCACTCATTTACTCAGGGCAAGGGCAGAATTGATGTTGATCGAGATGGTAATTTGGATTTATCTGTTTCAATTTCATTGGAGGAACCATCGGGTCAGTTATTTATTCAAGGTGGTATTCAAGACGGGACATATATGTTTGAGTTTGATGTTAATCAGTTGAATGTGGATCAATGGTCGTCTTATTTGGTTCCAACTCCATTGGTTGATGTTTCTGATGATATTGTAACCATTAGAGGAACTTTAACCAACAGAGACTTATTGAAACAGCCGAACGGTGGGTTTTATTATGATATTGATGTTTTATTTGACTATTTAACCTTAACTTTGCCAAATCAGAAAATAAAAGGAACCAATTTGAATGGTAGGGTTAAATTGATTAATATTGATCGACCTGAATTAAAAATTGATTCAGTTATTGGGGAATATCACGATTTACTCATGCAGGCCAATGGGTCAATATACTTTGATACAAAAACGTATGATCTTCGTCTTCGTTCCTTAGCTACAGTCAATCATGATTATATGGTGAATTTTCTCGGCATTCAAACAATACCAGGCGTTGATTATGATGCATCATTAACGGGGCAGTTAACCGGTTCGTTTAGGCACCCCAAATTTAATGTTCATATTGGATCAGATTCAGTTTTTGTTGGGGATTACGGTATTGGTCGTGTTTATTTGGATGTTTCTAAAACTCGAGATGGTTTTGAAATTAAGTCATTGGGCCCATCGAAAGTGTTTGTTTCTGGAGAAATCGTTAAAAATTTAGTGGATCTTCAAGTGGATTTTAAAGAAATAGACGTGCCTATATTTGATCATCCTGTTGAGATTTCTTTTGAGGCATATGGTCCAATGGATGCATTAAAAACTTCGATAACGCTACCAAAATTACATCAGAACGTATTTGGTTATACCATTAATAAAATTCAATCCAATGTAGTATTGGGTGCGGATCGCTTGGCCATTTCTGATATGTCCATAGATTTAGAGAACACTCAGAAACTTTTTTTTGAAGGTGGTTATGATTTTCAACATCGAATGCTTTATTTAAATCAAAGTGGTTTGCAAAAACTATCTAAATTAATGAATTCTCAGCGCATTGATTCCATGGAATCCCAAATAAACATGCAATATTTAAATGGTCATTGGGATGTGCAAGTAACCAGCAATATCATTGGTGCTGGGGCAAAGGTTTTGGGTATTCCTATTAGTGAGTATGGTTTTAGCTTATCTCGAAATGCGGACGAATACTTATTAGATGTTGATTATTTTTATTCTGAAGGACAGCGATTTGATGGGCAAATCATATTTGATGGTGAAAACCTGAAATTCATTGATGCTAAATTTTCTCAATTGCAATTAAAGTACATGTCTCAATTTATTCCATCACTTAAAGGACTGGATATTTCTGGAACATCAACAGGACGGGTTTCTTACAGATATGATCCTCGGGTACCGAATCTGGATATGGTGATTGACATTGAAAACCTCTCATTTATACAAGGACAACTTGGGAATGTATTTATTGAAATGGTAAACCATGGTGAGGGATATGATATTATTAACTTTCGCTCAAGGGGTTTGCACCATTTGAATCTAACGGGGCATTTAGAATCAATGAACGCATTTGAGTTGTCACCAATGGCTGGTAGTATGATACGATTGGATGCATTTGATTACTTTTCTAAACAAAAACTATTTGGTCATGTAAAATTGGCTGGGACATTTAAAGGATCATCGTCTGGTTTTGAATATGACGGTTCCATTGAGTCGGATGATTTTGAATTTGATGGGCATCGGTTTGATTACTTATTTTCTGATTTAAGTGCATCATCAAGTACAGTGGATTTTCGGCGGTTATTGGTTGAACATAATGGTGGAAAAATGGACATTTACGGAAATATTCAACGTTTGAGTATGCCCCGAGATGAATTTGATTATGCGCTTAATTTGGACTTGCATTTTTCAAATTTTGACATCAAACTTTTTTCAAATATTTATCAATCGTATCTCCATTTGAATGAATTGAGTCTTGATTCTCTATTGGATTTTAATTTAACCAACCGATTTGCCTACCATAAATATCAATTGGATAACTTATCTCTTTTTAATGATTATAACGCCCCTGTTTCAACCCAAAAAAATCTTTGGAATTTTGAGGGGAAAATGAATGGGAATATTATCGTTAATACCAATCAAATAGATGATAACGCGATTGATTTAACAGTGGATCAATTTCGTTTGTTTGACATATTTAGTGCTAAACATCTTCGTATAGCATCAACTAAGCCCGATACTCAGCGCCAAGATTTTAAATTATCCATGGAAGGCTTTATTTATAACGACGCTCAAATTGATTATTTTGATACATTAATTCATTTTTTTCCGAAGCAGGGGGTCATAAAATCATCGGATCAAAATATTCGATTTGATGGTTTAACAATAGATAATATTATGGCGTGGTCGTATCGTTTGGATGATCGTTTTTTTGACTTGAATATGGATTTAAAGAAAAACGATTTATCCATTCTGTCTTTTGTATTTGTGCCGATCAAAACCATTCGTAATGATGGGCGGGTCAAGTTTTCTTTGTCCGGGCCATTGGATCAAATGTCGTTGGTGTTTTCAGAGCTTAGTTTAAACAAATTTAAATTGTCGTTTGATTCTGAGCGTTCAAATTTTAATTCTTCAATCATGGTTGACCGTAGTGATTTACGGTTGAATAATAATGTAATATATTTTGATTCAATTGACGTTGATTGGCAGGGTGTTGACACTTATCGACGAGTAACACGGAATGAGAAAAAAAATAATTTTGTATTAAATGGTTCCCTAACAATTAATAAACTCGACTTTATGGATCGCATGGAATTGATGGCGCAATATGATTTGAATATATTGCCATCCTTTTTCTCTGTTAATTTTCCATTGATTTATTCTGGAGATATACTATCATCTAAGTTAACTTTTTCTGGGCAGCAAACATACCCATTTAGTTATTCTGGAAGGCAGGTGGTTTTTAATACATTGGGTACTAAAAATGAGTCTGGTCCCACACTTAATGGGCAGATAATATTTCGAGATGGTGTTTTTAATGTTCCTAAGTTGGGTGCAAAAAAACGAAAAATGAGAATGGGGCTTGACTTAAGTGTGATTATTGGTCCAGGGAACTATGTTCAGGGAAGTATTGTTGGTGATGGGGTTTATAATTTAGCCAATAATGTATCACTTGAAATTCATGAGAAAATGCAGGATTTGCCATTTAATGTGTCGGGAATGTTAAATTCACCGAATATGTCAACGGCCATTCATTTTTATGAAGGCTCTGTGACTATTTTTGATGGCGTATATGAATTAATTCGCACTGACCAGCAATCTCATTATTTTAAAGAGATGCCAGAATTAATTTCAGAGCAATTTGTTTTTATTCGTCCAAGCCAGGTGGATGGTAAGCCACATTTAGGATTTGATATTCATTTGCGAGGCCTTCGAAAAAAAGATTCGGTAGCGACGACTGAGAATATTCGAAATTTTAATTTGCCTTTTTCAGCGATTGGTTTGGTAATGGATGGTGATTTACAGAAAATATCGCAAGGATTTACAGTATTGGATTTCGGGTTGGACTCTTATCAATCAACATATCCAAATTATGAGTTTTATGGGGCTTACCAAGTGAACTTATTGGACCAGCAATCATTGTCTCAACAATCGCAGTATGGCTTAACGTTGGTCATGCCTGAAATCATTACCAATACAGAAGCTTCAAATTTTAATCAATATGGTCGTCAGCAAGTGAATAGTTTTGTTAAGAGTTCCATTCGTCCATATGAGCGCCGTCTTGCACGACGTTTTGGGCTGTATGACTTTAGGCTTGATTATGATTTTGGCCGCTCATTCTTTTATTCAGATAGTGACGTTTTTCAAAGCCAAGACTTGTTGGGGCTAAGTGTGGTATCTAATTTATACAAAGAAAAAATGTTTTTGACAGTTCGATCTGATGTTGATTTATCTTCCGATGAATCTGTTTCTTATGAGAGGGGCATTAAAATTACGCAATTGGAATTGAAATACTTTTTTGAGCCCAATTTTAGTGTTGGGATGAAAAATATTAATGAATATGCGGAGATCACATCGTTTGATCCAAGGTTTTCAATAAATTATGGGTATGCTTTCTAAAATTATTGGGTATCTTTTCTTTTTTTCCGTGGTTATTTTTCCTGCGTTTATTCATCATGTAGAAGTTCATAAATCTGTTGATGTAGCGCTATTAGCTGAATTAAGGAATCGTTTTAAAGGAAGTTTTGTGACGGATCGTCAAATCAGAGAGTTTATTCAACGAATGAATGCAAAAGGAAATTATCAGCGGTTGATCTTTGAACTAAATGAATTGAATGGAATCAATACCTTGTCCTTTGATATTGTTCAAACGCCTGTTATTCGCAATATAATATTTAAGGATCTTCCAATCTCGAATGCCTTGCTTATGAATGGATTAAAAAATAGAAAGGGCCGTCAATTTAATTTTCGTTATTTAGAGTCAGATATTCGGTATATTAATCAGGTTTTGGATATTGAAGGCTACTTTTTATCCTCAGTTAGATCGTATGAGGTATTGGATGATGGTGATATTGTTATTGAAATAGAATCTCCACGTTTGCAAGGCGTCGAATTTCTTGGCTTAAAAGAAACAGAGCCCTTCGTTCTTTTTCGTGAAATAGTTTCCAAAAAACATACATACGTTGATCGATATTTTTTGGACGTTGATTACCAATCATTGTCGTCATTGCCTTATTTTTCATCAATTTCTTCCCCAAGCATTAACTACATTAGTTCTGATAATGTGACAATTTCTTATCGTGTTAAAGAGCGTAAAATCAATCGATTGGATATTGGTATTGAGGAACTTGAAAAAGATCAGGGGGTGGGCATTTTTTCAAAATTTAAACTGTATCATATGTTTATATATTCTGACTTTTTGTTATTGCAAGCTCAATTGGGGTATTTAAATGAATGGAATATTCGAACGTATCAAATGCATTATCAGCAACCATGGATTTTTAATCTTTATCAATTTGTGTTGGATGTCAAAGCCTTTACCATGTTTCGATCTGAGTTGTATCAAGGCGATTCCACGACGTACGATACTATTCGAACTGGTGGAAGTATTTTTTTAACGAAGCCCATCAAGAAATTGTTTCTTACAACGGGTGCAGGCTTTCGTTCAGAACGGGTTTATCCACAGATTACGGACGCTTTTTCTACATATAATTTAAATTCTTTAAGTGTTTTTATTGATTGGAATACGGTTAAAGCCCCATTAAATCCTAAAAATGGGCACCGGTCGAAGTTAATTATGGATAAAGGTGGTCAGATTTTTGGCGTGACTTTAGGTGGCGTTGACTTTACTCGCATTAGCCTAATGCATTCTCAGTATGTGCCTATTCAAAATTCAACCACCATTGCTTATCGATTATTTGGTGGGGTATATTACAAGCAAACAAATGCATCTACATTTGAAACAGAAAAGTTTAGTTTGGGTGGGTCCAATTCATTAAGAGGGTATAAAGAGTTGTCTTTTTATGGAAATTATCGGTGGTCGTTTAACGTAGAGCCACGATATCAATTTAATGATGGTTTGATGGGCGTTTTATTTTTGGATGGTGGTTTTATTTCTGATGCCATTCAATCGGCCCCCTTTTATTATGGGTATGGGGTTGGGGTTCGTTTTTTAAATGCTTTGGTCCCATTACGGTTGGATTTGGCCTATGGCAATGATCTCATTTTGCACTTTAATGTATCTCAAGCATTTTAGTAGCTGTTAGAAGGAATTCTTAATATCGATTAATGACGCATCGTTTTGGATCATGGTTTGAATGCGACGAATGGATGCGGTTAATTCAATGTTTTGGCCTTGATTGGCCTGTTCAATGATTTGAAGTTTGTCTTGCAATTCATCGGTACTTGTGGATGAATCTACGGCTTGAAGTGCGGGATCTGAAATAGTATCCGGTGCATTTATCACTTGTTCAAGTAATGAGTGCATGGCCAATACAGCATTAATGTCTGACACTAGATATCTTCTCCAGATGCCTTTAGGTTTTTTCCTGTTGGATCACTTTTTAGTAAGCCGATGCGTTGCATACGTTCGCGTTGAATTTTTGCAGAGTCATTGTATGATTGTTTCATCTCCAATGTGTCCGATTCTTCATTGACTGTTTTAGAATCCATTGCTTTGACACCCTCAATGTCCAAATGTTTTTCGATTAAATTATTAATTGCGTCCAATTCATTTAAGTTTTTTTTAAACTCGTTTTTGAATGCTTCACGTTCTTGTGCAGATAGTTCAACATTATTTTTATGGTTGGATTTATTTTCAAAATCATTATTGATGTTTAAGCTTTGTGTCATATCAATTCCTCTTAATTAGAGTATCGCCCAAAAAAACATAAAATATGCATTGATTATAATTGATATTTTAATTGATTTGCAAAACGTATAAGCGCTAGTTTTGCGGTTAGTTTTCCCGATTTAATTAATCGGTCAATTTCAGAAAGAGTTTTTAAAATTTGAGTGAGTTTGTTTTTTAGGGGGTTTTTAATCAGCGACTCCATTTGTTTTTTTATAAAAAATGGGTGTTTTCCTAATTGTTTGGCTAATTTTTCAGGGTGTATTCGTTGTTGATGGGCCAATGCCAGAGGCAACAGTTGATTGATTTGAAATAGAAACTGGTTAAATATCTTATGGGGATCTTCTTTGTGATTCATTAATTGATCCATATGAAAAATTATTTTATTGATATTTCCTTTTTTAATTGCGGTTGACAGCAGGGCATATTCTCCAACAGAATTGCTCGACGCATGAATAAGGTCATTTGAAGTGATGTTTTTTTTGGGTAAAATGGTGACCATGCATTTATCAATTTCTTGTTTGATAATTCCTAGATTTGATCCATACGCATCAATTAACATTTGCGCTGCTTTAATGTCAATTGGGCTGTTTTCTTTTTGGCAATAATAAATGATCCAGTCGATTACTTTTTGATTTTCCCATTCTTTGAATTCTGGACAGTCTTTTTCAATTACCTTATATTTTTTTAGAAGTTTATAGCCAATAGATCGCTTGTCGATTTTTTTTATGATGAATAGTAGCGGCAATTTAAAATTTGAGGCTGTTAATAAGCAACGTTCAAATGATCCGATGGTTTCTTTCGATATTTTTTTAAGCCATTTTGGATTAATGATTATTTGTCCTTTTTGAGGGGAGAACATGTCGCAAGCTTCTGTATTTAATATGAAGTCTTCTAAGGAGGTATTCTCTGTGAGTTTGTTAAAGGGAATGCCCTGAAATTTTGAGCAAATTTTTGATTTTTCATCCTCGATTAAGGGGGTGTTTTCACCGGTAATTAAGTAAAACATAAGAAAGTTAATGCATCATTTATTTAAACATGATTATAATATATATTATGAGATTTTTTAATGGTCTTTTCATTTTAATGATTTTTTGTGTGCCGGTTTCAGCTCAAGTGTTATTTGAAGAAGATACTAGTAAAAAAGTTGATGAGGCCCCTGTGGTTCAAATTAATCCAGTAAATCAAGAGAGTCCTGTGGTTCATTCCTCCTCCAATACAGTTGTTCGTTTGTTAAGTACCAATTTGGAATCGGTTATAGCAAGAGGTGATATTCAATTTTTGTATGAATCTCCTCAAAACAATGGGTGGTCTACCATGGTTTTTTTGCATGCAAATCCACAATCCGAATTTAATCATCAGACCGGTGATTTGGGTGCAATGATTGGTGGGCGATCTTATTTGGATAATTACGGCAAGCAAAATTCTGTTTTTTTGCAGGGGTTGGTTGGGTTTAATCACAATAATAAATGGGATTTGATGATATCTGTTGAAGTGGGTCAGCGCATTGTATGGAAAAAAAATATTTTCTTGGATCTTTCTTTGGCTATGAATCGATCTTATGCAACCAGTTCTTCTGATCCAATGGCTTATTTAAAAGCAAATCTAACATTTGAATTAAATCGCCGCTTAATCCCTTTTTTGTAGATCGCACCATTTTTATGATGGTTTAATTATGCGTCTATATTGTATTTCTTAAACTTATTGTAAAGTGTTGTTCTTGAAACCCCTAAATTTTCGGCTGCTTTTTTTATGTTTCCTTGATAATAATTCAGCGTTTGTCGAATGAATGCTTCTTCGTTTTCATCAAGTGTGGTTGGGACAAATGGGGGGGGTATTTTATCTTCTGGTGCGGGTAACATGGGCTGTGTAATGGGTTGTCCTGGCTTAAAGCTTAATGCCATTTCCGTGATGTCTTTTCCATTGCTAACTAAAATGGCACGTTGAATTGTATTTTCAAGTTCGCGAATGTTTCCAGGCCATGATTGATTCATTAAATAATGAGCGCCTGATTTTGTTAGTTTTGCTTTAGGTAGGTTCATTTTATGGCTGTATTTTTCAATGAAATGATTGGCAAGGAGGATGATGTCATTTTCTCGGTCAATGAGCTTGGGAATATGAATAGGAAACACATTGATTCGATAAAATAAATCCATTCGAAAATGACCGTTTTTTACAAGAACCTCTAGCGGCTTGTTGGATGCCGCAATCAGTCGAACATTGAGGGGTATTTTTTTGCTGCCCCCAACCCGTTCAACTTCTTGATTTTGAATGACTCGCAATAGTCGAGTTTGTTGATCTAGGCTTAGTTCACTAATTTCATCTAAAAATAGCGTACCGTTATTGGCCAATTCAAATTTCCCAATTCGTTCTTTATCCGCGCCGGTAAATGCCCCTTGTTCATGGCCAAATAACTCCGATTCAATGAGGTTATCAGGAATGGCGCCACAGTTAATGGCAATGAATGGTTTATTTTTTCGATTGGAATATTGATGAATAACATTGGCAATGACATCTTTTCCTGTTCCACTTTCACCTTGCAAAAGCACACTAACATCATTTTCAAGAATTAGCCCAATGGCTTGATATACTGTTTTCATGGCTTGTGATTGCCCAATGAGTGTTCCAAAGGCGCGGCCTTCAGTTGTTTGCAAGTATTTTATCTGTTCGGATTGTTGATCAATCATTGACTCTTGTTCATTGGAATAAAGTTCAAATGACAAAATGCTAAACATATCCAATAAATGGTTAAGCTCTTGAAACATCGGCGCGGATTCATCAAATGTTTTTAAATATTCAGTTAAACTTGATTTCAAAGAAAGTGTCAGTAGGGTTGTGTCTCTGATGGATAACCCTTGCTGTTCATGAGTTTTTCGAATGCTTCTTAAAAATTCTAGGAGTGGTTTAATGGCGGTTGGGTCAATATTTGAGAGCTCTGGGGTGGAATTCATGCATCGAGACAAAAAATCTTTGGAATTGTGTTGGATGCGTTCAATTTCATCCTTGGTTAGCTCTCTGTAATGATCATTGGTTTCGATTTGATTCATCCAATGATTGAATAATTGATTGATATCCACCAGGTTTTTGTTATCGCTCATATGTTCAACTATTGTACACATTGCTCAGCGCTTAGGCAACGCTGGATTGGGAGCCATAAAAATTGCATGTGCCAAATCCCATGCTGGTGTGTCAATTTGCTTGATTCGGTTAAATGATATCAGATGTTATGAAAGCTCCGCCAAACCAACAATTCAATGATGAATGTTCAATAGTGTGTTGACGGCATTGTTCTAACAAAATTTGTTTTATTTTTTTATTAATATTTGGAACAAAAAACAATGAATTGATCTTTAATCCCACCCTTTCTAAGGGTTCCAAACCGTGAGGTTTTCGATGGATCAATCGCCACTCTTTTTCGTATTTCCAACACGTGAATTTTTTTCTAAGCATCGTATCTGGGTGGTAGACGTTTTTAAAGTCAGTCATCGGATTAGCGTAAACCAATTCGTAATCGATGGGGCATAAAAAAATTTGTGTTGAATCAGGCATTGTCTTATATTTTATGCAAATGCCATGCCGTTGTTTGGTGTAATGCCCGATCATCAATTGAGCGTTTTCTGTTCTAATTGGTGACTCGCTTGAAAATGAAAGGGTGGATATGGGGTTGTCAGTAAAAGTTGGCAATAATTCAAAGATATCGTTGTAATTGTGTGGGTTGGTGGTTTTGATGTGTGTGAATAACTGGGCTAAATCGTTATCGGTAAATGCCTCAAGATTATAATAACGATATAAGTGGGAGGGTGGTTTGTTTTCTTTATATGTTTTATTAATTTTGTATTCGTTCGAGTAATAAATTTCCAATAGGTCATGCCACCACGATGCAATGGTTGCGTTATTTTGTTCTATTGGGTGTAAGCGTTGAATAATTTCAATGAAAACATCAAATAATACACTGCAGCTCCGCCAGTTGGTGTGATGCAATTTAAACGCATCGATGCATGGTTTTATGGCCTCAACGCATTGGTTTCTATGTGCATCAAGTTGTGATGGATCGGATAGATTAGTTTGTCTAGAATATCATTGATGGTCCTAAAACATTGGGTTTCATTGATTTGGGAAGTAATCACATTACAGCATTATAATCAATGACAAGGTCTTATCAATGGGACGGTTTTAGTGGAGGAGTGTTTGTTTTCCGTTTCCTTTGTTGACGATATTTGGGTTAAAATTGTACCGTTTAACTATGTCAAAAACCTACCTTGTAACGAGTGCTTTACCTTATGCGAATGGCGATATTCATTTGGGGCATTTGGTTGAACATGTTCAAACCGATATTTTTGTGCGATTTCAAAAGTTGATGGGTCATCAATGTTATTATATGTGTGCTGATGATGCCCATGGAACCGCCATTATGTTGAGTGCAGAAAAAGAAGGCGTTGAGCCAGAGGAATTTATAGATAGGGTTAAAGCACAACATATTCGTGATTTTGAGCGATTTAACATTGAGTATGATCATTACTATTCCACACATAGTGATGAAAACCGACAGTTATCTGAATATGTTTTTGGGTCTGCAGAATCCGATGGTGGGATAATAAAAAAAGACATTCAACAGTATTTTGATGAAGAAAAGGGATTGTTTTTATCGGATCGATACATCAAGGGCATCTGTCCTAAATGTGGTGCAGAGGATCAATATGGGGATGCTTGTGAGAAATGTTATGCGACATATTCAGCGACGGATTTGGTGAGCCCAGTGTCTGTTTTTTCAGGAAAGCCACCGGTGTTAAAGGATTCGACACATTACTTTTTTAATTTAGAAAAATACAGGAAAGATATTACGGATTGGCTGGATCAAAATCCTGTGTCTCAGTCCGTAAAAAATAAATTAACTGAGTGGCTGGATGGGGAATTAAAGCCATGGGATATTTCAAGAGATGCGCCTTATTTTGGATTTAAAATTCCTGGAACTGAAGATAAGTATTTTTATGTGTGGTTGGATGCGCCCATTGGGTATATTGCGACGACAGAGTCCTGGGCACAGACAAAAAATGAATCTCATGAGCAATATTGGAAAAACGAGGGTGTTGAAATTCATCATTTTATTGGCAAAGACATTATGTACTTTCATACGTTGTTTTGGCCGGCCATGTTGGCGGTGTCTGGTTTCCAGCAACCCAAGAAGGTGCATATTCATGGGTTTCTAACGGTGAACGGCGAGAAAATGTCCAAAAGTCGCGGCACATTTATTTTGGCGCGAGATTATGCTGATGAATTGGACCCCGATATATTGAGGTATTATTACGCGGCGAAGCTATCGGCAAGCATGGAGGATATTGATTTTAGTTTGGAAGACTTTGTGCATCGAATCAATTCGGATGTTTTGGGTAAGTTTATTAATATTGCGAGTCGTATTGGGGCCATTGTTAACAAAAAACTGGCGGGTCGATTATCAATTATTGATGATGAGGGGGCAGCTCTTTTAAATAACATTATGGGGCACTCCGATCATATTCAATCGGCGTATGATGCCTTGGAAACGAATAAATGCATGCGGTTGATTATGGAATGTGCCGAAATGGCCAATAAGTACATTGATGATAAAGCGCCTTGGGCCATGGTCAAAGAAGATGAGGAGGCGGCACGCATTGTATGTACGGTGGCGTTAAATGCACTTCGCATGCTTAATATTTACTTGTCCCCAGTGTGTCCGAATATTACCCAAAAGCTATTTGATTTTTTGGGTGTTTCAGGGCAATCTTTTGGTGAATTATCGTTGAATTTGGAAAATGCTAAGATTCAACCCTATGACCATGTTTTGCATCGATTAAAGTTGGAGGATGTTACTTCGTTAATTACGCCAAACAGTTAAATGCATTAAAATTCTTCGATGTTTTGAGTTTAGCTAAATAGGGAATATTGTTTGTATAGGGGGAAACATGCCGAATTTACGATTATTGTGTTTAATTTTATCGTTCATGATATTAACATCCATGAGTTATTCAAGTGTTAAAGTTTCTTCATATGATGTTAATTCTGCCATACAAACATCCTCTGCGGCTGGGCTCGTTAATAAATCAAATGTTATTGCATCCAGTGAAAATAATCGATTGGACGTGCTGGGTTTTTGGTTTGTTAATAGCGGATTAAGTTACAGTGACGATGTTGTCGTAATGCGTGTGGCATTTAATAACTTCTTATTTGATTCAGCTGATGGTAGTGTTTCTGTGAAAGATATTAATATGTTGGCGGATGGCCCAAAAGAATTGCAAGGGGATCCGTTGTTTTATCCAAACCCATTTCGATTTTCTAACATAAATAAAGAAACGGGTGAGTCTGGTGGTACGCTTCATTATATTTTGTCTCAGCCAATGGATATTGAAATTCAAATGTATGATATATTTGGTCGGCGAATTTGGAAAAAAGCTTGTGCTGCAAATAGCAGTTGTGGGCAAGCTAGGCAGAATACCATTGCGTTTAATAAGTCTGAATTAAATGGGTATGAGATGTCGGCAGGGGTTTATTTTTATATCTTTATTTTTGAAGGAAAAGTGATTGGTCGTGGCAAGGTTGCTGTTGTTCCTTAATACGATTTATCCTTTTCGTAGAATCCTGCATCTGTTATAATTTTTTTAACACTGTTAAGGAGTCTTTCATGCGTAGAGCGTTAATAAAGCTTTTTCCCTCACTAAATTGTGATTTAGGTATTGATTTAGGCACGGCCAATGTATTGGTTTTTGTTCGTGGCAAAGGAGTGGTGATTCAGGAGCCATCTGTTGTTGCTTTAGATTCAAAGAAAAATTTGGTGCTTGCTGTTGGGGATGATGCTAAGCGCATGATTGGTCGAACTCCAGGAAATGTTGTTGCTGTTCGCCCCTTACGTGATGGCGTGATTGCGGATTTTGATATTACTGAAACAATGCTGAAACATTTTATTCGTAAAGCATTGGATCGGCGGTTATTTTTTGCGAAGCCTCGCATTATTATTGGTATTCCTTCAGGGATTACTGGTGTGGAAAAACGGGCAGTATTGGATGCCGCATACCAAGCGGGTGCCAGAGAAGCGTATTTGTTGGAGGAGCCAATGGCGGCAGCGATTGGTGCATCTTTACCAGTATCTGAGCCGTCTGGTAGCATGGTTGTCGATATTGGTGGTGGTACGACTGAGGTTGCGATTATTTCTTTGGGTGGGATTGTTGTCGCCAAGTCGATTCGAGTCGCTGGTGATGAAATGGATGAAGCCATTATTTCCCATTGCCGAGAAAATTACCGATTATTGATTGGTGAAAGAACCGCAGAAGATGTGAAAATTCAATTGGGATCAGCGGCAGAGTGTGAAGAAGAAAAGTCAATGGAAGTAAGAGGTCGTGATCTTGTATCCGGATTGCCAAAAACATTTACATTTACCTCCATTGAGATCCGGGAAGCCCTCAAAGATACCATTTCGACCATTGTGGATGGCATTCGTCAAACACTTGAAAAGACACCACCTGAATTATCATCTGATATTATGGATTTAGGCATTACCCTTGCTGGTGGGGGCGCGTTATTAAAAGGTTTGGATCGTCATATTCAAGACCAAACCAATATTGTGACACGCATTGCTGAAGATCCTTTAAAATGTGTTGCCTTAGGAACAGGTAAAGCATTGGATGAGATCGAAGTCTTTAAAAAAGCACTTATTACTGATTAATTCCATTGTGTACGGTTCCTGTTGGCTTGTATATTCATGTGCCCTTTTGCATGAAGTTATGTCCGTATTGCGCGTTTTATAAGGTTCCTGTTAATAAAGAATTAGAGTCAGTATTTTTAAAAAATGTATTGGCTGAAATTGATTCGTATCTCCAACGGTATGGCCGACTTTCTATTGATACCATTTATTTTGGCGGTGGGACGCCCAATGTGTTGAGTAAAACCACTTTTGAACAAATTGTGGCAACGATTCATGATTCTTTTGATGTTTTAAGTAACAGTGAATTTACCATGGAGGTAAATCCGGGAGTGCATGCTCAATCAAAGTTAGTGTTTTTTGAACAGATGGGCGTGAACCGTTTGAGTATTGGTGCTCAGTCGTTTAATCAAGCGGTGCTGGATGAGTATGGTCGCAATCATACCGTACGTGATACTTTCATTTTTATTGATCAAGTGGCTGATGTTGGGATAAATAATATAAACGTCGACATTATTTTTGGGCACCCTGTCCAAACAAATCATCAATTAATGGCGTCACTCTCTACATTTCTTCAGTATGATTTTAATCATTTGGCCATTTATGCGTTGGCCATTGAACCGAATACCCCATTTAGTGAACAGGGGTTAACGATTAGTGATGACCATCAAGCGGATCAGTATCAGTTGATTCAACAGGTGATGCTTGACAATGGCTATGAGCATTATGAGGTATCGAATTTTTGTCAGCCTGACCATATGTCTGTGCATAATACAAAGTATTTATTGTCACAACCAACCATTGGATTGGGGGCCGGGGCGCATAGTTTTTTTGATGGTCGGAGGTATGAAAACATGCCTGATATTGAGCGGTATTTGAATCAATTGCCAATGGCCATTGCCAATGCTGAGTTGAATGGTTGGTCGGATTACATTGGTGCACGCTTACGCTTACGTCAACCGTTGGTATTTAAGGATATTTTTCAACAGTTTGGTATTGATGTGCCGCATCAGTTTTCAAATGAATTACGTAAAATGGCTGATTTGGGAGTATTGGATGTCTCAGATGATGCCTTTATGATTACCCATCAGGGGTTTTTGGTATTGGATGAAGTCTTGGGCTATTTTATTTAAATCTTCAAAGCACTTGTTATGATATTTATTCGTTGGTTTGGATTGGATACCGTGTTTTGTGTGCTAGCTGTGCAGTTATTTTTACAGCAAATGATGGGTGGGATCTCTTCTTATTATTTGCTGGGAATCTCAATGGCAACGTCGTTATTTTACATGATTGATCGGTTGGTTGATGCTCGAATTGATGCCGGTTCCCAATCTTTTCGACATCTTTTGTATTCCCGTTATCCATGGTGGATGATGGTGTCTTGCATTATTTTGGGAAGCATGAGCATGTATTGTTGGTTACAATTTAACATGCCAATTAAGTTTCGGTTGTTGTATGGTGGCATTTGTTGTGTTGCTCATTTAGCCTTGTTGTACTTTAAATGGTACCGATGCATTAAGCCATTGGTGGTTGCAGCTGTTTTTAGTTGGGTAATGGTGGCTGGATTGCCGGTAATATCAATCGTCATTTATGGATTTATTTTTGCATTAACCCTGTTGAATTTATGCGTTCATGCCGCCATTGAAACCAAGCTCCCTTTGCTGCTGTGGGTATGCCTGTTTTGTTCGATGATGGGTGTTGGTTTGGTAATGATTGCTTTACCTTATTGGTGGTTGGTCACTGTTTTTGCTTTGGGGCCGTTATTGTATGTGCCATTGCTTCTCTATTCCAAGCGATTGGCGTACTGGTATGAGTTCGGGGAACTTATTTATGCGTTACCATTTTTGGTGGCTTGTGGTTTAATGGTCTAGTGTTTGAAATAACTGTACAATCGAAGAAATCCAATGCCCGTTTGGGAGTACTGCATACCGCACACGGCCCCATAGAAACGCCCGTCTTTATGCCTGTTGGTACTCAAGCTACGGTAAAAGGTGTGCCAGTGGATGCCTTGCATGACCTCCAAACCCAAATCATTTTAGGGAATGTGTATCATTTAAATTTAAGGCCAACAAGTGAACGGATACGTGCTTTAGGAGGGCTTCATCATTTTATGAATTGGCAAAAGCCCATTTTAACGGATTCTGGTGGGTTTCAGGTGTTTTCACTTCAAAATCAACGAACCATTGAACCCGATGGCGTCACGTTTAAATCTCATTTGGATGGGTCAAAGCATCGACTAACACCAAAGCGAGTAATTGATATTCAACGAAATTTGGGCAGTGATATTATGATGCCTTTGGATATTTGTACCCCGTACCCTAGCACTCAAGAACAAGTTGATCATGATATGGCCATTACGCATCGTTGGGAAAAAGAAGCATTTGATTACTGGCAGAAAAACCCAAATGATCAGTTATTGTTTGGTTTGGTTCAGGGTGGGACATTTAAATCCTCTCGAAAATTAAGTGCTGAGGCATTAACTCAACATGACTTTTCAGGGTTTTCCATTGGTGGTTTAAGTGTTGGTGAGCCGCTTGAAATATTGAATGAAATGACCGATTACACCGCTCAATTATTGCCCAAAGATAAACCTCGATATTTGATGGGGGTAGGATTGCCAGAAAATTTTAGAGCCGCCATAAAATCTGGCATTGATATGTTTGACTGTGTGGCGCCAACCCGTTTGGCACGCCATGGAAACTTTTTTACTAATGAAGGGAAAAAAAATATTCGAAATGCCCAATTTCAGGATGATTCTGAACCATTGGACAGTGCTTGTCAGTGCCCGGTTTGTAAGCAGTATTCCCGAGCTTATATTCGTCATTTGAATATGGCCAATGAAGCTTTGGGGGCGACATTATTATCAATTCACAATATTGCATTTGTATTTCAATTGATTGAATCGATTAAGTCTGAGATTCGTTCAGGGGATCTATAAGCTTAAATCGTTCTATGGATGTGCCATTTACAATCACCGATTCTTTGAACATGGCCAATGGCCGAGCAAATATAACGTTATTGTCGTATTGTTTCTCTAAATCTGGGACGCGGTAGAGTGGCTTATAGAGCACTAATGGAGATCGGGTTTCTGTATCGTGTGCCAGTCCGATGACTTCATAATCAAGCCCTTTGTAATGTTGATATTTTCCAAGTTTAATCATAATTATTTATGATAAAATTATGTGAGATAAAAATAAATAGATCAAAAAAAATTATTGCATATATTTAATAGAAATTGTCGATACTATAATTAGGAGGGCTAATTATGTCCGTGTTAGGTGCTGTACAAAACTTTATAAATCAAGTATCAGGTCAGGTAAATAAAAGTGATAATCCGTTGGGATTGTCTGCAGGGCAGATTGATGAAATAAACCAAATTTTAACTTTAATTAAAGCCATTATTTCCGATGGCATAAAGCGAGGAGACATCTCCAAAATGGTCGTGTTAATGGGTGAAATGGCGGAACACATGCCGGAGTTAAAACCAGAAATTGATGAGATTATTAATGATTTAAAAAAATTATCAAAAAAACTGTTTGAAGATCCAGACTCATTGGGCATTAATGATTCGCCAGAACAAGGGTTGTTGGGCATGGAAATGGGGTTGGCCAATGTTGAGGATACGGATGGATTGTTAGGGTCAAGTTTAACGTCATCTGGTCAAGGCCTACCAATTGGTGAGCAGCTTGATCCCCGGCTATTGGAAGAAACGGAAGATGAGCGATCACAGCTTGCTGAGGGAATATTGAATTTTGTGAATGACAATGTTATTTTACCTCAGGCAAACTTTGAGGCCCTATCTAATGGTCTCCAAAAAATTGAGCGTCGTGCAGGTCTTAAGTCCGTGGATAACCCCAGTATAAAAACCGATGAATTTAGCAAGGATCCAATTGCAAGTGATTATTATGTGGATGGCAATTCAGCTGCCCCCGCTGCGTAATTGACCCATTAACCGGTTCTTTTTTATTTGTTAAAATTAAAAACATGTACCAACGATTTATAATATTTTTACTATGTTTTCTTGTCGGTTGTGGAAAAGTTGCTGAAGATATTAGCAGTCAATCAAATAAAAGTATTTTTAAGACAGCCTTACTTTCTTTTGATTTTTCTACGAATGAGGTTAATGATTGGTCAGCGCTCATTAGCACGGATAATGTTTCAACGGTCTATTCGTATTATGAAGGGCTGGCATTGGATCAAGGATTTGAAAAAATTGGCTGGGTACAAGCGGACATTGGCATACAGCGCATTGCATCTAAAAATGTGCCCGTTGTATCAAATTTTGATTTGAAAAAAAATGTGGTGACGTCCTCACGTTATCAACAAGGGTTTATTTCAATTCAAAAGGTGTCTACGGCCAACTATCGCAGTCAAACAGAATTTCGAAAAGTTCGGCCAAAATTTGATTATTATTCGTTTTCGCATTTTATGACAAAGGATACCTATTTATTGTTTGTTTCTGAAGATGTTCCCAGTACGTCGGTGTCCATTACCCCTCATCAACATGTTATTTCAGCGGTGTATTTAAATCATTTAAAGAAAGAATCCTATAATCGGGATACGGTGATACCATTGACGGTTTTTTATGAAATTATTTCAACAGCAAGCATTGCCCCAACATTAAATCACACCCCCAAAAATTCAATAAAAACCTTTCAACCCAGTCGTCCAATATTTTCGATTAAGTCTTCCTTGTTTGATGCATTATTAACCACAGTTACCTTGTCTTATCATTCGGAAGAATATGATGTTTTTGATTACATTGATTCGACTGATTTGACTATTTTTCCTGAAAGCATGAAAGTTCATTTAAAAAAATCAGTGGGGCGTTATTTTAAATCAAAAATTAAAAAAGACGATGCACTTGCTACTGAGAATGTAACCGAAAAGATCAATGATTAAGGGGGTTATATTCGATCGTGATGGCACGTTAATCAAATATGTTCCTTATTTATTTAAGCCTACCGATGTTGTTGTTTATCCGGGGGTTATGGAGGCTTGTCATTTACTAAAGGCTCGAGATATTCAAATTTTTATTGCAACCAATCAGTCGGGTATCGGACGAGGTTACTTTTCAGAGGATGATTATCTTGTAGTAGAGAGGTATATTGAACGGCTTTTTGATGACTGGGGTTGCCCAATTACTCAAACGTATTATTGCCCTTTTCACCCTAAGCATGGTGTTGGAAAATATAAAAAAAAATCACATGACCGAAAACCAAATCCAGGTATGATTCAACGGGTTATGAGGCAGTTTAATTTTACAGCGGATGAGTTGGTGATGGTTGGGGATTCAGCGGTTGATATCAATGCGGCTAAAAATGCGGGGGTTTTATCGGCATTGGTTAGAACCGGCAATGGTCAACAAACAGAATTGGATGGTAGATGCTCCCCAACCTACATTGGTGATGATGTGATTTCAATAGTGAATCATTTTATTTTAGATCAATGAAAACAATTCGAGTGGTTAGTAATGGTTTTGGGGAGGATGTTATTGCCACTCGCCTTATTCAAGCGTTGGGACAGGATGATTATAGATATGATATTTATCCCTTGGTTGGTGATGGCAATGCGTATCAACAATTGGGCATTCAGCCCAGCATGTCTCAGTCAATGTTACCGAGTGGTGGCTTTTTGTTGCGGTTGCGTGATGTATTGGTTGATTTGAGATCGGGTTTATTGTTGCAGTTTCAAAAACAACGACAGGCATTGGCCAAAGGGTCGGCGGATGTTCAGCTGGTGGTTGGGGATGTGTTGGCCTTGTTTATGGCGGAGGTTAATTCTAAGATTCCCATTGTTTTTTTTCCAACGGCTAAATCTGAACGGGCCATTCCACATTATGGACTTGAATTAAGCTATATCCGGTCCAAGGCAACATTGGTGTTTCCTCGTGATGAAGATACCCACCAACGGTTTTTAGACAAAGGTATTGCTTCCCGTTTTTTTGGGAACCCGATGTTCGATGCAATGACGTCCAATGCTAAACGTGGGGTACCAATGACCATGGCGTTATTGCCAGGATCACGTCAAGAAGCGATTCAAAACATGGCGATGATGCTGCGCGTTATTTCACACTTGCACTTGGATGAACCTTGTTCATTTGTATTTTCGATATCGCCACATTTTCGGTATCCTGAGCTAAAAATGGTCATTCAAGATTTGCCTTGGTTGCTTGAAAAAGATGATCAGGGGTATTTTTTTAAGTTTTCGCAATCAAAGGTTATCGCACGTTTATCGTATGAGTTTTTTGATGTATTGCAAGTCTCGAGTGTTGTGATTGGACTTGCTGGTACGGCCAATGAGCAAGCCATGCATGCCAAACGTCATTTGATATCGTTTATTGGTTCTGGACCACAATCTACCAAGCAGCGATTTCAACAACAGCATCGATTAATTGAGGGGGCATCCACGAATTTTATTGATTCAAACGATCCAGGCATTATTGCTCGAGAGGTGTCGGATATACTTAATCAACGTTCTTTTGATTGGACGCCTTTGTCTGATCATTATCAAATGGCATCAGATGTCATTGCAGATTATTTGCATCAAACGGTTTTATCGGAATAGCAAAATCTCCATAGCCGGTCCATTCCTTTTGAAATGCCAATGCGAGGCCATTCTTGAATGGATGCTGGTGGTTTTCGGAAAACCAATTGCAATGGGCAATCACTTTTCAGGGCATTGGTTCCATTGAGGTCCGCTGGAATGGTTAGCCCACGCATTAATTTACTGGGGCCATTAAGCCAATCGTTTGGGTTTATGTTGGGTCGATTTTTTTGAATAATATCCATGCCCGTGGTTGGTTGAAGTGCACGAATTAGGACGGCGGCACCCACACCTTCTTTTTCAGTCACTATATTTAAGCAATGGTGCATGCCGTAAATGAAATAAATATAGATGTGCCCAGCCGTTAAAAACATGGGCGCATTTCGTTTTGTTTTTTTTCCATTGAAGGCATGGCATGCGGGGTCATCTTCTGTGTAGGCTTCAGTTTCTGTAATGATGCCACCCACGGGTCCTTCTGGACCATTAAAAATAAGTTCAAACCCAAGCAGTTCACGGGCAACTTCAATGGTATTTTTGGTTGTTACTAATGTGTTAAATGATGGGTTATTTTGCAACTTTATTTCGCGTTTTTTTTGCTAAGGTTAACCAGTCATGTAATTTTTCATTATTTTCGTTTTCTAGGTGTGATTTTAGGGTTTCAAGAGATGCAACCGCTTGATTAATGAATGCAATGGCATTTTCTTGATTTCCTGTGAGCACATCCATACCCCATTCAATGGCACTGTTGCTGACTCGTGTTGTATCACGAACCCCGCCGGCACTGACAGTATGCAATTGGGATAATTCTTGATCGGTCTTTTTTCCTAACATATGGGGCAATGCACTGGCTAAAATGTATGGCCCATGAGAAATAGTCATCATCCAATCATCGTGAACGTTGTATGATGGGCATGCGATGAGTTGAAATGAGCAGGATTCAATGAATGTATTGAGGGGGTTTTTTGTATCAAAAATGATCATTGGGCATCCTTCAAGTACGGTTGATGTGGCATGCTCCAATCCCTGAACATCCAATCCTCCCATGGGGTGCATGGCCACAATATTGTGATGGGACTCACTTACAATGGGGTTATTTAGAAAGGACTTTACACTTGAAAATTCAATGATGGTTTTGGATTCTGTTACTGTTTTTGTTAGTTCCTCAATGATCGGTAAAACGGTTGCGATGGGGCTTGCAATGATGATTATGTCAGAGGCTTCCATGGTGGTTGCGTTGATGGCTAGTTCAAAATCATCAATTAACCCAATTTTTGTGGCTGTTTGTAACGGTGCTTCTCGGCGCCCAATGCCAATAATCTGAATGTCGGGATGATACTTTTTGACGAGACCAGCAAAGGATCCGCCAATTAATCCGCACCCAATAATGCTAATTTTTTTCATTGTTTTGCAATATCTGGGCGAAGCGATGCCGCTTTTTCAAGGTAACTGTGTTGAATATCTTGAATGGATAGGTTGGAATTTACATGCATTAATATTCGAATGCATTTTTCTAAACCATCCGGTACTCGGATTTCATGAAAACATAATAGAGGGGTGTGGTTGAGTCCCATCTCTCTTGCTGCTTTGGCTGGAAATATGGCATTTAGGTCTTCTGTTACTGAGAAAAAAATAGATACAATATCGTCTTCAACAATAGTATTGTTTTCGATCATTTCTTTTAAAAGACGAACGGATGCCATTTTAATGCTTTCTGCATTGTTTTCATTAACTGTAATTGCCCCCCGAATTCCTCGACATGTCATGATTGACCTCATTTATGTTTTTGTATCTTGATTCTTTTAGTTTACCATTTAAATCCAATATTGATGATTATGATTTATTTCAGTAGCTTTGCATCTTTTTGTTAACCTGCTAATATAGCATTACCCTGCGCGTGTGGCGAAATTGGTAGACGCGCTAGACTTAGGATCTAGTGTCTTTGACGTGGGGGTTCAAGTCCCTCCACGCGCACCAAACCTTTTTTGATGAGATATCATTGTTACTTTTCGCAGGCGGTGCTTTAATTTAAATAGATGAAGCGTTCATTTTGTTTTCTTCATTCACTTTTTGGGTATCAATATCAATGTGCCCTTCGGTATTGATGTAGTAGGGACGTCCTAATTCATCTCGAATAACACCGGATTCATCCAATTTTACATTGGCTTGATCCACCCAGGTGTAATTTTTGTTGTTGATTATTTTTGTTTCGTTATGGCCAAATCGGGAATTTACAATTACTTCTTTTAGGTTGGTGGTTGCTGTTCCGCCAGAACCGGATACAAATAAATACAATAGAATGCCTGCAAGTCCAGCTAATATTTCCATAGTGAAATCATATCATGCCCTTGGTGAAAGAAATAGCAAATGCCGAGGATCGGCTTATATTGGTGAATGACTATTTTTTGTTCGATTGGATCGTCCAAAAACACAGATGGTTGCCTTTTTCATTATTGTTGTTGATCATTGGCAAGAATAATATTGTTCATGATCCTAAAAATGGGTATGATTTCAGTATGAGTCAAGAAACAACACAAACAACAGAATCTGAATTTGAGGTTCGTGTAAATAAATTATCCATTTATCGTGACAAAGGGATTGAGCCTTTTGGGTATGAGTATGATCGAACGCATACCATTCAAGATGCATTAAATTTGGGCGATGGCTTAAGCGCCGGGGATAAAACGGATCATATTGTTCGTGTTGCTGGACGAATTAAAGCCAAGCGTGGGCATGGCAAGGCTGTGTTTGCCAATGTTAGTGATCAAACCGGAGCGATTCAACTGTATGCATCGGTGAATGATTTGGATACGTTTGATTTGTTTGAAATGTTGGATGTTGGGGATATTGTGGGTGTTTCAGGGACTATCTTCTTAACCCGTCGCGGTGAAACCACCATCAATGTGAGTTCATTTTCATTGTTAACTAAATCACTTCATCCGTTGCCAGAAAAATATCATGGGCTTCAAGATAAAGAGGCCAGATATCGTCGTCGATATGTGGATTTGATTGCCAATTCCGATGTGATGGATGTTTTTAAGAAGCGCTCAAGTGTTATTCGTGACATTCGAAATTACTTGGCAGATCAGGCTTTTATCGAAGTAGAAACACCGGTATTGCATCATATATATGGTGGGGCTTCTGCTCGACCATTTACAACGCATCATAATGAATTAAAGCAAGATTTGTACCTTCGAATTGCTCTCGAGTTGCATTTAAAGCGATTGATTGTTGGTGGTTTCGAGAAAATATTTGAAATTGGTCGTGTATTTCGAAATGAAGGGGTGTCATTTAAGCATAATCCTGAATACACACTGCTTGAGCTATATCAAGCGTATGCGGATTATTCAGATATGATGAATTTAACCGAGCAATTGATCAATCATTTGGTGGTTCAAACCTATGGGTCTGAGACCATTGAATACCAAGGTCAAGAATTGAATTTTTCTTTGCCGTTTAAACGCATTAGCATGAGGGATGCCATTTTCGAGCATTCTGGGCTGGATATTGATTTGGCGTCAGTGCAAGATATGGTGGACTTACTAAAGACGAAAGGGCTTGAATTTTCGATGGATTCACCGAAAGGGGAGCTCATTAATGAAGTGTATGATGCGTTTGTTGAGGATCATTTGGTTCAACCCACATTTATTGTTGACTATCCACTTGAAACATCGCCATTGGCCAAAAAAAATCGAAATAATTCGGCGTATGTTGAGCGGTTTGAATTGATTATCAATCAGATGGAAATTGCGAATGCGTTTACGGAGTTGAATGACCCCATAGACCAAAAAGAGCGGTTTGAAGGTCAGCAGAAGGCCAGAGAAGCGGGGTTTGAGGAAGCGCATCAAATGGATGAAGATTTTATAGAGGCATTGTCCTATGGCATGCCGCCGACCGGTGGTCTTGGCATCGGGATTGATCGTGTTGTTATGATTTTAACCAATTCCCAATCCATTCGTGATGTTGTTTTCTTTCCTCATTTAAAACATATCTCATAATTTATTGTTAATTTTTTTTATTATTTGGGTATAATATTAATAATTTCTGGAAATATTATGTCTATTTTAAAACGGTTTATTTTTGCTGGTTCAGTTTTGTTCTTATCATTATGGGTGTTAAATTCTAAGCCTTTTAATCTTGGGTTGGATTTAAAAGGTGGTGTTTCAGTTGTTTTAGAAGCACAAGAATCTGAAGATCGTCCGTTGACCAACGATGATATGTTGGGAGTTATTGATGTCATACGCGGTCGAATTAATGCGTTGGGCTTAACTGAGCCAGTTATTCAGCGAAAAGGAATCAATCAAGTCATTGTTGAGTTGCCAGGCATATCTGACATTGATCGGGCATTGGCACTGATTGGTGAGACGGCACAATTAACGTTTCATGAAGCTGAGTGGGCCCCACAAAATATTGATCGATTAACCGATGAAGAGCGCACGTTGTTATTGGGTGATGGGGTTGATATTGCTTATTTAAAACAGCAGTTATCCAATCAGGAAACCGTATTGCGTCCTTTGATATTGAAAAAGAAGGTTATCCAGGGGAGTCAATTGTCGGAAGCTTTTGCTGGGGCAGATTCTTATGGTCGCCCTGTGGTGAATATAAAATTTAATTCAGAGGCCACGGATATTTTTTATCAAGTTACCAAACGCAGTGTTGGACGGCCCATTGCTATTTTGTTGGATGGGGTTCCAATTTCAGCGCCAAATGTGAATGAAGCCATTATGGGAGGAACCGCCGTTATTTCGGGTTCTTTTACAACACAAGAAGTACGAGATTTAGTGATTAAGTTAAAAGCGGGGTCTCTTCCTGTACCAGTTGAAATTTTGTCCAACCGATTAATTGGCCCGACGCTTGGCCTGGACTCTATCCAAAATGGTAAGTATGCTGGGTTGATTGGTTTCTCATTGGTGTTATTATATATGATTTTGTTTTTTCGTTATTTTGGTTTAATGGCTGTTTTTGCTTTGTTATATTATCTTATTTTAACGTTATCAATTCTTAAAATGATGGATGCAACATTAACATTACCTGGCATTGCAGGGTTGATATTAACGGTTGGCATGGCTGTTGATGCCAATATTATTATTTTTGCAAGAGTAAAAGAAGAAATCAAAAATGGGGAATCGGTGTCAGCGGCTGTAAAAGAAGGGTTTTCAAAAGCGTTGGTTGCGATTGTTGATTCCAACGTCACCACGCTCTTTGCTGCTATGGTGTTGTTTTGGTTGGGAACGGGGTCAATTAAGGGGTTTGCATTAACCCTTAGTATTGGTGTTTTGGTGAGTATGTTTTCTTCATTATTTGTGACTAAATTATTTGTTCAAACAAGTTTGAGGTTTATAAATCTTCCGAAATGGGTATTAATGGGTGGAATAGCAAATGATTAATTTTATTAAGAAGCGTCGTTTATGGTATGTATTTTCAATGGGTGTTATTGGTATTGGAATTATTTCTATGGTTATGAATTATCGAACAATGAATCATATTTTTAATTTAGGTATTGATTTTACGGGTGGCACATCAATTACAATTCGATTGAATAAGCCAGTGCAAAATATAGAAGAACAGTTGCGATCTCTGTTGGTGGGTATTGGTTTGAGTAAGCATACCATTCAAACGTCTGGGGTAAATGATGTAATCATTAAAACAGAGCAGATGACGGTTGAAAAACGAAATGAATTGTTCGATGCCATTAAAAATACGGTAGGATCATTTGATGTTTTGGAAGTAGATATTATTGGGCCCTCCATTGGTGAACAGCTTAAAAAGACGTCATTTGTTATTGTTTTGGCGGTATCTATTGCTATTTTAATGTATTGCTCATGGCGGTTTGAGTTTGTGTTTGGATTGGCATCCATTGTTGCATTGTTGCATGATGCATTAATTTTGTTGTGCATGAGCGCATTATTTAAGCTAGAGGTAAATACCGCATATGTGGCGGCTCTTTTGACGGTGTTGGGGTATTCAATTAATGATACGATTGTTATTTTTGATCGAATTCGGGAAAAACTCCGTAGACAAGATTCTGATGAGTTATCCAAGTCCATTTTAAATATGGCTGTCAATGAAATGCTGCCACGCTCCATTCATACGTCGATTACAACAGGATTGGTTGTATTTTCAGTTTTCATTTTTGGAGGGTTATCCCTTAAAGTTTTTGCTTCTGTTTTAATTGTTGGATTGATTACAGGCACGTATTCATCATTATTTATTGCAAGCCCAATGGTGTTAACTATTTCAAAGGCTAAGGGAGTTCAAGTTGGTCAATAATTCGTCATCGTTATCTGAGAAAAATGAAAATCAGTTGGTTGTTAGTCATTTATATTTGGTTAAGTTTGTTGTTAGTCGTATGACGATGAATTTGCCACCGGGGGTAACCAAGGATGATTTGCATGCGATTGGAAGCATGGGGCTTATCGATGCTGCAAAAAAGTTTGATGTTAGCAAAGGGGTGCAGTTTAAAACCTATTCTGTTCCGCGTATTCGTGGTGCCATTTTAGATGAATTGCGACGATACACCCTGGGTGGGCAAACATTGTGTCGTAAGGCACGCCAGATTGAGCAAGCGACCAAGGCAATTGAAATTCGAAAAGATGGTGGCGCTGCGTCTGATGATGAGGTTGCTGATGAGTTGGGAATCACCAAAGAGAAGTTAAATAAAATGATGACAGAGGTTTCCAGATCATTTTTAATTTCACTGGATGAACCGACCTACTCTGATAATTCAACCACGAGTTTTTCAGATACCATTGAAGATCAGAAGTTGCTCACTCCAGACATGTTTATGGAAAATAAAGAACGAAAGAGATTACTCCAGCAGGTGATTCAAGAGTTGCCAGATCAAGAGAAGAGGGTATTGGTGTTGTACTATTTTGAAGAAATGACATTGCGAGAAATTGGTTTAATTTTAAGTGTTAGCGAATCTCGTGTTTCTCAAATTCATACAAAAGCAATATTGCGTTTACGTTCTCGGTTAAAACAATTAAACTATCAGTAGATATGAAGCAAATTATTTTAATCTTAGTTTTATTTCAAGTGAGTATTTTTTCAAATGTATTTCAGTTATCGACTATTGTAGATAACCAACAGTTGATTCCAGTAATAAAAATAAATGGTCAGATTGTAATTAAGGTTAAAGATGTTGGTACGAAGCAGGTGTTTTCTTCATCGTTTGAACGATCTGAGAAAATCTTTCAATCTTTAAAACAACTGGGCAATGAAAGTGCAGGGCTTAATCGCATTCGAATTCGCCGGAATAAAGCCGATTATGTGGCGTATGTTGATAATATTGAAGTTTATCGTGTGACACCCTCTGATGTTATTGGCTCAGAATTAACCGTGTATCAAATGGCATCATTATGGAGAGAGAATATTCTGGATGCGCTAAAAAATAATCCATCCGTTTTGTCTTCAGCTAAGGAAAATGTTGATCTGCCTGACATTGCATCAACACCATTGATTTCATTCTTATCTATTTTTTCGAATAATTCATTTTTTGTTATGGTGGTTCAATTTACGGTATTTATACTGATTCAGGTGTGTGCTATATTTTTCACATTCCAATATTTAAACCGTCGTTATAAATTGATGTTTGAAGAATTTCATAAACGACTAAAGAAGTTTCATAATACTCAAATTCGAGATAAAAATATGATCGCATCTCTTGAGAGCAAAGTGGCTGACTTAACGTCAAGGGTTGATGTTAGGTCTTCTGACAATGTGTCAAATTTAAATGGTTAATTTGTAATTATTTCCCAATACAAAACTTTGAAAATATTCCGTCCAGTAACTCCTCTGTAAAAGAGTCTCCCATAATATCGGAGAGTGCTTCAATGGCATCTCGTAGATCAATGCAGACGATATCAAGCGTTGTTTTTAATTCAATGTGTTCTTGTGCTTTTTTTATGCAACTGTAGGCATTATTTAGGGCGGTGATTTGGCGTAAGTTACATAGCATATGATTCGGTTCGTATTGAGAAGGGTCTACAAATGTATGCACGAGTGTTTCTTTTAGCTCAGTTAGTCCAGCACCAGTTACACATGATATTCCAAGCGAGCCATTGGGATAGTTATTTGATGGTTTATCTATTTTATTCCTGACGTTGATGATTGGTTTTTCTTGGTCTAAAAAATGTGGCCAAACAAATGGTTTGCTTGAGGTTCCATCTGTGACCAATATGTATCCATCAGCTAATTCTGATAACTCTTTTATTTTTTCAATGCCAATTTTTTCAATGTCGCTGGATGTTTCTCGTATACCTGCCGTATCAATTAGTGTAATGATGATTCCATTGTATTCAATGCTGATATCAATGTAATCACGGGTTGTTCCTGCAGTTTCTGATACAATACTTCTTGATTCCCCACTTAGCTTATTTAGCAATGATGATTTTCCAACGTTAGGTTCACCTACAATTAGATATTTCAGCCCTTTTTTTACTATTGATCCATAGTCACTAGCGTTTATAATTGGTGTTAAATACTGAATGATTTCTGAACAATCTTTGCTTACTGCTTCTGTGTTTATTCCGCCAACATCGTCAGGAAATTCCAGAGATGCTTCTACCTTTTGAAGCAAGGTCATTGTGTGGTCTCTACAATTGGAAATGGATTCATAGACATGGCCAGTGTATTGATTAATGGCTATTTTATGGGAGGCTTCGCTATTTGATTCAATAATATCTAAAATAGCTTCCGCTTTAGACAATGGGATTTTTCCATTTAAGAATGCTCGTTGAGTAAATTCTCCATTCTTGGCTAAAACACAGTCGGGCATGGTTGTAATTGTTTGAATTAATTCTTTAACAATGTATATGCTACCATGACAAAAAATTTCTAGGACATCTTCTCCTGTGTACGAATGTGGCCCTTTATAAAATACATAACAACATTGGTCGAGTAAGTTGCCATTGTCTTGAATGGCGTTGGCGGTTATCATTTTTCGATAATTATCAGGGATTATTTTTGTTTTGAATAAGCGGTTGGCTATATGTTCAGCATCTGGGCCACTGACTCGAAGAATCCCAATGGCAGATGGAATTAATGGTGTTGCGATGGCCGCAATTGTTTTAATGCTATGCACCTTTTTTTGACAAGACAATTCGTCGATCATCTCCTTGACCAACACTGTGTGTTGTTATCGAGTCATGATCTTTATACAGCGTGTGAATGGCACGCCGTTCGAGAGCTGTCATTGGAAATAGTTCAATACTATCTCTGTCTTCAGATAGCTTTTTTTCTAGTTCTTTTGCTTTGCTTTGAGCTTTTTCTATTTTAAGTGAAAAGTATTCGTTGCAATCCACAAATAAGGGAATGTATTGATTGTATTTTTTTGTCATGTAAGATTGTAAGATCACTTGAAATGATGTTAATGTTTGCCCATCTTTTCCAATAATTCGAGCTGTTTCATACTCGTCTTCGATCATTAAATAAATAACATCATTGATGTCATTATTAATGGCGACGATGGCATTAAAGTTTGCTTTATGAAGAATATTTTCAATAAACTCTTTAGCATCAGTTTTCATTTCTTGATTAATTGAAATGGTTTCAGATTCATTATTTTGTGATGATTTGAATAAATTAAATATCATTTTTTGCTTCCTTTCCTTGGTTCATAATTAATATTTGTTGACCAGATGAAATGATTTGTGAGATAGCCCAATATAAAAGCACTCCAGCTGGCATTTTAAATGAAATAATCACCATTAAAAAAGGCATAAACATTAGAATCTTTTGTTGATTTGGATCAACACTTGACATTTTTTGCCCATAATATGTGGCCAATCCAATGACAATGGGGAGTATGTAAAAATTATCCGGTTGAGATAAGTTTGCTAACCAAAATGATGTTAGTCCAGGAAATACATTGTTTTGAGAAATTAGTTGTGCAAAACTATCTCCATTTAGGGCATAGAATAACCCAAATAAAAAGGGTAACTGAATCAACATTGGCAAACAGCCACCCAAGGGGTTAATGTTATGTTCCTTGTATATTTTCATGGTTTCCATTTGCAATTGTTGGGGGTTGTCTTTGTGTTTTTCTCTCAGTTTCTTGAACGTTGGCATCATGGTTTGCATTTTTTTCATTGATTCAAATTGTTGTTTTGTCAGTGGGTACAACAAAATTTTGATAATAATTGTTAATATGATGATACCAAAGCCAAAATTAGGATAGATGCTATGATATGAAAAGTTTAAAAATGGGATCATAATATCGTTTGTTAAAAATGTGATGGGATTCATTGTGTTTCCTTTCTATTGTGGGATTTGGTCAATTCCGCCTTTATGAAATGGTTGGCACTTCATGATTCGCTTGATACTTAACCAATACCCTTTTATACTTCCATGTTTCTTAATCGCTTCAATCGCATAGTTAGAGCAGCTGGGGTAGAATCGACAGTTGTTACCGAGAAAAGGGGATAGAATGGTTTGGTAAAGTTTGATAATGGATATACTAACTATTTTCATTGATTATATTTTTCTTTTTTAAACTTAATAATAGCATGTCATGGATGTTTTTAAAGGTGGAATGAAGAATTTTTTTATTTGCCATGATAATAATACTGTATGTTGGGTCTATTTTCGGCGCCAGTTTTAAAAACGATTCTTTTAATTGTCGTTTAATTTTATTTCTAGTCGGGGTGATGGTGCTGATTTTTTTTGGGCAAATGAATGCATAGTTCTGATTGCCATCATTCACATAAAAAATGGTGAAGAGCTCAACTTTAATGGTTTGACTTTCTTTCAGGAACTGTGAAATATTGCGTTTGTCGAAACGATGGGCGTTAAGTTTAATTTGCAACGATTATGCGGCTAAACGCTTACGGCCTTTTTTTCGGCGATTGCTAAGAACTCGGCGGCCACCAACGCTTCTCATTCTTACAAGAAAGCCATGGGTTTTTTTTCGTTTACGATTGTTTGGTTGAAATGTTCTTTTCATAATATTCCTTCTTAGATTAAAGGATTATACTTTGATATTGAGTTTAAAGTCAATAGTGTTGAGAATGGTAAATCCGGGGGTTTTTCTGGTACATGTTCTTTATTCAGTTTATAATAACATTTAATTCATTTTACTAAGGATGATTTTAATGGGTCAGTTGGCAAATATTATTACTGCATGTCGAATATTTGGTGTTGGGTTGATTTTTTGGATGACCCCCTATGTGTCAAATTTTACTCAAATTGTTGTTATCTTATTTTATACGTTTATTTGTTTAACTGATTTTTTGGATGGTTGGATTGCCAGGCGATTAAAAATTGAATCTGAATTAGGAAAAATTTTGGATCCATTGGCCGATAAAATACTGGTCTTATTATTTTTGCCGCTTCTAGAAATGCAAGTGATTACGGCCTTTCCGGTATTTATTATCTTAGCACGAGAATTTGCCATGATGGGATTACGGGTGTATTCGGTTCAAAATGGTGGGGATAGTATCCCCGCACAATTTACAGGAAAATTAAAAACAGCACTGACATTTCCCGTCTGCGGAATTTTATTTGGAAGAGTTGCTGTTGAAAAAGTTGATATTCCCATTATCTTTGAGCCTGTTCAACTGTTGATCGATTGGGTTGTAACCTGGCCATCCAGCATTATTTTACTTTTAGTTTACACTGTGGTTGCTTTAACCATTTGGTCATTTATTGATTATTTTGATCATTTTCTATGGGGAATGTATTTAAAGCGATTCAATAATAATGAGGAAAAAGCCCGTCAAACGTTGCGCTCATTAATTCCCAACTTTTTTTCAATTTTAAATGTGTTTTTTGGGTGTTTGGGTATCTTTTTTGCTTTGAATTATCAATTTCGATATTCAGCTCTTTTTTTAGTATTGTGTGTTGTTTTTGATGCGATTGATGGCTCGATTGCTAGAAAGCTTAATGCATCAACCGCACTTGGTGCTCGGTTGGATACATTGGCTGACTTTGTTAGTTTTGGGATTTTACCCGCGACCATTATTTTTGTGTATTTGAAAGATGTTTCATTGGTTGGCTCCATTGCACTGGCTATCGTTTATGCGATATCTACCACATATCGCTTAATTCGATTTAGTTCTACGGGGCATTCGGATTATTTCGATGGGGTTCCTTCACCTTTTGCAGCCTCGATTGTCATGTTTTCAAAAATATCTGTTTTATTCCAATCTCTTTCTGTGTTTACGGTGATTGTTCTTCTGATGTCATTGTTAATGGTTTCTAAACTCCCTTACCCACATCGCCATATGGCAGCAAAACGTCGTTTTTTACGATTTGTTCAATTTCCAGCATTTGTATTTACGTTATTATCCATGGCCATGCTAATTCGAGGAAAATCAGGTGGTAATTTTTATGTATATGATATTTTGGTCATGATTTTTGGTTTGTATATTTTATCGCCGCTTATTTATTGGAATGATGCACGAAATAATCGGCATTAGTGTTGTTATTGGTTCCTATAATCAAAAGGATCGATTAAAGAAAGTTATTGAGGGGTATGCCCATCAAGAGACAACGGTTCGATTTGAGGTTGTGATTGTTGATTCGTTTTCTACGGATGGCACGCCACAAATGATTGCTGAGTGCTCACATTTGCCGTTCCATTTAAATTTTATTCAGCGCGAGAATCCTTCGGGTAAGGCCGAAGCTCGAAATATTGGTGTTCGAGAATCCACTGGTGATCTCATTATTATTTCAGATGCTGATATGATTCCAGATAAAGGCTTTGTTGAGGCTCACTATAATGCTCATCAACGGTCCCATTCAGCATGTTGTTTTGAAGGATTGGCATACAATTTGGACAATTATGATTGGCCACTGTCCAAGGCCCCGGAAAAGACGCAAGTGCCGAATAAATATCAGGATGGGGACGCCTTGGATTGGTATTACTTTTTAACAGGGAACATTTCATTTCCAAAATCGATTTTTTCTGTTGAGCAAGGGTTTTCTTTGGATTTTAAGAATTATGGTTGGGAAGATTTGGAATTGGGGTATCGATTTAAAAAACGTGATATTCCATTAATGTATCTAACCACAGCGGTTAATTACCATTATCATGTTATTACTGATGAGGAAAAGGTTGAACGAAAGTACACCATGGGCCAATCGGCACAGATATTTATTCAGAAGCACCCAGAGTTGAAGTGGTTTTTGGGGTTGAACCCTGTATCAGTGTTTCTTCGTAAGCGCTTATCCCGCCAGAATTTTATTTATCGAATGATTCAACGGTTAAAAGATTCCAAAGTGGCTGCTTTACGATCATTTTCCTATTGGTTTTTGGGTGAGTATAATTATCTGACGGGATTGCTTAATTTGTCTAACGATTAAACTTTTTTTTTTCACCTGTTCCATAAGGGCCTGTTTGAGTCCCAGCATCGGTTACTAATAATGGTGTAGAGGGGTTAGCTCAGTTCCTTCACCATTTCTTACTTCACTATTTGTAAGGTTTTGTTGCGTTCTTACAACATAAATACGTCCGGCTACAACTATTCCAATAAATAGCGTTGTTCCACCAACTATAAAACCAATATTTGTTTCCGAAGGGGTTCCCTGGCTTCCAGGAGTTGGTGTTGGGTTGTCTTCCTCACTTGGTGTCGGGGTGTTCTTCCCACTTGGCGTTGGTGATGGAAGTTCTGGGGGTATTATGATTCCACACATTTCTTCTGTTTTACAGGGAATATGCTTTATACGACATAGTCTTTGGCATTCCCCTAAATTTGGTGCATAGTACTCATCAACGTCATAAGTTGTACAATTTCCCTTTCCTATTCCCGCCCAATGTTGTTCACAAAGAGCAGTTGTACAAAAATTACCAACTAATTGATCTTTTTCATTGTCACTTTTTGTGTTTCTTATTATTTCTTCAAGCACCAATTCTGGAGTAATAGTGATTGAGCTTCGGTCATCTGTACATCTAATAGCTGTTCGCTCGTATTTTTCACATAACTTTTTGGCCGTGGTGTTTACTTCGGTTTCATTATATCGCCTGCAACCGTTTACAGTCTTATTTATTACCTGTGCTGCTTTTGGCACACAGCTTGATCCTAAAGGGGAGAGTGTTTCATGATCCAGTTGTTTTTGGCAATAAGGATTTTATGTTGGAGGACCATTTCCATTGACTAAATTTTTGTTTACTAATAGGCAGGCTGTAAGTATTGATTGAATGCGGGGTATTCTCATACTTTTTCTCCTTAATATTGTTGTTTATATTTATAAGATCGAAAGATCAAGAAAAAAACTTATGTAATTTACAGTTATTTTAATTTAATTGATCCATTTCTTAGTATTTTAAATGGGGTTTGAGTGGCATCAATAATGGTGGACGCGATATTGGTCTCTGTTTTTTGAATATTGCCATAAGTGAAATCAACAGCACTGAGTAGTTTTTCAGAAATATTGGTTTCGCCGCTTATGTTTGCACTGGTTGATAGGATTGGTTGATTTAACTTTTTAAGGAGTTCAGATAATCCTGGGTGATTCGGGCATCGAATGGCAATGGTTGTTTTTTGTCCACTGATTACGGTTGAAATGTCGGGGTGTTTTTCTAAAATAATGGTTAATGGGCCAGGCCAATAAGTGTTGATTAGTTGATGTGCGCTTTCGGATATATTAATGGCGAGGTTATTTAAATGATCAATGGATGGAATCAATACAATAAATCCTTTGGATTCAGATCGTTGTTTGATGGCTTGAATTTTTTTTGCATTATCGATGGTTGCAATCCCTACAATTCCAGGCACAGTGTCGTGTTCTATGATTCCAATTTGATGATCCAAAAGGTGTTGGTATATGCTATTTAACATTTCATTTTATTCTAATATTAATTGGAACAGCTGTTAATGATTTGGCTTTTTGTATCCGGCGTTAGGTCATGTAACTATTGTTATTGATGAAATCATTCAGTTCTTTTTTAAGATTATGAATGATATAAGGCGTTTCACAAATTAGTAATTCACTTTTAAGGATCGTTTTTCCTTCAATAAAGTGCAATGACTGAGAAATAATGGCACGTAAACAATACCCAATCATGAAAGGACTTATGCCAAGATTGGCTAACCTTAGTAAGGTGGTTTCGATACTATTGGTGTGCAATGATGCAATGACCAGATGCCCAGAATATGCCGCATTAATCACCGCTTCAGCGGTTTGATTATCTCGTATTTCGCCAATCGCAATAACATCTGGATTATGCCTTAAAAGAGCTTTTAACCCAACGTTCATGGTGTAATTTTGCCATTCATTGATGCTGGTTTGATGAATGCCAGGAATGAGTCGTTCGATAGGATCTTCTAAGGTGATCACATGCCGATGGGTTAGTTCTCTGAGCATGGCATACAGTGTTGTGGATTTTCCAGAACCTGTGGCCCCTGTAATTAAAATCAGTCCATTGGGGATTTTTAGCAATGATCTAATTTTTGTTAATTTCTTCGATGAAAACCCAATATTATCCAGGGATTGGAAACTTTGATCATAGTGGAATAGCCGAAGGCTAATCATTTCTCCTTCTTGGGTCGGGAGTGTTGATGTTCGAATGTCAATTTTAATGTTTTCCCGGTTAAAATAATATGCCCCATCTTGAGGCGTTCGAAATATGGCCGGGTCCATATGACTATGAAGTTTGATGAAATACATTAAACTTTCCATGCTTTTTTTTTGAATTGGCAAGTGTGATTGAAGATGGCCATTTTTTTTGAATAGAATGCCTGCATTGCTGCAAATATGAATGTCGGTGCTTTTATTGATAAACCCATAGTAATGAACGATTTTCCAGAGCCCTTCGGTAGGATTTTCGGGCCATTGATGTGCCAAGTGATCAATAAAAATTTTACTGGTTGTAAGGAGGATGTTTCTTTTTAATCTTCCGGAATGCAGTTCATGGTGAAAGGGATTGCAGGTCACCCAATAGGTATCATCCAATTCAATGGGATAATATTGATTCATTAACGCGTTTACGATGGATGTTGGATTTGGTGTGAATGCAGCAAGAGGAATGGATGATGGATTAAAAATGGATGATTGATAGTGATTCGCCAGATGATGAAGCTCTTGATCCAAAGTTTCTGAATAGCAGGTTGATTGGAACGACGGATTCTTACTAATTTTATTTAATTCAATGCATTGTCGCACTTTCGGCATGTGGTATCCCCCTTTTTTGAAAGGGTACCACATTTAGCACATATTATTAAAGGTTGTTGGTTGATCGGCCCAATTAATTTTGGGATGGCATATACGCCAAATAATCCAATGACCCAGCCAAATGGTGCTAAGGAAATTAAGGTTAGTATGGTTGCCGTTGGAACAACAAAAGATGGTTTTATGGTTGTTACTAGCTTTCGTCTGTAAAATGAAAAAAAAGTAGCGGATAAAAATAATAACAGAATGAATTTAAAAATCATTCATTAGATATGTTTTGCCATTTGGATGGTGGTGCCTTTACCTGGTTCAGAGGTAATGTTTGTTTCATCCATAAGGCTTTTAATAAATGTAATTCCGAGACCAAGTCGTGGAACATTCTCATCAATATCGTCTAAATTTCGTTCTTCAATAGGGGTGCGTTCTAAGTTGCTTAATTCAAAACCTTTCCCATTGTCTTTAACAATAATCTCAAGCTTATCTTTGAATAAATTAAAAGAAATGAAAACCCGTTCGTTTTCAGGCTGATCAAATGCGTATTGAACAGAATTGGTGCATGCTTCAGAAACAGCAATTTTAATATCTTCAATTTCCTCAATTGAAAAATTCATGCGTGTGGCTAATCCAGATACAGCGAGACGTACAACCCCAACATAATCAGACATGCATGGAATGCTGAATTCAACATTTTCTGGTTGGCCATTTAATCGTTCGAGTAGCATAATTAATTCATAATATACCATAGATAGTGTGGAAATTTAAAGTGTTGTGTAACATTCCGAAATAATTATTTATGTTAATTGATTGACAAATTCAAGCATTTCTATTAAATTTCCTTTTACGATGTCTAAAAATGTAAAACCAAAAGAAAAGAAGTTTAATATATCATTTGATTATAACGATGATGTGATTGTCTCATGTGCCTGTGGTGCCGAGTTTAAAACTGGCTCAACAATGAAAAGTATTCGTGTTGATATTTGTGCCAACTGTCATCCATTCTTTACTGGTGAAAATAAAATTGTTGACTCTGAAGGTAGAGTTGAGAAATTTAATAAAAAATACGCTAAGTTTAACAAGTAATTTTAAATGACCAATCCATCTTATGATGAAATAGAATTTCAATATGAGGATGTTGAGCGTCAATTGTCTGATCCTGAGGTTGTTGCTGATCAAGCCAAGTATAAGGATTTAACCCAACGGTATACTGAACTTAAAGAGTTTGTAGAGAAATATCGCTTATTTAAATCGTTGCATCAACATAGGTTGGATGCTGAAGAAATGTTGAATGATCCTGAAATGAAGGATATGGCAAAAGAGGAATTGGATGATATTGATCAGCAGTTGCATTCCATAGATGAAGATTTGCAATTATTTCTTGTGCCGAAAGATCCCAATGATCATCGAAATGCGATTGTTGAAATTCGCCAAGGGACGGGTGGAGATGAGGCGGCTCTTTTTGCTGAAGATTTATTGAAGATGTATCAACGTTATTCTGAAAAAAAAGGCTGGGTATTTGAAATTATGTCTCAACATTTAACCGAGATTGGTGGCATTAAAGAGGTCTCTTTTACTGTATCTGGAGCTGGTGTTTATAGTGAATTAAAATATGAAATAGGGACACATCGTGTTCAAAGGGTTCCTGCAACAGAAAGTTCAGGACGAATTCATACATCGGCCGCTACGGTGGCGGTTCTTCCGGAGGTAGCGGATGTAGATATCGACATTAATATGAAAGACATACGTGTTGATACCTATCGGGCATCCGGTGCAGGTGGGCAACATGTGAATAAAACCAGTTCTGCTGTGCGGTTAACCCATATACCTACGAATACTGTGGTTGCTTGCCAAGATGAGCGGTCTCAATTTCAAAATAAGGATAAAGCCATGCGCTTGTTACGGGCGAGAATTTATGAGCAGCAACTTATGGCTCAACGAAAGAAAGAGTCTGACCTAAGAAAATCTCAGGTGGGGAGTGGGGATCGATCAGAAAAGATTCGAACGTACAATTATCCACAAGGGCGTGTAACAGACCACCGAATTGGGTTAACTTTGCACGCGCTGGATAAGATCATGCAAGGGGATATTGAACCCATTATTTCTTCATTAATTAAAGCTGATAGAATTGAAAAATTAAAATCAATTGCAAAATAGCCGCATACAATCGTTGTATCGCGATGCATTGGATTATTTGGTGGGTGCAAATATCGATGATGCAGAGTTAACGGTATTGTTTGTTATAGAGCATGTGTTTGAACGGCCTTATTTATCGTTGCTTTCAAATGATATGATGGTTTCAAGTGATCAATATGACCAGGTGTTTTCACTGTTAAATGGTTGTGTTTCTGGTACACCGTTGGCGTATTTATTAGGAACGGTTAATTTTAATGGCACGACTTATGATGTGGCCCCAGGTGTTTTGATTCCCCGGCCTGAAACAGAGGAATTGGTTCAGTACTCATCGCGAATTATTCGATGGTTACTCAATCAATCCATTACTTCCGATATTTTTGAGTGTGGCGTTGGGACTGGGGTCATTTCTATTGAGCTTTCCAAGTTATTTCCTTCGTTATCGTTTCATGGATGGGATATATCATCATTGGCCATTGAAAATGCGGTGAAAAATTGTAATCGCCATCATATTTCAAATATTTTGTTGCATCATGGGGATTTCTTTGAAGGGATTGCTCAACGAAAGTGTGCGGTTAAACAACAGGTATTGGTGTCTAACCCCCCATATATTTCAGAATGCGATTTTGATCAGTTGGATGAGCATGTCAAGCGTGAGCCTAAAACCGCATTAATTGCAGAAGAACAAGGGACCGCCATTATTTCAAGATTAATTGATGTATCAATACAACAAAATATGATACTTATTTGTGAAATTGGGTATGATCAGCGATTATTTTTTCAAGAAAAGTACCCACAGCATCGGTTGCTTTTTATTCAAGATATGTCAGGACATGATCGTTTCTTGGTATTTTTTCCATCGTTTTTTCAGTTGGATGATGATTTGTTAAATCAATTGAGCCAATAGTTTTCTTGTTTTTTTAACGGCGATTGAAAGGTGCAAAACTGTGAATGACAGGGTATTATTACCTCATGAATCGTTATGTTGTTTTAGATTTTGAAACATACCCGGTGGATGGTAAATCATATGTTATGGAAATTGGTTGTGTGGAAGTGATTGATGGCAATGTAGGGAATACGTTTCAAACATTTGTTCGTCCAATTGCACCGGTGTCAGATTTTGTACTCAATCTTACTGGTATTTTACCATCAGATTTGGATGTTGCTCCAAATTTTATTGATGTGATGGATGCCTTTAATGGGTTTATTCAGAATTCTGTGGTTGTGGCGCATAATGCGAATCTTGATTGTTTAAGTTATGAGTCATTGTGTTGTTATTTTGGGATTGAGCCAAAGCCATTTTTATGGGTGGATTCTCAAGATATCATTAAAATTCTAGATCCCTCCAGCAAATCATTAAAACTGCAAACATTAATGCTTGAATATGGATGTGATTTAAAAAATTCTCATCGTGCACAAGATGATGCCATGGGGTTGGCTAAACTATTGATTTATTTTTCAAAAAACAAATCATTGCTGTTGACGCAACGAGAGGTGTCATTTCTTAAGAAGTCGAGGTTGGACTCTATTCAGCTTTTGATCAAGTTTTTATTGATTAACTTCAATATTGATGCGTATGATGGTGTTTCAAGTGTTAATGCCCCATCTTTGAATGAGTTGAATTCGGATGAATGTATGCCTCATTCAAATGAGATGATTCATTATAATATGTCTTCAGAGGAATTATTAACAATGCTTGATTCTATTGAAGGGCGGACAATCATTGTTACCACAGATAGAACATATGGTGAGTTAAATTATGTGGCATCTCCATCGGTTTATGTGTTTCCTGATAAAATACCCCGGTTGTATCCATTGATAACGGATGTTCGCGTGTCTCATGTGGAATTGGTTGAATTGTATGGAATAATCAATTGGCTGCGTCAAACAACATCTTATCAATTAACGGATATGAATGATCAATTGATTCAACGATACCATCAATTGGTGACAGGTATTTTGGAGCCGCACCCACTCTCATTGGTTAATTATATTCGACATCTGTTTCAGGAGGACTCAAAGTTTGAACCCTTGGTTGAATGTGATTATGAAATGCTGGTGCTTATTTTGAAGTATTCGCCGAAATTTTTGTCACGATTCACATTGGTTTTGCATCACTTTTTTAAATTTAACGATCGATTGTCAGGTTTTAATGAAAATACGTTGTCATTTTTATCTTTAAAAGGCATATCAAAATCAATTATGAATTTATCATTTATTATTGATTATCTCACTTATTTGGGTGAAGATAATTTGAAATTTGTTCAAGACTTTGCTCGTTTAAAAAGCTTTGTTCATTTAATTAATGAAGAAAAGCTTCAACTATTTCAAAAGGCGGATTATTTGGTTGATACATTATCAATGAATATTTATGGCTTTGAAAAGCGTCAGGTGCTCATTAACGATAATGTATTTGAAACCATGGAATGGCAAGAGTTAATGGGTTCAATTAATATTGTGATTCATTATTTGGATGAGATTTTGAAATTATTTCAAAAAATTTCTTTTTATATTTATGCAGATCTTCATGGGTGGTTTATCGATTTAATGTATCAATTTTCATCGATGAAATCCAATGCTCAAATGTTTTTAACATTGCCAAAGGCTGCGGTTTTATTTATTGATTCACCAGTGAAGCATAAACCATCCAATTGTCGGTTGGTTATAAAAAATATTTCTGAGCATGAGTTTTATTCAACCCTTATTCAGCATACCGATCAGTTGTTCGTTCATCAGCAGTTCTACAATGAGTCATTGAACGATCCAGTTGCATCTTTCATGGGTATTCCAGCAATCAAAGAGGAGGTTGGAATGACATCTAATATCAATATTCAGGTTGAATTTAACTCACATGAACAGATGCGGTCTGTTATTGCAAAGGATGCTTTAATGGGTAAATTAATGGTTATTGTATCATCTAAAAAACGATTGCGTTATTGGAAGCAAAAATTTAGGTCATTGATTTTATCACGACAGTCTAATGCATCAGTGAATATTTTATTTCGAACAGTTGACGATTTAAACGATATTTATGATCAAGATATTTATAAAATTATTTTTCCAGAGTTTATGATTCAGGATATTTTACAACCCATTCATCAATCACGAATAAATGCATATGATGGTTCGGAAAATGAGTATGTTCAACAGATGTTTTATGAGGAGTTGCATCGGGTTCTGGATGATTTGTCCTGTGTTTCAAGTTCACTATTGCTCATTAATCTGGACGTCAGATTAAAATCAATCATTCTGGTTTCATAATTATCAAATGCTGTTGCAAGTTTTGTCTCATATGATAATCTGTAGTATATGAAACATATTCCGTTGGGATTGCGTGATTACTTACCAGAGGACATAAAAAAAAGAGACCAATTAATTCAACGAATGAAGCGAGTGGTTGAGACGAATGGCTATGAGCGCATCATTACTCCTTCAATTGAAAATTTTGATCAATTGCAGCCTGCACTGGGGGAGCTTTCGGAAGACTGCATTATGTTTTTTGATGGTTCAGGAACCCGTTTGGTTCTAAGGCCAGATCATACCACACCAATTGCCCGAATTGTGTCGACTCGTCTTCAACAACAATGTCCGATTCAATTGTATTATCATGATCCAGTATTTAGAAAAGACCCACTGCTTGGGGAGACTGAGATCTTTCAATTCGGATGTGAACAAATTGGGCATATTTCAATTCATGATGAAGTTAAAATGATTCAAATGGTGTTGGATGTTTGCAAGGAAGTTGGCCTTGAAGATATCGAAATTCATGTTTCTCATCCTGAATTATTCGAATCGTTAACAGATCAGGATCGAAAAGCCTTGGATCAGGGAGACCTGGTTTCTTTTTCATCCCTACCCAAAAAAGGTGATGCAACATTGTTGGGGGATTTTCCGTATTTATCTCAATTATTTACTGAAATAGATGCGTTAAACTTAAAAAATGTGTTTGTTAATTTTGGTCTTTATAAAGATTTAACGTACTATAATGGTCTGTTTTTTGATATTGTGTCAAAATCTTATGGAAAAGTTATTGGGTCTGGTGGTCGATATGATTCGGTTCTTCGTGCATTTAATTTTGAATCGAATGCGATTGGTTTTGCATTACGATTGCATTACATCGAACGGGCGTTGAATGGCTAAAATGATTACGATTGCATGTGCCAAAGGGTATTTATGGAAAAAAGCGGTTGGCTTTTTACATGAACAGGGCTTTGTATTTGATAATGATCTATCTGAATCTCGACAGCTATCCATCATTGATCAAAGTGGAAGAATTCAATTGATGAAAGTCCGTCCCTGGGATGTTCCCGTATATATTGAAGAGGGTGCGGCGGATATGGGTGTGGTTGGTAAGGATGTGTTGTTTGAGCAACAATCGGATGTCATGGAGTTGTTGGATTTGACATTTGGTGATTGCCGTTTGGTCATTGCCGGCCCAGACGAGTTAAAGGATCGTTATTTGTTTCACAATATTCGGGTGGCGACAAAATATGAGTTTTCAACTCTCCAATATTTTCAAAACAAATCCATTCGTTGCATACCAATTAAGTTATATGGTGCCATGGAACTGGCTCCCATGACGGGTGTTGCTGATATTATTTGTGATTTGACGGCAACTGGGCAAACGTTAAAAGAAAATGGATTGGTTGAATATGACGAAGTGTTTTATTCTACGGCCCGTTTGGTGGCAAATAAGGTATCAATGATGACAAAATATGATGATATTTCAATGTTGTATGAGGGGTTTTCTCGTTGCTTAAATCTCAGTTAAAATCAGTAACTGATCGGTTTTTCACATTATCCTATCAATATCTTCGTCCCCAATTAATGTATGAATCCATTTATGATATTGATTTTGGATTGCTTTGGGATGATGGTGTTCGGCATTTAATTTTTGATGTGGATAATACATTGATTTCATATGCTGACTCAGATGTATCCATTCAATGCATTAATTTGTTTAAATCCATTCAGTCCATTGGTTTTGAATCGATTATATTAATGTCAAATAATTCCAGTGTTGATCGCATTGAACGCGTCGCAAAGCAGTTGGATTTGCCGGCCATAACGTTTGCATGCAAACCGTTTGTTTTTACCATGCGGCGATTATTAAATGATCGATCAATGAATATTCAGGAAGTGGCATTAATTGGCGATCAATTATTAACGGATGTGCTATTGGCAAATACATTCAAAATTATTTCGGTGTTTGTAGATCCCATCGATACCAGTCATTTATCTTATTTGAAAAATGCCCAATATTCATTTCAACGTTGGATTCTTCAGTCTTTTTATCGCCAGTAGTTGTGCCCCCCCTTTTTTTTATTTTTAAGCGGTTGTTTCTTCTTTGATCTGTTCTGAGTTAGTGTTTATGGTGGCTTTGTTTTCTTCTGTTTCTTCATCTTTAATTTCGATTACTTTTGCCAATGAAATGACTTCGTCTTTATCATCTAGCTTAATAATTCGAACGCCTTGAGATGTACGTCTCTGAATGGATATGTTGGCGACTTTTTGTCGGCAAATGGTGCCATTGTATGTGGCAACAATAATTTCATCTTCTTTTTCAACCACTTCAGCATCCGTGACTTTGTCACCTGGAACTGTTTTTCTGAATTTTAATGCTTTGACACCGATGCCTCCTCGATTTTGCACTTTAAACTCATCGACTCGAATATTTTTTCCGTGGCCTTTGGTGGTTAATAACAGTAAGAATAATTTTGTGGTTTCTGGGTCAATTAAACTAACACTGACCAAGTTATCGTCTGGTTTGATTTTTATGGCTCTGACCCCACGTGATGTTCTTCCCATGGCACGCACTTGCTTTTCATCAAAACGAATGACCATGCCGGCAGACGTTGCTAAGATGATGTCTTTTTCACCATTTGAACGTAGAACCCAGTTAAGTTCATCTTCGTCATCTAGATTAATTGCGCGTATGGCCCTGCTTTTAAAATAACTGAATGAAGAGAGTTCTGTTTTCTTGATGACACCTTTTTTGGTGCACATCATTAAATACTCATCCGATTCAAAATTGTCGACTTGAATAATGCTGGTGATTTTTTCATCTTCCTCTAACTCAAGTAAATGATTGATGGATAGCCCTTTGCTTGTTCGTGAAGATTCTGGTATTTGATAAGATTTGATTTTGTGAACCTTACCCGTTGATGTAAAGCATAATAAGAAATCATGACTGTTTGTAACCAAAATTTGCTTGATGATATCTTCTTCTCTGGTGGAAATCCCACTCACGCCGCGGCCCCCTCGAAGTTGGCTTTTAAAGTTTGAAATGGGCATTCGTTTAATAAATCCATTTTGAGTTCTTAATATGGCAACGGTTTGTTTGGGAATTAAGTCTTCTAGGTCAACCTGGTTAATTTCTTCCCCAATTTCAGTTCGACGTTCATCACCAAATCGATCATTGAGCTCATTGTGTTCGTCTTTAATGATTTGAAGCACTCTGGGTTGATTGACAAGGATATCTTCAAGGTCTGCAATTTTGATGACCAATTCATTGTATTCATTTTCAATCTTTTCTTGTTCAAGTCCAGTTAATCGTTGCAATCGCATGTCTAAAATGGCATTGGCTTGTTTTTCACTGAGTTTATAGTTTTCAATTAGTGCTGCACGAGCCACATGCGCATCTTGAGATTGCTTAATCAGTGCAATAATTTCATCGATATGTTGCAAAGCAATTCGTAAACCTTCAAGAATATGAAGTCTGTTTTTAGCAATCTTTAGGTCGTACTCTGTACGTTTTCGAATGACCTCTTTGCGATGTTCCACGTAATGGAAGAATACCTGTTTTAAATTTAAGGTTTTTGGTTGCCCATTAACGAGTGCAACAATATTAATCCCAAAGGATGTTTGCAATTGGGTGTGCTTAAACAACTGATTTAAAATGATCGCTTCTTGAGCGTCACGTTTTAATTCTATATAAATTCTTAGTCCCTTTCGATCTGATTCATCTCGAAGATCGGAAATGCCGTTAATTTTTTTCTCATTTACCAATTCGGCAATTTTCATAATGACATTGGCCTTATTTACTTGGTATGGAATTTCAGTCACAATAATCGCTCGTCGTTTTTTATTTTCTTCCATGTGCGTTTTTGAACGTAATGTAATAATTCCACGACCCGTTTCATAGGCACTAATAATTCCAGCTTGTCCACATATGATGCCTCGTGTTGGGAAATCAGGGCCTTTGATATGCTCCATCAGTTCTGATACATTGGCGTCGGGATGATCAATGTAGTAATTTACACCATTTATAACTTCAGTCAAATTATGAGGTGGAATGTTTGTGGCCATACCAACCGCAATTCCTGAGGTTCCATTCAATAAAAGCATTGGTAATCGTGCAGGAAGTACGGTGGGCTCTTCCAATGATTCGTCAAAGTTAGCTGCAAAATCAACGGTTTCTTTTTCAATATCGTGCAATAGCTCCATGCTTAATTTTGCCATTTTTGCTTCGGTGTATCGCATTGCAGCGGCATTGTCCCCATCAATGGATCCGTAGTTTCCTTGCCCATCAATGAGAGGGTATCGCATTGAGAAATCTTGCGCCATGCGAACCAAGGAATCATAAACGGCAGTATCACCGTGAGGGTGGTATCGTCCAAGGACGTCTCCAACGATACGTGCACATTTTTTGTATGGTTTTGATGATGTGTATCCTGATTCATACATGGAGTATAAAATTCGTCGGTGAACAGGTTTTAGACCATCACGAGCATCCGGTAACGCTCGTCCCACAATGACGGACATGGCATATTCTAAATATGATGATTTCATTTCATCATCGATGTTAATAATATTTATATTTTCATCGGTATATCCATCGTCACCATTGTCGGTTTCCGTTGGTGGTTGATTGACAGATTCTTCAATGCTTTCTTTTGATTCATTGGTGGCATCGTTATTATTATTGTCCATATTAAATAAGTTTCCTTGAAATTCTTCGTTATCCATGTGATCTCTCCTTAAACATCAATCCAACGGACCGTGCCCGCATATTTTTCAATAAACTCTTTTCTTGGGTCGACCTTGCTGCCCATGAGCAATGAGAAAATTTCATCGGCAACTTCAGCGTCATGAATATTGACCTGAAGCATGCTTCTTTTTTCAGGATTTAGTGTTGTATCCCATAACTGATCGGGATTCATTTCACCCAAGCCTTTATATCGTTGGATGTTTACTTTCTCTTTGTCTTTTCCAAGTTCTTTGAGTTTTTCATCAAGTTCTTTGTCATTGTATGCATAGACCCCACCCTTTCCTTGACGAATCAAGTACAATGGCGGTTGTGCGATGTAGAGTGCACCGGCTTCAACCAGTTCTCGTGCATACCGAAAGAAAAATGTGAGTAAAAGTGTCCGAATATGTGCGCCATCAACATCGGCATCTGTCATGATGACAATTTTATGGTAGCGTAACTTTCTTAATACTATTTCGGTTGTCATTTCTTCTTCTTCTTCGTCAGTGTTTTGTTTTTCAGTGGATAAACTTTTGAGTGCTTCAGGGCCAACCGCCGTGATCAATGATCGGATTTCTTCATTGGCAAGAATTTTATCAAGGCGTGATTTTTCAACGTTAAGAACTTTACCTCGGAGTGGCAGAATGGCTTGAAAGTTACGGTCCCTTCCTTGTTTTGCGGACCCGCCAGCGGAGTCTCCCTCAACAAGAAAAATTTCACATTTCGATGGGTCTTTTTCGGTGCAATCGGCCAGTTTTCCTGGCAATGTAGTGCTTTCTAAGCTTGATTTTCGTCGCGCTAAATCTTGTGCTTTTCGAGCGGCTTCTCGAACCCGTTGTGCTTGCAATGCCTTTGTAATAATAAGTTTGGCTACTTTTGGGTTTGTTTCGATATAGTCGGTTAATCCTTCATCCAATAATGAATCAACAACCCCTTTGATTTCAGAATTACCAAGCTTGGTTTTGGTTTGTCCTTCAAATTGAGGATTTTGTAATTTTACACTAATAACAGCGGTGAGGCCTTCTCGAAGGTCTTGACCCGTCAGTGCGCTTGACTTGTCTTTTTTAATGAGGTCGTATTTTTTTGCAAATGAATTGATGACTCGAGTTAGCGCCGTTCGAAACCCAGATAAATGAGTTCCGCCTTCTCTGGTTCGAATGTTATTTGCGAATGATGCAATTTGTTCGTCATAATGGTCTGATACATATTGAACCGCCACTTCTACTTCATAGAGTTCTCGGGATTTTTTTAAGTAGATGGGGGGCGTAAATAACGCTTCTTTATTTTGATTTAAATCTTCGACATACGATGCTATACCACCTTCAAAACCATAGGTTTGCTTGGCCTCATCTTCAGTTTCAAAATCTCTGAAGTTGTAGAAATTAATGGTTAATCCCCGATTTAAGTAGGCCAATTCTTTTAATCGGTGTGCGATGGTATCCACGCCAAATTCAACAGTGTCAAAAATTTTAGCGTCTGGTTTAAATTTAATGGTTGTGCCAGTGGCGGCGTCTGGCGCATCGCTAAATGTTCCAATGGTTTCTTTTGGAATTCCTCTAAAATATTTTTGTGTGTAGTTTTTGCCATCTCGGTTTACGGACACTTCTAACCATTCAGCCAATGCATTTACTACAGATACCCCAACGCCATGAAGTCCACCGGATACTTTGTACCCTTCACCTTCGAATTTACCACCGGCATGCAACGTTGTTAAAACAACTTCAACGGCGGGCATGTTTTTTTCTTTGTGAGTGTCAATTGGAATTCCTCGACCGTTGTCTTTAACCGTAATGATATTATCTTTGTCAACAATAATATCGATGTCCGTGCAATATCCGGCCATGGCTTCATCCACACTATTATCAACCACTTCATAAATTAAATGGTTAAGACCATTAATTCCTGTGGTCCCAATGTACATGCCAGGACGCTTTCGAACGGCTTCTAGCCCTTCCAATACTTTTATATGATCTGCACCATAATTTTGACTCATATTATCACTCGCTTATATTTATAAATTAGAAATTCATGCAACATAATCTCTAAAAGACAATTTTGCAATTTTCTTTTGATTAGTATAGCATGACTTAGCCTCAATTGAAATTGTTTATTTCAATTTATTGCGCTTTATTTTTCTCCTGTTTTAAAAATTTTAAAAAACAGCTGTTACACCATTCGTTTTTTGATGAACGTTAAATTAAGGGTTTTTTATTAGTGAATATATTGAATCTCTTCACTTGCATTCATAATAAATGGATGGGCGATGTTGTTTACCCATGTCTTTAAGGTAGATAAAGGTATGGGTAAACATGTATGGTCAATGATTGCGTGCGATTATTCGCACGTTGGTTCAGATGCTACTTTTTCTCCGTTTTTTATCCAATCGCCTGGAAAGTACTCGACTGCATTTGAGTCTGTATATTTAACTTTTAGTTGAAATGCAACGAGTTCACTGGATCTGCAATATTTAATAGTTGCAACTTCTGTTCCAGCTGCATTTTTAAGTGTGCCCGTGATTGCATGGGATTTGAATTCAGCATTGGTACTTCCATCAAATGCCGGAATATCACTGCCCTCCATATGGCCAGTGAGTTTATCAGTGCTTTCGGGTATGCTCATTTCTATATTTTCAAGATTGAATCGCCCTTTTGTTCCAACGAGAGGGTTTAATACAGACAATTTTGCTTTTACGGTATAGATAATCTCATTATTTGAGTTGAGTTCATTGTATTCAAATGCATTTGAAACGAATTCATATTTCCCATTATCATACGTTGCCGACGGATCAATGGTTACATCCATTTCTTTGATGTCAACAACGTTGTTGATTTTGTACCTAAAGTATTGATTACTGTCACCGTTACTTGTTTGGATGAATCCTTGGACAGTATTGTCTACTTGACTGCAAAGTGCGCTTTCAACTCCGTCTGAAACGGTTGATCCATCGCTTAATGTTAATGTGATTCCTGATTTTTGCACATTGGTTTCCTTGTAGCTCAAGTCACCATAAGTAAATGTGTATCCAGAATCAGTATCACAATTCATGCCAGCGTGACTGGCCACTGATATTATTGGCAGGCTGATCATTGCCAATATGGCAATTCTAACGCCCATTAGTTTTTACTTCCTTTTTGAATTTCTTTAACCGAAGTTAAGATTTTAAATTCAGATGTGCTTAACTCTGGGGATGTGTCTTGGTTTGTGCAACTAACAAATAACCCCATCAATATAATAATTAGTACTATTTGATTATGAAAAAATGTTGAGGTGTCTTCACATGCCGTGTTTTTGTGGGACATTCATGATTATTTATGGTTCATGGTACGATGGGGCTATGATTGTTTTGCAATGCAATGACGCATATTTTAATTGGCTGAAATTATTATTGGAGTCATTAACTGCACAGGGAATAGGCATTCCATTGTTTGTGTCCATATATAATGGAACCAATGATATGGCGGCTCAGTGCCAATTGTTGTATCCGAATTGCACGGTTGAATTGGATATGATTAATACCTATGGGTTGCCAATGGATCAATTTTCTCTTCGTGATTGCATGACCAATCGTAAGGTGTTTGTTTTGTCAGATGTGGTCGATCGATTGGACCCAGATTGGGTACTTTTATTGGATGTGGATACGATATGTCGACAACCCTTCACACATTGGATTGATCAGTTGTTGATAGATGGCATTGATGTTGCTGTGGTTAAGAATTTGCATGATGATCCAGTTCGGGAATACAGTTCAAGTACGGTATTTATTTCAAGGAAAGCGTACCCATTTGTATATCAATGGGAGTGGTTTGTATCTCAATGGGAGGTGGTTGGTGAGCGTGCGTTTGAATTTGGCTGGGATCAACTATCGTTAAATTTTACAATTCATGCATTTTTTGATGTTAAGTACTCATTTCTAAAACGTCGTTATTTTGTGGATGATGGGTTTCATGCAGATGCCTATTTTTGGACGTGGGGAACGCCGGTTCAATCCATGAAATCGACGGTGTATGAGTTTTTTAATGAGCATAAGTTGGGAAACTCATTAACATTAGCTGCGGCTGAGAATTATATGAACCAATTTTTTAATTTGAAAGAGTATCGAGCTGCATTTCCGTTTGCTCATCAGATTGTCATGCAGGATCCAAGCAACTGTCATGCGATGTTTGTGTTGGGGACGGTGTATATGATGGCGTTAAATAATTATTCAATGGCCAAGCAAATATTTTTAGCTCTTCAAGATGCCTCGTATCGAGTGGATGATTGCCAAGATTACTTGGATGCTATGAAATAATTTTTACAAATTTTCGCTTTCCGACTTTGATAATGGTATTGTTTTCTGGAAGAAATTCATGGCTTGGGTTGGATATTCTTTCCTCGTTAATGGACACCGCTCCTTGTTCTAAAAGTCGACGGGCTTCTTTTTTTGAGGGGGCCAATTGTTGATCACAAATAAAATTAATTAAGTTTAGTGGGTGGTTATCTGTAATTTGAATTTCTGGAATGTCATTGGGAATGGCTTTTTTTGAAAATACATTGATAAAGTTTTCTCTTGCTTTTTGAGCGTCATTAGGGGAGTGAAATTTTTCAACAATCGTGGTCGCCAAATCAAGTTTAATGTTTCTAGGATTTTCACCATCTTGCAATTTTTTTTCGATGGTTTTCAATTCATTTTCAATGGGGTTGGTTAATAATGTGATGTATCGAATAATAAGTTCATCTGGAATGGACATGCATTTGCCAAACATGTCATTCGGTGTATCCAGTATGGCAATGTGATTGTTGAGTGATTTGCTCATTTTTTGAACCCCATCCAACCCTTCTAAAATGGGCAGTGTTAGAACGGTTTGTGGTGGTTGTCCGGATTCCTTTTGCAAATGTCTTCCCACCAAAAGATTAAACTTTTGATCGGTTCCGCCAATTTCAATGTCATTTTTTAAATGCACAGAATCATAGCCTTGCAATAACGGGTATAAAAATTCATGAATGCTAATGGGAATGTTGCCTTTAAATCGTTTTGAAAAGTCATCTCGTTCAAGCATTCTTGCAACCGTGTATTTGGCGCACAATGATACCATTTCTGATGGACTGAGTTGATTCAGCCATGTTGAATTGTATACAACCGTTGTCTTTGTTTCATCCAATACCTTAAATACTTGGTTTAGGTAGGTGTCAGCGTTTGTTTTTACATCGGCTTCAGAGAGTGGTTTTCGTGTGGCTGATTTTCCCGTGGGATCCCCAATGCGAGCCGTGAAATCTCCAATCAAAAAAATGATCTCATGTCCCATTTTTTGAAATTGGGCCAGTTGATTTAAAATGACATAATGCCCAAGGTGTAGATCAGGGGCTGATGGATCTGCACCCCATTTAATGGTTTTTTTGGGGCCATTAAATAATGAGTCAATATTGTCTGAATCGGTAATAATATCTTCATATAAATCATGATTAATTGCTGACATGATTTTATTATATGGTGTCTTTTCATTTGCGTCGAATATCAAGTGGAATAATTGATCATTTTGATTTAAACTATTACCTAACTGTATAAGAGGAGTTTCACGTGATTTTTAGATCCAAACGAGCCATTGGTAAACTATCTCGATCATCTTCGTCTGCAAGATTTGGTCGGTCCTCAAATCGGTTCGATTTTTTTAAACGAATTGGTTTGAAGTTATTTAAATTTTCAGCAATTATGGGCGGAATTGGTGTATTAATTGTGGTATTGGTGTCCATGTTTTATTCAAGAAAACTCCCAGATATTGAGTCCATTAGCACCTATATCCCTGCGGAAACCACTAAAATATATTCTGCCGATGGGATTATTTTGGCGGAACTTCATCAAGAAGAAAATCGAATACGAATCCCAATTGATAATATTTCAAAAACGTTGCAAAAAACAGTTATTGCAATGGAAGATACTGATTTTTACAAACACAATGGAATTAATATCAAAGGAATTTTACGGGCATTGTACCGAGATATTATTGCCATGGCGTTTGTTGAGGGTGGCTCAACATTAACTCAGCAGTTGGCTAGAAATTTGTTTCTTGAAAAGCATAAAAAAATTGAGCGTAAGATCAAAGAAGTGTTAATGGCGATTGAAATTGAAAGAAAGTATACCAAGACGGAAATTTTGGAACTTTATTTGAATCAAGTGTATTGGGGGCATAATGCGTATGGAATTGAGTCAGCGTCTCAGATGTACTATGGCAAAAAATCCAGTGATTTAACGTTGGCTGAAGCGGCCGGTTTGGTTGGTATGTTAAAAGGTCCGGAGTTATTTAGTCCATTTCGTTATTTTAATCGGTTTAAAAAGCGCCAACGGGTTGTTTTAAAGCGGATGCAACAGTTAAAGCTGATTACGGCCGAGCAGGTGGAAGATGCTTACAATGAAAATATAGCATTGGCGAGTCGTAAGCGTCATCGGTATAAGGCCGGATTTTTTACCAGTTATGTGGTTGATCAACTGGTGGATATGTATGGTGAAGAGGCCTTGTATACCTCAGGAATGAAGGTGTATACAACGCTTAATTATGAGTTGCAGAAACATGCGGAAACGGTGGTTAAGAAATTTAGAGACTATGGAAATCAAGTTTTTGTGTTAAAGGGTGAGCGCTACCCTAGTTTAAATTATAAAGAAGCCTCTCTTTTAGCGGTTGATCCACGCAATGGGTATGTGATTGCCATGCAAGGTGGGGTTGATTTTTCTGAGTCTCAATTTAATCGAACTGTTCAGGCTCAGCGACAACCTGGGTCTGCATTTAAGCCGTTTGTTTATTTGGCGGCATTTGATAAAGGGTTTTCACCAGGGACCATTGTTTCGGATACGCCAGTAACATTCAATACCATTGAGGGGCCATATTCGCCAAAAAACTATACGTTAAAGTATTCAGGGAACTTACCCATTCGACGGGCATTTGAAAAATCAGTCAATGTTATTGCGGTTAAACTTAATGATTTGGTTAATCCAAAAACAGTCGTATCATTTGCTAAAAAATCGGGCATAACTTCACCAATGAATCCCGTTTTATCTTTGCCCTTGGGGGCGAATGAAGTGAGCATGATGGAACTCATGCAGTCGTACATGGTATTTGCAAATTATGGTAAAAAGGTTCACCCGGTTTCGATTCTTCGTATTGAAGATCGAAATGGGGTGCCACTGTTTAAGCATCGATTTAAAGATGAACAAGTATTGGATGAAAATCTTGTTGCCACTTTGGTTGATACCATGCGGGGGATTGTGGATTATGGAACCGGTCGTGGAGCTAAATTGCCCCGTCCCATTGCGGGAAAGACGGGAACCACCTCGGATTATAAAGATGCTTGGTTTTTTGGATTTGTTCCGCAACTCGTGTGTGCAACATGGGTTGGAAATGATGATAATGATCCAATGAATAAAGTAACCGGTGGTTGGGTTCCAGCTCAAATGTGGAAAGAATTTATGAAAAAGGCTTTGGCGGGTGTGTCTGCTCAAGATTTTAAATACCCGAATGGAATGGTGAAGCGGCGGGTTAATTGGGATACAAAGCTATTGGCATCCGCAGATACCCCAGAAGATGCTAAGGTTACCATAGAAAAGTATTGGATTGGTACTGAACCAACAGAATTTGATACTATTGAATTAATTGAAAAGGTAAAGTTTCAAGCCAAGCAAAAGGAAGAAGAAGAAAGCTTGGTGAGTGACTTTTTTAATATGTGATAAGGGAGTTACCAATGTCGTTAGAAAATGAAATCAATCAAACTAAACAGGTCATTATTATTGGATCGGGTCCAGCTGGGCATACGGCGGCCATTTATGCCGCGCGTGCTCGATTAAATCCGATTATGTTTGAGGGGGAGTATGCCGCAGGAGTTGCCGCAGGTGGGCAGTTAACCACAACCACGGATGTTGAGAATTTTCCCGGGTTTCCAAAAGGCATTATGGGGCCAGAGTTGATGTTTGCAATGCGGGAACAATCGATTCATTGTGGGGCAACGATTTATACTAAAACGGTGGATGCTGTTGATTTTTCACAGCGGCCATTTAAAGTGTCGGGTGGATTTGGTGATATTTTTGCTCATGTGGTGATTATTGCCACGGGTGCAACGGCCAAGAGACTTCATTTGAAGGGCGAAGATGTCTATTGGCAAAAAGGTATTTCTGCGTGTGCTGTTTGTGATGGTGCATTGCCAATATTTAGGGACAAGCCATTGGTGGTGATAGGTGGTGGTGATTCTGCAGTCGAAGAAGCTAGTTTTTTAACTAAGTTTGCATCAAAGGTGACCTTGCTTGTTCGAAAAGATCATTTAAGAGCCTCCAAAGTGATGCAGGAGCGAGCATTTAATAACGATAAGATTGATATTAAATGGAATACGGAGGCTGAAGAAGTGATTGGGGATCAATTGATGACGCAAATAAAAATAAAAAATAATCTAACGTTGGAATCATCGGTGATTGACGCCAATGGGTTGTTTTATGCGATTGGGCATGAGCCCAATACCGGTTTTTTAAACGGTCAATTAACCACGGATGATTCCGGTTATGTTATTACCAAGGGAACATCCATGCATACCAGTGTTGAGGGGGTATTTGCTTCTGGGGATGTGCAAGATCATGTGTATCGCCAGGCCATTACTTCTGCTGGATCTGGTTGTATGGCCGCGCTGGATGCAGAGCGTTACTTAACTGAAAAAGGACTTATTTGACCTGTCGATTTGTCATTTGTTGTGCGGTTTTCATTGCAGTAATGCCATTTTTAGGCTTTGCTGATCCCGGAGCGAGTTATCCGATTAAGCACGCAAGGCGACCTTACATGGAATGGTCTCAACACAAAGAAACCATGCAGCGTGATTATCGATTGATTCAGGAGGGGATGCGTGGGCATATGCTTAATTTTAAGGCTCATTTATTGGCGGTTTTGCATTTAAATACGCCTGGGTTTAAACGGTTTAAATTTGTTAATTATTTGCATAATGATGAGGATATTATTCCCATTCAATATATTGATTGGTCTCGAGAACGCCCAATATTAACACATCGGGGGTTGGATTTTTATGTGAGTGGAAAACTTAATCTGTTTTGCTTGGAGCCTCAGTATGGGGTTGAGTTGTATACGTTTGACGGTCGATTTTATCGGGATCCGGATGGTTTATTGCGATCCATGGTTCATCATTTGCCAGTTATGGGTGAGAATGGGCGTATTTATGTTACAACAGATGACCCGGAAGTCGATTTATATGGTCGCATATTTGAAGATGATGTTGAGGTTGGAAAGTTGAAAATCATGTCATTTAAATCACCCACGGGGTTGTGGACCATTGAGGGCAGTGTTTTTTATCAACGTGAGCCAGAAAAAGTTGAAATTATAACAACGGATTATCAAGTGATTCAAGGGTATCACGAAGGGGAAAACGAGCCGCCAGGAATGAAGACATCGGCCACCATTGTTCCATTTGGGGAAGGCATTGCGAAATCAGCCAAAACGTATATTGATACGTATGAATTATTGTTTCAAGCGGTTAACGATAATTAGGTATTATCTTTTTGAAATTCCCAATAGATTAAAAGATCCGTTTCTTTATTTTCATCAATAAAGTATTCGTTTTCTTTGTTGTCGTCTGTTTTTTTTCGTTTTTTGTCGATGGGTTTTTTGACACTTTGATTGGCTGTTGTATGGCTGGATGCTGAAATGAGGGGAATGTAGCTCATGTTTTCGGCGGTTGAGTTTTTGGCTGCCACGAGTTGGATGTTATTGGTCATTTGATCTTTTAATGCATTTCTGAATGCATTTCGAATATCATCTAATTTTTCTCTGGTCACGGGTTTGGTATCGTATAGGGGTTGATTTAAAACTTCAAGTTTTTCTTGTTGTTTAACTTTTCCATGTTGAATGGTTTCGTCGTGAATTCTCTTTTTTTCATCAACAATGCCCAAAGCTTTCTTTTCATACATGTTTCCTTTCATGGCAACATCAATGTATTGCTTGTATGATAAGGCTCCCTGCTCACTTGATCCCAATATAATGGTTGATATGCTTGATCCCATGACTTTATATTATGGGGCTTGTGTTTTTTTAATATAAATCAAATATTAAAGTTTTATTAAACCCATTGAAAATTGTTAATGGTTTTTAATTTCTCATCATCTTTTGTATTTTGAATATAAACCCTTCAGAATCAGAAGGTAGGCAGGGACAACTTTCTGGTTTAAAATAAAACTTATTACTTTTTGGAGGCTCATTATGTCATCGACCACTCACCAAGAATCATTCCGTACCGAATCGGATACCATGGGGGAAATTCAAGTTCCTTCATCGGCGTATTATGGGGCTCAATCGGCCCGTTCCTTAAAGAACTTTGATATTGGTTTGGAAACATTTCCACGAGAATTGATACAGGCATTTGGTACGTTAAAAAAGGCGGCGGCCATTGTAAATGCACGGGCGGGTAAGCTGGATGAAAGAAAGAAAGATTTGATTTGCCAGGCGGCTGACGAAGTCATTTCTGGTCAATTGGATGCTCATTTTCCATTGAGTGTTTGGCAAACCGGTAGTGGCACGCAAAGTAACATGAATGTGAATGAAGTAATTTCGAATCGTGCAATCGAGATTGCGGGTGGTGTGATTGGTTCCAAAGATCCCATTCATCCAAACGATGATGTGAATAAGTCTCAGTCATCCAATGATACATTTCCAACAGCCATGCATATTGCTGCGGCCATTGAAATTAAAGATCGATTACTTCCTTCAATTGCTTTATTGAGGGATACATTTAAGAAAAAGCAACAAGCGTTTAACGATGTTGTAAAAATTGGTCGAACCCATTTGATGGATGCCACACCCTTAACCCTTGGTCAGGAATTTAGTGGGTATGTTGTGCAATTAAGTAATGCCATAGAGCGAATTGAACAATCCTTAAGTGGTTTATATGAACTTGCATTGGGTGGAACTGCCGTTGGTACTGGTTTAAATACGCCAGACAATTATGATCAGGATGTGGCCCAGGAAATTGCGTCATTAACGGGACACCCTTTTGTTACCGCCCCCAATAAATTTGAAGCATTGTCTGCGCATGATGCCATTGTTTCAGCCAGTGGTGCATTAAAAACATTGGCTGCGGCTTGTTTTAAGATAGCCAATGATGTGCGATGGTCTGCTTCTGGACCTCGCTGTGGCATTGGTGAACTTATCATTCCAGCCAATGAGCCGGGGTCGAGCATTATGCCTGGAAAAGTTAATCCAACGCAATCGGAAGCGTTAACCATGATTGCTGTTCAAGTGATGGGAAACGATGCGGCGATTGGCTTTGCAGGGGCGTCGGGTAATTTTCAGTTAAATGTCTACAATCCTGTATTGATTTACAATTTGTTGCAATCCATTCGATTGCTTTCGGATGGTATGCGTAGTTTCAATGATCAATGTGCCATTGGTATTGAACCCAATCCAGCCGCGATTGAAAAGAATTTGCAAAACTCACTCATGTTGGTTACGGCATTGAATACGCATATTGGTTACGATAATGCGGCTAAAATTGCTAAAAAAGCACATTCTGATGGATCGACGTTAAAAGAAGCGGCCCTTGCTTTGGAATTATTAACAGATGCTCAGTTTGATGAATGGGTGAATCCTCAATTAATGATTTAAACTTTATGCATTGCGGGTTACGTGTGCCATGTGCTAAATTCATGAACCTTTTGTCGGCTGGGGATAAAGGCATTCACGGCTGCAGATTCATCCGGAACGCCAACGGCCATCCCACAAACGATCATTCGATTTTTTAAATTTAATGTTTCCCGAATGGTGTCGCTGTAGGAACAAATGCTAAATTGAGGGCATGACCCCAATCCATGAGCCACCAGTCCAAGCATGACATTTTGCATGAATAGTCCCATATCCAAAAA
>MDTD01088799.1_pt1 | contig 64257 bp, 46 predicted proteins | sample 811221 | NCBI WGS metagenome assembly MDTD01 (sample SAMN05326646, study PRJNA326480) | marine metagenome | isolation source: seawater | place: Pacific Ocean: South West | collected 2011
ACAGCGCGGACCGAATTCGTGCCATAGTCCAGTCCCAACGCGTACGAATCCGGTCTCATGGTCGGGACTCCTCATCGTCGTGCAGCGGGCGCATTCGGCTTCCGCCGACCGGTGCTGAACCGTGTACTCGCCCTCGATGTCGCCTCGCGGGGCATTGCCTATATTGCCCGCGATCGTTGCCATTTCGGAGTTTCAGTGTATCCTGCTTGCAGTGATCGGGATTCGGATCTTCTGCCGGGAAATGAGGGACCATGACCATCCGCACGCATTCCATATTCGAAATGCTCGTCGCGCTGGGCGGCTCGGCGATCGTGTGCACGGCCGCATGGGCGCAGCCCGCCCCGGGCGAGCGCATGCGTGTGCTCTTTCCCTATTTCCAGAGCAACGGTGAGACGGGGGTGTTCCTCGCGGTGAGCGATGACGGGCTCACCTTCGTCGATGCCAATGGGGGGCGCCCCATATTTACCCCTCCGCAATGGGACGCTTACGAGCCGGTGCAGAATCTGACGCGGGACCCCTCGATCGTCTATCACGACGGCGTCTTCCACATGGTCTGGACCAGCAACTGGGAAGGCCCGGTTTTCGGGTACGCCCATTCCACGGACCTGCTGGACTGGTCAGAACCGAAACCGGTGCGGCCGTTCCCGGGAGCCGCCAACCCTCGGAATATCTGGGCCCCGGAGATCGACTACGACCCGGTCCGCGACGAGTTCATCGTCCTCTACAGCACGACGCTCCCCGGGGAGTTCGAAGACAACGACGGCAGCGACGACCAGCACGGAGGCGACCACCGAGTCTTCATCGTGCGAACGAAGGACTTCGAGTCGTTCACCGAGCCCGAGGTGCTGTTCGATCCTTGGATCAGCACGATCGATGCGGATCTCCACTACGACGATCGGGACACGGACTCACGCGACGACGACCGCTGGATCATGGTGTACAAGCGCGAGGTGGGTGTCCGCCGGGGGGGAAAGAACATCCGCATCGCCTACCGAGATCCGGAATGGAAGACGCCGTGGATGTTCGTCGAGGAGCCGATCGTCGGTCCGCACACCGCGATCCGACCCCGCGAGGTCGCGGAGGGCCCCACCCTCATCCACGATCCCGAAGTCACGGGCGGACGCTGGCTTCTTTACTGGGATAGTTACGGAAACGGACACTACTCGGTCGCGGGGTCAGACGACCTCATGTCTTGGGAAGACCTGACCGACCGGATGCACCCGCCTCGCGCCCATCCCAGGCACGGCTCGCCCTTCATCGCGCCGATCAATGCGGTCGCGGTTGCCATGCCCGATTGGCCCCCAGCCTCCGTCCGCACGCTCTCGATCGACCCGGAGGGCCCCGGAGCCGCGGAGGGCTGGTGGACCAACACCTGGGCGGGCGAAGCGGTGTTCGCGGCGGACCCCGGCGCCGGACGCACGGGCGGGCCGGCGTTGCGGGTGACCAGTCCCTCCATCGCTGATGCCGGATGGCTCCGAACGGCCTATGTCAAGCCCAACACACGGTACCGCCTGAGCGGCTGGATCCGCACGAAGGACCTCGATCCCGGAACCGGCATGGGCGCGGTGATCAGCGTGCGCGGGCGAGAGCGCATCGTGACCCCACCAATCACGGGGACCACCGCATGGACCCGGGTCGAGGTTGAGTTCACGACAGGCCGCGAAACTTCGATCGAGTTTGTCTGCCTGTTCGGGGGCTGGGGCTCATCTTCCGGGACGGCCTGGTTCGACGACCTGCGTCTCGAGGAGCGCTGACCCGAACTCGCACTGTCCCCCGGTGGAGGCTCCCGGATGCGATCATCTGCGCTCCGCATCACCATGCTGATGATGATGGTCGTCTCGTGTGCGCGCATCGCGGTCAGCAGTCCCCTCGTTGTCCGTGTCGACCCCACCGTGCGCCACCAGACCATGCACGGCTGGGGTGCCTCGGGCGCGTGGTGGGTCCGTTGGTTTGCGGATGTCCCCGAAGCGACACAAGAGGCGGCGCTGCGCCTGCTCTTCACGGATGACGGCGCAGATGGCACAACGGGCATCGGGCTCGACATCTATCGCTTCAATCTGCCGGCAGCCGCGGATGATCGTGTTGGCATCCCCACCCGAAGAACACCCGATGTCGAGACCGCCCCGTTCCAGTACGACCTCTCCCGGGACGCGGACAACATCGCGGTGCTCCGCAGGGTGCACGAACTCGGAGTCCGCCGGTTCGTACTCTTCTCGAACAGCCCCCCGGCTCGCATGACGGTGAGCGGTAGCCCGGTTGGCGGCGATGACGGCCTCCCCAACCTCCGTCCGGGCCTTGAACGAGAATTCGCCCGCTATGTCGTGGACCTCGCGGAGCGGATCATCGAGGAGGCGAATCTCGCAGATTCCGAGGTCGCGATCAGCCCGGTCAACGAACCCCAATGGGAATGGGGCGGGAAAGCCGGCCGGCGGCAGGAGGGCTGCCGCTACACGCCCGACCAGGTCACCAAGGTGCTGCGGGCAACGGTTCTGGAGGTCCGCGAACGAGGACTCGATCTGCGCGTAGAAGGACCCGAGAGCGGGTCCTGGTCCGCGAGCCGCCCTTACGCAGAAGCGATGTTCGACGACCCCGTGATCGCGGATCAGATCGATGCGTTCGCGCTGCACTCATACTGGTCCAACGCGGAGGACAAGCGATCGTTCGCGGGGTGGTTCTCACAGGCGTTCCCCGGGAAGGAACTCCGCATGACGGAGTACTGCCACATGGTGAACGGCGGCGACCATGGCATCCAGAGCGGACTGCATGTGGCGCGGACCATCCACGAGGACCTCGTGATCGGGAACGCGACCGAATGGACCTGGTGGCTCGCGCTCGGATCCGGCTCCTACCACGATAAGTTGCTCGTCGTCGATCGGGACAAGCACGAACTCCGCCGCTCAGGACGCATGCTCGCACTGGGGCACTGGTCCCGATTCATCCCCCCCGGTTCGGTCCGGATCGCCGCCGAGGTGGAGGCGGACGCAGGGCACGCAGACCAGCAGCCGGTTCTCGTGACGGCATTCCATCGTGAAGACGGTCGGATCGCCTTGGTCTTGCTCAACGAGACCGAGACCGACACGCGTGTCGCATTGCGCTTCGGCGACAATGCCCCCGAGATTGCGAACTCGTACCTGACCGACGACACGCGTTCGCTGGCAGCAGTTCCCGCGGGGTCACCGGTCGTTCCCGCACGCGGCCTGCTCACGCTGGTCACAGCGCCGATCAGTGTACCGAAGGGGAAGTGAGCGTCTCAGCCCCTCCCTCACGCAAGCCGCTCGATCATCTGAGCATGCAGCGCCCCGTTGGTCGCCAGCACGGTCGACGGTTCCGGACAAAGAAGCGCACCGGAATAGTCCGTCACCCTGCCGCCCGCTTCCTCGACAATCAGGCAACCCGCCGCAAAATCCCAAGGCGACAGGTGGTGCTCGAAGAACGCCCCGTAGCAGCCCGCCGCGACGCCGCAGAGATCGAGCGCCGCGGCTCCGAATCGGCGCACACCATGCACACCCGTGCTGAACAGCGATTCGATCTGCGCGAGTGTCCGCCTCATGGATTCGCCGCGATCGTAGTAGAACCCGGTCGCCACGAGGCTCTCTCGAAGGGTCTGAGCAGCGGACACGCGGAGGCGCCTCCCGTTGCAGAACGCTCCCCCGCCGCGCGTCGCGGTGAACAGCTCGTTGGAAACGGGATTGAGAACGGCCGCGTGGAGCGGGACGCCGTTCTCCCAGTAAGCGACCGACACCGCGAAGTGACCCAAGCCGTGCGCGAAATTGTTCGTGCCGTCGAGCGGGTCGACGATCCAGAGCCGCTCCGAGGCATCGGTTCCCGCGAGGCTCTCCTCCGACAGGATCGCGTCCTCCGGGAAGACCGAGCGGATCATCCCGACGATCGCTTCCTCAGACGCGAGATCGGCCTTTGAAACAAGGCTCCCGTCGCCTTTGGAAGTGACACCCGCGTCACCGCGGAAGAACCGCATCACGGCACGCCCGCCGGCATGCGCGATCTCCGCGATCTGATCCAGCCTTGCATCCGGGACGCTCGTCATCTCGACCCTCCCTCCGGGGCGTTCGGCCTTGGGCGCTCGCTCGGTCTCAGAAGGCCTCGGCAATCCGATCGGAGACTCGGGGGCGTCCCGCGATTATTTCCCCCGTTTGCCGGCGACACCCGTGAGCAGCGACTGCAGGGCGATGAACAGAAACAGCAGGACGCCCGCGGAGATATTGGTCCACCAAGAGCTCAGCGTGCCCTCGTTGTCGATGATCAGCCGGATCAGTCCCAGAATCAGCATCCCGAGCAGCGTCCCGAACACGAACCCTGTCCCGCCTGTCAGGAGCGTGCCCCCGATCACGACGGCCGCGATCGCATCGAGCTCATAGCCCACATATTCAGCGGGTGACCCGGCGCCGGTGTCGATGGTCGCGACGACTCCTGCCAGCGCCCCCATGACCCCTCCCAGCGCGTACACGCCGATCTTGACCCGGGCGATGTTCACGCCCATCAGGCGGGCGGAGGCCTCGTCGCCGCCAACGGCGTACACATCCCGGCACACCGGAACAAACCGTGCGGCAAGCACCGCGATCGCGAAACTCGCGAGCAGCACGAGGACGATCAGCGGCAGATCGAAACGGTCGCCGAGCGGGATCGCGATGTCCTGAAGCCTCCCGATCATCGGGTGATCCGCGGTCACACTCTGCGGGTGCACCGCGAAGGCAAGGCCCCGCGCAAGGAACATGCCCGCGAGCGTCACCAGAAAAGGCGGGAGCGCGAACCAGTGGATCAGCGCGCCCTGCGCCGCGCCGAACGCGAGACCAAGGAAGACCACCAGGGGGAGAACCAGAGCGGGGTGCAGGCCGGGCCCGGCGACCCCCGGCGCGATCTCCTCCGCGACGAGCTTGGCGGTCATCGTAGAAGCGAGCGCGATCACCGCCCCGACGGAGAGATCGATGCCCTTCGACAGGATGACGAAAGTCGAGCCAATCGCGGCGATGCCGATCACCGCGCCGCCTCGAAACAGACTGATGATGTTGTACAACGATGCAAAGTTGCGGTCCGCGTGACGGATCGCTCCGAACGAGAACATCAACACGAGGACCGCGAGCGTTGCGATGATCGGGATGTGCTCCCGCCCCGGCGTCACCCGGCGGAGAAGGTCCTTGCCGCTCATGCCTTGCCCCCCACACGCACGCCGGGACGGACAACGCCCCACGCCTTCCGCCGGAACTCGGGCGATTGCAGCAGGCACACCGCGACGATCACGAGCGCTTTGGGGATCAGCGCGATCTCGGGGCGGACCTCCTGGGCGTACATGGTGTTGGTCAGGGTCTGTATGAGCAGGGCCCCGACGATCGAGCCCACGAGAAAGAACCGACCGCCTGTGAGCGCCGTCCCCCCCACGACGACCGCGAAGATCGCATCGAGCTCGGCGTACAGCCCGATCTGGTTCGCGTTCGCAGAGCTCACATTGCTCGACTCGATCAACCCCGCGATCCCCGCACACAGACCCGAAACCATGTAGACCATGAACCGGATCGCGCGCACGGGAACCCCGCTCGAGCGGCTCGCGGTGTCATTATCCCCCACCGCTTCGATCATCAACCCGAGCGCCGTCAGCCGGGTCAGCCCGATCGCGAGGAACGCGACCAGCGCGACGATGATCACCGAGAAGGGAACCCCGAGAATCGTGCCTTTCCCGAGAAACTCCAGTGCCGGGAGGTCGTAGGTAAAGATCCGGCCGTTCGAGACAAGCTGGGCAACCCCCCGCCCCGCGACCATCAGGACGAGCGTCGCGATGATGGGCTGAATCTTGAAGATCGACACCAACGCGCCGTTCCACACACCGGCCAGCACCGATGCGACCAGCGATGCGGCGATCACGACACCGATCCACGCGATTGTCCGATCGGCGAGCATCGCATTTGCCCATCCGCCCAGGTTCGCCTCGTTCCATTCCGGCGTGACCATCGATGCGCTGAGCACCGCCGCGATCGCCATGATCGCACCGACCGAGAGATCGACGCCGCCCGTTGCGATCACGAGGGTCATCCCGACCGCGAGGAGCATGACCGACGAGCCGTCCCGGAAGATGTCGATCAGGTACCCGGACAGCCGCCCTTCAACGACGCTGATCGAGAGGTACCCAGGGGTAAAGAGCACATTGAAAATAACGAGCAGCGCGAGCGCCGCCACGGGCCAGATCAGCGCTTGCATCACCGGGCCCCCGTGCCAGGCGACGGGCTTCCCCCGCCGACCTTCCGATCGATCAGCCATGGTCGATCTCCACCCCGTCGTCCCGCGCGATCATCGACATGATCGCGTGCTCGGTGATCGATTCACCCTCAAGGATTCCGACCTGTCGGCGGTCTCGGAGCACCACCACACGCTGGCTGACCCGGACCACCTCTTCGAGCTCGGCGCTGATGAACACAACACTCACCCCCTTTTCCGCGAGGTCGAGGATGAGTGATTCGATCTCCCCTTTCGCCCCGACATCGATGCCGCGCGTCGGCTCGTCGAGAATGACCAGCCTCGGCTCCGTCGCGAGCCACCTCGCAAGCAAGACCTTCTGCTGATTCCCTCCCGAAAGCGTCCCGACCGCCTGCTCCCGCCCCGAGACCTTGATGTTCAAGAGTGCGATGAACCGGTCCGCCAGATCGCGCTGCTGCGCACCCGAGAGCTTGCGCCAGATCCCCTTGCTCGACTGGAGCGCGAGCACGATGTTGTCCCGGACCGAGAGCGTCGGGATGATCCCCGCCGCCTTGCGGTCATCGGGTGTCATCGCGAATCCCAGCCGCATCGCCTCTCGCGGCGAGCCCGGGCGGCGAGCATCGCCGTCGATCCGGATCGAGCCCGACTCGGCCTGGTCGGCGCCGAACATCAGCCGCGCGGTTTCGGTCCGCCCGGATCCGAGCAGGCCCGCGAGCCCGACCGTTTCGCCCTTGCCGATCTCGAAGGTCACGGGACCGACACGCCCCCTCTTTCCGAGCCCTTCGACCCGAGCGAGGGATTCCGATTCTGCTCGCGTCCGATGTCTCGCACGCACCTCCGCCTCCCGGACCCGGAGCGCCTCGGGGTCTTTCCCGACCATCCGCCCGATGAGCTCGATGCGGGGCAACTCCGCCGTGGGCGCCTCCGTCACGAACGCGCCGTTCCGGAAAACCGTGATCCGATCGCTGATGCGGTACACCTGGTCCATGAAGTGCGTGACGAAGAGGATCGCGAGTCCCTCACTCCGGAGCCGGTCCATCAACGCGAGCAGGCGATCGACCTCCGACTCGTCCAGGCTCGATGTCGGCTCATCCAGGATCAGCAGCTTGGCATCAGAATCCAGCGCCCGCGCGATCGCCACCATCTGCTGAATCGCGATCGAATGTTCATCGAGCCGCCGGGTGACACTCAGTTCGAGACCGAGCCGGGACAGCGCACGCTCGGCCCGCCGGTGCGCGTTGCGCCAATCGATCGCCCCGAATCGCCTCGGGAAACGCCCGAGGCACAAGTTTTCAGCGACCGAGAGCGTCGGAACCAGGTTCACCTCCTGGTACACGGTGCTGACCCCCAGCGACTCCGCATCGCGCGGTGACGACGGCGAGATCATCGCGCCGTCCAGTTCGATGGTGCCCGCATCGGGCGTGTGCACTCCGGTGAGCACCTTGATCAGCGTGCTCTTTCCCGCCCCGTTCTCGCCCATGAGCGCGTGGACCTCGCCGCGGCGGAGCGTCAGGCGCGCGCCATCGAGGGCCCGGACCCCCGGGAAGGTCTTCACGACGCCGCTCACCCGGAGCAGCACCTCGTTCTGTTCCGATACAGGTTCGCTCATGGGCGATCGACGACTGTACACCGAGAATCAATATTGCCGGCTATCGATCAGTTCCGCCGCCTCCGAAGCCGTGAACACGCCCTCTTCGACCTTGACGCGTTTGGGCACGGACTCCCCCGCAGCGACCTTCTCGATGATGTCGAAAAGCTGAGGACCGATGAGCGGATTGCATTCGACGGTGCAGTTCAGATCGCCGTCGATCATCGCCTGGAACGCCTGCTTGACGGCATCGATCGAGACGATCTTGATGTCCTCGCCCGGGTCCTTGCCCGCTTCTTTGATCGCCTGGATGGCGCCGATCGCCATATCGTCGTTGTGCGCATAGAGGGCGGTCACGCTGTCCGCGTCCGGGCTCTTGAGGAACGCCTGGAACGCCTGCTTGCCCTCCGTGCGGGTGAAGTTCCCCGATTGGCTCCACACGATCTCCACGCGGTCGTGGTTCTCGATGACCGCGCGGAAGCCCGCGGCGCGATCGAGGGCGGGAGCGGAGCCCGGGGTCCCCTGGAGCTCCGCGACGCGGACCTCGCCCTCGGTGTTGTCCACCAGCCACTGCGCGGCGCGGCGGCCTTCCTCCTCGAAGTCCGACCCGATGAACGAGACATAGAGCGAGTCGTCGGAGACCTCCACAGCCCGATCCGAGAGCACCACCGGAATCCCCGCCCGCTTCGCTTCCTCGAGCACCTGCTCGAAGCCCGTCTCGACAACGGGAGAGAACGCGATCACATCAACGCCCTGCGCGATGAACGAGCGGATCGCCTTGATCTGGTTCTCTTTCTTCTGCTGTGCATCGCTGAACCGCAGATCGATCCCACGCTTCGCCGCCTCGTCGCGGATCGACTGCGTGTTCGCGCGCCTCCAGTCCGACTCAGCCCCGATCTGGCTGAAGCCCACAACCAGCGACGCCGAGGACCCGTCATTCGGTTCCGCCGAGCCATCGCAAGCGACGAGCCCGATCGAAACAACCAGGAGGGCCAGCAGCGCCGTCGCGCGGGAGAACGCGAGGGAAAGGGGGATACCGGCACGATCTCGTCGACTCACGGTCTTCATAGCGGCGGACTCCTCTCGCAACCACCGGACAGTGCACAGCTCGCACGGCGGCGCGGCCGATCTCATGATAGTCAAAAGAAACCGGTTGCGTTGCTTATTTTTGCTGTCATTCCGCATCCGCACCGGTGTCGAGTTCCGCGTGCCCGTGGATGTCATCCTCGATCATCCCGGGCGTGAGCGAGGAGCCCTCACGGTCGGCACCCGGGGTCACGCCGAAGTGCCGCCGATAGGCACCGAGCAATCGCGAAGCATTCGAGAACCCCGTCATCTGGGCGATCTGATGAAGCGGGTACGAGGTGTCGCGCACGAGCCGGCGCGCGCGATCGAGCCGGACGCGGTTGATCTCCTGCTTCGGACTCCTCCCGATCGCCTCACGGAAGCGCCGCTCAAGCGTCGTGCGGCTGGTCGCGGTTTCCTCGATCAGGCCCTTGACGCTTACATTCTTCCCGCCCTGCTCTCGGATGATCTGCAGGCAATGCGCCACCACCTCATCCTCGATCGCCGCGACATCGGTGGACTGTCGCGAAACGACCCCCTTCGGCGCCACCAACTCAACCGGCCGAGGCTCGATCAAGGATGGGTCGGACATAAACGCCTCAAGCAGCGCAGCGCCCTGGAACCCCATGCGATAGGTATCGGGCTCGATGCTGCTCAAGGGTGGATCGGACAGCTCGCAAAGAACCTCGTCGTTGTCGATGCCGAGCACCGCGACCTGCTCGGGGACCGCGAGCCCGACATTCGTGCACGCTGTCACAACCTGTCTCCCTCGCACATCGTTCGCGGCGAGGACCGCCACCGGCTTGGGCAAGGACAACAGCCACTCCTCCAGCGCCGGGTCGTCCCGCTCCCCCACCGCCTCATTCCGCGAGGTCGCGTGCAGACTGAGCGAGCCCTGAGCCATGTAGACGGGCACATCGAGCCCGCGCGACGCCGCGACCGCGACGAACGCTTCACGCCGGCGCACCGACCAGTCCACAGCGGGGTATCCGCAGTAGGCCATGCTCCTGAACCCGCGGTGCCAGAAGTGTTCAAAGGCGAGCTCGGCGCAGCCTAGATGGTCCGTGTCGAGCGTGCGCCCGTACCGCGTCACGACCGCGCCGCGGAGATCGACCACCGGGACGCCGAGATCCGCGAGATGGTCCGCGGCGACCTGGTTGTCCGTCCGCGCGATGACCCCGTCGACTTTCAACTCCGCGAAGAACGGAGGCACATCCTGTCCCAGACGGTGATCGAAATAGAACACGCGCCAGTTCGCGTGCGATCGGACATAGCCCGCGATCCCGAGGAGACACCCCCGTCCATACGCACGGGACGCCTCGATCCAGAGCAGAACCCGGCGCCGTCCGGTTGGAGGGTCATTCGCCGGCCGATCGACCGGGGCACTCTCTGATTTCGTCATCTGCCCGTTCCGCGTCATGAATGGTGACTCCGCTCCGATGTCCCGAACACGCACGCTGCCAGAGGGGCATCGGGCCGGGCATTGCCGATTTTAACCGAAATCGAAACGGAGCGGACCTCGCGGATTCACCATCTGAATCCGGACAGGTTTCTATCGGACGGACCATACGGAGATCGCCCAAACCGAAATTGGATTTCCTCTTTTTATCAGACAGGATGCCATAAATTCCGGGCATTCCCCGGCGGCGGAAGGCGTCTCTCGACCGGTCCCGTTCGGGGCATCCGGCGTCGATCGCTTCGAGACACGAGAGCAGATCGAAGAAGTCCAGCACTCCCCAGCCCTCTCCCAGATCGCCGCGCCCTTGGCCCCCCTCGATCGCGTCGATGCATGCGCGCGCGTCCGCGGCGTCGACCACACCCCTTGGATCCGCGAGATCCGACGCGTCGCACGCATCCGTCGTGAGGCTGCGCACGATCCACGCATCCCGGCCGTCAACCGCGCCGTCGCCGTTTGCATCCCCCAGGAGCGAGCCGCCCCCCGGACCGACGACGCCGAAGAACTGCTCGACAGTCGAGAGATCCGCTTCGGTCACCATCCCGTCCCCGTCCGCGTCCCCGAGGGGCGGGAGGGGGACCTCGATATCAGGACGCGGCGGTTGGTGCATGCCAAAGCCGAGGAAGTAGTCGACCATGTTCGACTGGTAGTAGCCGCGCGTGGTCATATCGCTGCGATAGAGCGGATTATGCGGGAGCGTGTAGAGACGCGTGTTCGTCGGGGTCGTGGTGGTGAACACGATCAGGGCGGTATGGTCGAAGGATTCGAAGACGACCTCCTCGCGCCAGTCACCGAGGATATCGCCGTAAAACGCGGGTGCGCCGCGCCACGATTCGCTCGCCCCCTCGCGGTATCCGGTCAGGAGGCGGGACACCGATCGGTTCACGGGGTTCCACTTTTCGATCTTGGTCTGATCGAGGTTTTCGCTGCCCACATCTCCGTCCCACCAGATGCGGAAGTTGGGCCAGGGCACGGGCGCACCCGCCGCGAGCTCGTCGCCCGTTTGCGTGTTGAACATCCCGAAAAACGACCAATACTCGTAGCCGGGCTGGCTCGGATCCACATCCGCCGCGACACCTCGCCCGTTGTCGACCACGCCCGCAACGAAGTGCTCGCGGAGCATTGTTCCATCCGCGGCGTCGTAGTAGTACTCGACCTTGCCACCGGGGTGGTCCTGCAGCACCCCATAGCCCTCGAGCCCCGGACGCCCGGGATCGAGATCACCGATGTGGAACCGGTCGCCGTGCACGATCCCTGGGACGCGATAGAGCAGTGTTCCGTCGTCGTCGATCACAAAGCCCCCGTCGAGCAGTTCGTCCCGCCCGTCGCGGTCCACATCACCGATCCGGATCTGATGGAACTTGTCCACAGGACCGTCGGGCGTCCATTTCCATCGGAGCCGAAGGCGATGATCGAAGTCGTAGGCGAACGCCATCCGGTTGAACGGGGTGCCGGCACCCCCGACCCGGTTCTCAGCGCTGTACAAAAGACTCGGGCGTTCACCGTCGAGATACCCGATCCCGAAGTGCCCGCTCAGCGGCCCCTGCTCGATGACATGGTTCGGGACGAGCGCGTGGCTGATCTCGGCGCCGGTCATCCCGTCCACGACGCTGATGAACTGGATGTCCGTCGCCGGCGCATCCCAGAGCGTCCCGTCCCCGAAGATCACCCCGGGGCCGCTCTTGACAAGCACTTCAGCCCGGCCGTCCCGGTTGATATCGAACACCGTGACGCCGTCCTGGTGCCCGGTGCTGATCGCCGTCGGGCCCGGCTCGAGGTTGTCGCGGTTCACGCTCCCGGGGCCCATGTCCATACGCCAGAGGAACGCCCCGTCGGATCGGTACGCCTCGAGCTTGATGGTGTCCGACACGGTCTCCGGGATGCGGTCAACGACGAAATCGAACTCGCCGTCTCCGTCAAGATCGCCAACCCACGCAAGATGGACAGAATGGTTCGGGAGCGGCGCGAGCGGGATGCGTCGATGCGCCTGCTCCGCGAACTGGGGTGCGTTCGCGGCAACAGAAACCGGAGCGGACGGTTTCAGCCAGACTTCTGCGGTCCGCGCCTTGACGGTATAAGTGTTGGTCCGCGTCAGGTCGGCCGAGTCATCAACGAAGTTCGTCGAAGTCCGGATCGAGGTCCGATTCACTCGGATATCTGGGCCTCCATCCGTGGACCGGAACACCTCGAACCGGATGTCTTCCGGATCGGTGCCCAGCAAACGCCAGCTCAGATACACGGCGTCGCCGTCGCGGAACGCGACAACACCCCTCCCCAGTCGGTCCATTTGTCGGGGCTGGGCCGACGCACAGACGGCGCCGCCGAAAAGGACGAGCAGCGCGAGCACCGATCGCGCACCGGGACAGATCAGCAGGGCCGTCGGGCCTGAACGCGTGCGACGCACCGGATCATCCTTTCTCAGGGCACGATCGAGCGATCAGGGAAGATACGCCCCGAGGCAGCAGTCTTCATCATCGGGGTCCGCATCGCTCGTCAGCGATGAACGACCAAATAAAAAGGGTCCGCGGAGATCGCGCTCCGCGGACCTGGGTTCCGAAACCGAAGGGCAACCGATGGACGCCCGGGTGCGCTGCGAAATCAACCGGGTTTCTCGGTCGATCGGTCAGGGGCAACCAGCGACAAAGGCACCCACGAATGTGGTCACATCCGACAGATCGAAGATGCCGTTCTGATCGAGGTCAGCGCTGGGATCCTGCGTCGTGAATGCCCCGACGAATGTGGTGATGTCGCTGAGATCGAGAACGCCGAAGGGCTCCGCGAGGTCCGCAGCATTGCAGCCGCCCTGCCCGATGGTGACCGTCACGCCGTTCGCCACCAACACCTGTTGATTCAGCCCGGGTGTTGTCGCATAGGTCACGAGGTTGGAGTCCTCGACCAGAACCGCTGCGCCTTCAAAGTCCAGCGTCACCGATGTGCCGACGACCGCGCCCGCATCAACGGAAAGCTCGAACGACATCACATCGATCATGCCGCCGCTGAGCCCGCCATCGAGGCCCCGCCCGGCTGCTGCACGGGCGACAATCCCACCACCGGGCGTCGAAGCGGTCGTGCCGAATCCGAGTTGCGGATCGATCGCGATGCCCGCGCCGTTCACATCCGCCGCGGCATCACCCGACGCGACGACATTGCCGCCGAACCCGTAGAACCCGGGCGCGCCGAAGAGCCCGCCCCCCGCGAGACCCGTGTCGTAATCAACCGAGACGGTCACGGTCACCGAGCCACCCGGCGCAACAGACGGAGAACTCGACGACACCGTCGCACTCGCACTCTGCGCAGCGGCTGTGCCCGCGACCCCACACAGCACGGCGGCAACCGTAGCAAAACTCTTCATCTGGACTCCTCCGGCGAAACGGCTTCATGTGCGACGAGGGCCTGCCGTTCAGTCACGCCGACGCAGCGTGAAGCAGACAGATCGAGTCCGAAACCGCATCTTCGAGATTACAGATTCGTGAGACGGTCGTCAACACCATTCGGGAAGATACGACAACCGAACCGGAAAAAACAAAGCCACAGTAATCCCAATCAAAATGCAAATGCATCTGATCGGGAACGACAGCAACCCCGCGTTCCCCCGATAACAAACCGAAATGGGTGGGGACGGCCCATCGGCGATCGCTCAACGGATCCCGTCCGAATCAGCACGACCGGACACGCCAATCCGGCCTCCAGCAGCCCGTAGGCCTGCGTCGTGCGAAAACCCGCAACGGGGTGCGAGCAAAAGCAGCGAGAGCCCCGCGGCGGACGAATCCGGCGAGGCTCCCAAGCCCTTGCGTTTTGCGGAGTTGTGCGACCCTGCGCGAGCCGGGTCAGCAAAGGACGCGGTGGGATTCGAACCCACGGCTGGCTTTCGCCAAACGGATTTGCAATCCGCCCCCTTAGTCCACTCGGGCACGCGTCCGGGGGTGCGGGCTCAAGCAATCCCGCAAGAGCAACGCTACTACCACCAGACGGTCGGGTCAACAGGCGGACGCTCTACCCGCGTCGTTGTGTCGCATTTGGCGACGCAGGCCGCCCCGGGTCGACTTACCCTGTGCAGGTGAGATTCGGCACGCAAGGAGGCGATCATGCGGCATCGGAGCGTATCGCTGGTCACGATCACGGCGCTGGCGATCTGCGGGAACACGGCTACAGGGCTCCAGCCGGCCGAGGAAGAAACTCGGGAGGCCGAGCAGCGTGTCCCGCGAGTCCCGGGGGAAATCGAGGCCTTTTCGCCCGTCGAAGACGCGGGGGCAAACCCGGTCCGACCCGGGCTCACCGCGGGTGAGCCCTGGGAAGTCCTGCTGGGCGATTCCGACTCCGAATCGTCCGCGGCTCTTCTCCCCGAGCGAAGCTTTCTCAACCGGGTCCGGGGCTCGGTCATCGCGGGCCCGCACGACACGCGGGTGATCGTGACCGATGCCTCCGAAACCGGGGTCCCGACTGCGATGCTGCTGCTCCCGTGCGGCGTCCTGGAGCGCTTCGACGAATTCGTCTTCAAGCGCAACGACCGGGTCCCCGTCATCGTCTCCGGCCAGGTGTTTGTCTACGACGCCCGAAACTACCTGATGCCCTCTGCGATTCTCGCGGCCTCGGGTGTTCCAGACGAACGCTCGGGATCCGCAGACCCGCAGGAGGTCGCACCCGGGTCGGACGGGCCTGATACGGAAAGTGGCACTGCCGCCTCGGATTCCGATCCCGCAGAGCGGGCTCGCGAGCAAGCAAACGCCGATCCGGTCCGTGAAGCGGAAGTTGACGCGTTGATCGAGGAACTCGAGCGGCGCCCGGTCTATTCACGCCGCAGGCGAGGCCGGGCAGAGTCCCCCGAAAACGCTCCCCCCGTGGTTGCGGAGAGCACAAACGAAGGCGAGAGCCAGATAGCGGTGAACCGCGACCTGCAGCCCGATGCCCGCTACATCTCCGCCCGGCGCGGCCGGACCGTGCGGGCACCTGACGGGAGTTGGCTGTTCGTCGAAGACAACGATGACGGCCGGGGCGCGCGCATGACTCTGCTCCCTTGCCGGGTGCTGCAGGCGGTCGAATCGGTGGCGCTGCGCGAGGGGGACGACGCCGCGGTTCTGTTGAGCGGGCGGGTCTACCGGTACCACGACCGCGATTTCCTGCTCCCCACGCTTTTTCAGCGTGAGCGGAGAGCCGGCGTCGATCCTCTGCAGTGATCCCGTGCAGACTCGTGCGACCCGACGGGTGCGCCCAAGCGTTGTGGGGAGCCCTCGATTTCTCCGAGGATGATCAATCTCACAAGGAGCGCCCCATCGCTCAGGCCGAGCCCGGCCCGCTGCATCGAGACGGGAACGACCCGCGATACACTCGTCGGTGACCACGCTCCCGATCATTCACACCCCGGGCGATCACGGGAACGCGGGGTTCCTGCACGGCCGTGCCGTCTATGACATCTTCGAGCCGGCATTCGTGCGCAACTATTTGGATCATCTGAGCGACGCGATCGGTTTCACGCTCGACGATCTCGAGCAACAGGCGTCGGCATGGATGGATGCGCTCCCCCACCACTTCCAGGATGAGATCGTCGGCATGGCGCACGGCGCCGGAGTGCCGATCGGTACCGTCTGCGAGGTGCTCTATGCGGATATCGCGAGGCCTTCGCGAGGCCCCGGGGAGCCGCGGACCACGACGGACCGCGTGGTCTCAAGCGGTCCGATGTGCAGCGCACTCATCGCGACACTCGATGACGGACGCCCGTGGCTTGGGCGGAACTGCGACTGGCTGACGCCCACGCTGCTGCGGGGGACTGCGGGCGTCGTGCATCGCGCGCCGAACCGGATCCCCTCGATCGGGGTCGGGATTCGCGGGGATGTTGACATCGACACGGGGATGAATGCCGAGGGGCTCTGGCTCCACCTGCACACGGTGCACGCCGCGGATCCGGAGCCCGAGGATCGCGAAGTGATCAGTTGGCTGTTCTGGGCCCGCGAGGCGCTGGAGACCTGCGCAACGATCGACGAGGTGGGGTCGTTTGTCGCACGCACGGGGCGCGACAAGGGTGTGCTGGCGATCTGCCTCGAAGGGAGGACCGGTCTCGCGGCGGTCTTCGAGTGCGGTCGGGGCACGCACACTCGCCACGATCTGGACCTCGGATCGCTGCGGGGCCCCGCGTGCCTGACGAACCATTCCCCCTCGAAGCCCCATGATGAGTCGGCGCCGTGGCGCGGCCCCGGGGGCGGGACCATCGGTCGATACCGCGCGCTCCGAGCGACGGTCCGCGAGACACCCCCTCGGACCGGGCCGGACGACCTTGTGCGCACGCTCGCCCGCGAGGGCGTGGAGATGCGCACGCCCCGCTGGCTGCGGACGATCTACTCGTGCGTGGTGGAGCCCCGTGCGCGAGCGTTGTGGTTCGCCGACGGCCGCGCGGACGGCACCCCGGCCGCGAGCGGCGGCCGATGGTCGCGCGTGCACTGGGACTGGTGATGACCGCGCGCCCGACCGGGCGGGGGCTGCTCAGGCCTTGACGAGTCGGCCCTTGATCGCGTCCGCGTGATCAGCGAACGCGTTCCGGGAATCGACGATCAGGCTCGCGTGCTGGGCGATCTGGGCGTAATCGAACGCCTTGTGATCGGTGACGACAACGATGGCGTCGTAGGACGCGATCGCGTCGGGCGTCAGTTCGACGCTCTTCATGCCCAGGTCGCCCCGCCGAACGGGCTTGGACTCGGGGACATGCGGGTCGCTGTAGTCGACGGCGCTGCCCAGTTCGCGGAACAGCTCGATGATCTCGAACGCGGGTGATTCGCGCGTGTCGTCGACATCGGGCTTGTAGGCAAGGCCGAGAATGAGCACACGAGCGCCGTTCGCGGGCTTCTTCTGCTCGTTCAGGGCGTGCATCGTCCGGTCCACGACATACTGGGGCATGACGGTGTTGACCTCGCCCGCGAGCTCGATGAACCGCGTGGGACGCCCCACTTCCTTGGCTTTCCAGGTGAGGTAGAACGGGTCGATCGGGATGCAGTGCCCGCCCAGGCCCGGGCCCGGATAGAACGGCATGAACCCGAACGGCTTGGTCGAGGCGGCCTTGACGACCTCCCAGACATCGATACCCATCTCGGTCAGGACGACCTTCATCTCGTTGACCAGCGCGATGTTCACGGCGCGGAAGATGTTCTCGAGGAGCTTGGCCGCCTCGGCGATCTCCGCGTTCTTCACGGGTTGGACGCTCGCGATGCCCTTGGAATAGGCCTTGACCGCGAGGTCGGTCGCGATGTCGTCGAGCCCGCCCACCAGCTTGGGGATGCTCGCGGTGGTGTGGCTCTTCCGCCCGGGATCCTCTCGCTCAGGGCTGTAAGCGACGAAGTAGTCGCGCCCGCAGACGAGCGACTCGTCGCAATTGGCGCGGATCGCGCCGTGGAACTCGTCGCGGGTCGTGCCGGGGTAGGTCGTGGATTCGAGGACGATGAGCTGCCCCGCGCGGAGCGTCTTGCCGATCTGCTCTCCCGCGCGGACGACATAGGACAGGTCGGGCTCCTGGTGCTGCCCCAGCGGCGTGGGCAGGCAGACGAAGATGCAGTCCGCCTCCGCGAGGCGAGCGAAGTCCGTTGTCGCTTCGAAACGGTCACCCTGCAGATCGGTGACAAGCTGATCGCCCAGGTGCTTGAGGTAGTTGCGCCCCGCGGCGAGGTCGTCGATCTTGGATTGATCCACATCGAAGCCCAGCACGGGGAGCCCGCCCGTGTGGAGCGCGTGCGCGAGGGGCAGACCGACATAGCCGAGCCCGATGACGCCGCAAGTGGCAGAGTTGTTCTCGATCCGCTCGATGAGACGAGCGGCGGTTTCGTTGCTGGTCTGGGTGCCCGAGGTCATGGGTCGGTCTCCGTGCTATCGGACGGGGGGCGGACAGACGCGGCGTCAGCGCCGGCGCTGTGGATGAATCGGCGGATCGTCTCGACAAGTTGGGTCGAGGCGGTGTTTCCGAGCGGATCGGGCCGGTCGGCAGAGAGGATCGTATCGAGCTTGCGGGCGATGTCGCCCTCGTCCATCGCGACGAGCACACCGGGCTTGCTCCCGAACCGATCCGCGGTCGCGACCTGGTGATCGTTCCGGGTTTCCTGGCGGTCGCCTCGGCGGGGCATGATGAGCACGGGCTTGGCGTGCTGGAGGGCGGTGATGATCGTGCCCATGCCGGCGTGCCCGACCAACGCGTCGGCGGTTTCGACACGCATACGGAAGGCCGCGGGCTCCAGAAGCCTGGTCCATTCCATCGATCTGGGCTCGTAGGATCCGGGCCCGATCTGAGCGAAGACGGTTGTCTCGGGATGCTGCTTGGCCCACGCGTCGACAGCACTGATGAGTCGATCGAAGCCCATCTGAGCCCCAACGGTCGCGAAAATCGTGCTACCCATCAGATCACACTCCCCCCATAAGAGGGGCCGCTCGGTGTGGCGAGGTGCTCCCATTGGGTGAGCCAGAGATCGGCGTAGGGCTCGACCATCTTCCCGGTCATCGAAAGCACCTCGGCGTTCGCGATGCTGTCGAGCCAGATCGTGCGTGCGCCGAGCAGGCGCGCGACGCGGAAGGCGAAGTACCCCGGTGCGGCGCCGGTCGAGATGACAACATCCGGTCGCTCCAGCAGGACGATCAAAGCGATCTTGAGCGCCATCCTCGCGAGCTTGATCTTGTTCCATCGCGTCGCATCGACGATCGTTCGGAAGCGTCCGAACGGGATATCTTCGCGATAGGACCGGCGGACGGTGACGAAGCAGGTGTCGCAGCCCTCGAACGCCGGGGCGACGCGGAGGAGCTGGACCCAGTGCCCCCCTCCTGACGCGATCGCGAGCACGCGGGGCTTCTTAGCCATGGGCGGTGCTCCTCGAGGATTCATCCCGGAGCCACTGCTTATGCTCGCCGGATGCTTTCCGGTTTCTGAATCGGCGTCGGGACTCGGTCTTGACCCAGAGGTAGGTCGCGAGGGCGGTCCAGTTGAGCGGGTTGAGCGCGAGAGCGAGCAGGGCACGGCGCTGGCTCGCGTGCGTGTCGTCGGGTGCCTCGCCGAACATCTGGTTCATCTCATCCGCGGCGGTCTTGCGCCGGGTTTCGATATGGACCAGTGCGTCGAGCGTGCGCGGCGGGTACACCGTGAAGAAGACCGGCTCGCCCTCCGAATCAGCAGAAACGGATACGCGTTCGTCGCGGCGGAAGAGCCGGCGGACATACGCATCATCACCGATGATGTCGGGGAAATCGTCGAAGCGGGCACGCCCCGCCCGGGACAGCGCGTAGACCCCGGAACCCACCATCCGATCGGTGACATAGGGCAGTCTCGTCCACACGCGGTAGTGCCGGCGGACGGAGCGATCGCAGCCCTGGAGATCGACCCGCAGCGCCGGCGCGGACGCGAGGGCAACGCCGGCCGCGAGCGGCTGGCAGGCGGCGAACAGCGACCGGGCGGACACATCGATATCCGCGTCGACAAAGACCCGCGGGAAGTGCGACGCGGCGCGATCCCCGGTGTTGAGCGCCAGGGGCTTCGAGCCCTGCTCCAACTCGATCACACGGACCGGGGCGCCGAAGGCACGGGCCCGATCGGCGGTGTCATCCGTGCAACCGTTGCACACGACCAGAATTTCGAGGCGGGCCCGCTCGGCCTCTGTCGCGTCTTTGAGCAGCGCTTCCAGCGAGCGGTCGATCACGCCCGCCTCGTTGTGGGCGGGGATGATGACCGAGATTGAGCCTCCGAAGCCGCTCATGCGTCTAGGATCTCGACGCCGGGAACGGTCCGCTTCCCGACGATCCGAGCGGGTGCGCCGACAGCGATGGCGCCGCGGGGGATGCTCTTGGTGACGATGGAGCCCGCGCCGACGACGGCGTAATCACCGATGGTGACCCCCGGGAGGACCATGACCCGGGCACCGAGCCAGACATCGTTGCCGATCACAACATCGCCCTCGTCCATCGCCTGCTTCGTGACTGGCGATCCTTCGTTGAAACGATAGTTCGCGGCTGTCAGGAAGACCTCGGGCCCGAACAGCACATCGTCGCCCAGAACGATCCGGCCGTCCCTGGGCCCCGCCCAGAGTGAGCAGCGCGAGCCGATGCGGACGCGGTCTCCGATCGAGATTCGTTCCGGGTTGGTGAACGAGGCGTCGGGACTGATCGCGGGATCCGATCCGAGGCTGATGGCACGCATCGGCTGGACATGCGAGTAGTTGTAGAAATTGATGATCTTGATCGCGTGTGCGTACGCGCGGGGATCGAGCATCGAACCGAGGAGGCGCAGCAGTTTCGCGGGCTTGGAAAGCGACTTCTTCTTCGGTGCGTCGGCGGTCATGATGCGGACCCGATCTCGTGGCTCGGGGGACTCGCGGTGTCTGCGGGGCATTCCTCGTTCCGATCGCTCGCGGGATAGCCCCTGAGCCAGTCGCCGCGGTCGCCCCAGACTTCCCTCCAGAGCTCGGCGGATTCTCCCCACCGCCCGGGCGAGATCCGGGCGAGAAGCCCCGAGGCAACGCGGCGCGCCGCGCCCCAGATCCAGATCAGGCCGAGCCCCAGCGGCCTGTTCACCGATGAGAAGTGACGCTTGACGAGCGTGACCCGCGCCTTGGCGACGAGGGTGAGTTTCCCCGCTCGCTTGGGGGCGCTCGCGCCGACGAGGTGGACGATCACCGCGTCGGGGTTGATGATCGGGTGCATCCCGAGACGGCGGGCGCGGAGACACAGATCAGACTCTTCCCCGTACATCCAGTAGGAGGTATCGAAGCCGCCCAGGCGTTCCCAGGTCTCGACTCGGGTGAGCAAGAAGCAGCCGACCACGATATCGACCCGGCGGACCGTGTCACGCGCCCACGACCCCATGCCCTCGGTGTTGAACACCTCGCTGCCGGAGAACGCGGCCGAAAGGCCCGTTGCATGGCAGAACAGGCTCCAGAGTGTGATGCGGTTCCAGCACGAGGCGATGTTCAGAGAGCGGTCGGGGAAGACGGTGCGACCGCCGTAGATGCCGGCGTCCGGGAGCGTCTCCGCGAACGCGACGAGGCGATCGATCGCGTGATCGAGTACCTCGGTATCGGGATTGAGCAGAAGGAGCCACTCGCCCCGTGCCCTCTTCGAGGCGATGTTGTTGGCGCGTGCGAAACCGTGGTTGGTATCGGAGCGGATGAAGTGGATGCGATCCCCGAATGATGCCTCGATCGCGTCGGCGGAGCCGTCGTTCGAGGCGTTGTCGATGACGATGAGTTCGAAGGGAATCGTCGTCTGCTCGAAAACGGTCTCGAGGCATCGCAGCGTCAGATCTCGGGTGTTGTAGCTCACCACGATGATCGAAACGACGGGGGATGGAGCGGTGTTCGTTGCCATTCGGTGCGTGCTATGCGATCAGCCGTCGAGCGATCTTTCGCGCGATGATCTTCGGATCGTACCGGTCCACATCCACGACGGATCCCGGCGGGAACGAACCAAGACAGTGGGAAAGATACGAGAAGGTCGAGCGGCTGGCGTAGACCAGGCCGTCGCACGCGGCGAGAAGCCGCATGTCGACCAGGGCTTCGATCCCGTTCTGTCGGCGGTCCGCGCACGCGGCGCTCTGGTGCATCACCTCGCCCGGCGCGGGGAGCCATTTCTCGGTCTCGATGACCCTGGGGAAGGCGTCTCGGAACCGCTGTGAAACCGACGCGTTGTCGGTCGCGAGAAATATCGCCTCCGCGCCGAGACGCTCCGCCAGCCTCCGGGTCCGGCTCAGCATGAGCGTCAGATCCGTCGTGCGATCGGTCATGCGCACATGTACGCCCACGGTGCGTTCCGCGAACCGCTCGCGGCGGAAACGCTCGACCTCGTCGGCGATCTCCGCTCGGATCGGGAGGTACCGCTCGAGACACGCCCCCACGACGGTGTTCAGATCCCCAGCCGATAAACCGAGCAACCGCCTTGCCTTCCCGGCGAGCTGCTCGAATCGCCCGGTGTAGTGCCAGAAAACAGCGATCGGCTCGGGCTGATCGAACCGCCGCGCGTCGACTGAATATCGCCGATGGGCGATCGGGCTGCTGTGCAGGCTCGGGTCGTCCGCCTGGATCGCTTCGGACAAGGGAGTATCGAGCCGCCCGTTCCAGGCCGCTGGTGTCACGCCCACACCTTCGCTGCATGGAGGCTCACGCAACGCTCCAGGAGGACTGAAGAAGTGGAAGACCGCGTTCTCACGCTCGAGCGAGTAGGCGTCATCGCGCCAATCCACGAACGGGCGTCGGCCCGCGAGCTCGGCCCAGAGCATGCCGCTCGCGGCGCAGAGCATGCGGTTCCCGAGGCCCCCCTTCGCCTTGATCCACGCGATGCGCTCGCTCACGCTGTCGCCTCCCTCGGGTGCCCGTTGATGGCTGCCTCGGAGGAGGGTTGCGGACGGGGTCGTCGCCTCCGCCGCGCGAGGCGTCGTCTGGCGGGCTGGGGCACGGCCCCGAGGCTCGCGATGAGCCCGAGCGTGATGTACCAGGGGAGGATCATCTGCCCGAAGTACGAAACGCTCCAGAAGCACATGATGTGAACGAAGAACGCGACCCCGATGGACCACGCGAGAACGAGATGCTGCTTCGTCCGATCACACTTCTTGACCATGCGCCCAACCGTCCGGAACGACATGACGATGATGGTGAGAAACAGGATCAGGGTGAGCAGACCGCCCTTGATCGCGACGAAGACATAGTGATTCGTAACATCGTGAAGGCCCCACCCCCAGTGGGCGGTCGAGGGCGTGCCGAACATCCACCACTCTCCGGCACGGTTCACGAAGGCGTCGAAGAGCGCGTAGCGGTGGTAGCCCGTCGAGCCCGCGATGACATCCGTCTTCGCGAGCAGGGACCAGACGGGGCCGCGCATGCCGAAGTGCATAATCGTGAGCACGATCGCGAAGGCGATGAGCACACCGCCCAGCCAGCGCCTGATGTAGAAGCAGGACGCGCCGAGACCCGCTGATAGGAGCGCGAGCACGGGCGTGCTGGAGCGGCACGCGTAGATCACGACCATCGACGCGAGGATGCCCGCGATGAGCAGCACGCGGTCCCGGGCTCGCTCGATCGCGAGCCCGATCATCATCGGGAGGACCGAGGCCCAGAAGCACCCCGCGAGGATCGGATGGGCGAACGCGCCCTGCGCCCGGAGCTTGCCCTGGCGGATCGAGGTCACGCGCGGGACCCCGCCGAAAACACTGAACATGTTCCGGCCTGTCGCGAGTTCAATCATGAAGACCGCTGCGCACGGGATCGCGAGGGCCGCGAATCCGAGGATCGTGCAGCGGATGTCGTTCCAGTTGCGGATGAGCATGCGTGAGAGGAAGTAGATCCCCCCGGCGTCCATGATCCACCCCATGCGTTCGGTGATGCCCGCGCCGTTGGTCTGGATGGTGTACGCGAGCGTCCCGACGATGAGCCAGAGGATGACCACCGCGTCGGTCGGCTTCCATTTGAACCCCTTGTACTCCTGCCTGAGGATCAGGCGGAGCCAACCGAACATGGTCATCACGCGGAGGAGATTGAAATCAAGACCGAAGATGACCACCCGTTGCGCGGGCGCGACGAAGCACGCCATCGTCATCATCGGGACGAGCGCAAACCGGCGCGGCACCAGCAGCATCAGCGTGCCCAGGAGCATCGTGGCGCCGAGCCCCAGCGGATGCAGCACGGTCTGGCCGTACCAGTCCTTCGCGAGTTCCTCGCGGAAGTCCTCCTGCATGGCGAGCAACGGGATCATGCGAACGGGTCGATCCGTTTCCTGAGGTTCCGGCGGCGGACACGCGTCACCGTCGAGGTGAGCGAACGCAGTTTCATCGACAGAGAGAGGTGCCGCAGCCAGTGCGGGAAGGTCGGGAACCCCGAGAATTTCGGGACGGCTGCGCCCATGACCCGCATCACGAGTGTCTGTCCGAAGAGCCTCCCGCGTGTGGAGAGCAGGTTCGCCTGGGACCGCGGGAGGAGGGACGGATCCCTTGTTTCGAGGGTGATGTAGCCGGCTTCGGCCGCGGCTCGGAGGATCTCCACTCCGCGACGGGTGCGGGCGATGATCAGCGATTTCCCCGGTTCCCCGGGCTCGACGGGTCGGTACCAGGGGTCCCCGACCGCGATGTCGGCAAACTCGCCGCTGTGGTCGGGGCAGATGTAGCATCGCCACTGCCGATACTGCTGCAAGAAGCCCCACGACTCCGCGTAGGTCATCTGCGCCGTGTGGGATTCACCCTCGGCGTCCGTCCACTCCGCGGTCCAGAGGCCCGGCCAGCCGTTCCCGCGGTACCGGAGACTCCGGAGCGCCGCGGGGTCGCTGACCCCGATCTTCTCGAGCAGCGCAAGGTTCCCACGGGTGGAGGGCACGCCCGCGCAGAAAAAGGCGATGGTGAGACCGAGCTTCGCGTCAAGATCGTCACGGAATCGCCTCGCTTGCTGCACCCCCGCGACATCGCAGGGCTTGCCGATGAACACGCTGGGCTGATCCTGAGCAAGGACAAGGTCGAGACGATCCGCCGGGCTCGCGGGCGCGTACCGAGATCCGGTGCGCGAGAGCAAGTCTGCGCGTGTCGTGCTGTAGACCGTTTCATTGAGATGACGACGAACCCCGCTCGCGCCGGTGTGGAGCACGCCCGCCATCCCCTGCCGCTCGATCGCGAAGAGCGCGAGCGCCGTCGCGGCACCCCCGCTGGACCCCGCGAGGCGGATGTCGTGATCGGAGGCGTGCCCCTCCCACACCTCGTAGACGGGACCCCACGCCGGGCGCAGCTCTTCGAGCAAGTCGGGATCGGACTCATCGAAAGTGTGCGTCAGCGACGCACCGGGACAGGCCCGCAACGCGTCACCGGTTTCCTCGGGCGCCTCGCCCGCAAGCACGGGACGACGCCCGTACGACGGCGCATCATCCATGCGGAAGCGCTCGGGCTCGAGCGACGCGCACACACCGCACCCGGTGCAGAGCTGCCGCTCGGCGACTTCGTTGATATTCAGAACGGGCAGTTTCACGGCATCAGGTCTCGCGAAGACTCACTGGGGTCGTCGGATCAGGCGGGAGCGGAGAATGGCCGTGCCCGCTCGCAAGTCGGTCCGACAAGTGATGACGGAGCGACGGCGAGCACGGGATCATCCCGAGCAGCGTGGCGAGCCCCGCGACTGAGGCCCACACGAAGTCCAGCGGGGTCGCACCGCCGCGGCCGCCGAAGATCGCCGCGAGTGCGAACGACGCGGACATCAACGCCCCCCCGATCAGCGCCGGGAGGATCACGGGCGACGCGGGCAATCCGATCCGCTTCGCGAGCAGCCGCTGCGACCAGAGTGCCGCGAGGAGCTCACCCGCGAGCCCGCTCGCGGCGATCCACTCGACGCCCATCCCGCCCATCGCGCCACCGAGCGCGATCGGGATCGCAAGGGTGCGTGCGATGTTCGCGTACATCGGGTTTCGGGTATCCGCCTTCGCGATCGCTGCGATGCTCTGCCCCACCCGGGCGATGCGCACCCCCTGCATGCACGCGAGCCAGCCGACGACGCCGACCGCCGGCGCATACTTGTCTCCATAGAAGAGGACGAGCAGGTCATCCCCACACCAGACGGTTCCCGCCGCGAAACCGACCCCGCCCAGCAGACACAACTGCGTCGCAAAGGCGGCGAGCTCACCGAACCGTGCCTCGTCCGCTTTCGCACCCGAGAGCATCGGCAAGAGGAGTGACTGAAGAACGCGGGACGCGATGAGCGAGGGCATCATCAACAGACCGAACGCGGCGCTGTAGAGCCCGAGGGCCTGCATCGTGAACACGCCGCCCACGATCGCCCGGTCGCCCTGGAAGATCCCGAACATGAGCAGCGCGTTGATAAGCAGGGGCCACCCGAAGACGATCATCCGGCGGATCATGCCCGTATCCCAGGCCCATCGGTACCGCCGCTCGGCAACGAGGTGAGAGGTCAGGACATACAACGCGACCTGGGCGAGGACCACGACCAGCATCACGCGGTAATCACCAAGCCACATCGCGAGGGGCGCCGCGATCGCGGTCGAGACGATCAGCGGGAGTGTGTCTGTCCACACCGACGCACCGAAACGCATCGACCGGTGCATCCGGAACTGATCGAGATGCGTGAAAGAACGGAGCAGCGGCACGACCGCGAGCACGCGGAACGCCCACGCAACCTCCGGGATTCCGAAGAACGCCGCGACGGGCCCCGCGACGGCGAACATCACGAGCGATCCGATCGCGCCGCGAGCGACCTGGAACGCCTGTGCCGTCGCCTGCAGCCGTTCGTCCTCCCCGTCGGGGGCCTGGATGATCAGGCGGTCGAGGGCGAGGTTGCTGGCCATCTCGATGAGGCTGATGGTCATCGCGAAACTGGCGGCGATCCCGAAATCATCGACGCTGATGAGCCTGGCGATGATGACATTGCGCGCAAACGAGCAGACCGAACCGGCCGCGTTGCCACCCGCGAGCAGCGCCCCGCCTCTCAGAAATGCCCGCCGACCGCTCACGCGTCTGGGCCCGTCCCGTGGTTGGCCGCCAGTGCCCAGGCGACGATCTCGTCGAGCTGCGCCTCCGCCCGCGCCTTGACACGCGGGAGGTGCTGCGCGAGCGATGCCCGTGCCCCGGCTCGGGACTCATAGCTCCGCTTCAGCGCCTCGAGCATCTCAGCCGTCCCCAGCACCCGTGGATCGGCGACATGCTCACCCTGCCCAACCGATTCGAACACCCCGACGGTCTTCGGGCTGTAGGCGACCGCCGCGGTGGGGACACCCGTCGACAGACCCGCGATCGTCGCGTGCATCCGCGTCCCGCAGAACCAGTCGCAGCGTGCGATGACCCACTTCGCGTGCTCGGGCTCGTCGAACTCACTAGCGACCCGAACGCGGTCGCGCAGGGCATCGTCCAGGCGGGCGTGCAGTTCCCGGCACGCGCGAAGATCCGACTCGTACATCTCGACGGGCGCGTTCACATGGGGCACGAGCAGCACGACGCGCCCCTGCTCGACCAGCCACGCGACCAACCCGTGCAGGAACTCCCTGTAATCCGCCTCGAATCCGTACTGCGACCGTGCCTTGTCGGGTTGGTTCCAGATCAAACCGCTGACATTCACGCCGACCGGCGCCTCATCCCCGACCCAGCCCAGGCGGGTCTCGGCATCAGGCGGCGCGACCGGGGGAAGCAGAAACGCAACATCCACACCCTCGCGATGGATCGAGGGATCGAAGCGGTCACCCAGAATCTCCCGAAGATTCGCGGTGGATCGGGCATCGCGGGTCCAGACAGCGGACGCGCCGAGCATGACCTCACGCGCCGCCGCGACAGCCGCCTTCGACTCGAAAGGACCGATCGTCTGGGGGAGCATGATCAGGGGTTTTCGGGCCCGGATCGCGATCTGCTTGGGCGCGAGGATCGCGCGGAAGCGCCAGGGGCCGTAAAGGTCTGTGAAACTGTCCCCACCGCTGATGTCGAGCACGGCGTGCGCATCGCGAACAAGCCTCGCGGTTGGATTCGCGAGCCCGCCGAATCGGAGCGATACACGGATGTTCGCGAACGAATCGGGCTCGTGCCAGCGCCGGGTGAGCCGGGCGCCGCACCTCTGGACCACGCACGATCGCTCGGCGCCGGGAACATCGAGCGGTGCGATACCCCGGCGATCATCGAAGACGGAGATCGAGCCTCCCGAAAGCCGGCGGGAGAGGCCGGCGATGGTGCTGTTCCCGAGCGCCCGAACGCCAAGATTCCCTGAACTCGATGAGGCACCGGCGATACAGAACGACAACGCGGGCCGTTCCGCCTCGGGCTCGAGCTCGGACGCGTCGCGGATGTCGGCTGGTACCGCGGTCATGCCGCCGCCCCCGCCGCCTGCGAACTCCGCGCCCCGAGCCTTTCGAAATCGATGAACACGAAGTTCTCTTTCTCCATGTGCGCGAGGTGAAGCCCCCGCGCCTTCAAGCGATCGATCCAGCGGACCACCAGCGGCAGCGAGGTGGGCGAATCGAACTCGATCGCCATGACGATCGGGAGCGTGGGCTGCTCGAGGACATGCCCCAGAACCTCGCGCCACGCGCCCTCGACATCCAGCTTGAGCAGATCGATTCGGTCGTGGCCGCACTCGCGCATCATGCTCGCGAGCGTAAGGCAGCGGGCCTGGAAACCGCCCCCGGTGCCGTGCAGGTCGTAGACCGAGTGCGAGGTCTCACGAGAATCCGCCGGCGCGAAGAAAGTCAGCTCCGTGTCCTCGGACCAGATCCCCACCGGGTGAAAGTGGAAGTTCGCCGGCGCGTCCAGCCGCGCGGCGTAGTCGATCGCGCGGGGGGTCGGGTCGAACGCATGAACATCCGATCCGAAGCGTTCCGCGACCGCGAGATCGAAGGTCGCGTCGACCCCGACCCCGACGCAGTAGCAGATCCAGTCCGCGGTGACCGCGTCCGCGGGGACCCGCCAGCCCCCGTAGTCGCTCCCGAGCCGTTCAAGACGGTAACCGCGATCGTCGGGTTTGCGCAGCAACGGAAGGAACCGGCGGACGGATTCCTTGTGACACTTGCGGAGCACGCGCCACGCCATCGCGCGGAGCCTTCGTGGACTGATCATGCCTGGTTCCCCTGCAGAGGCATCGGACAGAAACCCCGGGGCGGGCTTCCGCTCGCCCCGGGAGAAAAGCCGTGATCACTCGACCTCGAGCGCCCCCACCGCCGCGAGCTGCGGCCGCTGGTGCCCCGAGAGGTCCGACCCGACCGCGGGCAGGACGACCCGCGCCGCGAGCGGGCTGTCGGGCCTGGGCCGGAAATCGCCATCGCCCGCGTCGAGGAACAGGAACGAGAGGTCGTCGCCTGTCGAGGCGTTGTCGCCGTAAGCGGTGCCCTTGAGGAAATGGCAGTTGTCGATCTTCACGCCGTCGGGCATCGGGGTCCCGAAGCTGGTCACCGTCATCTGCTCGAAAACGCATCCTGTCATCGCGACATTGTGAGGCGTGTACCCCTGGCCCTCGAGCGCATCGGAGCGGCGGAGCATGAACGCCTGTCCGATGAGCGTGACATGCTTGAAGAGCACATGGTTGTTCACCGAGTAGTTCTGGCTGAACGGGGGCGCACCCTCGACAACATGGCTGAGAATGTTCACGAACGCGGCGTCACGCATCTCGGTCCCGTTCGCGAGCCGCCAGAAAAAGGTCTGCGCCATCCGGAGGTTGGTGACATTCACGCCGTACCCGATGATGTTTGTCGCGTTCTCCGTGCCCACCGGATAACCCGGGGTCATGTACTGGAACACATCGGTGTGGTGGGCGATCGGCGCGCCGCCGCAGCTGTCCGCCTCCGAATTCACGACCATGAGCGAGTTCTGGAACATGTCGCCCGAGATCCGATGGAGCCGCGCGTTCCGCACAAGCGTGTGGCTCACCGGCCCGTAGACCATGTCGCTGTACGACGAGTCGGTCGAATAGACCCAGCGAGCGCCCTCCCATCCGCGAGCCGGGGGGCGATACCCCGCGGGGGTGTGCGTCCATCCCTCGCTGTTGTACCAGTTGCAGTGGTCGAACCAGACCTTGGGCGCTTGCCACATCGATGCCGGAGCCTGCGCGTCGATCTCCTTGACCTCCGCGTGGTCGAACGACACATCGCGGAAGCGGATGTGATTCGCGTGCAACATCATCCGATCCCACGAGGGCGGACCGATCCGGACCTGGGAGGGGTGCAGGTCAGACGAGGCGCGGATCGTCGTCCAACGCTCGAACCCGCGGTCGGCGCGGGGATCGATCCCGTACAGCCCGGGCTCGAGGATCTCGATCACGCCGCCTTCATCCACGGCGCGGAGCGCCGCCCGCAGTGAACGCATGGGCTGGCTCCGCGAACCGTTCCAATCGTCGTTGCCGCTGTGCGCGACATAGATGGGTTCCCCGGGATCGAACGACCCGTTCGCGTTTGCAAAGAGCTCGAGAGAATGCTCGCCCAGGCGAGCCGACACATCATCGAAATCGCCCGCGAGCACACGCGGGATACCCGCGGATTCGGGCCAGGCGATGGCGCGCACCTCGACGCGGCCGTCGTCATCGAATGCCGCGGCATCGAGCCCCACCCAGTACTCCCAGACGCCCGTGCGGGGGTTCACCGAGGTTTCCTCAACGGCCACCCAAGGCCCGCCATCAACACTGAAGTCGACGCGATCGACACCGTTGAGATGGAAAGCCGTCACGCCGATTTCGAACACGCCGTCGAAGGTCTGGTTCGGCACGACATCCCATCGCGCGATGACCTTCGCATCGAACCCGGGCAGGCTCGCGTCACCCACAGGGGCGGGCTGACCGAGCGGGCCCGACCAGCCGTCCCCGGGCACGAGCACGGGGCCGTCAACGCCCCCGCCGCCGCTGTCGGAGAGCTCGGGAAAGTTCACGCCGTAGCTGACGGTAAAGGGCTCGTCGGGGCGTCCGAGGCTCGGATCTTCAGGGCGGATCATGGGATCCACGCTGCCCGGCCCGTACGCGGTAATCACAATCGGTTCATCATCGCTCCGCCCGGTGAAATCGAAGGGCGCGAACCCCTCGTACCAGGTGTCACCCCGACGCAGGAAGATCCAATCCGGATACCCGCTCCGGACCGCCGAGGCGGCACCCGCGAGCGTCTGCTTGGGCGACGCGGGGGACAGCCCGCTGTTCGCATCGTCCCCGACGGAACTGCTGACATAGATCAGCCGGCTATCGGGGCCCATGGTCGGCGAAGCCTCGACAGAGGCGGCGACCAGAAACAACGCCGAGGCGCCGAGGAGCCCCGCTCGGGCGGCCGCGCGGACCACCCCGCCTTTCACAAGATCCGAGAAGTCGAGATTGGTTGCGTCCACAGTCACTCCCTCCGGTCGTGCCGAGCCCGATCGGGGCGCGGCGCCAGGGCATTCAGTCGGATTCGACGCCCCCCGAGACAAGGCATCCGCCCGCCCCGCGAAGCCGACCGAGCGTGCGACCGGCACAGGTCGGATTTTCTCGTGCAATGTGATGCTATCGGACACAAGCTCACTCACCAAGGGATCGTCGAGCCGGTCCCTGTTTCCGTCACCCGAACGGGCTCTCCAAATCCCCGAGCAGGCCCCACTCCGCGTCCCGACCCGACACGACGGCACCCGCGAAATCCGGCCAGGCGATGCCCAACGCCGGGTCGTTCCACAGCACACCGCCCTCGTCATCGGGCGAATAGGGCGCATCCACCTTGTAGAGCACCTCGGTATCGGGCTCGAGCGTACAGAACCCGTGCGCGAACCCCGCCGGCACGAGGATCTGGGTCCAGTTCTCATCGCTCAACTCCGCGGCGACATGCTGCCCGAAGGTGGGCGACCCCTCCCGGATATCGACCGCCACATCGAGCACACGCCCCCGCGAAACGCGCACGAGTTTGGTCTGCGCCGTCGGGGGGGCCTGGAAGTGCAGACCCCGAACGGTCCCGGGTGTGGCGCTGAACGAATGATTGTCCTGGCAGAACGCGACCGACACGCCGTGCGACGCGAGCGCATCCGCGTTGTAGGTCTCGCTGAAAAACCCGCGCGCATCCCCGAACTTGTCGGGGGTGATCAGCAGCACGCCTTCCAACGCGGTTTTCTCGACTTTCACGCCCATCGCTTGCTCCGCCGCGACCCGCGGATGCCCCCCGCGTGTACTCGATCGGCCTCATCGGACCCCGTACTGCTTCTCGTAGTACTCCCGGTAGGCCCCGCTCTTCACGCGACGCCACCACTCCTCGTTGTCACGGTACCACTGAACCGTCTTTTCGAGTCCATCGGGCCACGCGGACCGCTCAGCCTGCCAGCCCAGCTCGCGCTGGGCCTTTGACGAGTCGATCGCGTACCGACGGTCGTGCCCCAGGCGGTCCTCGACATGCTCGATCATGTCCTTGCCCGTGCCCATGATGTCCAGGATCATGTGCGTCAGCTCGAGATTGGAACGCTCGTTATCCGAGCCCAGGTTGTAGACCTCGCCGGCCTTGCCGCGTTCCAGCGTTGCGAGGATACCGCGTGCGTGGTCGTCCACATGGATCCAGTCACGGACATTCAGCCCGTCGCCATACAGAGGGACCTTGCGCCCCTCCATCAGGTTCGTCACGAACAGCGGGATCACCTTCTCGGGGAACTGGTAGGGCCCGAAGTTGTTCGAGCACCGCGTGATCCGAACATCCATCCCGTAGGTGTGGTGATACGCGTGCGCGAGATGGTCGCCCGCCGCCTTGCTGGCGGAATACACGCTGCTGGGCACGATCGGTGAGTCCTCGGTGAACCGCACCTCGGGGTTCTCGAGCGGCAGCGAGCCGTACACCTCGTCGGTCGAGATGTAGACGAACGGTGCCCCCTCGCCCCCCTGCGCCTGCCGCCACGCTTCGAGCAGCGTTTGGGTCCCCAGCGTGTTCGCGACGACGAACGGACGGGGCCCGGTGATCGAACGGTCGACATGGCTCTCCGCCGCAAGGTGCAGCACCGCGTCGCACCCCTCGATCGCGGAGGCGGCGGTGTCCGGTTCGGAAACATCGCCCTTGATGAACGAGTAGCGCGGATCACCCTCGCACCCCGTGAGGTTCTCGAGGTTGCCCGAGTAGGACAGCACATCGAGGTTCACGACCTCGTACCCCTCGTGCTCGCTCAGCATCATGCGGATCAGGTTCGAACCGATGAACCCCGCGCCCCCAGTGACCAGGATCTTCTTCACGCCTCTGCCCCTGTTTCCAACCTGCTTGCTTGCTCGATGACCGACCGGAGCTCGTCGCGCCAGGCGACGAGCTCACCCGTAACTTTGACCGTCTCGGTCAGGTCCATCACGCTATACGCCGGACGCTTCGCCGGACGCGGAAACGCATCGCTTGTGCATGGATGCACAACGGTGCCCGCGCCGATCTCATCACGGATCGCGCTCGCGAGTCCGTACCAGGTGCACTCGCCACCGTCGCAGCCGTGATAAGTGCCCCGCGCCCCGGCATCGAGCAGCGCGAGCGTCGTGCGCGCGAGCTGCCGCACGCTCGACGGACGCCCCCGCTGGTCGTCGACGACCTTGAGCTCATCCTTGCTGCGCATGAGGTTCATCATCGTGAGCACGAAGTTCTGACCCCACGCGCCGTAGAGCCAACTCGTGCGGAGCAGCACATGCTCGCAGCCCGACTCGCGCACCAGCCGCTCCCCCACCGCCTTCGAACGCCCGTACGCGTTCACGGGATCGATCGGGTGATCAACCCGGTACGGCTCGGTTCCCCCGCCGTCGAAGACGTAGTCCGTGCTGTAATGCACGCAGACCGCGCCGCCCCGCTTGCAGGCCCGCGCAAGTTCTCCGACAGCCGTCCCGTTCAAGAGGGTCGCGGCCTCCTCGTTCGCCTCGGCACCATCAACATCCGTCCATGCCGCGCAGTTGATGACCACGCTCCAGTTGCCCTGCGCGACCCGATCGAGATCCGCCGCGTCGGTCATGTCAAACGCATCGATCCCCTCCGCGGGGTTCGATGCGATATCGACCGCGTCCACTCGCGCCCCGCGCGCGACGGCCGCCTCACGCACGGCGCGCCCCAGCATGCCGGCCGCGCCGACCACAAGCACTCTTCCGTCTTTTCCGATCCGTGCCACGCGTTCCTGCTTTTTCACTGTGGGTCGCACTCACGATCAAAGGCGATAAAGCGACCGGGAACCCAATCGGTCGAATAGGGATCATCACGCCCGACCCGAGGAAATCCAGCCGAGCGATGGAGAATCCCAATCGCCGAAACACTGTTTTTATTTTGTACGGTTCAGAGTCCGGGCCTCCGGCACTCTCGCGCACCGTTCCACTTCATAAGGAAGCGGAATCCCGGGCGTGAGCCGGATCCGGACAGGTCTTACATCGTTGGAAGACCCCGCGTTCGTTGAGCGTGGTCCGGAAAGTTCGCGCGAATCGCGCGGATTCGCGGCCCCGTTAGAGACGCTCGACATCACCAGGTGCAACCTCGACCGATGTTGCGCGCCCGAGCGTGCGAATCAACAGGATCAGCCGTTCCGGCGACGCAACGCTCTCAACGACACCCTCGACCCCCTTCAGGGGCCCTCTCGCGATCCGAGCCGGAACACCCGCTTCGAGAAAAGCGGACGACGCGAGCCGGCCCCCCGCTTCGATCGCGCAGCGGATCTGTCGCAACTCGTGGACGAGTTGTGCCTGATCACCGACGGGGATCATGTTCGCGACCCGACCGGTCCGCCGAGCGACCGCACCCACATCACGCCCGCCCCGGACGAACACATACCCCGGAAACAGGGGCATGTCGACCCAGCGCTTGCGCGCTCCATGCGATCGCAACTCGCGAAGAACCGGCAGATAGCACGCGATGCCTCCGGTGAGGAGATCGCTGACCAGGGATTTTTCCTGACGGCTCTTGGTGTGCGCGATCACCCAGCGATCGTCAGGACCGGCGGGCCCTTCAAGCGGATCGCCCCCCGGTTGACCCTCGATCTGGGCGGGTCGCCCCCTGATTTGCGGTGTGTCGTTCAAAGTTGAATTCGCAGAGAGAGGACAATTCCCCAATGCCGGCAGAAAATCTCGACGATGCCGCTGCCGGGTTCCGCCTCCGGATCCGGGTCCGGGCAGGCACGACGGGAAGACCGGGGGACCCGCGGATTGCATTGTTACGCGCTCGCGCCCACCAATGGGCGGATCGCTGCTCATTCGATGGGCCCCGCCCCCGCGCCATGATCGAGACCGACACCCATCGCGACACGCAACACGCCGTTCGGCACCGGACGATCGCGGGTGGTGCGCTCTTTCTCGGCGGCGGCTTGTCGACGCCGTCGCTCGCGAGGGGACTGAGCATCCCGCTGCTTTGCCTCCCACAAAGACCCGATGCGACGGTGTTCGAATGCTGGCTCGAAGCGCTCGAACTCGTGGGTGTCGAAGGAAGGGCCTGCTGGGTACTGACTGACGATCGGGGCGAATCGAAATGGCGCCACAGCGGCTGCCCGGCCTCGCTGATCCTCGATCAGGCCCAATATCGGGGGCCGGCGGGCGTTGTGCTCGATGCATCCAGCCGATTCGAGGGGGATGGCCCGCGCTTTGTGATCGAACACACGAGGATGCTCGAGCGTAGCGATCTGCTCCAAGAGGCCCTCTCGGCGCACCTCGCCGGAGAACACGCGGTCTCGATCGCGGTCAATCCTGACGGGAGTTTTTCGGGCATCCTGATCGCGAACCAGAACGCGATCGACATCATCCCCGGAATCGGGTTCATGGACATCAAGGAACAGTGGTTGCCGGCGGCGAACGCAAACGGTTTTTCGGTGCAGCGTGTCCCATTGAGCGGCTGGTCGCGGCAGATCCGCTCGCTCGACATGTATCTTGAGGCGCTCGACGCGGCCAGTGCGTTCCGGGATCCGGATCAGTCCCGCGTCATCGGCCGGGGGGAATCGGTGCTCGATCCGTCCCCGTACGCCGGCGCGATGACCTGCGCCGGGGCGACGATTGAGCCCGGGGCGTCGGTCGCCAGGTCGGTCGTCGCGCCCGGGGGGCGCGTGGAAGCGGGCGCCGTCGTGGTGCGTTCGCTCGTCTCCCGCGGGGCTGTGGTTCCCACGAACGCGGTGGTGATCGACTCGATCGTCGATTCAGCCGATACTCAGCGGGTCGGTCGAGTCTGAAGAGCAGAGGTGGCATGACGCGAGCACACTGGATCCGGATCGGTCTGCTTGCCCCGCTCATGGCGGTGCTGGCGATCGCTGCATCCCTGGGCGTGTGGGCGGAGATCGCGCAGCGCGCCATGAACAGCCCCGAGGATTCTCACATCCTGCTGGCGCTGCCGGTCGCGCTCTGGCTCGCGTTCCTGAGGCGATCGCGGCTTCGCCGTTGGCGCCCCGGTGCTTCGTTGCTCGGTCCCGTCATGATCGGAGCGGGCTGGGCGCTCATCGCCGGAGGCTATTACTTCGCCTTCGACGCCTTCCAGCACCTCGGCGCCCTGCTCACCGTTGGCGGCGCAGTGGTCGCGGTGCTCGGCCACCGCCTCCCGCTTCTGTTCAAGCCCAGCCTCGTCGCGTTGTTTTTCTTGTTCCCCGTACCGGGCCGGTTCCGGCAGTTCATCGCGATCCCGCTTCAGCACATCTCCGCGTTCGTCTCCGAGAATCTGCTCGCGCTGTTCGGCGTTGCGATCGAGCGCGCCGGCATCGTTCTCAAGATCAACGGGCATGATGTCGCGGTCGCCGAGGCATGCAACGGCATGCGGATGGTGAGCGCCCTGGGCCTCATCACCTTCGCGTTCGTATTCAGCGTTCCGATGCGGACCAACATCCGCATCCTGCTCCTCCTGCTGAGCCCCGCGATCGCCCTCATCGTCAACATCATCCGCCTCATTCCCACGGCGCTCGCATACGGCTACGCGGAAATGGACACAGCGGAGCTCGTGCACGACATCGGCGGCTGGGCCGTGCTCGCCCTCGCGCTGGGTCTGCTCTGGACCTGTCTCCGGGTCCTCCAGTGGCTCGAAGTGCCCGTGGCGCCGTACCCGGTCCCGAAGGTGACGGCATGAACACCATGACCAAGACCATCATCTCCGGCGGGCTGTCGGCCGTGCTGCTCGTCGCGATGATCGCGACCGACGCGACGGGCGTTGGACGCGTTCATCCCGGGACCGAGGCGTACTTCGAGCGTGTCGCGCAGACGATCGGGGATGTGCCGCTGCAGTCGGGCGCGTGGCTCGGGCTCGATATCCCGGTCATTCCCGCGGCGCAGGAGTTGCTCCAGCCCAACAAGGTGCTGCAACGCCGCTACACCAACGCGGACACGGGCGAGTCGTTCGAGATGCTGATCGTCCACTGCGGGGATGTCCGCGACATGCTGGGGCACTTCCCTCCGGTGTGCTACCCCGCGAACGGCTGGACGCTCGAGAACAAGGCCTCGGTTTCGGTGCCGATCGGGGGCGAGACAACCGGCGCGACTCGGTACGCGTTCTCCCGGGAGGCGGATTTCGTGACCGATGAGATCCGGATCGTGAACCTGTTCGCGCTGCCCGCCTCGACGGGTGAGAGCTTCGTGCCCGATTACGCAAAGGTGGTCCGGGCGGGCCGGTCCCGCCAGAGCGCCCGCCTGGGCTCGGCACAGGTTCAGATCATCTTGCCCGCGTCGGCCGAGCCGGCACGCCGCGAAGAGATGGTGTCGGTTGCGATGCGCCTTGTCGAGCCGGTGCTTCGGGATGTTGAGAGGGGGCCGATGTGAGCCAGCTTCCGCCGGGCCCCGATGGGCTGTTTGAAGACGAGATCCACGAGGGTGCGCAGCCGAACCCGCTGCTGATCGTGCACCGAGCGCTGCGCGGGCGATACCTGCTCGCAGGCCTGCTGGGCCTCGCGCTGGGAATCCCGCTCGCGATCGTGGGGTACAACCTGATCCCGCCGGAGTACACGAGCCGGGCATACCTCTCCGTGAATGTCTCCGTCCCGGGGGTGCTGTACGGTGACGAGGTGGGCGACCTGATCCCCGCGGTCGAGGCGTTCGTTTCCCAGCAAGCCTCAGAACTCCAGACCGAGCGGGTGCTGAGCAAGGCGCTGGACGACCAACGGCTGCGCGCGGAGGGCTGGCCGAGCGGTGACGCCGGGCTCATCCGACTGCGTGGGAGCCTTTCGGTGGTCACCCCCAAACGGGCGAACCAGATCATTCTCTCGATGTCCGACCCGTCCCCGAGCGCAGCACAGACCGCCGCTCGGGCCGTGATCGAGTCGTACCTCTCGATCCGCGATGAGCGGGAGAGGCTTCAGTTCGGGGATCGGATCAACCAGCTCGAAGCGCTGCGTCAGCAGTATGAACGCGAGCGGGACGAGAAATCGAGGCAGGCGCTCGACCGGGCGATCACCGTTGCCGGGACCGAGGACCTTCTGCAAGCGCAGCGCGCGGAGTTGTCGAAACTCGCCGACATCGAAGACCAGATCCGGGAACTGACAACGCTCGTCAGCCTCGCGGGCGGCGACACGCCCGCAGAAGACGAGGCGAACGGCAGCGGCGAGACGGGCGAACGGTCGCCCGACGAGATCGCGTTCGAGGATATCGATGACACCAAGCTCGCCCAGCTGATCGATGAACGAGACTTTTTGCAGCGACAGCTCGACTCGCTCTTGTTGACCGTGACGCCTCAGCACCGCCAGGCAAAGCAGTACGCGCGTCAGATCCGGGTCATGGACCTCGAGATCGAGGCTCGCCGGGACGAGGTGCTCGCGTCGATGTCCACAGCGGAGGCGACGCTGCCCACCGGCACGAGCAAGCGCGAACTCGAAGCCCGCCTCGAGGATCTGAGGCGGACGCGGAACGAAACCAAGACACAACTCGAGCGGATCGCTCGGACTCGTCTGGAGGTTGTCGCGTATCAGCAGGAAGCCGAGCAGGCGAGCTCGAGGCTCGAGGACGCCGAACGGCGGCTCGAAGCACTCCGGGTCGAACGCGAGGGACGCATCACCGGGCAGGTCCAGGTGAGCCAAGAACCCGAACGCCCGGTGCAACCCTCGACCGACCGGCGGATCCCGCTCGCGGGTGCCGGGTTCGTGGGCGGGTTCGGCTTCGGTATCGTCTCGGTCGCCGCGTACGGGTTCCTGTTCCCGCGTGTCCGTGTCGCCGACGACATCGTCGCGACGCGCGGCGATTTCTCGATGATCGGGATGATCCCCGATTTCCCGGAACACGAGGACAACGGGCAGGGCATGAATGTCCGCGAGGCGTTCCAGTTCCTCCGGGTGCTGCTCGATGCCCGCGCGGGCCGCGGAACGCTGATCTGCGGGATCACCAGCCCCACAGCAGGCGACGGAAAGACCACGATCTCGCTGCGGCTGGCCCGCTCGTTCGCGGCCGCGAAGCGGCGGGTCCTGCTCGTCGACGCGGACCTGGTCGGGCGCGGCGCGACGCGGACGCTCGGGGTCTCTCCGCGCGAAGTGGAGAGCCTGGACTTCCGCACTCTCGAACAGTCGATCGTGCGCGTGGACGATCTCGGGCTGGACTTCATCCCCGCCTCGCGCGCCGATGATGCGTCGGAGGTCTTCTGCGGACGGATCCTGGGCGAGATGCTCGATGAGATGCGCTCCAAGTACGATGTCGTGCTCGTCGATACGGGCCCGATCCTCGGGAGCATCGAGGCCGCGGCGATGGCGCCCACCATGGACCAGATTCTGCTGGTCGTCTCGCGTGGGCTCGAGTCACGCCTTTTGAAGATGGCAACCGATCGCCTCCGAGAGTTGCATGCACGCAGCGTCGGGCTGGTCTTCAACCGCGCGACGATCGTGGACTTCAACCGGAGCTTCGCGCCGCCTTCGAGCACGAGCCGACGCTCGACCGACCGGGGGCTGACCTCCGCGAGGCTCGAGCGGGTCCGGGAGTCGATGGACGGGGATGACCCGAGGGACCGCTGATGAGCGCCGCATTCGCGCATCCCGCCGGGTCGATCCTGCCCGAATCGGACGCCCCCAAGGCGGCGCCGAGGACGGTCTGGGGGATCGAACCGCTCGCGCTCCATGACCTCCTCTGGGCATCACGCTGCGTCCAGATCGTTCGCCCCGGCAGCGGGAGTGGTTCCGTCGAGCGGGGCCCCGCGTTGTACTTCCTGCTGAGGTCGGACCAGCTGATCCTCCACCCGCTCGATGAGATCCTCAAGCGGATGCACTGGGCATCGCCTCGCCTGGTCAGGCTGCGCGTGCTGACGCGGGCGGAGTCAAACTACGCCGAGCAGGTGGTCGACGACGGGAACCGCGTCCGCTTCTCGCGTGCGTACGGCCGGTCGGTCCGTCGGAACGATCGTGCCTGGCTCACCGCCGATCCGTCGCTCGCCAAGGCATGGGCGGGCTCGGTGGGCGACCGCGAGGCGAAGGACCTGATCCGCTCACGCGTACCCAAGGACGCGGTGCTCTCGATGGAGGTCGAGGGCCTGAGCACCCACGCGACGCACGACGGGGTCCGCGAATGGACGGAACGCGCCATCAAGCAGTGGCGACGCCCCAACGCGGTCCTTCCCGGGCTGTACGAGTATCAGCGCGGCGTGTGGGCACACGAGACCGCCCGGATCGGGCCCGAGGTCCGCGTCCACGGGAACGCCTGGATCGGTGCGGGTGTCGAATTGACAAGCCAAGAAGTTGTCGTGGGTCCCATCGTGCTCGCGGACGAGGACGGCGGACATCTCGCGGCCGAATCGAGCGGCGAACCGCCCTCGGTGGACTGGGATCTGACCCGGTCCCCCCACTGGTCACTCCCCGGGCTGACAGGCGGGAGTTCGCTCCGGCGGGCGGGCAAACGCCTCTTCGACATCGTCTTCAGCCTCCTCGTGCTCGCGGGGACGCTCCCGCTCTACCCGCTGGTGATGCTCGCGATCTGGCTCGAAGACGGCCGCCCGTTCTTCTTCGCCCATACGCGGCAGACGCTCGGGGGGCGGGATTTCCCATGCCTGAAGTTCCGGACGATGCGCAAGGACGCCGAGAAGATCAAGGCGGATCTCGTCAAGCAGAACGCCGCGGACGGGCCGCAGTTCTTCATGGAGAACGACCCCCGGGTGACCCGGGTCGGGCGCGTGCTCCGCAAGGTGCAGATCGACGAGTTGCCCCAGTTCCTCAATGTCCTCGCGGGGCACATGAGCGTGGTCGGCCCTCGCCCGAGTCCAGAAAAAGAGAACCAATTCTGCCCCGCGTGGCGCGAGGCGAGGCTGAGCGTCCGCCCCGGGGTGACAGGTTTGTGGCAGGTGAGCCGAACACGGGAGCCGCAGACCGACTTCCAGGAGTGGATCCGGTACGATCTGGAATATGTGCAGCACCAGTCGTTCGTCGGCGATCTCCGCATCATCTACGAAACCGTGAAGCACATCGTGGCATGAATCAGCGAAGGGACGGGGCAAGAGCATGACCAAACGAGGAATGCGCCGGCTTGCGATGCTCGGTGTCGCGATCCTGATCGTCGCGGGCGCGATCACGGCGGGCTTCATTGTCAAGAACGCCCGCGCCGAGAAGCGGCTCGCCGACGCGCGCACGCAGGGCTTGACCTATTTCGCAGCGGAGGAGTACGAGCTCGCGCTCCCCCCGCTTGCGCAGGCGGTGTCGAGAATCAAGGACGACGCGGAACTCCTGCACGCGTACGCCAAGAGCCGCTCGGAAGTCCCGCTGCCCAACCGAGCACATATCACGCGTGCGATCAATGCGGCGAAGATCGCGCTGGAGATCTCCCCGGGTCGCGAGGAAACCCAGAATCTCCTCCTGGGGCTGTACGCGAGGGCTGGCTGGCTCACGGAGTTGGTGGAACTCTCCGACGAAGCGATCAGGACCAATCCAAACAACAGAGACGCATGGATCGATCGGATCGAGGCCCTTCGCCTCCTGGGGCGAGATGCTGAGGCTTTTCGAACCGCAGAACGATTCGTCGCGGCGCTCCCCGACGACCTCATCTCCCACACGAAGTGGGCCGAGATCGCATTCCGAAACGGGCTCGAAGACGAGGCGATCGCAGCGCACGCGAGAGACATCACGAGCCGATTCGAGAGCAGCCCGGAGTTCTTCCAGTGGCTCTCCGTGGTCGAACGGCAGGCAGGGAATCTCCCGGCCGCGGTCAACGCCGCACGCCGCGCCGCATCACTCCCTCCCACTTCGGCAGAACAGCTGACACGACTCGTGGACTGGCTCAACGCCCTCGATCCGCTCGTCGCACTGCCCGACAACGCGACTGACGACGGCGCCCCGACGCTCCGAGACCTCGCGCAGACCATCTTCGACCGTGGGCTCAATGATCCTGATCTGGGGCAGGCCGTCGCCGCCCAGGCCGCGAAGCGGGCGTACTGGGCGAACAACACCAAGCAGGCGATCGAGTACGCCTCACTCATCTCGCCCGGCGAGGGCGGTCTCGAGGCATGGTGGGCCGGGCTCGTGCTGATCGGCGAACGCCCCACCGCCGGGTTCGGGCTCGAGAGCGATGAGGTCCAACCCTTCGCGATCGCGGCCCGGGAAACGGAATGGGCCCCGCTGTTCGACGCGATGGACGCGCTGCGCCGCGGGGAACCCGCCGCCGTGCTGCCCGCGCTGGACGGTTACCAGCCGGACTCATCGGATGCTCGCGCCCTCGCCTCGTACCTTCGGGGGGTCGCGCTCCAGCGGATGGGGGACTATCGCGGCGCAGCGCTCGCCCTGCGGGAGGCCGCAGAAAATCGAGGTGTCGCCCGCGATCGCGCCTGGCGCGCCCTGGGAGATGTCTATACCTTCCTCGGCCGCTTCGAGGACGCCGAGCAGGCCTACAGCGCGATGTCCGACCGCACGAGCAGCAGGCTCGCGGACTACGACAATGTTCTCAGCGGCGCCACTCGCTCGGGCGATGTCCTCCTCATCCGACAGATTCTCGGCATCCTCGAGAACGAGCCCGAGGACGCGAAGAACACCCCGAGTGTGATGGTCCGGCTCGCCCGCGCCCGCCTGCTCGTGGGCGATATCGAGGGTGGGACGGCGCTCGCCGAACAGGTGGTGGGCAGGACGCCCCCGCCCGACCCGCTCGGCGTTGTGTACCTCGTCAAGGCCTTGGATACCTACGCGCCCGATGTGGGCCAGGAATTGCTCGCCGGGCTGACCGAGCAGACCGACACCATCGAACTGCTCGCCTCGCGCGCCGCGATTCTGGCACGGAGCGGGAAACTCGACGAGGGACGGGCCCTGCTCGAGGCGGAGATCGCGTCTCGCGAGCCCGCCGCCGCGCTCCCGTATCGGCGCGCCCTGCTCCGTGTGATCGACGACGCCGCGCCGGAGCAGTCACTCGAGGAGGCCCGCCGACTCTCGGACGACTACCCCGAGGCCCCCGCAGCCCAGCTCTCGGCGCTGCAGTCCCGGGGGATCTGGAACGATCTTGCGGCGGCGCGGACCGCGGTGACCCGCCTGCGCGAGGCGATCGGAGAGGGGTCTCCCGCGTGGAGGACCTACCACGCGCGCGCCGTGCTCGCGGGGGACCCGACCGACGAGCAGATCAACGAACTGATCATCGACGACCTCGCGACGGTGCTTCGCGAATCTCCCGACGATTTCGATGCCCTCGTGCTGACCGCGCGTGCGTTCCGGATGATCGCCGATCGACGACGCGAGGCCGGGGACGCCGCGGATGCCGCCGAGGTGGTCAACCGTGCGGCGACCTACTACCGCCGCGCCACAGGCTCGGGCGTTCGCGCCGTCGCTTTCCCGCCGCTGATCGAGATGCTTCGCGAGTACGGCCGCCCCCAGGACGCCAGCCGCGAGATGGACCGATTTGTCGCGATCATCGACCTCGACGATGAGACGCGTCTCCGGCGCCGCAATCTTCTGCTCCAGACCGGCCGGTGGTCGGACGCGGCAAACGATCAGTGGGAACTCGCGGGGTTCGAAACGCCGCGCTCGGTGCTCGATCTCGCCGTCATGTTGACGCGTGCGGGACGGTACACCGAGACCGCTGAGGTCCTGGAAATGTACCTCGACCATCAGGACTGGCCCGCATCGGATCTGGAAGCGTGCGCGGACCTGTTCGCGGACGCGGGGTACACCGATCGCGCCATCGAGATCTATGAGTCGATCGACGAAGCGGAGATCGGCAAATCGCACGAGCAGATGATCGTGAACACGCTGAGCCGCGTCGGTGAGCCCCGCCGGGCGTTGGAGTACCAGTTGCCCAAGGCGCGGCGCTCGGGCTCCGTCGGGGACTGGATGACCGCGATCCGACTCGCGGGTTCGCTCGGGGAAGCGGAGGCCGGGCCCGTCATCGACGAGGCCCTTTCAGCGCTACCCGACGCGCCGGAAATCAGGGCATTCGCAGAACAGGACGAGCTGAGAATCCGTTCGCTCGGGGTCGCTTCTTCGATCCCGGCGGACGCAACAGGCCCGGAGGCATTGCTCCGCGCCGCGTCGCTCAGCCACGGGCGCGGGGAGATCAGCAACGAGGCATACCTCCAATCGCTCGCACAACTCACAAGCGAAGAGCCCGGCTACTGGACGGCGTGGCGAACCCTCGCGAGGGCCTACTCGATTCTGGAGAATCCCGAAGGCGTGCTCCGCACCAGTCGCGCGGCCGTGGAGGCCCTGCCGGATTCCCCGCTTGCCCGCCAGCAACTGACCAGCGTGCTCCGCGAGCAAGGACAACTCGAAGCCGCACGAGAGGAAGCCCGCACGCTGATCGAACTGACCGCTCCCGACACCTTTCAAGCAGAGGTCATCCTTGCGTTGATCGAAGTTGACCTCGGCGCATACGAGCAGGTGGTGAACCTCTTGTCGGGGCACCGAGCTCGGCTCGAAGCCGGATCGATCGAATCTCCCGAAGTCGGGCTCACCGCGCTGGCCATCGCGTATGCGGGTCTCGGGAATACGACCGAGTCTTTTCTGCTCTTCGGCGACCGACTCGAGAGCGGACAGCTGGGCTGGCAGAACACCGCCCTGCTCGCCGCGCTCGCGCTGCCCGTTTCAGAAATCGACACCGCCAGGTCGTGGCTCAACGCGATCACGGCGCCCGAACTCGCCCGCGAACGAGCGGAAGGGTTCGTGCGGCTCGCTCGCTACAGCGGGCCCGGACCGGACGCGAACGCGGCGCTGGCGCTCGTCGACGAGTTCGCAGAGCCCGACAACCAGACCTGGATGTGGATTGAGGCACGGGCAGCCGCGATCCAAGGCCAGCACGATCGGGCCGAGCAATTGCTGCGGGAGTTGATCACCCAAGATCCCGAGGCGACCGCCCCGCTTGCAGCCCTTGTCGATCTGCTTGCTGATCAGCCGAACAGAGCCGACGACGCGGAGGAAGCGATCCGTCAGCTGAGGTCGGCCCTCTTCGAACAAGACCAGAACACTTCGCTGATCCAACTCGCCGCACGGGCCGAGGCACGCATCCACCTCGCCTCGAACAAGCCGGATCTCGCGATCAGTGCCCTGCGCCCGCTCGCCGAGAATCCGGACGCGGACTTGGAGTCCCGCGTGCTTCTGGCAAAGGCCCACCTTGAATCAGGCAACCTGAATGAGGCATCCAAGATCCTGGATGAGGCTCGAACAACCGGGATTCCTGATGCTCGATCCAAGGCCCTGATCCGCGAGCTCGAAGCAGCGCTCTCGCCCTGAATCGCTGCTCCCGTGTGATTACACAACGCCTTCTCCGGGCCGATAAGCTTATCTTCTTCAGGAATTTGCGCCGAGATTCGCCGATTTCGGGGATTTCCGATTCCGATCGTTGAATCTCCCCGCGAACAGCGTTTATTCTCTCGTCTGGAGATCAGAGGAGCGGAGAGACTGTCCTTCTGATCACTGATAAAACTGTCACCAGATCTGGGCATGTGCCTCATTGGAAGGACGAAGAGATGAAGAAGACCCTGAGCATTCTGTGCGTTGCTGGCCTCGCGGCTGTCGCGGCGGCGTCCGGTTCGGACGGGACCGTGCGGTTCAACGGCGTTCAGCCCTACGGCGGGAACAATGGCGGCGGCGAGTTCTCGCTGACCGGTGTGTCCGGCCCCCGCCTGTTCGGCAACTTCCAGTCGTTCTGCCTCGAGCTGAACGAGAACCTCTCGATCGGCGGCGAGTACACCTTTGACATCAACACCGCCGCGACCAACGGCGGCCTCGGCGGCGGCAACCCCGATCCCCTCGACGCCCGCACCGCCGCTCTGTACGAAGCGTTCGTCAACGGCAGCCTTGCCGATTATGACTTCGACAACAGCGGTGACGGCGGCCTCGCCGGCAACCTGAACCGCCGCCGCTCCGCCGAGGCTCTCCAGGCCGCGATCTGGGAACTCGAGCAGGAGCGCACCATCGAAGACACCACCAGCAACCAGGATGTCCGCGATCTCGCGAACTACTACGCCGATGTGCTCGCGCAGCAGCTCGCCGACGCCGGCCTCGGCGATCGTGTCCGCGTTCTGAACATGTACCGCGCTGACAACGGCGCTGCGTCGCAGGACATCCTCGTCCTCGTGCCGCTGCCCCAGGCCGGTGCCCTCGCGGGTCTCGGGCTCGCGGGTCTCGCCGCCCGCCGCCGCACCCGCGGCTGATTGTCCGAAGACGCAATCTCGATCATGAAGCAGGCCCGTCCATTCTGGCGGGCCTGCTTGTTTTTTACCTTCTGGCGCGGCCGGACGCAGCGCGGACCCGAGCCCCCGACCACTCAACGACCCGCCTGTTCAGGTGGGCGGGCTTCAGTCGACGCATGCATGCGCCCCGTCGCTAATCCAGCGTCCACAGGCTCTTGGAATCCCTGCCTCGTGATTTCTTTCATGTTCGTCCGAAAAAAATCAAGTTGCCACTTGAAGCCGTGTGACCCCGTCCGCATAATTTCGTACAGGAACACCGTAAGGTGGACGGACCGCGGGGGAGCGGACCGTTTGAAGAGAAGAACACTCTGTACGGGTCATACACGGGGAGTGAGCACCATGAATCTGAAGACAGTAATCGTTGGCGCCGCGTGCGCCTTGACGGCCGTCCCGGCACTCGCCGCGGGGAACGGTGACATGGGAGAGATCACCCTCAACAGCGTCCTGGGACGCTTCGGGGGAGGCGAATTCAGCTGGACCGGTTCCGGTGGTCCCACCGCGTTCGGTACCTTCACCAGCTTCTGCCTCGAGCTGAACGAGGGCGTCTCGCCCGGTTCGGAGTACAAGGCGACCATCAACGATGAGGCGATCCTCGGCGGTGCGGGCGGCCCGAGCCCCGATCCGCTCGACAGCAAGACCGCGGCGCTCTACCAGGCGTTCGTGAACGGCTCGCTGGCGAACTACTCGAACACCGGCTCGATCTCGTTCAACAGCCAGACCTACAGCCGCCAGGATCAGGCGGGTGCCCTGCAAATGACCATCTGGTTCCTTGAGCAGGAGGTCACCAGCCTTGATGCCGTGACCGCCGGTCGCACCGGTGCCGCGAACCAGGCGCTCGCCGACAAGATCGAGGCGCTCGCGGCCTTCTACCTCACCCAGGCGAACCTGCTCGACACCGGCGACATCGGCAATGTCCGGGTGCTCAACCTGACCCGTCTGGACGGCACCGGCAACCAGCAGGACATGCTCTACATCATCCCGCTGCCGCAGACCGCCGCCCTCGCGGGCCTCGGCCTCGCGGGCGTGGCGATCCGTCGCCGCCGCTAATCGGCCCGAAGGACTCCTACCAAAAAGCCACAACCCGCCCTCTGGGCGGGTTGTTTTTTTCTGTGCATTCCAAGTCCGAATCGAGCAGCTGTATCAGTGTGCGCAGCCGGAGTAGTAGTCGCTGATAAAGCTCAGAATGTCCATCAGATCGTGCATGCCCGAGGGCGGCGCCAGGTCTGCTCTGGCATCAGAAGCCATGAAGAACTCGATGAAGCTCATGACATCCTGGATATCGAGGACGCCATACGGGGCGGCGAAGTCGATCGCGCAGAGCTGCGGAGCAGAGAACTCGTTCTCTCCCAGGTCATTCCACGCCCCCGCGAGCGATTCGGGCGAGTTGCCCCAGAGGTTCGAGCCCTGCATCGAGAGCAGCCCGCCCATGACCTGGACCGCGGCGCTCGAGTCGCCCGAGATGTTCGCGTTGATCAGCGCATCTTGGAGGCGGAGCTCGCTGGCCCCCTCGAGGTAGACCGCCGCGCCGAAATCAGCCTCGTTGCCTTCGATTTCGGGTGAACCGAGTGTCGAGAACTCGATATCAGCGGCGAAGATAGCCCCGCCCCGATCGGAGCAGGAGTTGTTGCTGAAAGACGCGTCGACGATCTCGAATCCGCTCATGCGGGCGTAGACCCCCGCGCCATTTTCCGCGTCGTTGTTCTCGAATGCGCCAGCACCGATCGTTGCGTAGGTCGACTGGGCACCACGCGGGCTGATGTAGACCGCGCCGCCGTCATCGGCGGTATTCCCGAGAAAGTCACAAAGGTCAAGAAGCGCGTTCGAATCGGGCGCAAGGAACACGCCCCCCCCGAACTGAGCGGCGTTGCCCTCAAAGCGGACATCCGAGAGAAGAGGCGAGCCCACGACAAATGCGCCGCCTCCGTTCATCGCGGCGTTTCCTGTCACAACACAGTCGATCACCGCCACATCCCCGGAGAGAAACAGGCCCCCACCGTTCTGCCCCACGCCGTTCGAGATCGTGAACCCGGTCAGGGTGCCGCCCGCGCCGTCCGCGATGACACACGCCGCAGGACCGGAGCCCGACCCGATGATCCGGGTCCGAGCGGCACCGTCTCGCCCCCGGACCGTCACGGGCTTGTTGATGACGAGATCGCCCTGATAATCACCCGCGGCGACGATGATCTCATCGCCCGGCGCTGCCGCATCGACCGCGGCCTGGATACTGGAAAACTGACTCGGAACAAGAAGTTGCCCCGCCGCGGCGTGAAGCGAGAGGATCGCGACGGGGAGAAGCGAGAGTCGGGGTTTCGCGTTGGTAAGCAAGCGGAATCCCTCCAAGGGCAACACACCGGGGAGCGCCGAGTCGAACGAACGACTCGGGGCCGGTGCAGGGTTGAGACCGGCCGTGTCTGCGATTGGAGGGCGTCCCTGATCGATGGACGCCGATGGTTGCGGATCAGAGGATCCGACGGACCGAGGCACAGTTTTCGATTCACCGTGAGCGAGGCCACCCACCACCGGACGGGAGATCGCGGATCAGGATTCGCGGCCCGAGCGACCGGCGGGATCCAGATCGTCCCCACAACCGGTATAACCCGTCCGCAATTGTCCCCAAGATCACCGAAACGGAGCAAAATACGGGACTTGGTGGAGACCAAATGGCTCGCTTTGCGTAAACTAGGACTATGGAGAAGAGCCCTTTCACCAACGCCTGCGTGATCATGCTGTTCGGCGTTCCGGCGACCATCGCAATTGCGACGGATTCGCCCCAGGCTCCGGCACTTGATCTTCCGGAAATCACCGAAGCCGACGCATGGTCTGATATCCCGGTCGATGGCGACCTTCCGCTTTTCACCGACCTCTCAGGCGGTGGCGATGAAGTGTCGATCCCGTCGCTCCGGGGTCTCGACAACGCGGCTACGAACGCCCCCGCGAGCACCCCGTCCAACTGGGCGACTTTCGCACCGAACGGTGCCATCGGCACCCCGATGGGTTCCGCCGCCGGTCAGTTCGATATCGAGGTTTCGAAGACGACCGTCGCGCCGCTGCCCAGTGCCGGCGTGCTGGGGCTTGTCGGTCTCGCCGCGGTCGGCTCGATCCGCCGCCGTCGCTGAGAAGCCTGTGTCGAGTGTCGGTGCTCCGCCCGGGTGCCACCAAAGCTGAATTCGGTATCGCTCGGGTCTTGTCCCGAGCGTTTTTTATTCACGGCGCACGGCAGCAGCAAGAATCCATCCATCCCCGGTCAGCCATTGCACATCTATCGCGATCCCACCCACCTCCGTCCAACACCCGGATGGCGAAATATCGCGCAGCGCAACCAATCGCGGCTCATGGGCGAGGCCGGTCCCCAGCGACTTCAGCACGGCTTCCTTTGCTGTCCATAGATGAATCAGTTGCCCATGCTTGTTCACCGCGGGGAGCCCACGCCTGATTCGCTCCACCTCTTCGTCCGCGGAAGCGGTCTGGAGCATGCGGTCGACCTCGTCATTCTCGAACTGAGGCGTCACCGCTTCGAGGTCGACCCCCACCGCTAATCGACGGGACCACGCGCACGCCCGATGTCCTGCGGTGACCGAGAAGCTCACCGAGATCGGAACACCACCGGCAATCGCAATGGGAGCGTGCCCCGGCACGGTCGTGATCTCCAACGAGCCCGGTTTCGAACTGCTGAGAACCGCCTCCTCGAGCGCGGCGTGCCAGAAGTCGGCGCTCCGCCCGCGCCCGGGTCTTTCCGATGGGTCGCCGTCACGCTGGACCGCGACCCGAACTCTGTCGCCGAAGAGCGCCGTCCAGGGGATGCTGCTCATGACTCCGCCCGTTGCGCCGCGACACCCAGATCTGCGAGCATCTCCGATGCGATCCGGGGCGCGCCGCGGGTGAGCAACTCGTGATGGAACATCCGCAGCACGATGGGCCGGGTCGGCCCGGAGAGCAACTCGGTCAGACCGTTCAACCGGTCATTGCGGTAGTAGTGCCTCCAAGGCGGCTTGTTCCCCGCGATGAAGACCGTTGCTTGCCCGCGCCACGCCCGGAGTTCTTGCTTCGCGATGACCCGGCGGAACCCGGCGTGCCAGATCAGATCGCCGTCCACGCCGCGTGTGCGCCCCCTGATGCGGACCGCCGCCATCCGCGCCGCGGTGATCGTGGCGGAGTACGCGGCGCGGGGCCATCCGGGCACATCCATCGCCGCATCCCGGAGGCTCTGAGCCCGGAGAATCTTGCCCGCCCCCGGGCGATCGGGCGCGAAGACATTCACGAGCCAGAGGTGCATCCGCTTGAGCGTGCTCTCGGGGAGCGAGTCCAGATAGAGCGGATAGAGCCCGCCCGCGCAGTACCCGATCGCCCCCACCACTTCGGGCTTCGCGAAGTCCGCGGCGAGCCTCTCGCGAACGAGATCGAAGCCCTGAGCGATCTCGCGATCCGACGCCGCGTCGAACATGTTGTACGCCCGGAGCACGATCCCCGCACGCCGCGCCGCGAGTTCGTCCGCGAGACGCCGGAACGCGAGCGGCCTCCCGAACGCGCCCGGGATGCCGACAACGACCCGGTCGCCCTCGCCGAACTCCTCGATCGCGAACCCCCGCCCCGTCGCGTCCCCGCTCGCACGCCGGCGGACCATAAGCCCGAGCAGCCCCCCGAAAGTCGGTTCGTCCAAGAACGCGCCGAGCGGGATCTCGATCCCCGTGTCGCGGCGGATGCTCGCCGACATCCGAAGCAGGAGCAGCGAATGCCCGCCCGCGTCGAAGAACCGTGCCTCCGCGCCGCTCGGGGGCACCCCCAGCACTTCGCGCCAGGCACGCTCAGCCGCGGCGCGATCCGCCTCGGTCGGCTCAGGCCTGGAACGCGACATCACGACACGGGATCGCGCTTCCACAGCCCCCTGTGAAGGAACAGAGGCCACGACCGCCTGCGAGGCGCCTTGCAGCAGATCGAGCCCCCCGCGCATGGTCTCCCTGACCTGCTTCAGGACACGGGGCGTGTCTCCGTGCCTCGGCCCCGAGAGCGACGCAATCAGACTCCCCGCACGCCGATCGAGCGAGAGCCCGATGCGGAACCGGGCGATCCGTCCACGCAGCGGGGCCGGCCTGGTCGCCAAGCCCGGGATATCGGGTTGGAACGGGGGCCGCGTCTCGTTCGCATACCCGAACGGAACAATGTTGACATCCTGCCCGCCCCGGCGTCTAAGCTCGCGTGCCACATGGTCGTAGGCGACCGGGGGCGATTCGTACGCCGAGAGCAACGCGTCCCGAGCGCTCGCGACCGCGGACGCAACCCCATCTCGGGTGTTTCCCCCGGCATCGACAACGAACGGGCGCATCAGATTGCAGCAGCCAACGACCGCCTGCGACGCGCGATCAAGCCGCCTCGAGATCGGTGTGATCAACGCGACACGCGACAGGCCGAGCACCTCACCGAGGGCCCAGGCGTAGAGCCCCGCGCCGAGCGCTGTCGGGGTGACGCCCAGCGACGATGCCGCGTCGTCGAGCATGCCCTCGTCGAGCCACGCGCCGCGCTCGATCGCGCCCTCAGCGGGGGCGCGCCCGAGTTCGACCCGGGGCTCGCCCACCGTCAGGAGCCGATCGACCAGCGCGTCGACCGCCGCGCCAGCGGCATCCAGCCGCTCCCGCTCGCTGAACACGCGGTAGGGAATCCCGGACACCCCGAGCGACGCGGGATCGGCGTACAACGCGCCGAGTTCGGACTCGATGATCCCGAGCGACCACTCATCGATCGCGGCGTGCTGGAACGAGAGCACGACCGCGTGCCCCCCGCTCTCGATGGGGAAAAGGTCAAGCCGAGCCGGGAGATCCCGTTCGAGCTCGAACGGAACCGCGATCGCGCCGTGCACGGTCGCCGGCAGCCCCCGTTCGTCCCCCAGCCCCGCCGCGAGACCGTCCCACTCGACCGCGGGGTGCATGCGCACCCGGGCCTCGTCCGCCGCGGACGGAGGCTCGATGAGTTGCACCAGACCCGCCTCTTCCAGCACGAGCTTCGTGCGCAAGGCCTCGTGCCGCCGCACGAGCGCTCGGAACGCGTCGACCATGCGGTCGGGATCAAACGCTTCGTCTGCGACGAAAAACGCCGCGTGCTCGTGGTAGGCGATCCCCGTTGGATCCACCGCGTTCTCGAAGAAGAACTGCCGCTGGATCGAGGACGCGGCGGGCGTCGCGGTGAGCGGCGCGTCGGACTGCCCCTCATCGCCCGCTACTTCGTGCTCATCGACCGGGTCGTCGGGCAAGCGCGCCGCGAGGTCACCCAGCCGCTCGGCCCGGAGGATCTCCCCGACGCCGACCGGGACGCCGAATTCGCTCGTAACGGCCGCCGCGAGACGGAGCGCGGCGATCGAGTGCCCCCCGAGGTCAAGGAAGCCATCATCCGGATCGGGCCTCACCCCATGAAGGACCTCTTCGACCAGAGACGCGAACCGGGACCAAGTCCCGCTCGAGTCTTCGGCTGACGAGCGCGCTTCGGGTTCTGCCCCCGCCGAGTCGGTTGGGTGATCACCGCGGACCGACGCCTCGATCGCATCGCGGTCCGCCTTGCCCGTCGGCCCGATGGGCACCTCCTCGAGCACCACCACGCGGTCCGGCACGATGTAGTCCGGCGCCGCACGGGCCGCGTCAGCCCGGATCGACGCGGGATCGACGCCCGATGCGTCCTCCCGCAGGGCAACCGCACCGATCAGCCGGCGGTCGTCCGCGCGGGATCCGAGCACGAACGCGAACGCCTGCCCCACACCGGCGCACGCACGAAGCACGCGTTCGACCTCCTCGAGTTCGATCCGATGCCCCCGCACCTTGACCTGCCGATCACGGCGCCCCATGAACTCGATCGGTGCCGCGGGACCCGCGCGGCGGACCAGGTCTCCCGTCCGGTACCAAGAACCCGGTTCACCGTCCAGGGCGACAAACCGAGCCGCGGTCAACGCGGCGTCGCCCAAGTATCCGAGCGCGACCCCGTCGCCCCCCGCGAGAAGTTCGCCCGCCTCACCGTCCGCGACCGGCGCCAGATGCTCGTCGACGATTCGAACCGTCGTCCCGCGGATCGGCCGCCCGATCGGCACGCCCCCCGGCAGGTCCGCGTCCGCCCTGTCGATAAGGTGACAACATGTAAAGGTCGTGTTCTCCGTGGGGCCGTACCCGTTAATGAGTGCGATCTCGGGATGCGTATCCAGAAAGCGGGCGACATGCTCGGGGCTCAGCCGCTCCCCGCCCGTGAGAATCTGCTTCATCGATCCCAGCGCCCCGATGCGATAGTCGACGAACGCGTTGAACAGCGACGCCGTGAGCCAGGCATCGGTCACGCCTGTGCGTTCGATCACGCCCGCGATCCCATCCAGCGAAGGGACGGGGTCTTCGACGGGGGCGATCGCCGCGCCGCGAACGAGCGGCGTCCAGATCTCGAGCGTCGCCGCGTCGAACGAGGTCGCCGCGAGTTGGAGCCAGGTCCGGTCCTCCCCGACCTCCATGAAATCGGGCTGATCGACGAGACGGAACACCGCGCGATGCGGGACAACGACGCCCTTGGGCTCGCCGGTCGTTCCGGAGGTGAACATGATGTAGATCGGGTCATCGGGCGAGGCATCGTGGTCGGCAAAGGACGACGGGTCCCCCCTTTGCTCGATCGCGTGCACGCTGCTCGCGTTCGGGATCGCCTCGCCCGGCACCGATGCAACGCAGAGAACGGGCTCCGCCAATCCGAGGATCGTGCCGAGCCTCGCCGCCGGCCATTTGGGGTCCACCGGCACATACGCCGCCCCGCATCGGACCGTGCCGAGCATGCCGACAATCAGATCGACACCCCGCGGGAGTGCGAGCAGGACCCGGTCACCCGGAGAAACACCCGATGCGCGAAGCCCCGCCGCGAACCGGCGAGACCGCTCCTCCAGGTCCGCATAACGGATGGCCCTCTCCATCAGCCGGACGGCTACGCGATCCGGCGCGGACAAAGCAACCGACGCGAATGCCCGCGCGACGCCGGTGAATCCAGATGTTCTCGGACCGTTGCCCACCCGCGCCGCTCTCCATCTCAGTCCCGCCGGATCTTCGTTCAACGATAGCCGATCATGCCTCCAGGCCTTCGGTCCCCGGTCCCGGATCAGAAGCTATCGACCTTCTGTTCCGCGTCCTCGACGGAGCCCCGCACTCGAACCACGGAACCCCGGGGGGATGAACCCCCCGACCACAACCAGGGCCCGATAACTCGCCCGCGGGAGAGGCCCATTCGCAAACAGAACGCCGGCATGCCGGTCGTGAGCCACTGGATACAGAGGGCCGTCCACACCATGAGTCCAAGAGGAACCCGACGCCTCCTCGCTGCCGTCCTCGCGACCATGGCGCTGCTCTCCGCACTCGGTGCCGCGTTCGCATTCCGTCATCACTCGGATATTCAAGCGACCCAGCGGGCACGAGAGACCGGGATGCGCCTCTTCGAGGCCGGGCAGTTCGAAGAAGCGCTCTCCCCCCTCAACCGGTATGTCGCGACGGTCAAGAACGACCCCGAGCCAATGCTCGCGTTCGCGAAGTGCCGCCTGCTCGTGGAGCTTCCCAACCAACGGCATGTGGACGCCGCGATCGCCGCGGCGAAACTCGCAACGGACGAGGCGCCCGACGATCCCGCAGCCTGGGAGTTTCTGCTCTCCGTCTACACCGCGGTGAAGCGGCACACCGAGACACTCGACGCGTGCGCGGTCCTCCTCGCGATCGAGCCGTCCCATCGCGGGGCGCTGGAATGGCGTGCGCGCGCACTCATCGCCTTGGGCCGCATCGACGAGGCACTGGACGCCGCCGATGAGTTCATCGCCGCTTACCCGAACGAACCGGTCCCGCACAGCATCCGGGTGCGTGCGCTCGAGGCGCAGGGCGCTGCGGCTGAACAGGTCGATGCGTACCTTCGGTCAAAGCCCGTTGCGCGCGCACTCAGAGACGAACCTCGCTACCACCTGATGCTCGCCGTTCGCGAGGCGGCTTGGCTCTCTCCATCCGCTGCCGATCCGGTCCACCTCGAACGCGCCATCGCAGATGTTCGCCGAGCGCTCGAACTTCGACCGCTCGGACTCCGTGATGCTCTGGATGCAACCGAGATACTGAGACAACTCGGCGTGGTGAGCAATTCCGACTCCCTTCGCGATGAGGCCGAGCGGGTGATCGATACGCTCGTTGCGGAGGGTTCGCTGGGAGTCGCATTCGCCGCCGCCGAATCGCGCCGCGCCTGGTGGCGCTTTGAAACCGATCGCGCTCGCACGCTCGCGGCCCGTATCAATCCGGATGCCGACGATGCCGACGCCGTCGGCTGGCGCTCGTTCCTGCTCCGCAAGCACGAAACCACCGAGATAGCGGGTGGCGATCCCGCGGAGCGATTCTGGACCGGTCTGACGCGGGCTCAGAGTCTGCTCGACCAAGAAGCACAGCCGGCGGCGATCAAGGCCGCGCTGGACCCGCTCGCCTCCGCGGCAACCGTTCTGGACAGCGATCCGGGGCTGCGCGACCATGCCGACCTCGTCGCTCTCCTGCACGCCGAAGCGCTTTTCCGTGCGGGTCTGCTCGACTCCGCCGACGCGGTGGTGACCGGCGCGACGCGGGAGTCGGGCGAACGCGAGCGTGCTCGGCTGCAAACCATGCGTGTACAGATCTCGGCCGCTCGCGGCGAGATCCAACGAGCCGAGGGCATCTTCGCGTCACTGGAACCCCGCGGGATTACGCTGGATCTCTCGCCCGCGACCACCCAGTGGCTGCCCGAGACCGTGCTGCTCGAAGCAGAGCGCGAGGACAACGCCGCCCGCGCCGCCGAGCGACTCCCGGAGATTCTCGATCGAGCCGAGCGTTCCCCCCAGGATCCGCGGCTCGCCATGCTCGCCGCTCAGCTCGCCTTCGCGAGCGGCGAGTCTGCGATGGGAATCGAGGAAGCACGCCGCCTGCTCACCCTCGCCCCCCCGCCTTCGATGCTCGACCTTGCCGAACTGGCTCGTCGGGTCCATCCGGTCGATCCTTCGCTCGCGTGGGAACTGCTCGACCTCGCGGGCCCCATCGACGGTGCTCCTTTACCGATCGTTGTGGTCCGCGCCGAGTTCGAGGCACTCAGGTCGAACCCGGGCGATGGGCTCGCCGTCCTTGACGCCTCCGCCGACCGACTCGCTTCGCCGGCGTTCGCGGCGCAGCGCGCCGCGTTCATCGAACGGCACCAATTGTCCAGCGCTGTCACGGCGTTCGAGGAGGCCTCCGAGCGCTATGCAGACAGCGCAATCCTCCAGTCCGCGGTGCTCGAATCGGAAGCCGCGTGGTCCGATCCGGCGCTCATCCGGAACGCGATCGCCAGGCTCCGGGAGGCCGCCGGTGACAGCACCCTCGAGTGGCGCATCGCCTCGCTCGAGGCGGATCTGCGCTTCCCGGGCGATTCGTCACCCGGAGCGCCCGCCCGCGATCTTTCCCGGATCATCCTCGATCTCAAGGCGATCGCCGATCGGTTGCCGACAAACACGCGCGTGCTCCGGCTGATCTCCAAGGCATTTTGGGAAGCGGAATCGCCGGATCAATCGGTGCGCGCGTTGCAGAAGGCCGCCTCGCTCGACGCCGCCTGCTATCCGGAACTCATCGCGATGCTCCGAGAAATCGGGCGAGCGGATCAGGCCGCGACCACGCTCAGAGCGTTCGGTGCCGTCGACGCGACCTCCCTTCGCTACCAGACCTTACGCGAGCGCGCGCTCTTGCTCGAGGCTGCAGGTGAATTCGACGCCGCGATCAACGATTGGATCCGGTTGGCACGGATCGGTCGGCCCGAGGACCTCGCGGCGCTCGGCCTGCGACACGCCCGTATGGGGCAGACCTCGGAGAGCCAAAGAGTCGCTCGGAGCCTGGCGCAGCACAAAGGCTCGCCCGAGGCAATCGCGGCCGCAACACGGATCCTCGCGGCCTCGGGCCTCCACGCGCAGGCGGATGAGGTCTTCATCGGGTTCTTTGCGGAGCGGATGGGCGAAGCGGTCGCTCGGATCGAGCTCGCCCGCATCTTCATTTCAACACAGGCATGGAACGCGGCCTTGTCTCAGATCCATCTCGCAGAAGCCGCCGACACGACGCACGACGAAGCCGAGCGCGAGATCCAACGGAGAATCCTTCGGCTCCACTGTCTCCTGGAATCCGGTCGTCTCGCAGAAGCCATCGAAGAACTCGAAGAGTCACCAGAGGATTCCCGGACCCTCGCCGCGATGCGAGCGGGTTTCGACGCGTATCCGAGCGCACCGGCCCTCGTGCGCGCACTCGCATCCGCGGCGGTCCGTTTCGACGAGCCGCACAGTGCCCTGGCTCGGACAATCGAGTCATCCTTGCTCGGTGAGATTGAGCAGGACACGCTCGACCAGCAGCTCCGTGCCATTGTGCGCGACGCGCCGAACACCGAACTCGCGTGGCGGGTCCTGCTCGAAATCGCCGCGGAGAATCCACAAAGGGGGATCGAACTCGCGAGCGACGCGGTCCGGACCCTGCGCGCTGCCTGGCCTTGGCGGATGCTCGTCGATGCCCATATCCGCCTCGGGGACCTCGATGCCGCGGACAAAGCCGCGATCGGTCTCACGAGTCTCGACGCGGTTGGTGCAGACCTGCTCAGGGGCCGAATCGCCGCCCTGCGTGGCTCTTGGGACCTCACTCTCACCTGGATGCGTCCACACACGGACGCGATCGCCTCGGGTCAGGGCTCCCTGCTGGACGCGGCTGTGCTCGTGCGCGCCCTCGCGCGGGACGGTGACGCGGATGCGGTTTCAAGATTGATCGAAGCCAGAGCGGCACACGAGTCGGGCGCAGAGTCCCTTTTCATCGACGGTGCACTCGAGATCGCGGCCCGGGACACAGACCGGGCCCGAGACTGGCTCACTCGCGCGATCACGGCAGATCCGAGGGAACACGATGGTCTGGTGCTCGCGAGCGCGTGGACCGAGTTCGCGAGACGCACCGGAGATCGGGATGACGCCCGACGCGCTGTCTCGCTATTCGAGGAGACCGCAAGCGAACTCCCCCCGCGCGAGTCGCTCACCCTGATCTCAGCAGAGTTGCTGGCGGGCGCATTCGAATCAGCCGCCCGACACTCCGACGCGCTCGACGCGGCGCTCCCCGATGACCCGATGCTCATCAACGATCACGCCTTCCTGCTCGCAACGGCATTCGATCGACCGAAGAGGGGCCTTTCCCGTGCGCGCCGCGCACTGATCACAGCGCAGCAACGGGGACTCCCCCCCGATGCGATCGCCGCGATCCGCCACACGATCGCCGCCTCGCAGCGCGCGTTGGGCAAGACCGATGAGGCAGAAAAGACACTCCGCGAAGCAATCCGGGAATGTGGACGGTCGACCGACCTGGTCATCGAACTCGCGGAACTGCTGATCGGACGCGGAGCAAAGAACGAAGCGGAACAAATCTCCCGCGCGTTGAGCGTTGACTCAGCGCACACCGCGGCCCAACGCGCACGGATTGAATCAATCCGCGCACGCCTGAGGTGATATCAATCGCTAGACAATCAACCGCACAAAAGAAAGCGGAGCCGCCCCGGGCGGATCAGAAATCCTCGCCCGGGATCTGGAAAACGGAACGAGCCGAAGCCGGTTCCTCGAATCGGGGTGGGGAGATTCGAACTCCCGACCTCTTGACCCCCAGTCAAGCGCGCTAACCAAGCTGCGCTACACCCCGTCAGGTTGTTGACGATCCGCCATGAGGACAGATCGAGACGCGGCAACGATAGGCCGCTTCCCGCTACCCTAGCACCTGTGAAGACCAACAACCACCACGAATCTGTCCTCATCATCGGCGGGCGGGTCATCGACCCCGCTTCCGGGCTCGACCGGACCGCCGATCTCGCCATCCGGGACGGGAGGATCGCCGCGATCGGACCCGACCTGGACCGTTCAGATGCCGACCGGGTCATCGACGCCGCGGAGCGAGTCGTCTGCCCGGGTCTCATCGACCCCCATGTGCACCTCCGCGAGCCGGGTGGGGAGCACAAGGAAACGATCGAAACAGGCACCCGCGCCGCGGTCGCGGGCGGGTTTACCTCCGTCTGCTGCATGCCCAACACCACCCCCGCTCTCGATACCCCTGAGATGCTGGGGTTCATCCGCCAGCGGGCGGCGGAGACCGGGCACTGCCGGGTCTACCCCGTCGCGGCGGCGACCCGCGGGCGTCAGGGCGAAGCGATGGTGGAGATCGGGCTCTGCCACGAGGCGGGCGCCGTCGCGTTCAGCGACGACGGGGATGTCATCCAAGCCGCCGGCATGATGAAGGCAGTCATGAGCGCCGTCGCGGAGACGGGCTCGGTGTTCATGCAGCACTGCCAGGACACCACCCTCACGCAGGGGTCGGTCATGCACGCCGGCTCGGTCGCAATGCGGCTCGGCCTCACGGGCTGGCCGCGCGAGGCGGAGGAGATCATCATCGAGCGGGACGCCCGCCTCAGCCGCGCGACCGGATGCCGGTACCATGTGCAGCACCTGTCCTCGGGCGGCTCGGTCGAGATCGTCCGAAGAGCACAGGCGGACGGGATCGCGATCACCGCGGAGGCGAGCCCCCACCACCTGACGCTCACGCACGAGGCATGCGACGGGTTCGACACCAGCGCGAAGATGAACCCGCCTCTCCGCGAACAGTCGGATGTCGACGCGGTGATCGAGGGCGTGCTCGACGGGACGATCACGATCCTCGCGACCGACCACGCGCCGCACGCGCCGGAGGAGAAGGCCGCGCCGTTCGCCGATGCGCCCTTCGGCATCATCGGGCTGGAGACAGCTCTCTCGATCTACGCCGAGGTCCTCGTTCACAGCGGGCGGATGGACTGGCCGGCGATGCTTGCGCTCATGACGATCAACCCCGCCCGCCTGTGCGGGCTGGATCGCCTCGGCTTGGGCTCGCTGCGAGAGGCCGGACCAGCGGATGTGACGATCATCGACCCGGACGCCGAGTGGGTCGTGAGCACCGATCAACTCGCGGGCCGGAGCACGAACACGCCCTATCTGGGGCGCACAGTTCGCGGGAGAGCGGTCACGGCGCTCGTGAGCGGGCGGGTCGTGATGGAGCGTGAAAATCCTGCCAAACAAGCCGAGTTCTCGCTCCGGAATACTGAACGCGGAGTGCTGACTTCCTAGAGTTGCCACCCCGCGTTTCGTAGGGCGTGGGCCCCGAGGAGAGGGCCCGCGACGCCGGGGATTCGACCCACTCCCGCCGCACCGCACGCGGCGCGAAAGGACACAGCGCAATGGCAATCAAGGTTGGGATCAACGGCTTCGGACGCATCGGGCGCCTCGTCTATCGCGCCGCGGCTCAGAACACGGATATCGAGATCGTCGGCATCAACGACCTCGTCCCCGCGGATAACCTCGCGTACCTGCTCAAGTACGACACGATGCACGGGCGCTTCATGATCAACGGTAAGCCCGCCGAGGTCAGCGCCACGGAAGACTCGTTCACCGTCAACGGCGTGACCACCAAGACCAGCGCCGAGCGTGACCCCGCCGCCCTGCCCTGGAAGGACCTGGGCGTTGACTATGTCCTCGAATCGACGGGCCTGTTCACCAAGGGCGACGACGCCAGCAAGCACATCAGCGCGGGCTGCAAGCGCGTGCTCATCAGCGCTCCCACCAAGACCCCCGACACCGTCAAGACCCTCTGCTACAAGGTCAACCACGAGAACTACGACCCCGCGACGGACACCGTGATCTCGAACGCGAGCTGCACCACAAACTGCCTCGCACCGATCACCAAGGTCATCAACGACGAGTTCGGTCTCGCCGAGGGCCTCATGACCACCGTCCACGCCGCGACCGCCACCCAGCCCACGCAGGACGGACCGTCCAAGAAGGACTGGCGCGGCGGGCGGAACGCCTACATGAACATCATCCCCGCAAGCACCGGCGCCGCGAAGGCCGTGGGCCTCTGCATCCCCGAGGTCAAGGGCAAGCTGACGGGCATGGCGTTCCGCGTCCCGACCGCGGATGTCTCCGCCGTCGACCTGACCTTCAAGACCGAGAAGGCGACCAGCCTCGCCGAGATCAACGCGGCGATGAAGGCCGCCGCCGAGGGCCCGATGAGCGGCGTCCTCTGCTACACCGAGGAGCAGGTCGCGTCCAGCGATTTCATCGGCGACCCCCACAGCTCGATCTACGACGCGAACGCCGGCATCGAGCTCAACGCGAACTTCTTCAAGGTCATCAGCTGGTACGACAACGAGGCGGGCTACGCCAACCGCTGCATCGACATGCTCAAGATGATGGCCGAGAAGGACGGGATCAAGTAATCCCGCCCCGAGGATCGCGTCCTCGCGACCCGACGAACCGGAGTCCGAACGAGGCCCGGGCGTAAGCCCGGGCTTTTTCGTGCGCACGATCTCTTTCTCTGAATCGCCAGTCTGACAATCACCCCGAGAACATCGTCTCGAGGATCGCGTCCCGCACCCCCGTCATCGGCATCGCCCCGCCCATCCCACCGCCGGGAGACGACCCGGCCTGAGTCATCAGCAACGGTCCCAACTCGGGCCGCGTCGGTGCCCGCCCGTGCGAGCCCCTCACCAGCGATGCGTCCAGCGGGATTAGGTCCATCAGCGTCCGGAAGCCGAGTTTCTTGCGGACCAGCCGTGTCCCGATCGCGAGCCTCGGGAACCCGATCGCGGGATCGATGAACAGCTCGCACGGGTCGTACCCCGGCTTGCGATGGATATCGACGCATCGCGCGAAGTCCGGGGCCCGGTCGTCGTCGAGCCAGTAGTAATAAGTAAACCACCGCCCCGGCTCGGAGATCAACACGAACTCCCCCGACCGCTCATGGTCGATCCCGTGCGCCCGCTTGCCCTCGGCATCCAGCACACGGCCCACGCCAGTCGTGCGCTCGCAGATCTCCCGGACCGCGGGCCGATCGGCTTCGTCGCGCACATACACATGCGCGACCTGGTGATCCGCGACCGCGAACGCCCGGCTCGCCCCCGCGTCGAGCAACTCACGCCCGTTCTCGACCCGCACGCGCACGAGCCCGGCCTCCCGCAACGCCCGGTTGATGTGCACACCATCGGTGACCGGCTCGATGCCGTACTCGCTGACAATCATCACGCGCGTCTCCCTGCGCTCGTAATGCGCCAGCAGATCCCCCACCACAGCGTCGATCTCCGTATCGGCCTGCTTTGCCTCGGGTGAATCGGGCCCGAATTTCTGGAGCGCGTAATCGAGGTGAGGCAGGTAGACGAGCGAGAGTGTCGGGTCGTGCGCACGATCGACGCGGATCGACGCGTCGGCGATCCACCGCGACGACTCGACCGAAGCGGCGGGCCCCCAGAACCGGAACAACGGGAACGCGCCCAGCTCGCGTTGCAGATCGTCGCGGAGCCTGGGGGGCTCCGCGTAACAATCCGGGATCTTCCGACCGTCCGCGCGATACTGGGGCCGGGGGGTCACCGAGTAATCGGCCGAAGAGTACATGTTGTACCACCAGAACATCTTCGCGCAGGTGACCGACGGGTCGCGCTCGCGCGCGGTCTCCCAGACCTTGGGCGCGCGCACGAGGTGGTTCGACTGCTTCCAGAACTTCACCTCCGCGGACTCGCGGTCGTACCACCCGTTGCCGACGATCCCGTGCTCGCGTGCATCGACACCCGTGAGCAGCGCGGCCTGGCTCGTGGTCGTTACCGCAGGCAGGGGCGGGACGAGGTGCGTGAGCGTGCCCGACTCGCGGAAGCGTTGGAGGTTGGGCGTGTGCGCACCGATCCGGTTCTCGGAGAGCGCGACGATGTTCAGGACGGCGGTCTTGTGGGGTGGATCCGTGCGCATGGTTCAGGTCCCGGCGATGCTCCGTTGCAGGAACAGCGTGAGCAGCCAGCATACGAAAGCGGTCGATGCGAGCAGCGGGCGGTGCAACAGCAGGAAGATCGCTGCGTCGAACAGGCAGATGCCCGCGAGCCATCCGCCAACCGCGGCGGGGATCCGTCCCCGTCCCGCCAGGGTGGCGCACCATACCAGCCATGCCAGCGCCGGGAGCGGCGCAAGCAGCGCGGTGAGCGGCCGATCGGCAACCGATTGCACCGCGATCCCGACCACCGGTAGCGTCATGAGCCAGGGCCAGGCACGCCCGAGTCGCGCGCCCGCGATGTCCTCGCGACGCGCGGCGAGCGTGAGCACGCAGACATACACGACGATCGCGATCGAAGCGGGATAGACCGCGAGAACCGCGTCGAGCAGCGTGCCGCCAAGCGGCGCCGCGGCAAGGGCTGCCGCGAGGAGGTAGGTCAGCCCCCGACAGAATCCCATGAGCACGACGGCCATCCCCGTCACCTTGTGGAGCAGGTCGTAGAGCACGATCGCGGCCACAAGGCTCGCGAGAAACACATGCGTTGGAGCGTGGTCGGGGGCGTGCCAAACGGTGAGCCCGACAGCGGAGAGAAAACACGCGAGAGCCGCGATGAGCACCGCCCGGCGAGAGATCACACCGCGGGCGATCGGACGATCGGCTTTGTGCGCTCGGTCCCAGTCCGCATCCACGGCATCGTTGAGAAACATGCCACCCACATAGAGCAGGCTGACCACGGCGATCGTGAGGCTGAACGAGGGGACCGGAAGTGCCGCCGCGGGCGGGCCGGACGAGGCGGCGATCGTGAAACCGACCAGCGCGTTGGTCCAGACCGTGGGAAGGTTGCTGACACGAGCAGATTCAGCGAGGGCGCGGATCACACCGGAGCATACCCCGTTCCCGGGTGGGCTCGAGCCCGCTCCGAATCGAGCGAGGGGCGCAAGGCGTGCGCGTCATCACGCACAAGATCAGGCGTCAACGACCGGATAACGCGCTCCGTTCGGTCTGTAGCGATCGAACTGGTGCCGCGGACTCGGTGGTTCGGGCGGAGGCTGCGGGCGTGCCGCCCGTCGACCGATAGCCCGACGGGGAACGGTTTCTCGTCCCCGATCGGAGTGCGTGTGGTCAAGCTCAGATCCAATATCGAAGCGCCGGGTGCTCTCGCTGTCTGGCGGACCTGGTACGCCGCGGCCTTCGCGGGCACCGCCGGGATTCTGCTGGCGACC
>MDTD01145889.1_pt1 | contig 64082 bp, 64 predicted proteins | sample 811221 | NCBI WGS metagenome assembly MDTD01 (sample SAMN05326646, study PRJNA326480) | marine metagenome | isolation source: seawater | place: Pacific Ocean: South West | collected 2011
TCTTAAGACAAAGTACCATCGGCGCTGAAAGGCTTGACTTCCGAGTTCGGAATGGGATCGGGTATTACACTCTCGCAATAATTACCAGGCAATGTTTTATACAAAATATAGGTAAAATGTAAATACAAATTTAATTAATATTTTACTTATTTTTGATTAATGATTTGTAATCTTGATAAGTTTTTATAATAGCACTTTTGAGATCTGTCTTATACCGCCAGCCATGTTTTTTTGCTAAACTGATATCCATCAGCTTTCTAGGGGTACCGTTAGGTTTTGTTTTATCAAAGATAATTCTAATTTTTTTATCAGGAACTAAGATTTGTAAGAATAATTGAACATATTTTTTAATTGTGTAATCAACGCCTGTTCCAATATTTATTAAAGTACTACTATTTGGCTTATTCATAAAGTAAACACATGCATCAGCTATATCATCTACATATATAATTTCTCTTTTAGGCAATCCATTTCCCCAAATATATATTTTATTTAATTTTTTTTTTTTTTAATTTATGGATTTTTCTTATTAATGCTGGAATAAAATGGGAATTAAGTTCATGATAACTGTCATTTGGTCCAAAAGTATTTGTGGGCATTAAACATTTATAATTAGTTTTGTATTGATTATTGTAGCTTTCACACATTTTAATGCCTGCTATTTTTGCTATTGCGTATGCATCGTTAGTTTCCTCAAGTTTTCCTGTTAATAAATAGCTTTCCTTGATCGGTTGTTTGCTAAATTTTGGATAAATACAACTAGAGCCTAAGAAAATTAAGTTATGAATTTTTGCTTTATAGGCTCCATGAATAATATTTGATTGTATCATCAAATTTTCGTAGATAAAATCTGCTTTAGATTTATTATTAGAGTAAATACCCCCTACTTTAGCAGCTGCAAGGAATATAAATTTTGGTTTATTTTTTTTTTAAAAAAGAAAATACTTTAATCTGATCAATTAAGTTTAATTTTTTTTTTTCGATTGTAATTATATTTTTATATCCTTTAGACTTAAGTTTTCTTATAATGGCACTTCCAATTAATCCTTTGTGGCCAGCAACAAAAATTTTATCTTGTTTTTTTATCATTTTGTAAGGAACTTAGCTCTTCACCAACCATCTCTTTGACCATTGATTTAATATTATATTTGGGTTTCCATTTTAGCAATTTTTTTGCTTTTGACGCATTGCCTAATAAGGTATCTACCTCAAGTGGTCTAAAATAATTTTTATCTATTTCAACGATTTTATTTTTATTACCCTTAATTTGACAGAAAGAATTAATGCCCTTGCCCGTCCAATAATAATTAATCTTTAATTCGTCTAAAACCAAATTTACAAATTGTTTAACTGTAAATTGTTTTCCAGTAGCTATTACGTAGTCATTTGCTCTTTTTTGTTGTAAAATTTTCCACATTGCTAAAACATAATCTTTTGCATGGCCCCAATCTCTTTTTGCGTCCAAGTTTCCTAAAAATAAAGTTTTTTGCATTCCAAGTTTAATTCGACATAAACCATTGACAATTTTTTTTGTTACGAAGGTTCCGCCTCTTCTGGGACTTTCATGATTGAATAAAATACCATTACAGGCAAAAATGTTGTATGCTTCTCTGTAATTTACTGTTATCCAATGCGCATATACTTTCGCTACACCATAAGGGCTTCTAGGGTAAAATGGTGTATGTTCATCTTGAGGAGTTTCTGCAACTTTTCCATACATTTCTGATGTACCAGCTTGATAAAATTTAGTTTTATTATTTAAATTATGAAATCTAATTGCCTCTAAAATTCTTAATGATCCAATAGCGTCCGCGTTTGCAGTATACTCTGGTACCTCAAAAGATACTGCCACATGTGATTGGGCCGCTAGGTTATAAATTTCATCAGGTAATATCTTTTTGATAATTGAGGAGACTGAAATAGAATCTGTAATATCTCCATAATGTAAAATTAATTTACGTTTTAAAATATGAGGATCTTGATACAAATGATTTATTCTAGAAGTATTGAAAGATGAAGATCTTCTTATTACTCCGTGAACCTCATAGTTTTTTTTTAACAATAGTTCACTTAAATATGAACCATCTTGTCCAGTAATTCCAAAGATAAGTGCTTTTTTATTTTTTTTCATAAAATATTTTTTTACTAATTCCTAAACACTCTTTTTTCAAGTGATTTAAACTGATTTTAATATTTATTGCTTTCATCAATTTTCTATTATTTAAATAAAAAGAATCCCTATTTAATAAATTATAATTTTGGTTTTTTAATGTCACAAGAAATCCTTTATTTGGGTTATAGTAATTTAGCCAATCAATAATATTTTTTAAGTACACTTTTTTTCCTATTGATACATTAAATATACCTAGTTTATTTTTTTTAATTAATAAAAAAATTATTTTAACAAATAGACCAACAGGTAAAAAGTCTTTATATATGTTTTTATTGTCAATTATTTTATTTTTTTTTATATTCTCAAGATAATAATCTATAAAAGTTTTATGTAATTTTCTACCTCTTAGATTAGGAAGTCCAATTAAATTAGAAATACGAAGAATTAGAACCTGATCTGGAATATTTTTTAAGAGCTTTTTTTCAGTCAAATATTTATTTTTTGAGTAATTTTCTCTAAGGGAAACTAATCCATTTTCTCTTATATTTTTAGTAGGTCTGTATATTTTTCTAGAACTCAAAAAAACTTGTTTACAGTTTTTATAATTTGTAATCTTCTTTGATATTAAATAATCAAAATCATATTTAGAGGAATATTTTTTTTTTACATAATTTAAATTAGACGAACAGTTTATAATATAATCTACTTTGCTAAAATTAGATTTGTCTTCAATATCTTCATAAGATAATAGCTTAACCTGAAATTTTTTTTTAAGAAATCTATAAATATTTATTGCAATAAAACTTTTTTTTCCAACAATAATGATCTGTTTTTTCATTTGCTATAAAAATAAATTGATAAAATGAGTTAAAATATAATCAACTGAAAATATTTTTTTATTTTTTTTTACTATTTCATTTTTTATAAATTGATGCGCCTCTTTTCTGCGTATCCACCAATTTTTTGAAAACTTAGTAAATTTTATTGACTCACTTTTATGATGTTGTTGATAATATGTAAGATGTTCTTTTAAATATTTAATCTCACCAAAATCATAAAATGCCTTTGAAACTAATCTAAAATCAAACCATATATTGGGGTATTTTTTAACAATGATTTTATTAATTATTTTTTTTAAATATTTTCTTTTTATAATTAAACAACTTTGAGAAGGAAAAGAAGGCCATGGTATTAAGTATTTATTTCTTTTTTTGACTTCTATTTTTTTTTTATTGTTTTTGTTAAAAAATTTGTAAGATAAATCAAATGTTAAATTTAAATTTTTATTTTTCTTGAAGAATTTTAACACTTTTTTTATTTTTGTTTTTTTAAAATAGTCATCACTATCTAGAAAAAAAATTAGTTCACCTTTGCAAACTTTTAAACCAGATAAAATACAGTTCATTTGATTAAAGCTACCAAATTTAGTTTTATATTTATTGTTTAAAATTTTGAAATTTTCAATTTCTTTTTTTTTTAAAAACTCATTTGCTATCTTTAATGAGTTATCAGAGGAATTATTATCAACTAAAATTACCTCATAATTTTTTATTAATTGTTGCTTTAAAGAGTTTAAACTTCTAAGCAAATATTTCTCGTTATTATAATTGATTACTATAATTGATGCTTGAAATTTAAATTTTTTTGTTTTCATAAATATATTCGAATGTTTTTCTAAAAGGCATTTTTGATTTAAATATTTGATTAAAATTATTTGAAATTAATAGTTTATGTATATCTGAAAATGTATAATTTTTCTTTATCATATCGTGGTAATGATGCTCAAACATTATGAGTCCAACATCTTTTATTTTTTCCTCTAGTCCTAATAATACTTCATATTCATATCCCTCTGTATCAATTTTCAAAATATCAATTTTCTTTAAAGATTTATTATTTAAATATTTTTTTAGTGTTATTTGATTTACCTCAATTTCATCAAAAAAAATTTGTTTGTCTGAATACAGAAATTTTTTTTTTTTAATAAAATAATTAGAATTCTGATTGATATCTCTTATCGTTGAAGATGAACTCTCTATCATATATTTTATTAAAATTTTTTTTTCATTTGATCCAATGGCCAAATTCTCAATTTCAATTTTATTTTTTGGTAATTTGTTGACCATAATTCTTAATTTATTAAATATTTCAGGCACAGGTTCAAAAGCGTAGATTTTTTCAAAGTCGAAGTTTTTTATGAAAAATTTAATTGTTTCTCCTTTATGAGCCCCTACATCTAAAATTACAGAAAATTTATTATATCTACTTTTTTTTAAAAATTTAATAATCTTATTTTTATGAAAATAATCACCGACGGTTATAATTGATAATGTAATTTTATTGAGCATCTCTTGTTATTATATATATTCCTGATCTTAAAATAATTTTTTTTGTTCCTATTTCTTTGTTGCAATTATTTTCATTTTCTAAACATTTTTCGTAATCCTCGACCATAGAAAGTATTCTATTTTCTATCCTATAGTGAGATTCATCTAAATAGTAATAGGGTTTATTTAAGAAATCGAAATTATATATTTTAACTTCTTTACTAATCCTTGCAAAATTTCTAAATGAAAAAATCATAAATGAAATTATTATAATTATAAAAACTTTTTTATCTAAGTTTTCTGTAGATTTAAAAGTATCGATAATATGTGAAAAAGGTATAAAAAACATTAACGCTATAATTGCGTAACCCCCATATCTTAAAGCTGGATGATTAAAAAACCACTCAACAAAAAGTAATAAAACTATAAAATAAATTAATTTATAGTTAGTATCACTGTAATACTTTTTAACATTTTTTTTGCAGAAAATTAAAATCAAAGTAAAGTTTAAAAAAATTAATCCTAACAAAAAATCAGAAACTTTATTAAAAAAGTATTTGTCTAACCAATTAGGTAACCAATTTAAAAATTTTACATAATTTTCCTTATCAATGTTATCGTAACCTACGCCCGATCCAGCTTTTGCCCAGTTTTCATAATGCAATTTTAATTTATCCACAACATCAATGGGTATTGACCATGAAAAAGAGTCAAAACAAGAAATTGAAACAGGATAAAACAAACACCCAGTATTTGCAAAGTAAGTAAATATATAAAATGTTAAACTTAATAAAGATAAGTAAAATAATTTATTTTTGAATATACTGCCTAACAAATATGTTTTGTTAGCTTTATAAAAATAATAAATTATTGGAATTACAAAAATAAAATATAAAAGAAAAAATAACTTTAAACCAATTATTAAAGTAAAAAGAATAATAACCTTGCTTGAATAAATATTGAAATGGTTATAATTTTTACTTAATGCAAATAATTCGATTATAAATAATAAGATCAATATCTGGGCTGAACGGTCTGTACCATGTTCTTGGAGTCTATAAAAAAATATCAATATAAATATTATTGAAAATAATCTCAAAAAAAATATTTTATCAATATCTTTAATCTTAAGATTTTTTTTTATATCTTCAAGTAATGATAAAATTGAAAAACCACTAATTAATAAAGCACCAATTTGGAAAAGATTAGACTTTATAAGTGGTAAATAAAACAATGAGTTTAAATAAAAAATTGAAGATGGTGTCCTAAATCCATGATTTAATAAACCAGTTCCAAATACAAGTGAATTTTGTGTTAGATGATAAGTATAAGGAAAATGATAGTACGGAAAATCGTCATGAGTTTTAAATAATAAAAAACAAGAAAAAAGGATTATAAAAATTAAAATTGAAAGTTTTAATTCTTCTTTTTTTTTATTTTTAATTAAAAGGAAGAATGACGTTAATCCAATCAAATTTATAATAAAATTATGTAAAATCCCATGTGAAGTAAATAAGTGAGAAATATATGAATAAACAATTAAGAATAACAAACCAGAAATACCGGTAAAACCTAAATTAAACTTTAAATCAGTTAAGTTAAAAATTTTTTCAAATAAAAGACCAAATCCAATTGTCGATATTATAGCTATGAAATAAAAAGTTATAAAAACTATAAAATCTAACGACATTGAAGTAAAAACTATTTTTTAAAAACCATTTATTTATGTATTGATATTATTCTGATATACACTTTTTATATAAGTTTCAATTTTTTCTTAAAATAATATATGTAAAAATAATAAGCGATTATATTAATGAAATTAAATTTTAGCCTGGATGAAACTAATAAAAATTGGTTATTGCCATACATCATTTTATATTTTTCTTTAATAATCAGTTTGATTTTTGGAGAAGACTCAACAGGTGGAGCTATATTAGATTATACAAACCAAAAACAAATTTCGATTGATTTTAGCAAAGAATTTTATGGTACTTTTTTTAATTTTGACAATTATGCAACAAGACATTCTCCAATTCTAATAATTTTCTTATCAATATTTGAAAAGCTTAATTTGAGTGATTTGCTTATTAGATTTATTCATTTAAATTTATGCTTATTTCTACCTTTGTATTTTTTTAAGTCATTGGACTTAATTATCAAAAACAAACAAATATCATTTTTTTTAGTTAGCTTAGTTTTTATATCGCCAACTTTTAGATCATTAGCTATATGGCCAGATAGTAGACTTCTGGGTTTGACTTTTTTTACAATAAGTATTTACGAATACTTAAAGTTTAATCAAAATAGAAAATTTTCACATTGTATAAAAAATATTTTGTTTTTATCTTTGGCAGCATACTTTAGCCCAAATTTTGCGGTATTCTCTATTTTTTACTTCTATAAATTTATTTTGTATTATAAGAATAGTTTTAAATTTATAACTTATATAATCTTATTAAATTTAATTTTAAGCCTACCTGCATTTTTATATCTTTCATCACTTGAAACTAATTTTTTACTCAAAACTGCAGCAACGAATTTAAACGATGAGAGCAATTATTTATTTAATAATTTATCAAATAAAATTTTATTAATATCTTCGATTATATTTTTTTATATTTTACCTTTTTATATTTTGCGAATTTTCAAATTCAATATCTTCTCAAACTTATATAAATCAATTTTAATTCCAGTAACTTTTTTTATATTAGGTGTTTGTTATTTTGATTATCAGTTTAACTTTACTGGTGGGGGTATATTTTTTAAGGCCTCATATTATTTCTTTAAAAATAATTTGGTCTTTTATTTAATTTGTTTTTTTTCAATAATTTTATGCTTTAATTTAAGTAATTATAAATTCGACAATCTATTAATACTTTTATTGCTAATTTTAAGTAATCCGCAATTAACAATCTATCATAAATACTACGACCCATTATTAATAATTTTATTTTTTACGTTGTTTAATAACAATATCAGTATACAAAAACTCAATAAATTTAAGAATCAAGTAATTGTTTTTTTATATTTTTTTATATTTTTAATTGTTAGTAATTTGAAATCATATGTACTCTAAATTAACTTTAATTATTCCTGCAAAAAATGAAAGTGAGTCATTGCCGACGGTTCTAAAAGAATTAGATAAATTTAAAATAAAGAGGCATATAATTTTAGAAAAAGAGGACATTAAAACTATTAAAAGTATTAGTAAGTATAAATGTAAAATTATTTATCAAAAAAATAGAGGTTATGGAGATGCATTAATTCAAGGAATCAAATCTGTCAAAACAGATTATTTTTGTATTTATAATGCAGATGGTTCTTTTGATCCTAGAGAATTGAAACATATGTTAAAAAAAATACACAAACAAGATTCAGATTTTGTATTTGGAACTCGATATGAAAAAAATTGTGGTAGTGACGACGATACATTTGTGACCTGGGTGGGAAATTTTATATTTACTAAAATAGGTCAAATTTTTTTTAATTTAAACCTCACAGATATTTTATATACATATGTTTTAGGCAAAACGAAAAAGGCTCAAAAATTAAAATTAATTTATAAAGACTTCAAATTTTGCGTAGAACTACCGATTAAAGCTAAAAAAAATAAATTTACGTTATCAAACTCTAATTCTTATGAAAGGGCTAGAATTGGTGGGAAAAAAAAGGTTAATGCCTTAAAAGACGGAATTCTTATTCTATCTGGTATGTTAAAATTATTTTTTTTAAGTTAATTTCTATATTTTTTTCAAAATTGACAAATATAATTTTGTATAAAACAATGAGGAAAAAATAATTAGAATAATTTGAATAATTGTGTGATTATAATTTAAACTCCCAATTAGAATTATGATTAAGTTAACTGTATTTATTAATATACTTGATAAATTGTTTGAGAATAATTTATCATATTTATATTTCTTTTTGATGAACAAGTACAATAACTGATGAAGGTGTTTATTGTCAGGCCTTAAGGGTGACGAATTAAAATTTAATTTTCTTACAATTGAGAATAAATTTTCAAAACATGGATACCAAAGTAAAAGAGCGATATAATATGGAGAAATATTTTGATTGTAATTATATATCTTTATCAAGATAAATCCTGCAAATAAACTTAGTATATAGGACCCATTATCTCCCAAAAAAAGTTTATTTTTAAAATTTAGTATTACTAGATAAAAAAATAAAACTATTAAGAAAATCGAATTAATATTATCAATACCTATTGAGGTTAATAAATTATTTTTAAACAAAACTGCTATGATAATTAGATAGTAACTTAATTGTAAACCGTTTAATCCATCAATGAAATTTGATCCATTTACTAAAACTAAAAAACAAAAAATTACAAAAATATAAGATACAAATTTAATATTTAGAAAATCTTGTATATATGGATTTCTTAAATCACTTATCCTTAAATCAAAGAATAAAACAAATGCAATTATAAAAAAGAGTTGAATTAAAAACCTCTTTAGGGGTGATGATATATATTTTTTATCTGATGCCAAACCAAATAGAAAAAATACTACAAAGAATAAACATAAATTAATATTATTTTTAAATAAAATTAATATTGCAAATAATATGTAAATTCCACCCGACAATGGAATAATATCTTTAGTAACAAAGATTTGGTGCTTATCTCCAGTTTGATTTGGTAAAAAATTTTTTTTTTGGATAAATTGATTAATTGGAAATATTAAAATTAAAAATGATATATAAATTATATAATCCATTTCCTATGTATTTTTTTTTAAAAAGTTTAAACTTAAAATTGTTAAATATAAAATAGACTTAAAAAAATTAAATTTCAAAAATTTATTATATATATTAAATCCATCTTTTAATTTTTGAAGTGTTGAGGAAGATAAAGAATTAGGAGTTTTTTTCCAAATTGATAAAAACTGATCTAATGCGTATATTTTATATCCTCTCTTTAATATTTTGATCCAAAGAATAAAGTCTTCTTTTGTTTTAGTATTTGGAAACTTGCAGTAATGACTGAAAATTTTTTTTTCCATAATAACAGTTGATAAACCAATATCACATGAGCTTAATAATTTCTCGTAATTTAAAAAATTTTTAGCTTTTCTTTTGTAAATAGTCGATCCTTTATTGTTTATTATTTCATAAGAGGTATGAGACACTGAGATATTATTTTTTTCCATAAAATTTATTTGGATACTAAGTTTATTTTTCTTCCATTGGTCATCTGCATCAATAAAAGCTATATATCTTCCTTTGGCTATTTTAATACCTTTATTTCTTGATAGCCCTGCACCTATATTTTTTTTATTAACAACTATCTTAATTTTTTTATTTTTATTAAAAATATTTTTTAAAAAATGAAGATCAGTCTTATCTTCATCATCATAAATTATTATAACCTCAAAATTTTTATAAGACTGATTTAATACTGATTTAATAGTTTTTTTTATATAATTTCTTTTTTTATAATAAGGTATAATTATGCTTGCTAATTTCATCTTGGCTGTATAATTGATTATTTTAACAACAAAAAACATTTAATAAAGTGAATAAAAAAAATTTAATCCTTTTTATGCCTACTATTGAGGTTGGAGGTGTAGAGAAAAATTTTCTATTAATATCAAATTTTTTTAGCAAAAGATTAAGGAATGTAAGTGTTATAACTACTTCTTACGATTTTAAGTATAAGTTCAAAAAAAATATTAAATTTATTTCATTAAAAAAACTATATATTAGAAATTTTTCAAGACGTATAAAGTTTTTCCTTGCACTTTTTCTTTTATTTTTAGAGTTAATAAAAAATAAAAATAATGTTGTTTTTGCTTTTCAAGCAAATTTTTATTGTATTATACTTTGTAAAATTCTTCGAACAAAAATAGTGATAAGATCAAATAGTTCACCTTATGGATGGTCCAAAAATAAAATTAAATTATTTCTATACAGGTTAGTTTTGTCGTTTGCCGATTTGATAATTGTGAATAGTTTGAAATTCAAATACATTCTTTTTAAGAAATTTAATGTTAGATCTGTTTGTATTTATAATCCTTTGGATAAAAAAAATATTTTATCAAAAGCAAGAAAAAATATTAATGTTCCTTTTTTTAAAAAAAAATTTTTTAAATTCATCAATGTAGCCAGATTGGAAGATCAAAAAGATCATGTTACCTTAATAAAAGCTTTTTCAATGCTGAATAAAAAAATTAAATTTAGACTTCTAATAATTGGTAATGGGAAAAATAAAAAAATTCTTGAAAATCTTATATGTGATTACAATTTAAATAAACATATTAAAATTATTGATTTTAAAAGAAATCCATATCCATTCATAAAAAATTCTGATGTATTTGTGCTTAGCTCTAAATTTGAAGGTCTTCCAAATGTACTTTTAGAATCTCTGGTTTTAAACAAATTTGTTATCTCTTCTAATTGTTCAACTGGACCTTCAGAAATTTTGGACAATGGTAAAGGTGGTTTGTTATTTCAAATACAAAATCCTAAAGAATTAAAAAATAAGATAATTTATTTTTTGAAAAATAGAAGTAAATGTAAAAAAAAATTAAATTTTGCCATCAAAAGATTAAAAAGATTTGATTACGATAAAAATATGGAAAAATACTATAATGTAATAAATTCATTCCTTTAAAAGTAGAATATTTTTACTCGACCCGTCCTTAATTTCGTTAGAAAAATTAACTATATCTTTTATTTTTTTTAACGGAGATATGCTATAAAAACTATATTTTAAATCTGAGATATAATTAAGCAAATCTTTCAAACTGTATCCATTTTCTTCATACAAATATGGAGCAAGCTCCATAAATATTGGAGGTGTTTTTTTACTAAGAAATTTTTGTCCACTTTGTAAAACAAAAAGTTCGGTTCCATCTACATCTAGTTTTATAAAATCTAAATCTACTATTGATTTCTGTGATAATAGATCATCTAGACTCAGTAATTTTGAGTGGGATGCAGTCTTCTTTATTCCTTTATGTTTTTCATGAGTCTTTGAAACAGATTTTAAACTCCAACTTGAATATATCTCATCAGGTAATTTTGAATTTTTTTTTCCCAAAAATATTTGCTCTGGGTAAATATTTTTTTTTAAATTCGGATTTAATTCTAAATTTAAAAGCAATTTTTTATACGCAAAATCAGTTGGTTCAATTGAGTAAATTTTTGAGCTAGGAAATATTCTGGCAAATTGTAATGATTGAACTCCAAAGTTGGCACCTATATCAAGAATACTTCTATTTTTTTCTAATTTAAGTAATTTGGCTGTTAAACTTATTTCTTTTTCAAAACTACCGAATATAAACAAATGTAAATCTATTGCTTCTGAAATATCAATATTCCAAGTAATCTTATTTCTAAAAATTTTAATATTTTCTTTTCTATAAAATAGTTTGATAAAAATATAAATTAATTTAGCAAAAAATATCTTATATTTTGTTTTCATTTTTGCGATTTGTTTAATTTACTATATTTTTTCAAATTTTAATTGATCTTTATTTTTAAATTTTTTATACCAATTAACAGTGTTTTTAATACCTTTTTCAATTGAAATAAAATTTTTGAATTTAATCAATTTTTTAATTCTTGAATTATCACCGTAGGTTTTAATCATTTCACCTTTTCTGATAGGCTTATATTTTAAATTAATTAATTTTTTGTTGTTTTTGTTAATTAATTTTATAATTTTTATGATTTTTTGTGGCTTTGATGAGCAAATATTAAAAATAATTCTTTTTTGCTCTGGGATATTTAAAAATTTGGTTAAAATTTTAGCCACATCCACTACATATGTAAAATCTCTTATATAATTTCCATTATTATAAAGAGTATAATATTTATTTTGATAAACACTATTTAGATAACTTATAAACAGCATATCTGGTCTTGAATAAGGGCCATAAACTGTAAAAGGTCTAAATATTTTTAAATCTATTTTTTTTTTCTTAAATGATTTACATAGAATTTTTTCACATTCTAGTTTTGTTTTTGCATACAAATTTAAAGGTTTTTTGGGAGTATTTTCTGATATGGGAAATTTTTTTGTATTTCCATATACTGAACTTGAGGATGTAAAGTAAAATTTTTTAATATTTAAATAGGATGTGCAATTAATTAGTTTTTTTGTCACAGTGATATTGTTTTTAATATAGCTTTCTGGATTTTTGAAAGAATACATAATTCCTGGCTGAGAAGCTAAATGATATATCGCAGAGGGTTTAAATTTAATTAGTTTTTTTTTAAATTTATCGATTTTTTTTAAATCTAAATTGTAAAATATAAAATTTTTATTTTTAATTAATTTTTGTACTCTCGATCTTTTATAACTTTTTGAATAGTAATTGTTGAAATTATCTATTCCTAATACTTTATGTTTTTTTTTTAGTAATTCTAAAGCTAAATGATAGCCAATAAAGCCTGCCGCACCTGTTAAAATTATATTCATTATAATATACCATCTAGCATTACTTTAGCTCTATTTTCCCAAGTAAAATTTTCTACTGTTTTTTTGGCATTATTTGAAATGATTATATTTTTAACGTTGTCTTTCGAATTTTTATAAATCAAATTTTTCCAAGCAAAAACATTTTTATAATTTTTAACTATTTTAGCGTTTACGTTATTTTTTAAAAGGAATCTAAGAACTGGTATATCTGAGCTTATTACAATTCTTGAAGCCTTTAAATAGTCAAACATTTTCATAGGTGACATGAAATTCACTATGTTTCCAACATCACCTGTTGAACTTACTTTATCTGTATACGGCATCAGTAATACATCCATTTTTTCTAAATGTTTTGGTATTTTTGAGTATGGAATTTGTTTAAATAAAAAAATATTCTTATTATTTGTTCTTAATTTAAGTTTCATAATTTCACTGTTGGTTCCTCCATAAATATAATAATCGTTATTTTGATCAATTTTAGATAATTTTAATATTAAATTGATACCACGAGATTTATATATACTGCCAAAATATCCTATATTAAGCCTTTTTTTTTCTATGTTTAATTTTTTAAATTTAAAAGAAATTGACGAACTATCTGAAAGAATTCTGTAATTTTTTTTATTATAAAAATAATTTTTTGAAATAAATTCTTTTAATCCTTTTGTAATAAATATTAATCTAATGATATTTTTTGAATTTAATAATTTTAATTTTTTAAATAAAAAAGATAAAAATTTACCAGATATTTTTATATCATCGTGCAATTCAAGTATATGTTTTTTGTTAAGTAAAATTAAAAAAAAACTCATCACAAGATTTCTTGTTAAAATCAAATCGGGTTTGGTTTTCAAGTTTTTAAGAACAATTTGCAACGGTACAAATATATTATCTACTTTGTTCAAAAATTTTCTATTTCTACCTACACGAATTATATTTATTTTATGTTTTGTGCCATAATATTGTTTTACAGATTTATCAATTGTGTGAAAGAAGGAGGGTAGAAAGAGTTTTACCTTTAAGCCGTTATCAATAAATGCATTACACATTTGAACAATATGAAGGGCATTAGCATTTTTGGAAGGTATGTCAGACATCGCTAAATAGTTAATTTTCATAGTGTTAGATATAATACAATATTACTAAATTGTAATTAATTATAAGCATAATATTGATATTTTTTTTTACTTTTAAAAATAATTCTATTATTAACTATTAAACGAGATTTAAGCAATGAGTATAAAAAAAATAATTATTTTTTTTCCAATTTTTAGTAGAGGTGGGTTAGAGGAAATTGCATTAACCCTTTGCAAGTTTTTCTTAAATAAAAAAATAAAGATTGATTTTATTACTTTTCAAAAAAAACAAATCTTAAATATCAATAATAAAAATTTCAAATTAATTTTCCAAAAGTCAAAAATAAATAACTGCAGTAATTTTTATAAAATCTTTGCTTGTGCAAAACTTTTATCAACACACTTAAAGCAAAATGAATCAAAAAATACTGTAATTTTATCACTTCAAAATAGTGTGATTTCTATTTTTATTTCTAAAATTTTTAATTTCAAAATTTACATAAAAAGCGCAGCGCCTATCAGTGCTTTTAGGTACGGGAATTATATTAAAAATTTTTTTGTATTTATTTTAAAAATAATTTTTTATAATTTTGCCGATAAAATTATAGTTAATTCAAACCATAATAAAAAAACTTTATTAAAATTTTTGATAAAAAAAGAAAAAATTATTAGGATCTACAACCCAATAAAATTAAATTCTATTAAAAAAATATATAAACCAAAGAATAATATTTTATACGTTGGTAGAATTGTTAAAGAAAAAGGTTTAGATATACTTGTCAATGCTTTTAAAAAAATAGAAAAATTAAATTATAAATTAGTTTTAGTGGGCTCCGGATCCTATGAACAAACATTAAAGAAAAAAATATCAATTTTAAAATTAACGAAAAAAGTTTTATTTGTTGGATGGAAAAAAAACCCTACAAAGTATTATTTAATTTCGAAAGTTCTTGTATTACCATCTTATTTTGAGGGATTTGGAAACGTATTAGTTGAAGCAATTCATTGCAATCTTCCATGTATTGCCACAAAAAATTCTGGTGGTCCAGATGAAATATTAGGAAATGGGAAATATGGAATGCTTTATAAATCAAATGATGCTGAAGATTTAAAAAGAAAAATAATTGCATCAATTAAAAATAGCAAAGATAAAAATAAATTAGTTAAATTAGCAAAGAAAAGTTTACAAAGATTTGATTATGATAATTGCTTGAAAGAATATTCAAAAATTATTTTAAAATAATTATTTAGTATTTTTGCTGTAAAAATCCAGATACCAGTTCAAATATTTTTTGTATCCTTTATCAATTGAAAAAATCGATTTATGTCCAATTAATTTCTTTATTTTGTTGTTATTAAGTGTTCCCCTGATTGGAGTAAGTTTATCTCTTTTTGTATAATTGATTTTTAATTTGCTAAATTTAACTTTTAGTATTTTAAGTAAATCATTAATTTTTCTTGCAGACCCATAGGTTAAATTAAATATTTGATTGACCGCCCTTTTATTATTCAAAATTTTTACTAAACCATTTGTAAAATCGTCAATGTAAGTAAAATCAAGTGTATCCTCACCATCACCACTTATATAAATAGGTTTGTCCATTAATGCATTTTCTATAAATATTTGACCAACACGTCTACTGATACATCTTTCTCCATATAATGCTGAGGGTCTTATAATTGTATATTTAAGATCAAAAACCTGATTGTAAGATTTAATTATATTTTCGCATGTTAATTTTAAATTCCCATAAATGCCTAAGGGCTTACAAAGCGTGTTTTCAGTAACTTTTTTTCCATCAAAATTTCCATAAACCATACTTGAAGAAAGATAAATTATATGAGAATTTATTTTTCTACTTAGCTCTAAGGTATTCATTATAGTATTAACACTGTTTTTATAAGTATATATTGGATCAATATTGGAAATAGTTGCATGGGATACTGCAGCAAGATGGTATATATAATTGGGTTTAAATTTTAGAACAATCTTTTCGATATTTTTTTTATCATTATTAATATTTTTTTTTATTAATTTAATATTGTTATCTTTTAATAACTTTAGACGATTATTTAATATTTGGTTTTGTAGGGATATATTAACCTTACTTCTGTGTTGTTTAGCATTAATATTATTAACACTTAAATCATCAATGATTAAAAGTTTATTTTTTTTATTTTTTGCTAACTTAAGCGCTAAATTATGTCCAATAAATCCTGCTCCACCAAAAATTACAATTTTATTTTTCATCATCAAATATTTTCTTTTATTACCTTCGATATATATTGTATCTTTCTATAGTTTATAGATGGATGAACTGGAAGAGATATGACTGTATCACTATAAATCTTTGCATTTTTGTAATTTTTTGGATTTAGATTATATTTTTTTTTATAGTATGAAAGCATTGGCACAGGCGTAGCGTAGTGAATACTTGAACCAATACCTTTTTTTTTAAAAACAGATAATAATTTATTTCTCAAAGATTTGTTTTTTAATAAAATTTGGAAAATAAAATATGAGTTATTTATATTAAACTTCTGCACAGTGATATTTTTAAGTGCTTTGAGCTCTTTAATATAATTTTTTGCATTTTTTTGTCTCAAAAACAAATTCTTTTTGTACCTTTTCATTTGGCCTATGGCCAAGGCTGCTTGAAAGTCTGTTAGTCTGTAATTTAAACCAATATTAGTTACGTCATATATTCCTTGAATTTTTCTTTTTTCTGGAGGAGTATTAACTCCAATTGATTTTACAATATTTACGTCATTTATAATTTTTTTATTATTTGAAATTATCATCCCACCCTCTCCAGTGGTGATTTGCTTAGTTGGATAGAATGAGAATATTCCCGCAACTCCAAAATTTCCAACATGTTTATTTCTAAAGGTTGTTCCAAGCGCATGAGCACAGTCCTCAATTAAAAAAATTTTTTTTTGTTTACAAAATTTTGCAATTTGGTCCATTTCACAAGGGTATCCGGCCATATGCACAACTATAATGCATTTTGTTTTTTTTGTAGTTAATTTTTTGATATCACTAAATAAGATATTTCCAGTTAATTTATCTACTTCAGCGAATTTTATTTTCGCACCAGTCATAGCTGCTGCATGAGCTGTAGCCACATGTGTCTGTGCGGGGACTATAACTTCATGACTATTATTTAATTTTAAAGCCATACAAACTGCATGTATTCCTGAAGTACAATTTGATATTGTCGTACAAAATTTAGACTTAGTAAACGACTTAAAAATAGTTTCTAACTCTTTGCTGTTTTTTCCATGAGCTAACCAGCCACTTTTAATGGTATTTATAACTCTTTTTAAATCTTTTTTTTTTATATCTGGTTTTGAGAAAGGTATTTTTTGCATTAAAATTATTATTTAACATGGTCTATATAATAAAAGTGGTGAGTATCAAATAAAAAATTAATAAAGAATAATATTTCGTTTTTCTGAATTTTTATTATATAACAATTTTTCAAGGCTCCAATAATCCTGGTGTTAAAATAGGTATAATAGAAAAATATGGCAAGAGATAAAACACATATATATATGCCATTAGAAATTCTTTTTAGAGAATTTAGCCCTAAGCTTCTGTTATCTTATTTTGCATGTATGAATGGATTTAGAGTTTACATAGGCACTAAAGCCGGGATTGACAAAATTTTAAAGTCAAAATCAAGCGGGAGGTCAGGTATATATTTTTCAAATCAAATTTTAAATAAACCAAAATTTGTTAGTGATATTAAATCAAAGTGTGAACATTTTGTTGTTTCTGACGAGGAGCTAGGTGCTGCTGTTGCAAATTTGAAATTTAGTATAAAGAATAGAGTAAAAAATTCCAAATTAATAAGTAAGTACCTAGTTTTAAGTGAAAAAATTAAAAAAGAAGTAATTAAACAGGATAGAAAATTTAAACCTATAACTGAGGTTACAGGTTGGACAAAATATGATTTTTATAGGGACAAAAACAAAAATTTTTACTTTAAAGAAGCTAAAGAAATTAAAAAAGAGCACGGGAATTTTTTTTTATTATCGTCGAATTATGGCGCATTAAGTAGTGAAGGATTGAATAGGATACTAAAGAAAAATAAACACCTAAAAAAATTAAAAAACTCAAAATTAAAAAACAATGATTACTTAACTTTTGTTAGGTCAATTAAAGATTTTGAATATCTTAAAACTAAAATATCAAATTTTTTAAGTAAAAATAAAAAAACTAAATTAATAATTAGACCACACCCATCAGATGAACTGCATTCGGACTGGAATAAAGTTGCTAAATTAGAAAATTTACAAGTCATTTATAAACGTGATATAATACCTTGGATAATTGCATCAAAAGGTCTGATCCATCGTGGTTGCTCGACTGCGATTGATGCTTATTTCTTGCAGAAAAAAATATTTTACTTCAAACCAAATAGAAAGATTTTATCCTCAGAAAAAAACTTAACTTACAAAATATCAGAAAAAATAGATAGCTTTGAAGAAATACTATCCTTTAAAAAAAATAAAAATAATAATAATTTAATTAAGAAAGAGATATGTTTTGATACGACTCCTTCATATTTAAAAATAATTCGTTCATTTAAAAATCTTGTTACTCAAAAAGAATATCCAATAAGAATAAATGTTTTTGATAATTTTATTTTTTATATCGTGCCTGTTTTAGGTTATGCAAAAAGGGTAATTTACAATTTCCTTCAATTTTCAAGTATTGAAACTAAAAATAATAAAATACCTGAAATAATTAAAAAGAAAACAATTGAAGATAAAATTAAAAAAATCGATACAAATAATTTAATTACTGTTAAAGAAGTCTCTAGAGAGGTTTTTGAAATTGACAAAAAATAAAACAAAAATTAGTGTACTGAAATCTAATGAAATAAATGAAAATATACTAAATCAAATCTTTTTACTCAAAAAGCAACACTACAAATTTTCTATTATAAGTCAAAAAAAATGGTTTATTAAAAATATTAAACCTGCTGACCACCATATTGTTTTATTTAATAAAAAAAAATTAATAGGGTATAATGTATTGAGAAAAAGAAATGCTCAAGTCTTATTTAGAACAAGTAGAAAGAAAATCAATTTTTTGTTATTTGATACTTTAATAATTGATAAAATGTATAGAAAAAAAAATCTTTCAAAAAAAATTATTTTAAAGAGTAACTTTATTATAAAAAAAAATAAAACATTTTCTATCTTAATATGCTTAAAAAAAATGATTAATTATTACCAAAGATACAATTGGAGGCTATTAGATAAAAAAAGAATACTTTTCAAAAATTTAAAATTTAATAAATATGCAATGATTTACAATCAAGAAAAATTTATTTTAGAGGATTCAAAAATAAAAATATTATGAAAAGAAAAATACCATGTTTTATATTAGCCAGAAAAAATTCAAAGGGATTAATAAATAAGAATATATATAAATTTGATAAAATTCCTCTAATAGTTCATACAATCAACTACGCTAAAAAAATAAAATTTATTACTAACATTGTGATATCTACTGACGATATTCGAATAAAAAATATTGCTAAAAAATACAACTGTGATGTAATTTTTCCTAGACCGAAAAAACTTAGCAATGATACTGCATCAAGTCTATCTGCCTTAAAGCATGCCATTAAAGAATTTGAAAATATATATGGTAGAATAGATATTTTATCATATCTTCAAGCAACAGAACCTTTGAGACCAAAAAATGTTTTAAATAAATGTTTCAAATATGTTATAAAAAACAATTATAATTCTGCATTTGCTGGTTTTGTTTATCATAAAAACTTTTGGATCAAAACTAACAAATATAACTACAAACTTATAACACCTCAATCTGAAACGAAAAAATCTCGACAATATAAAAAAAATATTTATAGAGGAGATTTTGGTGTTTCACTGGTTACTAAAAGAGATATTGTTTTAAAAAACAACTCATTAATAAAAAAGCCATTTAAAATTGTACCTTATAATGAATACTCTGGGCTCTTAGACATTCACACCAAAAAGGATATAGTTTTTGGAGAAATGTTAAAAACTTTTATTAAAAAACAAAAAAATTAAATGTGTGGTATAGCTGGATACATTGGATCAAGTAAAATTTCTAACCAATCTATTAAAAAAACATTATTATTAATGAAAAACCGGGGACCGGACTTTCAAAACTATGTTGAAATAAACGAGAAAAAAAAAATATATTTTTTACATTCAAGGTTATCGATAATTGATTTGAATAAACGATCTAATCAACCTTATTATTCTGATGGAGTATATATAATATTTAATGGAGAAATATATAACTACATAGAATTGAGAAATTTATTATTAAAAAAAAAAATTAAATTTAAAACAAATTCAGATACAGAAGTTATCTTAAAATACTATAAATATTATGGGATTGATTGTCTAAAATATTTTGAAGGAATGTGGAGCTTTGCTATCTATGATTTTAAGAAAAAATTAGTTTTTTTATCAAGAGATAGATTTGGGGAAAAACCATTATACATTTTTAAAAATAAAGATAATTCATTCTTTTTCGGTTCTGAAATAAAGTTCATAAGAAGTTTATCTCGAACAAAATTTGAAATAAATGAAAACAAAATAAATAGTTTTTTGAATTTTGGATATAAATCATTATATAAAAAAAAAGAACTTTTTTTCAAAGATGTAAAAGAAGTTTCGAGCGGTGAATACATAATCATAAACCAAGATAATCAAATTAAGCAAAAGAGATATTGGACACCAGATATAAAGATAGATAGTAAATTAACAATCAATGACAGAATTCAAGAAACAAAAAAAAAATTAATTCAATCTTTAAAATTAAGAACAAGATCTGATGTTCCAATTGCTTTCACTCTAAGCGGTGGTATAGACTCAGCAAGTCTAGTATCTATCGCATCGAAAGAACTTGATCTAAAAATAAAAACTTATTCTATTATTGATAATGATGAAAGATATAACGAGAGTAAAAATATTAATAAAATTGTCGAAGATACTTGTTGTAAAAACAAAAAAATAAATCTTAGTAATGAAAATAATCTTAAAAATTTATTAGACGTAATTGATTATAATGAGAAACCTATGTCTTCAATAGCTCAATATAATCATTCTGTCCTCATGAGACAAATTAATAAAGATGGTTTTAAAGTTTGTATTAATGGAACAATGTCTGATGAACTATTTGCAGGATACTTTGACCATCATTTAATGTATTTTTCATCAATTCAAAAAGAAAATAACTTTCAAAATGAATATAAAGTTTGGAAGGAAAGGATATTGCCTTCAATACGTAATGCATATTTTAAAAGATTTGATCTTTATATTAAGAATAAAAATTTTAGAAGACATATATATGATGGCCATTCAGAATTAAAAGTATATTTAAATTTAAAAAAAAAATATTTATTTAAAGAGGATAATTACCACAAAGATCTATTAAAAAACAGAATGCTAAACGAAATTTTTACTGAGAATACACCCCCAATTTTAGATAATGAAGATTTAAATTCTATGAGATATTCAATTGAAAATCGTAGTCCATTTTTAGATACAGAAATTTTTAATTTTATGTTTTCTACTCCAACTAAATTTTACATTAAAGATGGATTTAAAAAGTTTATTTTAAGAAAATCTATGGAGGGAATAGTAAAAGATGAAATTTTATGGGATATTAACAAAAAAGGATTTAACGCAAATATTACTTCACTTTTTAATTTTAAAAGTAAAAAATTCAAAGATTACGTATTAGATAAAAATTCGTCAATTTACGATTTTGTAAATTATAATAAATTTAAAAAATTGTTGTTATTAGAGAAATATCCAAATTCTTTAAGCAAATTTATTTTCAACGTCATAAATTGTAAAGTTTTTTTAGATAAATTTTATTAAAATTTAAAACTTAAACAATTTTTTTTCGCTATTATTTATGTATGCCCCCCTGGTATCAATTATAAATTTTGAATTTTTTAAAATTTTTTTATAATTATAAATGTCATGGTTTGTTCCAATTATTACTGTAGATTTGCTCAAATTTTTCTGAAATTTTTTTAATGATTTAATATAAAATTTTTTTTTTATTTTTAATTATTTCAATTTTATCAATGTACGGATCGTGAAATTTAATTTTTGGATTTATGTCGTATAATTTATAAAATAGTTTTAAACTTGGTGACTCCCTTATATCATTTGTATTTTTTTTGTATGTGATTCCTAAAAACAATAAATCAGTTTTTAATACTTCTTTGTTCTTAAATAATTTTTTGATTTTATAAATAGTCCAATCAAGAACTTCTTTATTGATTCTTTTTGATGCGTTTATAAATTTAGAGTTATAATTTTTTTTTTTTATAGCCCAATCTAAATAAAACGGATCAATAGGAATACAATGACCACCGATACCAGGCCCAGGAAAATAAGTTACAAAACCAAAATTTTTTGTCTTTGCTGCTTTAATAACATCCCATACATTTAAGTTAATTTTATCTGCCATTATTTTAAATTCGTTTATAAATCCAATATTTATAGACCTATATGTGTTTTCAAGAAGTTTTGACAATTCTGCAATTTTGATACTTTCTGCTACATGTATTTTTTTCACTATATGGGCATAAATTGCTTTGATTACTTTTTTACAAGCTAAAGTTTTTCCACTAATAACTTTTGGCGTTTTTTTGTAAGTAAATAAATTATCTCCAGGATTTTCTCTTTCAGGAGAGTAACCTAGAAAAATATCTTTTCCCGTCTTAAGATCTTTATTTATTAATAAATTATTAAAATATTTTTCTGTAGCCCCAGGGTATACTGTACTTTCTAATATAATTATTTTTCTAAAAAGATCATATTCTTTTAAAATAGAAATACAATTATTTAAATATTTCATTTCAGGTTTAAAATTTTTTTTTAGTGGGGTTGGCAGGGCAACTATTATTATTTCTGCATTTTTTATAATATCAAATTTATGTGATAGATTATTTTTATTTTTTTTGAAATAATTAAGTTTATTTATTTTTAAATCGTTAATATAACTCTTCCCTTTTCTTAATAACTCTATTTTTTTTTTATCTACGTCAATTCCATATACTTTTAGTCCCGCTTGAATGAAACGCATACATAATGGCAAGCCTACATAGCCTAAGCCAATAACTGCTATACTTAATTTTTTCTGTTTAATTTGATGTATAATTTTATTTTCCATATTAAGAATTTGTATATATACTAAATCATTTATAAAAACATTTTTAATATTTAATCTTTTAATGACAAAATTAATTGCAGAAATTGGCTGGAACCACATGGGCAATATAAATATTGCAAAAAGAATGATAAAATCTGCAAAAAATAATGGAGCTGATTATGTTAAGACACAAATATTTGATACTAAATATTTGACACCCGGACCCTGGGATAAAGATGGAAGAAAAAAAATTTACTGGAAAGCACAATTAACCAAGAAAAAATATGGAATATTACATAAATACTCAAAAAAAATAGGAATAAAATTATTTTCTTCAGTGGTAAATAAAAAAGGAGTTGATTTATTAAAAAATTTTCAAAATAGTTTAATTAAAATTCCTAGTGCACATAATAGAGACCTTGATTTAATAAATTATTCCTTAAAGTATTTTAGAAAAGTAATAATTTCCTTAGGTGCAACAAATTTAAATGATGTAAAAAAAATAATACGAATATCAAAAAAAAGAGGTAACAAAAATAAGATAATATTACTTCACTGTGTATCTGTATACCCTTGTACAACTGAGGAAGTAAATTTACCTAAAATAAATATGTTAAAAAAATATTATAGTAAAATTGGATTTAGCGATCATACTGAAAATATCTATTCCAGCGTTTTGTCTTTAAAATTTAATCCAATAATGATCGAAAAACACTTTACAATTGACCAAAAACTTCCAGGTAGAGATAATAAATTGTCCATTTTACCAGATCAATTAAATCAAATTAAAACATTTATAAAAATTTCAAATAAGTCGAAAAAATTCAATGGTTTTGGCTTCTTGAAGGGTGAGAAAATAATACGTGATGTCTATTCTAAAAGATGGTCAGGATAAGTTGATAAATCATAAGACTATATTTTTTAGATTTAACTTTGATGAGGGAAAAAATTGGGGATTTGGCCATTTAAATAGATCTTTATCACTATACAAAAATTTAAGATTAATAAATTGTAAAAAAATTCTACTTATAAATAAAACAAAATTTACTTCAAATTTTGCTAGGAAATATCTTAAAAAATATAAAATTCAATTTATTCAAAAAGAAAAGTTTTCCTATTATAACAAAATTTTATCGAAGAACTCATTAATAATTTTTGATACACTTGGACAAAAAACAAAAATAGTTTTTGGTTTAAAAAAAAAATTTAACTCAAAAATTATTTCTCTTGAAGATAATTCACGAAGTAGTGATTTAGCAGATTTAGTTATAAATTCAAAAATTTTTTTATTAAAAAAAAAAAGAAATAAAAAAATTTATAATAATTTTAAATTCATGATTTTAAAAAATGAATTTAAAAAAAGAAGGTTTTATAAAATAAAATATAAAAAAAATTACAAAGTATTAATTGCCTCTGGTGGTTCCGATCAAAAACAAATGTTGTACAAATATTCAAAAAAAATATTACCACTTAAAAATTTAGAGATTTCTGTTTTAATTGGACCAGGTGTAAAAAGAAGCAATAAAATTTATAAATTATCTAATGTGATTAAATTTATAATTAAACCAAAAAATGTCAAAAAAATCATAGATAAGTTTGATATTGTTATTTCATCAGGTGGTACATTTATGTTCGAGTGTATCTGTCTTGGAAAAATAGTTGTACCAATTGAAAATTATTTTCACCAAAGTAAAATCATTAATTATTTAAAAAATAAAAATGTAATTTTAAAAACTCCAAAAAAATCGAAAAACTTTTTTAAATTTATAAAAAAGACAATATATGAAATTCAAATTAAAAATAAAAATTACTTAGCTTTACAAAAAAGAGCTTATAATTTCATTGATCCGTTTGGTATAGATCGATCAATCAAATTAATTAAAAATTTAATTAAATAAATTTTTTAAAATTAATTTTTTTTAAAAATAATATTTTTATTTGTAAAATAATTTAAAATATTTTTAATTAAATCTTTATAATACCAAATAGAAAAAAATTGGTGTTTCGAGAAGGTAAAAATAAATTTAAGATCAAATTTTTTTGAAATAAAATTAAATGTTTTATAATTATATGTATTAATATGCTCTAGAGGAATAAGCTCATCATCTTTAAATTCATAATTGTAATTAAGTTTTTTCTTTGTTGAAATACCTGATGGTACTTTTACAATAAATAATCCCCCCTTATTTAATATAAATTTTAATTTTTTTAATAAAGAGTATGGAGATTGAATGTGTTCAAATGTTTGATCCATATATATGACATCAAATTTTCTATTTTTTATCTTTTTAAGGTTTGAATGAACAGTAATATTATTTTTTCTCATATGCTTAATTCTTGTTAAGGAAATTTCTATTGCCTCTACATTAAAATTGCATGCCTTTGCTAAAGATGACCACAGACCCCACCCCGCACCTATTTCAAGTATTTTAATTGATTTAGGTTTTTTTTTTAAAATTTTTTCAATAGCTCTTAATTCATTTAAATAAGTTTGAAAATTATTTGTTGAAAATTCTTTTTTTTTATTTTTAGATATTTCTTCAACCACAAATTTTTCATATAATTTTTTATGAAATCTTTCATTAAATATAAATTTTTGAAATAATACTTTGCAAATTGAGCATTCATTCACTACAAAAAGTTTATTTTTTAATAATTTTAAAGGTAAATTATTATTAAAGTGTTTATTAAGAAACGAAACTAGTTTTTGGTCTGTGTATTTTTTGACAAATATTTGACTAAATTTTCTGCTATCACAAATTGGACAATTTTTTCTTTTAATTAAGGGCATTTTAATAATGATAATTTTATTTATTTAACTATATTAAAAAAAATTATGTTTAGTAAACACTATTTTGATAAACAAAATAATAATTAAATCAAAATTACACATGAGCCACTATATGTTCAAATTTATAGATAAGTTGAGGTTAAACAAACTTTTTACTGCATATAAAATTTTAAAAAACCTCTTTTTGAATAATTATTCAAAGTATCCAAGCTATGTTTTTGATTTTGAACACAAAATTTCAAAAAAATTTAGATCCAAATATTGTTTATCTTTTGCAAATGCTACATTGGGTTGTCAAACCGCGATGAAGGCTGTTGGTCTCAAAAATGATGACAAGGTTTTAATCTCTAAACTATGTTTTCCATCAACTTTTTTAGCAATATTAAGATCTGGTTATAGCCCGATACTTGCAGATTTTGATAGAGATCTGAATATAATTGTAAATGAGAAAATTTTTAATGAAAATCTTGAGGCATTTTGTGTCTCACATCTGTTTGGATATCCATTAGATTTAGAAACAATAAAAACAATTAGAAATAAATTTCCACAAATTAAAATAATTTCGGACTGTAGTCATATTCATGGAGCAAATGTAGATAACAAAAATATCGTAAATTATTCTGACATAGCTGTCATGAGTTTACAAGGTGCGAAAGCTATTTCAAGTGGAGAAGGAGGTGTTGCTTTTACTGATAATATTAATTACTTCAACTCAATGATTCAACTTTCTCATCCATCTAGAAAAATACTAAATAAAAAAAATTTTGATGATTATCCAGGATTTAGCAAAATTATGAAGGCTAGAATGCACCCATTTGGAGCAATTCTTGCTTCTGAGGATTTAGACAATATTGAAAATAAAAATAAAATATTAAGAGAAAAGTTTAAAATAATTTATTCTATTTTAAATGAAACAAACTCTATTTATTTACCAAAAGTAAATTTAGATCATACAGGTGGATATCATTATGGACTACCATTTTTTATAACAGGAAAAAAAAATTTAGTTAGGAAAAAAATTAATTTTAATTGTTTAAGTTATAATTACCCAAAATATGAATTTTTTAAAGAATTTCAATCAAAAGAAAGTTACGAGAATTTTGTAAATTCAGACCTTCCATTAGATCAAAATTATTTCAATGAAAACAATATGGAAGATTTAAGAGATGATATGTTTATTATAAATTTAGATTGGATAAAAAAAAATAATGAAAAATTTATTATCAGTACATTAGAAAAATTTAAAAGCTCTTTAATAAATGATCTATAACTTAAGCAGTAACCAAACAAGAAAGAATTTTTTAAAAGAACATAATGATACTATTTTTGATATAATAATAATTGGAGCTGGACCAGCTACTTACGTTTTATATGACAAATTAAAAAAAAAAAAAAATATTTTAATAATAGAAAGGGGGAGTGAAAATCACAAAAATTCTTTAAACCAGAATAAAGTAGAATCAATTATTTCTAATGAAAATTATAAAATAAAAAAAGATTCTAGATATTTTGGCATTGGGGGAACAGGGAATATCTGGGGAGGTGTATCCAGTTATATTGAGGAATTCGAAATGAATGAAAGATGGTCAAAGAATATAAACTTATGGCCAATTTCACATAAAGAAATTTTATCATTTTCTAGAAAAATTGATAACAAATACGGATTTGACATATTTAATCAAATATCAACAAATTATAATAACAAAATTAGCAATTATTTTAGAAAACGCAATTTTATAGCAAATCTAAAACCATTTAAATTTAACAACTCAGAACATTATAATAAATGTAATATTCTTTTAAACGCAAAAGTAGATTATATCGATCAAAAAAATAATTTAGCAAAGGTATTTATTGGGAAATTTAATTTACAATTAAGTTCCAAAAAAATTATAATTTGTTGTGGTGGTCTAGAAACTAATTTTTTAATTTTAAAATCTTTAAAAATTGGAAAATTAATTAAAGCCAAAAATAAAAAAATTGTTGGTAAATACTTTATGGATCATCCAAAATTCGACTTGGGTGTTGCAGAATTTGGCCATAAAGGTAAAAAATTTATAGAGGATGTTGGGCTAAAAAAAAATAAAAAAGATATACTTTATACTGGCTTATCTCTAAATAAAAAAATTCAAATTAAAAAAAAACTTTTGAACTCCTACGTACGTTTCGAAAAATATACTTTCAATGATTTGAAAAATCAAATTTTAATTGAAAAAAAAAATAAAAATAAAATTATGAAATATTTGAATATCACAAAAATTTATTTAAAGATTTTTAAATTCTATCTTTATAAACTATTTAACAAAGACTTCCTTCTTGAAAAATATAAAATAATCTTATTTAACGAAATGGTGCCAAGAAAAGAGAATAAAATAATTTACATTAAAAATAATTCTCTCGAAAAATTTAAAATAAAATACCAGTTTTCAAACACGGAATTTAAAACAATTTATTTGTTAAAAAGATTTCTCGAAAATATAGATGGTATAACTATTAATTATAAAAATAATATGTCCAAAAAAAATATAATAAAAAACTTGAAGGACTCATCTCATCACATGGGTGGAACCTTGATGGGAAGTAATCAAAATAACTCCTTTGTAAACAAAAACCTTAAGATACATGGAATAAAAAACATATTCATATGTAGCACCTCTGTTTTTCCAACTTCTGGCAGTGTAAATCCAACAATGACACTATGTGCATTAGCAGCACGACTGTCAAAATATATTAATAAAACAAATTAATTTATCAATTTATTCGAAAACTTTTTTAATTTTTCTTGCTGGTACACCAGCATAAATATATCCACTTTCAAGATCTTTATTAACTAAACTTCCAGCTCCAATTATAACTTTATCTTCAATTTTAACTCCAGCTAATATTGTAACTCTAGCACCCATCCAAATGTTAGATCCAATATTAATTGTTTTTGAAATAGTGCCTTGTTTACTTATTGGAAGTTTGGGGTTATCAAACTTGTGATTGCTAGTATTTATATATAATTGAGATCCAATATCTACATTGTCTCCAATAATAATTTTTTCTGAATTATATATTTCACTATAAAATCCAATTGATGAGTTTTTGCCTATTTCTAAATTCTTTGGTTCTAGAATAAAACATTTTTCTCTTACAACAGACTGGCTTCCTATAATTGCACCAGACAAACTTAGAAAACTCATTCTTATTTTATCTAAAAAATTTCCTAACCTTCTATAAATAAAATGAAATTTGAAAAGATTTAAAAAAGAGAAAATTATGAAATAAATTTTTTTCATTTATGAAGATTTATAAATTGATTTAAAAGAAAAACTAGAATTTTTTTTTATATTTGATATTTTTTAATTTTAACAAGTAATTTTAAAAATTTTTTGTGTATCAATGAATTTGATGCAACAATAACATCCCCTTTTAAAAAATTTTTTCCACCTTTCCAATCAGATATTATTGCGCCTGATTTCTCTAAAATAGATAAATGAGGAATTATATCATATTCTTTTAAGCCTGACTCTATAAGAATATCTACCTTTCCTTCAGCAATTAAGCAAAAATTATAAGCATCAATTCCAGATATTTTAAATAAATATTTATACTTTTGAAAAAAATTTAAGATATTTTTGTTCTTTATAGTATGTATTGAATTTGTAAGTAAGAATGATTTTTCGAGTTTTACATTTGATTTAGATTTAATTCTTTTAAACACTTTTTTTTCACAAACATATGAATAATTATTATCATTATAATAATATTTATTTAACTCTGGAAAATTTATTATACCGAACAAAGGTTTATTTTTATAGCTCAAACCAATCATATTACTCCAAGTTGGTTGTCCTGCTATTAAAGCTTTCGTGCCGTCTATAGGATCAATACACCACTCGAAGGGGGAGATGCTTTTTTTTTTACCAAACTCTTCTCCTCTAATGGAATGATCTGGGAAATATTTATTTATTAATTCTCTTAATTTTTTTTCAATTCTGATGTCATGTTTGGTCACTGGATCGATTAATGAATTTTTTTTTGAAGAAAATTTTCTATCGGAAGTAATTTTGTTATTTTCTTTTTTTAGTAAAGGTATAATTTTTTTTTTTAAAAAAGAATTAAAATTTATAGAATCTTTTTTTTTCTTGTCTATCATGTAAATCAATGAATATATTTTTTAGTAGCAATCATCAAGGATTTGTTGTAGAAGTGCTCTGCTATGATTGATTCAACTTATATTACTGATTACTTTAACAAAACTTCAAAGGCAATAAATGGACTGGTAGAACATAAAGAAAATATTGTTTCTGTGATAAGTGAAATTGAAAAATGTTATTTAAACAAGAAGAAGGTCCTGGTTGCTGGAAATGGTGGCTCATGTGCAGATGCTGAACATTTTGCTGGAGAATTAATTTGTACATTTAATGATAGAGACAGAAAAGGAATTTCAGCTATGCCTCTTACAAGTCACTCTTCTGCAATTACGGCCTGGGCAAATGATTTTAGTTTTGAAAGTTATTTTGAAAGGCAAATAATTTCCAATGGGCAGCAAGGTGACATCCTATTCCTGCTATCAACTGGTGGAGGTAATTTAGAAAATAAAGCGTCACTTAATCTTGTCTATGCAGCACAAAAGGCAAAAGAAAAAAATCTAAAGATTATCTCTTTGGTTGGAAAAAGTGGCGGTGAACTAAAAAAAATTTCTGATATTTGTATTCATGTAAAAGAAAAAGAAACATCTATCATACAAGAATCCCATATGTCTATTTTGCATTGTATATGTATTGGATTAGACAAAATAATTAAATAAATGCAAAATAAAATTAAATTATTTGTAGATGGCCCAAATTTTGATCAAATAGCTTTATTTAAAGATCAAGTAGATGGTTTTACTTTCAACCCATCATTATTTAAGAAGCTGGGCGCAGAAAATTATCTTGAGTTCACGAAAAAAATATTAAAACAAACTGATAACAAATCTGTATCCATAGAGGTCATTGGTGATGATGAAGATACTTGCTTTAATCAAGCTTTAAAAATTAGAGAAATTAGTGATAATATTTCAGTAAAAATACCTATAGTTTTTACTAATGGCAAATCTACTATTAGTTTGATAAAAAAATTAATTGATAACAATGTTAAACTTAATATCACTGCAATATTCACAATAGAACAAATTAAAGAAATTTTAGGTGAAATTTCAAAAACTCAAACAATTCTATCAATTTTTGCAGGCAGGATTTTTGACATTGGATTAAATGCAAACGAGAGATTTTATGAAATGGCTAACTATATAAAAGAAAATAGCGATTGTTTATCTCTCTGGGCAAGTTGTAGAATGCCATATGATTTTATCAACGCTAAAGAGGTAAACGCAAATATTATAACAATGCCACCTGAAATGATAAAAAAAATTAGTTTTTTTGGCAAAGATCCTTTGGAATATTCTAAAGATACTGTAAAGATGTTTTATAATGATGCAAAAAGCTCAAATTTCAAAATATAAATCTTAACTCTCATGTTTAATTTTAAATCTAAATATTTATCGAATAAAAATAAACCTTATTATATTGCTGAAATTGGAATTAATCATAATGGTTACCTTAAACTAGCTAAGAAAATGATCAAGAAATCAAAAGAAGCTGGTGCAGATGCTGTTAAATTTCAGAAGAGAGATATTAAAGATATATTGAATTACAATTTGAAAAATAAAAAACCAATTGGATATTTAAGTAAAAATGAATTTGATATCCCGAAGACAAAAATTAAATTTGGTGGATGGGTATATCCAGATGTAAGATTAGAACTTAATCTTACAGATTATATTGAAATTAAAAAATACTGTAAAAAAATTAAAATAGATTTGATTATAACTCCTTGGGATGAAAAAAGTGTAGAATTTGTTAAAAAACTTGGTGTCAAAGCGTTTAAAGTTGCAAGTATCGATGCAAATAATTACCACTTTTGTGAATACATAGCACAAAAGAAAATTCCAACAATAATTAGTACCGGGATGTGTACATATGAAGAACTAAAAACAACGAATAAAATTTTTAAAAAATATAAAACACCACACATGTTCATGCATTGCACATCTGCATATCCCTCAAAGCCTGAAGATAAAAATTTAAATTGTATATCCAAACTAAAAAAAATATTAAAAACTGAAATTGGTTTTTCAGGTCATGGAGAAAGTTTTGTAGGACCAGCAGGAGCTATACCCATGGGTGTAAGAGTAATTGAAAAACATGTCACATTGAATAAACATATGGCAGGCCCAGACCATCTTGCATCTTTAAATTACCATCAATTTGGAAATATGATAGAGTTTTGTAATGATATTCATAAGGCTTTGGGATCAACTGAAAAAAAATTTTTAAAATCAGAGCAAATTTTACACAGTATATTGTCAAGAAGAATTATTGCAAAAAGAGAAATTAAAAAAGGTAAAAAACTAAGTTTTAATAATCTTAAAACTGTTTTAACTTATAATAATAATGGATTGTTACCAAAAGAATATTTGAAAATTGTAAATAAAAAAACAAAATCGAAAATTTCTCCTGGTGAACTTATTCTAACCAAAAATTTAAAAAAATGATCACATCTAGAACCCCTTTTAGAATACCCTTCGCAGGAGGTGGAACAGATATAGATTTTTATTATAAAAAAAAGGGTGGTCTTTTAATCTCAGCAGCAATTGATCAGTACGCTTATGCACTTATTAAAAAAAGAGAGCTAGATAAAAAAATCCTTGTCCAAACTACCAGTACAGAATTTGTAAATAATGTCAGTGAAATCAAACATAATTTTATAAGAGAAATTTTAAAATATTTTAAGATAAAAGACTCTATGCAACTTGCTACGTTTTCAACTCTCCCAACAAAATCAGGTCTTGGTAGCTCTAGTTCAATAACCGTTGGCTTATTAAAAACCTTATTCTTCCAAAATAATGTTCAAATAAATCAAGCTAAACTTGCGAAAGAAGCTTTTAAGATAGAGAGAAAAATATTAAAATTAGATGGAGGTCTTCAAGACCAAATAGTTGCTTCTTTTGGTGGCATAATAAAAATTAAAATTGAAAAAAGCGGAAAGTTTAAAGTTACAAAACTCAGAATAAACAAGGAAAAAAAAGAGAAAATTGAACAGAACTTAATTTTAATTTTTACTAAAGAAATAAGAGACTCAAATAACATAATAGAAACACAAAGAAAAAATGTTAATAAAAAAAATATAATTGAAACTTACGATAAGTTAAAAAATAAAGTCATACCAATGGAAAATGCTTTAATAAATGGCAATATAAAACAAATTGGGAAAATTTTTGATGATCATTGGAAATTAAAGAAAAACTTATCTGACAATATTTCTAATAATTATTTAAATAAATTTTATACTAAACTAATGAATACTAAACTATTTTACGGTGGTAAAATTATTGGTGCTGGAGGTGGTGGTTTTTACTTAATGGTTACTAAAAATAGAAAAAAAGCATACGATTATATAAAAAGAAAAAAAATAAATTTTATTAAAGTAAAATTTGATTCTGAAGGATCTGTTATTCTCAAAAATAATTAGATATTGTCAGAAATAAATTTTCTTAATCTTCGTCCTGCCTTTCCATCAGTATTACAAAGGTGTTCCTTAATATATTTAATATACACTTTTTTAATTTTAATTTTTTCACTGTTATTTTTAATATTTGACAAACTTTCAAGATAATATTTCATTTTCTTTATTGTTCTTGGTTGATAAATATCTTTATTATTTAAACTAAACGTAAAACCTTTTTCAATTTTGTTGTTTTGAAAAGTTGGCACTATAATTTTTTTATTCAGAATCATCCCCTCAAAAATACCTGTAGTATTGAAAGCAATAATATATTTTGAATTTTTAATTAAATCTGTGCTACTTCCTCCTTGAATAAGTTTGCAATTATTAAGACTATATTTTCTAAATAATTTAAATTCTTCTTCAGATGTCTTTGGCTTTGTTTTAAAAATAAAGTTTAGATCAGGTCTTGATTTTGCAAAATCAAGTATAGTCTTTGTTGTTAAATGTGCGTTTTTTTTCCATGTAAAAAATTTAATGTTTTGTCTTAAAATCGAAGGAAACCAATAATTCTCTACGTATGGCAATTGTGCATTCCGCTCTATCATTAGAAATAAAATATAATTTCTATATTTTTTTTTGTTTTCTTTTTCTTTTTTAAAATAATTATCTGCTCTTGGCATCCCAGATACTGTAATTTTATTTTTATCAATAACCCTTGATGAAATCATGCTATCTCTAGTATAATTATTATAAACGCATATAGCCGTAGCAAAACACTTACCAATTAATTTATTCCACATATATACTCTTAATTTATTTAATTTTTTTGTACAAACAGACTCTTTGTGACAAACAATAAATTTTGTATTCAATTTTTTACATGCTTGCTGTAATTCTCTTTCAGTTATATAAAATAAATTAAAACTCAAAAAACTGTCAAAATTTTGTAATTTTTTCAAATGTTGAATTGTTTTAATTAAATAAAACCTATATTTAATTTTTTGATTTTCTATATACGGGTCATTAGTCAAATATTTGGTTTCTCTAATTTGATCTTTGCTAAATCTACCCAAAAAGTGTTGAAATATAACCCTAAAAAACTGCCTTTGTAGAATCAGAAAATTTATATCTGATATTTTATTTTTATAACTTTCAATTAAATCATCAGTTCCATAGGATTTTTCTAAAACTATAATTGTTTTAGTTGTTTTTTTTTTCGTTAAAATGAATGTACTTTTTCTAAGAGAGAATTTGATTATCAACGCAGTCAAATAAGGCAAATTTATAATACAACTTAATTTGGTAAAGTAATAAGCAATCGACAAAAGAAAATTAAATAAACTTTGTCTATTCATTAATATATTTCAAATTAATTTTGTTTAGGCTTTTAATATCTTTTTTTGTAAAATCAGTCGGTGGAAAATCTCCACCTCCATCACTTTTGACAAAATATCTAACAATTTTTTTATTATTTAAAATATTATTATTTAAATTAATCTTAAATGTGATGTTTATATGCCTTTTTTTATAATTTAAAGGCTTAAAAATTGATGGGAAGGACTGAAATTCAGTATTTTTTTTCGTACTTTTAAAGAAACCAGCTGATTTAAGAAATTTGTCGAAAAAATTTCCAGATATATAAAAATCTACAGCCAAAAACTTTCTTTCGTCACACCATTTTAAAATTGATTTCAAGAAGTTTTGAAATGTAATATCTTTTTTTCCATTCCATATCTTATTTGAACATGGCAATATTTCTATTATTCTTAACAATTGTAAATTATTTTTTTTAATTTTTTTATCTAATATTTTTTCAACTCTTCCTACAACCGCTCCTGAATTAGAGGGACATTTCCAATAAATGTATCTGTAGTATTTACAATTTTCATATCTCCATGACCAAAAATTTCTATCTCTGAATCTTGACAATATATTAACCTCACTTAATATTTTTTTCCAAATTTTTTCTAATTCTATGGATTTGATCTTTTGAGGTTTCAATGCTGTAATTTTAGAAAAAAATTCTTTTTCTTTGAAATTAATAAATTTTTTTTTTTTACTTATTTTTTTATATTCTTTAATGTTCAAAGGTTTAATATATCTTATTAAATTTATAAATTTGAAATCATTTTTTTCATAAAATTTTCTAGTAAGACCAAACCCAGTAGATGTTAAAAATTTATAACTTTTTTTTTCCTGAAGTAAATTTAAATTTTCTTTAATATTTTTTGAAAGACAAAACCATAGTAAATTTTCTTTACCTTTAAAAATATAATTTTTTTTTTGAAAAGAGTATGAAAATTTACTCTCAAATCCACCTCTAAAACCAATTACACGATTGTTTTTAAGAATAATTTTACATTTTGAAATGCTACTTTTTTTAATTTTGAAAAAATCTAAAAAATAATTTTTATTAATATAATTTGAATTAATTGACTTTCCAAACTTTCTTAAAAAGTTTAAAGCTGTATTTACCTGATCATACTTTAAAAAAACAATTTTATTTTCCATTTTTTAGAAATTCTTGAAATTTTTGAAATGAATTTATCTTAAAAACTTTAGATATATTTATTTTCTTTTTAATTTTTTTTTCTATTTTAATTATTGCATCTAAGGTATCGATTGAATCTAAGTTTTTAAATATATTTAATTTTTTTTTTTTTATCTCAATATTGTTAAGTTTTAGAGTTTTTTGAATAAATTTTTTGTCCATTTATCTATTTTAAATCAAGTTTTAAACAATAATCTTTAACTAATTCCCTATTTAATTTACCCCTTGAGGTTTTGGGAATTTCCCTAACAAAATATATTTTTTTTGGTACTTTATGATCAGAAAAGTTTTTTTTACAATATGATTTAAAATATTCTTCGTTAAATTTTCTTTGTTTTCTAACTATTGCACAACAAACTTTTTCACCTGTTATTTCATCTTTTTCAGAAAAGGTACAAGCCTCTATAACATTTTTATTTCTTTCTAGAATCATGTCGATATCCTCTGGAACGATTTTTATTCCAGATACATTAATTTCATTTCTTTCTCTTCCATTTATTATAAGGTTATTTTTTTTTAAATACCCTATATCACCTGTAAAAAACCATCCATTTTTTATAACTTTTTTGGTTAAATTTGGTAATTTGTAATAACCTTTCATTAGCGTATTAGTTTTAACCCATATATATCCACGCTGGCCATTTTTTAAATTATTCTTGCTGATAGTTTTGTTATCCATTCTTTTAACATTCTCAGATTTTACTTTTAAAATTTTAATATTAATTCCCCATGCTTTTCCAATAAATCCATCTTGTAATTGAAATTTTTTTACTGAAGTGCCAGCAATCCAACTTCCTGTTTCAGTAATTCCGTAAGTATTCCAAACTTTTTTTTGTCCAGACCATTTTTGGATTTTTTTCCATAAAATTTTACTCAAAGGTGATGATCCACAAGTAATTAATTTAAGAGTTTTTCCTTTTGGTTTACTCGCATTTGTAGTTGCTATTTTCCATATAGTCGGTACAGAACTTAAATAAGTAATTTTAAATTTATCAACAATTTTTCCTAAATTTATTAACAATGATAAATTAAATTTAGGTAAAATATGTAGCGTACAACCCATAAAAAATGGGAAAAGACAATTGCATATAAGTCCATGCCCAAAGTGAGTAGGCAGTGTGCAAAGAGTATTTTCTAAATCTTTTTTTTTAAATATTTTACTCAAAGTCATCCATTTATTGTTTAAACTTTTATAAGTATGCACTACTCCCTTTGGTATGCCTGTGGTACCTGATGTAAAAAGTATCAGTGCATTATCATTTGATTTAAAATTAATATGAATTTCTGGTTTCTGTAAATTTTTTTTTAAATATTTTTTTTTAACCTGAACTAAGTTAATTGATTTTTTTAATTCATCATATTTTCTCTCTTTTTTTTCAAAAAGTAATATTTTACTGGAAGTTTGCCTTATAATATTTTTAATTTCGTTTGAACTGAGCGTATTGTCAATACAAACTGCACATCCACCATTTTTCCAAATTGAGAGAAGATCTATAAAAAAATTAATACTGTTTCCGTGGCTAATAATTATATTTTTTTTTTTTATAACACCAAAATTTTTTAATTCCCTGGACCTCTCAATTATTTTTTTTTTTATATCTTCGCTGTTAATAAAATAGCTTTTATTATAATCATATAGATTTCCAAATTTAATTATCATTATATTTTATACGCAAAACAAATATATGTTTTTCTCATTTTTTTTTTATTTATAATTTTTATTTTATTAGAAAACGATGTGGCTTCGTCTAATATATAAGATACTTTAAAATTGTATTTTTCTAAGTATTTTTGAAATTTTTCAAATGAAAATTGATTATAATTAACTGGTTGTTTAACACCAATTTTTTTTATTAATTTCTCATCTTCAACTCCAAAACAACTTCTTATTAAAACTATTTTCCTGGTAGATTTCATTATATTATTTAATACTTTGTAAGGAAAATTAACATGTTCCAATGTACTGCTGATTATAGAGCAGTCTGCTTTTCTTAAATTAGCATACTCAATATTGCATATTTTATATTTTTTGCTTAATTCAGGAAATTTTTCTAATCCCAATTTTATAAATTTTGTTTCAATATCATATCCAAAATAATTAAATTTTTTTTTTTGTATTTTTATTTCTTTATAAAACTGAAAATAATTACATCCTAAGTCGTTAATTGATTTAATATTTTGTTTATTAATTATGTTTAAAAGTTGTCTCGGCCAGGTTAATCTTACATGTTTTAATCTATATTTATAGAGCCTGATATCTTTTTTTGGATTTGTTTTAATCGAATGAGTAGGCATAAATTAATTTATTTACTTAATTTTCTATACCAAGTCTAGTAAGACCACCATCAATAATTATATTTTCTGCGTTAATATATTTTGATTTTTTACTACATAGAAACATAACCATTTCAGCTATATCTGTGCTTTCTCCATATTGCTTAAGCATGATTCTATTTATTCTTTCTTTATATTTTTTTTTATTAAAGAAAGATTTTTTTGTCATGGCTGTTTTAATATAACCTGGGCTTATACAATTCGATCTGATTTTAAAGTTTTTATAATCCATTGCTTGACTAAATGTTAACGCAATTAATCCTGATTTAGATATATTGTAAGCTTGGTTTTCTGCCATTGCAATTCTAGATGATATGCTGCCTATATTTACGATTGAAGCATATTTTGATTTTTTTAATAAATCTATCAAAAAGTTACTTATGAAAAATGCAGATGATAAATTAGTGTTTAAAGTTTGATTCCAATATTCAAAAATATTTTTTTTATTAAATGGCAATGAAATACCAGCATTATTAATTAAAAAATCTACTCTGCTCTCTTTTTGATATATGTATTTAGAGAAGTTTTTAATTTGATTGTGATCAGATAGGTCAATCTTATATGAAATTAGATTTTTTTTCTTTTTTAAGCCTGGATGCATTTTATCAAGTGAATATACTTTCGCACTAGATTTAATAAGTTTATCTACAATAACTTTCCCAGTTCCTGTAAACCCACCAGTTACAACTGCAATCTTGTTTTTAAATTTCAATTAAACAATCTCCTGTACCATTTCGATAAGTGTTCCCTCAGGTGCTCTACAAAAAGTTAATTTAACATTTCCGTCATTTGAATAAATTGGCTCACAAACAAATTTTATTTTTTCTTTTTTTAATTTTTTATAGATTTTATCCAAATTTTTAACAGTCACTGCAAAATGCGAAATTCCAATTCTTGAAATATTATAAGTATTATCAAAAGATTTTCTTTTATGTGAATGAAAATATAATAATTCAATCATATCATTATTTTTACCTGTAGTCATTTTTACCGTCTCAACGCTAGTTTTTTTTAACTTTGAAAGTTTGTCGGTAGCAATACCACTCTCTACCATTCTTTTTTTTATTTTGAATCCAAGAAGGTTTTTATAAAAATATAAAGATTTATTTAAATTTTTAACTACTATTCCTGTGTGTCTTATATTTTTAATTTCCATTGTTTTTTTTAAATTTTTTTATGGATGAAGATAAAATATTCATAGATTTAATAATGTCTTGCATTTTTATCGTTAGGGGAGGTCCAAACTTTATTGAGTCTCTGTTTGTATTCACCAACAATAATCCTTTTTTAAGGCACATTTTACAAATAGTTGTGGCTACAATTTGAGCAGGTATTTTCTTATATTTTCTAAATATTAAAGCACCTATTAGACCTTTTCCACTGGTAAAAGAAATAAGATCTGAATTTTCATTTTTAATTTTTTTTAAATAATTATGAAAAACTTTTCCTTTTTTTTCTGAAGCTTTTACTAAATTTAATCTTTTAATTTCATCCAATGTAACAGTTCCAGCCGCGCATGAAAGTGGATTTCCAGAGTGTGTGGATTGTAAATTAGCATCAGGTATATTTATTATATTAGAGGATGTAATAATTCCTGATATTGGCATTCCAGATCCCATTCCTTTACCACAGCAAACTATATCTGGAACAAAAGAATAATGTTCAAATGCAAATTTTTTTCCAGTTCTACCAAAACCTGACTGCATTTCATCGATAGCAATAAGAATTTTATTTTTTTTGGCGAATTTTATTAAACTTTTAATGTAGTTTTTTGGGTAGAAAAATGCTCCCCATCCTTGAAATGCTTCTAGCATTATACCAGCAATTTTATTTTTGAAATCGAAATTTTTAGGAAATTTATTTCTTAAAGATTTTTCAAAAAAATTTTTCTTATCATAATTTTCATTCCATGGATAAGGAAAATTAATATGAAATATATTTCTATCTTTTGAGGTTATCCATCTAGATTGTGACTTATTATCTGATAATAATTGTGCACCCATTGTTCTGCCATGCCAGTTTCCTGAAATAGCAATTATACCAATTTTTTTTTTATTTTTATTTAATCCATTTAATCTAAGAAGTTTGAAAGCAGCCTCAGTACTTTCTGTACCTGATGACATAAAAAAACATTTATTTAATTTTTTCTTATTTACAAATTTAATAAGTTTATAATTATACTCTTCTCTAAATTTATTATAATAAGTATAACTATGACTTAGGGGAGATGATAAAACTTCTTTAATTTTATTTTTAAACCTATTATTACTATGACCTATGTTTGTAACAAAAATGGTAGATGTAAAGTCAATAAATTTATTACCATTTTTGTCCCAGACATAAGAATCTTTAGCTTTTTTCCAATATATTTCCAAAGGTGGAACCATCGAAGGTGGTTCAAATTTTTTAAAATTTATAAATTTTTTATTCATTTAATCAAACAACATAGTTTTTAAAATTTTTAAGAACGTAATCGGCATAGTGAATATCATTTTCATAATCGATATCAACACATATGTGTTTAGTTACGTACCCATAACATTTATTACCAAATAAGTTGTTTTTCTCAAGATTTTTTGTTTTTATTAAATCTATTGATCCATTTCCAGAGTAGGTGTCTTTATATTTTTCTTTTGGATAATTAAGTTTGTCGATATTAGATGATCTAGATAACGCACCTAATAGTTTTTTGTTTTTTATTATAAATGTTTTGTAACTTGTTTCTTGCATTTTTTGAATCGACCTTAAAGAGCTTAACTTGTTATACTTTTTTATAAAAATATTAATTGCTGAATTTATGTCGTATAATGATTTTGTAGGATTATTTGCTCTCAATAAAGCAAAAACATCTGGCTTATAATTATATTCATTTTTTAAAAATTTATAAATTTCTTTTAAAAAGTCTAAATCTGAAGAGTAGGCTCTTGAATTTTTTTTTGATCTCAAATGTAAAATATCAGGATTAAATTTTTTAGCTAAATTTAAATAAAGTTTTGAGTCACTAGAAAAAACAACTTTTTGTATATACTTTGACTTTTGACCTGCTTTAATTGAATAGTAAAATGAATATTTTCCATTTATTTTTAATATATTTTTATTTTTTACTATTTTTGACCCTGATCTGGCTGGAATTATTGCACAAATTTCTATTTCTTTTTTCATTTTATTTTTTAAAAAAATTTTTATTTTTAATCTCATATTTATGATCACAATGTTTTAAAGTGCTTTCTCTATGAGATATTATTATTATTGTTTTATCACCTTTTAATTTAACTATATCGTTTATTATACTTTCCTCAGTATCCAAATCTAAAGCACTAGTTGCCTCATCCAATATAATAACCTTTGGATTTTTATATAAAGCTCTTGCAATTGCTATTCTTTGTTGTTGGCCACCTGATAACCTGACTCCTTTTTCACCAATGTTTGTATCAAGTTTGTTGGGTAAGTTTTCTATAAAATCACTAACTCTGGAATATTTGATTGAATTTTCAAAATTTACTTCTGAAAAATTTTTTGTATCGAAAGAAAAAATAATATTTTGTCTAACTGTTGCATCCATTAAAAATGATAACTGAGAAACGTATCCAATCTGATCTCTCCATGAAGTTTGTTTATCTGTAACGTCTAAGTCATCAACGGTAATTTTTCCATTGTTTGGAGTTAATAAGCCTAACATGACGTCCACAAAAGTAGTTTTGCCTTCACCTGTTTTACCAATAATTCCGATTATCTCTCCTTTTTTGATTTCAAAATCTATGTTATCTAATATTAGTTTAGAGTTTGGCCTATATGAGAAAGAAACATTTTCAAGTTTAATTTCTTTATTAAAAGTTATTTTTTTTGTTACTTCATTATTATCGTTATACTCCTTAACATTACTAAATTCGTTGTATAATTTATCTAGGGTTGCTTTACCATACCTTAAAGTTTGATTATTAAACGTTAATCTATTAATACATGGGATCATTCTAAATGCTGCTACTACATAAAGAGATAATTGCGGTACTATCGAATTAAAATCATCTGCATTTTTTAACAAAAAAAATACTATAAGTATGAAAGCTGTTACAGCTGTTAACTCGGTAAAATGTCTTGGTATTGCCTGTATTATCGATTGAATTTTGAGTACTTTTAATCTTTTATTAAGCGAATTAAGATAATTTTTTATAAATTCAATCTCTTTACCAAAGATTTTAATTAATTTTATTCCTTGAAAAGCCTCCTGAGAGTATCTTATTACTTCATGATCAAGTTTAAGTCTTTTTAATCCAAGATCATTTAAAATTTTTTTTGAAAAATACAAATAACTAAAAAACAAAGTTGAAACAAAAAGTATAATCAAAATGGATATTTTATTTTCAACAGATAAAATCATTACTATAATCCCTATAAAAATAAGCATATCCATCAATACATAAAGCAGTGGAATAATTATTGATTTATTAAAGTTGCCAATTTCAGTATTTATATTTCTCATTAACTCACTCGAATTGTGTTTTAAATGAAAACTATAATCTGTTTTTAAATATTTATTTATTAGTTTGTTAGACAATGAATTAGTCAGTAGAATTGAGAAACTTTGCTGGTACCAAACTAAAAACAATAGAAAGATATTTTTTAAAAAGAAAACCAAAAAAAGAGTGGTTAGAACAATTATTTCAATGCTATATTTATTTAAAATTCTATTATTTGTAATAAAATTTTCTATATCAGCAACAAATCTGTAATTAGAAGTACCTGCTAAAATTTCAATTACTGGTATTATCATTCCTATGCTGGCGAGCTCTAACACAACACCTGCTGACAATATAAAAAAAAGAAAAAATAATCTTAAGTTTAGAGTTCTCGGCATTATGAATAAAATTTTTTTAAAGAATGTCATTTTTTTTGAATTAAACAGTATGCCACTTAATAATGATTTTAGATTTATGTTGTAAACTTTTTTAATTTATAAATCCAATCTTTTTTATATCCATAGGCTTTATCGTCAATAAATATATCAGCACTTGGTTTGGTAATTATTAGTTTATTAAATTTTAAATTCCATTTTTTTAATTGATTATATGTAAATTTAAATCCTTTTTTGTTAGCTTTATTAATATTATCTTTACTTCTTCCCATATACCTTGCTGTATGAATTTTTATTATGTGACCTCTATCATATAATTTATTTATTAAATTTATCGCATTTTTATTTGGCTTTGAATTAGAGTAATTTTTACCTTTTGTTTTACAAATTGTATTATCAATATCAAAGCAAAATATAATTTTTTTTTTCATTAATAATTAAAAGATTTTTTTACTATGTAATTTATATTTTGTTTTATATTTATTTATAAAAAAAATATCAAGTATACTTCTTGATGAGTTGTTATATGGCGAAAAAAAGTTTGATATTTTTTGCTCAATTAAACTCTCTTTAATATGCTCTGAATGTTGAAAACTAGAAATAATTATTTTATCATATTTTGAAAAATAAGGTTTTTTTTGATTTTTAAAAAAATTAATTTTTTTCTTTTTTTTATAAATATCGTTTTGGTTTATTTCATAATAATCAAAATTATTCTTATTTTTTTTTAATTCATTTTCAAAAATTTTTACAAATGCGTTTGTGTGATCATTTGATCCCACTATAATTACCTTTTCATTAGATTTAATTTTGTTTATGTAGTTTTTGAATTCTTTAATGGGCTGTGTAAGAATTAATGATTTAATTAGTTTGTTATTTTTTTTAATTTTTTTGATCATTTCATTTTTAGAATAATTTTTTGTAATTAAATCTAACGCTGTATTTGTATCATTATTAATTTTTTGATCTCTATTTTTATTCAATTTTTTTAATAATTTTTCTTTTTTTCTTAAACTAAATTGTTTTATATTTATTAAATTATTCTCTATTACAAGATAATCTAAATTAGTTTTAAATGAGGAAATTAACGCGTCCAATGGAGTTTCTACTAATGGCTCACCTGCATCGTTAAAAGATGTATTTAATATAACAGGAACACCTGTTACTTTGTAAAATTCTTCAATGATAGAGTAAAAATTTAAATTTTGTTTTTTGTTAACCGTTTGAAGTCTTGCGGTTCCATCTACATGAATTGCCGAAGGTATTATTTTTTTCTTTTTACATTTTGTTACTCTCAACATAAACGGAGATTTTTTTATGAAAAAATATTTTAACGATAAATCTTCTAAAATTGCAGGTGCAAAAGGTCTATATGTTTCACGATGTTTGATATTTTTATTAATATGATCTCTCATTTCTTTTTTTCTAGCATCCGCTAAAATACTTCTATTTCCCAGTGCCCTTGGACCATATTCACTTTTTCCATGGAAATTTCCAATTACATTGCCCTCAGATATCAATTTAGCTATTTCTTTATAATTTGTTTTTCTAAACCTAATTCTATATTGATTTAGTAATTTTTTTATATGTTTTTGACTATATAGTTTGCCAGTATAAGCGTTTTGGAATTTTATCCTATTTTGTTTTTTATAAATATTGTGATATGCCCACAAACATAGTCCATAAGGTATGCCTGCATCAGCACAAGCTGGAAAAATAAAAATATCTTTAAATTTATTTTTTTTGAATAAAATTTCGTTTGCAACAGAATTTAGAGCTACGCCTCCTGCTAAACAAATATTTTTAGACTTTGTTTTTAAAAAAATATCTTTTCCAAGCATAGCCATCATTTTTTCAGCAACATCTTGGATCATATATGCCCAATTTGCGTACTTTTTTGATGTAATATTTAATTTATTAGCTTTAGTAATTTTATTTTTTATCACATCTAACCTATGATTTGGATTTATATGATTTAACAAGTCTGAATAAGGCATTCTAAGCATAAAATTACTAAAATCAGTTTTGATGCCTTTGATAGAGTATGGAATTTTGATTCTTTTATCAAAATTTCCATAGGGGGCCAAACCCATTGTTTTACCCTCTCCACCAGTTCCTAAATTAAGTATTTCTTTTGTTACTGCTCCATATGCAGCTCCAATACCATGATTTTTATACCTGGAAATGAATTCAATATTATTTTTTTTTCCATAAAAGTAGCTATTTGTCTCTATATCGGAACCATTTCCGTCAACTATTAAGATGGCAGAGTTGTTAAATTCACTAGTATAATATGTGGAAGCAGCATGAGCTAAGTGGTGATCAATTTGAATAATTTTTTTTTTATCGAAATTTAATTTTTCTTTAATATAGTCAAATTCTTGGTAATTGTAAGTTGGGCCAGATCTTAGCCATCTTTTTTTTCTTATCCAATCACTTACTATTAAATCAATCCTGTTAAATCTTTTAATCTTAAAATGATTCATACAATATAGGATTGATAATATTGGAAATGTATATGGGTATTTTTTTCTTAAAAGTCTTTCCTCACTGATTGCTATTATTTCTGTTTTGACATTTTTGCCAAATTTTAAAATTGAGGCACCTGAGTCATGATTTGCATAAGATTGAATGCCTAAAATATACTTGACCATAAATTTAATAAGATTTTTATACTTTTTTTTAAATAGATGTATATAGTTATTTGGTAAAATTAAATATGAATAAATCACAAAAACAATATTTTTTAAACTATTTGGATAGATTCAATAATATTTTAGATGTTAGTACAAACCAAATTAGTACATTTTTAAAAATTTATAAAATTCTTTTAAAATATAAAAACAAAAATACAGTTCATATATTTGGCAATGGAGGGAGTGCAAGTATTGCTTCCCATTTTAGTATGGATTTAACTAATAATTCTAAAATAAAATGTATTAGCTATAATGATGCCTCAATAATAACATGTTATTCTAATGATTTTGGATATGAAAATTGGATTAGCAGAGCACTCGAAAAATATGGTAAAAAAAACGACTTACTAATTTTAATTTCATCTAGTGGCAAATCAAAAAATGTTATAAATGCGGTTAAAACTGCAAGATTAAAAAAATTTTTTAAGGTTATTTCATTTACTGGTTTTAATAAATCAAATACTTTGGGTAAAAAAGCTGATCTTAATTTTTGGATAAATTCAAATGAATACAATTTAATAGAAAATTCTCATCAGTTTTATTTATTAGGATTGGTTGATATGCTAAAAAAATTTAAGAACAAATAAATTTCTAACATTAATCAAAGGTTTTTTTCAAAGTAATAATTTTCTACTATTAAAATATCTAATTCAGAATTTTCAAATACATACATTGCGTCTTCAATATTTCTTGCAACTGGTAATCCATGTAAATTTAAACTTGTATTAAGCAAAGCTCCAACGCCAGATAGTTTTTTAAATTCTTTAATAAGATTATAATAACTCTCATTATCATTTTTACTTAATTTCTGGGGTCGCGCAGTGTAATCAGCTGGATGAATTGCGGCTTGCAAGTCCTTTTGAGCTAATTTTTTAGTTTCAAAAGCCATACTCATAAAACTTGCATTTAGATTTTTTGTATTTTTAATGTATTTATTAAAATCTTCACTTAGAATAGTTGGTGTAAATGGCATCCAAAAATCTCGATTTTTAATTTTAGTATTTATTTTTCTAATATTTGAAAAATATCTAGGATCACATAAAATAGATCTATTTCCTAATGCTCTTAAGCCAAATTCCATTCTACCAACACATCTTCCAACAATTTTTCCATTATAAATTTTTAGAGCTATCTTGTTTGATGTAACATTTTTTTTAATAATATATTTATCTGACAATTTTTTTTTGATAATAAATTTTTTTACATCATTACTTGAATTTTTATAACCTAAATATAATGACTGAATTGGTTTAATAGATTTATTTTTTGATATGAATTTCTTTTCACAGTAATCATTCATAGATTTAAAACAAGCTCCAATTGAAATTGATGAGTCGCCTGCAGATGGTGGAATTATTACCTTTGTAAATTTTTTTTTAGAATTTAAATACATTGCTGCTTTAATATTTTGAGCTACACCTCCAGAAAAATATATATATTTTAACTTTAGAATTTTTGAACACGATAAAAACCAATCAAATAATTTATTTTCTAAGAATTTTTGTAGTGCACCTGCTATTCCATCAAATCTAGATTTCATGAAATTTTTTTGCAAATGGTAAAATATATCTTTTGGTTTTTTTTTATAATTAACGTTTAGTTTATTTACCCTTAGTAGATCCTCGTAAGTTTTATAACATTTATCAATTTCAAAATCAGATGCATATGGAGCTAAACCCATGACCTTGTATTCATGTTGGGCAGGCTTCATTCCAAGAAGTAATGTAGTCCACTTATAAATATTTCCTAGATGATTATCTTTACTAAAACTAATTAATTTAAATTTATTATTTTTAACAGTACTAACAGATCCTCTAGAAAAATCTCCCATACCTTCATTGGTTATACATATGCCATTTTTCCTCTCTTTATAAAAATAATATGCATAATTTATATGACAATCCTCATGTAAATAAACTTTAATTTTTTTTTTATCTATTTTTAAAACATTTGATATTGTATTAATTCTTCTTTGTAAAAAAATCTCCATATTTTTTTTATTTTGATAAGAATTTAAAACATTTTTGTAATTGTAAATTTTATCATAACTAAATTTTTTTTTATTTTTAAAGATATTCCAGTAGTTTGGATTTTTATTTTGGTAAAATCTCGGTTTCCAAAATTTTTCTTGTTCTTCAATCCAGTCATTTGTAGTAAAATTTGCCTCTCTTTTAGTGATTTGACTTAATGGATTTACATATTTTGTAGCTAAAGCTACTTCATCTATTTCTGAAGAAACAATCTTATAAGTATTCATACAATCTTTTATAGCGTTAATAGGTAAGCCAAATTCAAGTTTTAGTCTTGTGAATCTTTCTTCTTGTGAAGCATACACTATCTTGCCATTTATCATTAAAGCAACAGAACTGTCCGCTCCATCATGGATTCCGAGAATTACCATTTTTTATATTTATTAATTATTATTTTTATTTTGTATGGAAATATTTTATTAAAATAGGTTTTCATTTAAATCAAAAAATTTTGGACTTATTATTATTTTTTCAGGAATATAATTATAATATTTTTGATATTTATTCCAAAAATTCAGTTGTTTGTTAAAATTCATTTCTAGGTTTAAATTTTTATTGATTATTAATTCATACATTTCGCTTACTGCATTGGAAATTTCTTCTTTTGTATTTTCAATCAAACAAAAACCTTTTTTTTTAAGTTCTTCAACTGTATTAATACTAAATATGTCTAATTTAAAAGCATCTTCGTATGTTATGATCTTATTATCTTTAATTGATTGAATTTTTTTGGGTAAAATAATAGGTGTTAGATGGTCATTTACATTTTTTAAATTTTCGAACAAAAAATAATTAATTATTAATTTTGGAATTCTCATGATTGTTGCCATTTCATTAACGCCACTTTCATTAGAGATCATAAAGCTGCATCTAGAAATAATATATAAATCATAAAAATCATTTTTGTCTGGAGAAAATGAGTAATCAAAAACTCTGTTGTCTTTAAGTTTGAGTTTTTCTTGTTCTGATCTGCCAACCCTAACCGCTTTAAAACCTTTATCCAATAAAAATTTAATACTGTCTACTTGATTATTTATAGAAGAATTCCTTGATGACTCAAAGTTTTCATTTTTATAAAATTTTGATCTAGACGCAAAACAAACTATCCTATCATTTTTTTCAATATTATTTTTTGCTAAAATTTGATCACCATTTAATATCTCTTGATTAGAAAACTTAATGAAAGGATCGTATTTTAATAATAATTTATGGTGATCTTTCTTTTTATTTCTAGAATTTAAATAAAATTTTTTTGTAAAATTAAATTTATTGAAAAAAACTTCAAGCGGATACAAAATATATCCAGGTAAAACAATCATTTTTTTTTTCCAATGATTCAATATGTAATGATTGCAGATTTCTTTGTCATGAAACCAAACTATTTTTTCCCTTTCTTTGTCATATAACCCTTCCTCTTTCTCACATAAAAATATTTCTTGTTGAATAGTCATGTGGCCAATAAGTTTAGACTCAATTCTTCCTACTCGTATTTTCATTATTGGTCTTATAAAAATTAACAAAATAACTATAGGAAACAAAATAATTATTTGTATTAAAATTTTAATTTTATTCATATTCTAAAAATTTAATTTCAAATCGATAGAGGATTTACAAATGATGTTTTTAACTTTTTAAGTTTTTTACTTATCGGATTTGTTCCATCTAGTGCTGTAATAAGTATTTTTTTATTATTAATAAGTTTTTCATTAAAAAATTTGATTTTTGTTTTTAGAAATGGATACTTTTTATTATTTCTTTTTTTGTTGTCATCTACAATATATTCTAAAAAATTTAGATCACTTTTTAAATGGTAAGCAAATGAAGGGGTCATTTGTCCTGCCCCGTAACCAATATTAATATCTTTTTTTTTAATCATGACTTTTAACTTATCATAATGACTTTTAAATTTTAAATAACTTTTAGTAATTTTTTTTTTATTTAAAGAAAAATTATTTTTTAAAATCATTTTTGGTTTATTGGTATTATTTTTTTTAAATGCTATTAGCAAAGACCCACCCCAGAAATTGGGGTTTATTTTTTTTTTAATTATTTTACAATTAAGCTTATTTATTAAATTGGATAAAGAATTTATATTAAAATAATGGTAATGCTGGTGAAAAACTTGATCAAATCTTAAATTTTTAATCATAAGATCTGCATCTGGTACTTCTATAAAAAAAAGAGCTTCACTGCCAGAGTTATCTACAATTTTTTTTAAGACTTTATAAGGACTTTCTATATGCTCTAAATTATGGGTTGAGGCAAAAATATTTATCTTTCTTTTTATTTTTTTTTTAAAATCTAATTTTTCTATAAAATCTCCAATAATAGTAATTTTGTTATTTACAATTTTTCGTTTTGATATCCATATTGGATCGACTCCATAAAGGTGTGAAAAATTGTTTTTTAAGCTATTAATTAACTGAATGTCATTGCATCCTATTTCCATAAAGTTTCCTAATTTTTTTTTTTTTGTAACATCAAAAACAAATTTTTTGAAAAAATTTATACCATTTTTTGACAAATGATTTTCGGAGGTTCTGGTGCTGTAGAAATTGTTATACAATAGCTCGGGATCTACAAAATTTTCTAATTGAATATGTCCGCAACTTTTACAAATATTTAAGGACTGGTTAAAAAAATATGGAAAGTTTTGCTTAATTTTTTTTTTTACAAAAATACCTGTTATGGGAAATTTTTTAAGATTAATTAATTTTTCTAATTTTAAACTACCACATATTGAACAATCAATTTTTTTTTGGTATGAAGTTTTCATTTTTTAACTAACAGTCTTAACATATTCTTTTAAAGCAATTTTCCAATTTCTTAGTTTTTTGATCTTGGTCGAAACAATTGATGTTTTAAGTGGCTTAAAGCCAATTGACGGAAAATGTGAGTCTTTTACAGGAACAATTTTACTTTTTGATTTTAAAAGTTTTTTTAGATATAACACAAATTCATAAAAGCTTACTTTTCCAGCGTTAGCAAGATGGTACGTTCCATATTTTTTTTTATTTTTAATGAGAAAAAATAGAGCCTCTGCTGCGTCTTTGGCATACGTAGGTGAGTCTATTTTATCTGTTGCGATTTTAAGTTTTTTGTTCTGTTTTAAACCATTATAAACTTTGTCTACAAATCCTAATAATTTGTTATTTCTTTGCCCAAACAACGTTGGAAATCTTATGATATAATATTTTTCACAGATTGAGCTTACGAATAATTCAGATAAATACTTTGAACCGCTATAAATATTATTTGGTTTTGGTAGATCTTTTTCACTATAACTAGAATTTTTTTCTCCATCAAATATGGCATGTGTACTTGTTTGTATTAGTGTAATTTTATATTTCTTGCATAATTTTGCTAAATTAAGTGGTCCTACTGTATTAATTCCAAATGCATTTTGATAGTTGTCTTCACATTGATTTATCCCTACAACTGCAGAACAATTTAAAATAAAATTTGGTTTAATTAGTTTTATTTTTTTTTCTAAATTTTTTTGATCTAGTATGTTTAAAACTGAGCTTCTGTATCCAAAAAACTGTATTTTCTTTTTTTTGCAGACCTTTTTAAACTCTGTACCAAAGCATCCACTTAATCCAATTATCAGAATTTTCATTAAATCAATATTTATATGAAATTGACATGATTAGGCTTATTATCAATATGGTCTTTATAATTTTTCTTGATATCTGTTATTCCTTTTTTACCATCAAAAGCTAAAAATCTATTAACATAATGCTGTCTACAGTTGGACTCACAATCTTTATTAACATTAACATGCTTTCTAATTTTATCTTGAACTTCCCAATATCTGTCACTTTGCCAGATTTCTTTGAAGGATTTTTCCACCACATTTCCCATTATAAATTCATCCTTTCTTTCATTAAACCAGTGTCCACAAGGGAATAAATTTCCTGTACCACTTAAACCAAGAATAAACTGTGTACCATGGCAACCAAAAGAGCCGTAGTCTTTCCATCCTCCATTTAATGCTTTTTTCCATTTAATATTTACAGTGTAATCTTTATTTGAAAATGACTCAGCTTCTTTAAAAGTTTCTAAAATTTCAATATACTCACCATGAGGTGAATCAAGCCTATTGTCGTATGTATCTGAGCAAGGTTTAACTACCAAATAATCTACCCCACATTCTTTACCTAGTTTAGCCAAAGGGACTATATCCTTCATATTGTCTTTGGTAACTACCATTTGGAAACCAATAGTACAGTTAGAATTAATTTCTTTTTTTCTTTTTGATAAAGCAGCTGCGTTTGCAAGAACTCTTTTCATTTGTGGAACTCTATGAATCTTCATAAATGTTTCTTCGGTGCCTGCGCTTATGTTTATTCTAAACCATTTTAAACTATTTAACACAACATCCAATTTATTGTGGTCTAATCTAATTCCATTAGTTGCTAAGCTTAAGTCTAAATTTATTTCTCTTCCATATTCTAAAATATCATAAAAATCTGGATGTAAAGTATTTTCTCCCTCTCCAATTAATGCAATTGAACGGACACCAATCTCTTTAGCATCCTTAAAAGTTCTTTTAACAGCATCTGTTGGCATGTGATAAATTTTTTTTTGGTTAGTTCCAAAGCCAGCTCTATTTTGTATAACTCCATAACAAAAAGTGCATCCCATATTACATCCATTTGATATTCCCATATCTATATGAAGTGGCGCAATTCTTTCTCCTCTCTGCCATGCCTCAACTCTATCTAGATGCCAAAACAATTTATGGCTATCCATATTCCATTTATCAGAAACTTTATTTTTACCATCAACTTGTGACATTTTTAGAAGCTGTGAAACTTCACTTTTTTGACCTGTGTATTTAGTAGTATCTATAGAAATTTTCTGTAAATTTAATTTCTTTTGTAGGTGTGATATTATGTTTTTTTTAACATTTTCTGTTCTATCGGTTGAATTTTCTTTGTCATTTTCGATGAGAATATTCACATGATCGTTATAAATATTTATCCCTCTTACTCTTCCTGTATCCACAATATTTTTATTTATGGATGGAAAGTATGGGTCTTGTATTGCTAAAAGTTCTTTTGCTAGGTTTATTTCAGTAATCATAAAAAGCTTAAATATCAATATTAGCTATCAAAAACAACAATTTTTAGTTTCAACAAACACATTTTCTTGCGTAATCATATATTTTTTTTGCACTAAGCCCGTTTGTTACACATAATTCATCCTGTGATCCATATTGATCAACAAACTTATCTTGAAGACCGAGTCTAGAGATTTTATTTAAATATATTGGAAATATATCTGACGTAAATTCAAGTATACTTGATCCAAATCCTCCGGCTAAAATATTTTCCTCAACTGTAATTATTTTATCAACATTTGGTATTAATTTTTTTAAAATATTTTTATCTAACGGCTTTACAGTTGCTAAGTGTAATACTCCGGAAGTTATACCATCTTTGGTTTCTAAAATTTTTGAAGCCTCTAGCGTTCTTTGAGTCATCACACCTGTTGATATAAAGAGTATTTTGCCTGGCTTTTTTTTTAATATACCTTTTCCTATTTGGAATTTTTCTTTTCTATTACTTATAATTTTTTCTCCTCCTCTTGCTATTCTTATATAAAGAGGGGACTTTAAAGATATAGATTCTTTAACAAGCATTTCCATTTCAATTGCATCACATGGAGCAATTACTGTCATATTTGGAATAACTCTTGTTATAGAAAGGTCCTCTATCGCTTGATGAGTTGGACCTAATGGTGCGTAGACTAAACCACCACCATTGCCCACGAGTTTTACTGGTAAATTATGAAGACATAAATCAACAATAATTTGTTCAAAACATCTTCTGGTTATAAATGTTGAAATTGTGTTTACAAAAGGAATCTTGCCCTCCATTGCCATTCCTGCCGCAATTCCAACTATTGCCTGTTCTGAAACACCCTCCATAAAAAATCTATCTGGGAATTTTTTTTTAAAATTATTTAAAACATTTGGTCCTAAGTCTGAACCAATGAATACAATATTTTTGTTTTTTTTTGCTAACTCAAATATTGTTTCTAGACATTTTTGACGCATTAATTAATACTTTTCTCAATTAGTTTAATTTCTTCATTTGAAAAACTATTTTTGTGATGCCATACTGGATTATTTTCTGCCATTTTAAAACCTTTTCCTTTTATAGTATGGCATATAGTGACAGAAGATTTTTTTGAATTTTTTTTCTTAAATTGTAAAAAATTTTTTCTTAATTCTTTAATATTGTGGCCGTTGACCTCAGATACATCAAATCCAAAACTTTTAAATTTATGATCAAGTGGCTCTAGATCGATTACATTTTTTACAAAATCATATGATTGAATTTTATTGTAATCTACTATTATTTTTAAATTAGATAATTTATATTTTTTTGCTGACATCATGGCTTCCCAATTAGATCCTTCATTGAGCTCCCCATCACCGACGATTACATAAACTTTAGATTTACTTTTCTTTAGTTTTAAAGATAACGCTATTCCAACAGCAATTGGTAGCCCATGACCTAAAGCTCCTGTTGAAGCCTCAACACCTGGAACTTTATGACTTTCAGGATGCCCACCTAATATTGAGTTTAAACTACAATATTTATCAAATTCTTTTTTATTGAAAAAATTTTTATCTGCAAGAATACTATATAAAGCTAAACATCCATGGCCCTTGCTTAAAATAACTCTATCTCTTTTTTCGTACTTTGGATTTCTATTATCAAATAAAATTATATCATCATACAATACACGCAATATCTCAACTAACGACATTGATGATCCGAAATGACCTCTATTTGCTGATAACAATGCTCTTACAATATACTTTCTTAAAGTTTTTGATCTATTATCTAATTTTATTTTTAATTCCTTGGACATTTATTTATTATTATCTGCAAATTTATTTAAATAAAATACTATATTTGATAGCTGTTGTTTAGTTAAGTTTTGATGAATAGGAATTGTGAGAATTTTTTTTGACTGATCTTCAGCTCTGGGAAAATCTCCCTTTTTATATTTTAAAAACTTTGATGCTGGCTGCAAATGTATCGGAACAGGATAATGAATAGCTGTTCCAATGCCTTTTGTTTTTAAATATTTGATAAGCTTTTCTCTTTTTGATGTTTGTAGAACAAACGTATGATAAGAGTTAAACTCATATTTTTTTTCATCTATTAATTTATAAAAACTTCTATTTAATTTTTTTAAATAATACTTAGCATTTTGTCGTCTTTTGATAATTGTATTTTTAAGTCTCTTAAGTCTATAGTTTAATATAGCTCCTTGAATTACATCCATTCTTGACAGATATCCAAAATTTCTTACAAGATTTCTATCCTCCAAACCATGATTTCTTAAAATTTTTGCATTCTTATATATGTTTAAATTATTTGTAACTAAGAACCCAGAGTCCCCACAAGCATTTAAATTTTTAAGAGGATGAGCGGAGAAACATCCAATTTGTCCAAAGCTTCCTGATCTTTTTCCATAGTAGGAAGATCCGATAGACTGTGCAGCGTCTTCAATAATTGGTATTTTGTATTTTTTTGAAATTTTAACAATTTCGTTCATATCACATACTCTGCCGGTCAAATGGACAGGCATAATCGCTTTAGTTTTATTTGTGATTTTTTTTTCTATTTCTCTTGGATCTATATTTTGATTTTCTAATACGTCTACAAAAACAGGTTTAGCACCTAAATGTATTATTGAGGTTGTTGAAGAAATAAATGAATTCGGGGGTGTTATTACTTCATCTCCTCTTTTTACACCTAACAAATGCAGACCTAATGTGAGGGCGTCGGTTCCACTGTTCAATGCAACTGCATATTTTGTGTTACATATTTTTGAAATATTTTTTTCAAATCGATCTATTTCTTCTCCAATTACATATATACCCTTTGATAATATTTTTTCAATAATTGGAAGAAGTTCTTTTTTTTCTTTAGTCCATTGAATTTTTAGATCTACATATGGAGTGTTCATTTTTGACTTTTTTCATAAAATTTTTTTATTGTAGAAACAACATATTTAAGTTGTTTTGATGTCAAGTGTTGATCACATGGAAAGGTGATTATATTCTTAGTATGTATGTCTGTTACAGGAAAATCTCCTTTTTGATGTTTCAAATTTTTAAGACTTTTTTGTAGATACATTGGTTTTGGATAATGTACTTTGGCCTCAATACCTTTTTTTTTACAATAATTTAACAACTTGTCTCTATTTTTTGCGAATACAACATATAAATGAAAAACAATTTTAAAATTTTTTGGTCTAGGAGGAATTCTAATGCCTTTTATCTTTGATAATTGTTTGTCATAAAATTTAGCATTATATATTCTTTTGTTTGCAATCTGTTTTGCTTTGGGCAATAGCCAATTCCCAACAACTGCTTGAAATGTATCTAGCCTGGAGTTATATCCATTGATTACTGCGGTATCTCTATCGATCAATCCATGATTTCTAAGGAGTAATAGTTTTTTATAAAATTTATAATTATTTGTTGTAATGATTCCACCATCAGACCAAACATTTATATTTTTAAGAGGATGTAATGAAAAAGCCCCCATTTGTCCCCAACTCCCAGCTTTTTTGTTATTTATTTCACCCAGTATTGATTGGCAAGCATCCTCTACTATTGGAATTTTATATTTTTTTGAAAGCTTCATAATCATCGGCATATTTGCCATGTATCCTGTAAAGTGTACTGGAACAATCGCCTTTGTTTTTTTATTAATTTGTTTTTCCAATAAGTTTGTATTCATACAAAAAGTGTCATCACAATCGACAAATACAGGTATAGCTCCCAATTCTGTAATGGCTCCGATCGTTGCAACAAAAGTATTGGCTGCAGTAATAACTTCGTCTCCACTTTTTATCCCTAGAGTTTTTAAAGACAGTTTTATAGCATCAGTACCAGAATTAACTCCAATTGCATATTTTACACCTATTAATCTAGCAAATTTTTTTTCAAAATTTATTAACTCTTTTCCCAAAGTGAAGTCTCCAGTACTAACAAATTTTTTAAGCTTTGACCAAAGATCTGGGCAATTTTCAAATTGTTGACGTAAATATGAGTATCTAACTTTCATTACTTTAATTTTATAGAATTCATTCTTTTAATATTAAAATACAATTCGTTTTCTAGTGGGTTTGTAAAAAAGTTTTTTTCAAACGCCTTTTTTAGATCAATGACTGCGTCTTTTATTGTAAACTGAGTTTTAAATCCAATATTTTTTTCAATTTTTTTGGACGAAATATGGTATGATCTATTATCGTTTGTTTGGACAGTTTTCAATTTTACATTTTTTCCAACAACATCTTTAACGATATTTGCAAGATATTTTACAGGATAATTTTCAAAACCAACATTAAATATCTCTCCTTTTACTAAAGATATATCGGCATCTAAAACTTGCATATAAGATTGACACATATCCTTTATATTAATATTTGGTCTTAATTGATCTCCTCCAAAAATTGTAATTTCGCCACTATTATATGCGAGATTTGTCAAAATATTTACAACAAGATCTAATCTTTGTCTCTTTGAGAAACCACATACAGTCGCAGGTCTAATTATCGTCCCTACGAAATTTTTATCTGTATATTTTATTAGAATATCCTCGCACATTGCCTTAAACTTAGAATAATCTGTTAAAGGTTCTAGGCTAGAATTTTCGTCAACGTCCTTAGTAGATTTGATGCCATAGACACTCGAAGAGGACGCATAAATAAATCTTTTTACCCCACTGTTTTTACAAATTTTCACTAAATCCTCGAATGGATCAAAATTTATAGACTTGCCCAACTCTGGATCTAGATCAAAACTAGGGTCATTAGAAATACAAGCAAGATGTATAACATAGTCAAACTCTTTGATTATTTTTTTTAAGTTTTCAATATTTCTAATATCTCCACGAATTTTTTTTAAATTTTTATTATCAGGTAAAGTCTCTCCATATATGAAGAGGTCATAAACTGTCACATGATACTTATTTAACATGCAATCAACTAATTCGGATCCAACATATCCTGCGCCACCAATTACTAAAATTTTCTTCATTAGCTTTTACTTAAAAATTTAAACCAACTTTTCGTGGCTTTTTTAATTTTATTTTTTGTCCAAAGAGGTGCCTTTTCCCAATAATCAATATCTTTTAAAACTTTTTTTATCCCTAATTCAATATTAACTTTTGGTTTCCAGTTCATTTTCTTTTTAATTTTTTTTATATCCGCAAATGTGATTGTTGGTTCTCCTGGTCTCTTAGGAATATAAGTTTTTTTTCCTTTTAAAAGTTTTGTTAAGTAATTTACACTAATAGTGCGTCCACTTCCTACATTAAATATTTCATTTTTAATGTTTGATCTAGCTGATTTGATTATAGCATTCACAACATCAGAGACATAAGTAAAATCTCTTCTTTGTTTGCCATCGCCAACTATAGTGAAAGGTTTATTTCTTAATTTCTGTTTTAAAAATACGCCCATAACAGCTCCATAGGTTCCAGAGGTTCTAGACCTAGTTCCATAAATATTAAAACATCTGAGTGATATTACAGGTAGTTTAAATAATTTACCCCAATGCATTACCAATTCTTCACCCAAATACTTAGTGAGAGCATAAGGATATTGACTGTCGATTTTGCATTTTTCACTTGTTGGGTATATTTTTGGTATTCCATAGCTAGATGAAGATGCAATATAAATAAATTTTTTTAATCTTTTACTTCTTGATGCTTGGAGTACATTAAATGTACCAACAACATTTGAATTAAAATATTCTTTAGGATTTTCAATGCTTGGTACTATATCTGCCAAAGCTGCTAAGTGAAATACCCAATCAACATTTTTAAAGTATTTTTTAATTTTTTGAGCATCTGAAATATCAGCCTTCAAAAATTTTAATTTTTTTTTAATTTTTTTTATATTATCTAAATTTCCAGTACTTAAATTATCTATTATTAAAACCGAGTGACCATCCGCTAAAAGCTTTTCGCTGAGATGTGACCCTAAAAATCCGCATCCACCTGTAACAATACATTTCATTCTAAAATTTTTCATTTAAGAAAAGTTGAAAAAAACTTAGAAAGTTCTGATAAACTTAAAACATTTTCATTCCCAAATTTTTTTAGACTTTTAGACGCAAACATAGATCCTGCTAAAATTCCAATTTGATAATTATTTGTAACTGCAAAAAAAAGTGAAATTATAGACAACATCACATCTCCAGTTCCAACCTTATCAATTATAGTATTCGAAAAAGCTGGGATTTTAATCATTTCTCTTTTTTTTTTGTTATATATAATTGAACCATTGATACCTCTAGTCACAATTATAAGACCTAAATTATAATCATTAGCAAATCTTTTTATTAATATTTCAGTTTTACTTAAATTATCTCTCATTTCATATCTAAGCTCTGTCTCGTTAATAATTAAATTTGAGGCACCTTTATATTTTTTAATTGAGTGAGTTCCTTTATTATTCGCATTGATTTGACAATTTAAAAAGAGAAATTTTGAATTTTTAATAATTAATTTAGCTGATATTGAGTCAAGTAAACCATGTCCGTAATCTGAGACAATTACAAGATCAAATTTTTTTAAATTTTTTTTTAGGTAATTACTTATTAATGCTCTGTTGCCGATAAAATTTTTATTATCTTCAACATTATATACACCTAAAAGTTTAGAATTTGATACCTCATCAATATATCTTTTCTTTTCTATCGTTTCCTTTTGATGATTTTTGATCAATTTGGTTTGCACATTAAATAACTTCGATTTTATGAAAGAAGTATATAGATTTGATTTTCCCACCTCGGATAAAAAAGATACATCTTTACATATTTTTCTTACATTTTGTGCAATTGAAGCAGCGCCACCTAGAAAAATTTTATCTTCTTTTTCTTTAACTACTAACATGGGATCTTTGCTAGCTTTTCCAATTGTTTCACAAAATGTGTACTTATCAATAATTGTTTCGCCTACAATTAAAACTTTTAAACTTTTAATTTTTTCAATAATTTTTTCTAAAGACTCATATTTTATTGACTTTGAAACCTTATATAAAAATTTTTTTTGTTGTTTGTTAAAAATCATATCATTATCAAAGAGAAGTTTTGTAGAGCTTTTAACAGCAGTTTTTGTAAAAATTAATTTACCACCTATTTTTTTGATAGCATTTTTCTCAAGTTTAATTTGATTAGTAATATCATTTTTAAAGTTTTTATAATCAGGACCCTTCACATAAAAATTAGGTTTTAATATCTGAATAATTTTAGTCGCATTGGCTGCTGGACTTTCGACTACATAATCGACAGATTGCAAGGAAGAAATTGAGAATAATCTTTCATCAAGTTTAAAAACAGGTCTATTGAAACCTTTTTTAATAAATTCATCTTTAGTCAATGAAACTATCAAAATATCACCGGTCTTTTTTGCTTCTTCAAAATGTTTTAAATGACCAATATGTAATAGATCAAAAACGCCGTGACATAAAACTATTTTTTTTCCTCTTTTTCTTAAATTTGAACAAATTTTTGATAAATTTTTTGAGGTTTTTAGTTTGCTTGATTTAATCATTATTTTGTTCGTAAAGTTATACTTTATATAAAAAAAAATTATATATATATCAATAGTTAGTTATGAATATTCTTATATTTGGCGGCAATCGTTATTTTGGCAAAGAAATTGTAAAGAAACTCATTTTAAAAAATAATTGTTTATATTTAGTAAATAGAGGAAATTTAAAAAATGTTCAAAGTAAAAAAATTAAACTTATAAAATTAGATAGAAATAAAATTACTACAAAAAATAATATTTTTAAAAATATTATTTTTGACGTAGTTTTAGACAATTCATCTTACGATGTAAAAAGTGTAAAAAAAATCTTCAAACTCTTAGATAAAAATATGAAGCATTATATTTATACAAGCTCAATTTTATCATATATGAATTTATCATATAAAAACTTTGTTGATGAAAAATCTTGGTATAAAAAAAAAAATACTAAAAATATGAGAAAAAACTACAATGAAGGTATTATAAGATATGGATTAAAAAAGGAAAAAGCAGAAAAATTTATTATAAATCAAAAATCAATAAGTTATACAATTTTAAGACCTCATACAGTAATAGGTAAAGATGACTTTTCGCTAAGAACAAAAAATTTTTTAAACTTTAATTTTAAATTACTAAATTTTAATAAGAAACAATTTATACAATTTTGCTATAAGGAAGACCTAATACAAATAATAATGAAATTAATTTATAAAAGAAAGAAAAATTCAAATGTTTATAATGTTTGTAATGATGCAATTAGTATCGCGGATACATCAAAAATTTTAAAAAATAGTGGCAAAAATAAATTTGGCTTTCCTCTTCCTATAGATGCATTAATGTCTAATAGGAAAATATGTAAAAGTTTAAATTTTAAATTTAAAAATTCTTTGCATGTTATCAGAAAGCTCAAAGAAAATAATTAATTCTTGATTTTTCTCTTCCATAAAATCTTGTTTTTGTTGTTATAAAATCTTATTTCTAAACTTAATCTAGTTTCTTGGCCCAAATTATAACTTCCACCGTGAAGCAAATTTGGATGAAATATAATTGCCTGTCCAATTTTAAGGCTTGGTCTTAAAGACTTAAATTTTTCATAATATGATTTTTTAAATATTTTTGATATTTTTTTTGAGTTTTTGCTAAAATGTTTTTGATTATGTGTGAATAAATGTGATTTAGGATAAATCTTTAATGAATATTTTTTGTCAAATCCAAATATTGGAACCCAAGCAGTTATAAGTACGTCCTTGTCATAACATATCTCACCACCAACATTTATGTCACAATGAACTCCAGCAACCTTTTTTTTTGAATTTTTTCCAGGTTTAGCTAGCCTGTAATTGATTCCACCTTTTTTAAAGATTTTTTTTTTTATAGATCCAACCCAAAAAATTGAAAAATCATTATGCCCCCAAGTATCATATGCTATTTGATTTATAACCTTGTTTTTTTCAAGTTTTTTTAAATATTTTTTGTTGGGATAAATATATCTATTTGCAAAATTAACTATATTTTCTTCCTCAATTTCATTTAAATTTTTTTCATGAAATCTATTAAGGTTTTTGTGGTTTAAAAAATTATTTTTGTTAAGTGCTTTATTTATCTTTTGAGAAATCAGTTTTCTAAAATAATTTATCTCTTTGAGAGAAACAAAATTTTCAATACAGTAACCTTCCAATGCAAATTTTTTTGAGATTTTGTTTTTATACATTTATGTTAAAAAAATTTATTAAATAATTAAATTATCCACTTTTAAAAAATTGAAAATTAATTGTTTTTCTGTAAAAATTTTTAGGAAGTTTCGTTAACTTAAAACCATGATAAAATTCATGAGAAGAATTATATATTAAAATTGAATTTTTAAGTGTACTTGGGATTAATAATGGTTTTTCAAAATCTGCATCTTCATATATGCCTGTCCCACCAGAAAATTCTATGTCAGCATCATTTCCATCCACAAAATAAATGAAATTGTAAGCACTTTCTCCTCTTTTCATTACGCCATCGATGTGAGGGATTAGGTAAGAGTCAGTACCAGCTATTGTTGAACCAATAGAATAAATATTAAAATCTGAATTTTCGAATTTTAATATTGAATTAATATATTTATTAAAATCTGCAGATAATAAAAAATCGTAAAATTCTTTTATAATTTTATTTTTATTAAAAGTACCTAAGTCTTTTTCTAATATTTTTTTATTTTCATAGCGAAATCCTGCGGAATAACTTTTAATGATTTTGTTTCTATATTCAAAAAAGTTTATATTTGGCCAATTTGCCAAAATTTGATTATAAGATTTATTATCAAAGAAATTTTCGACAAACGCACAATTATTATTTTTTAGTTTATTAGATAAAGCCTCTAAATTAGAGCCTTTGACATTTAATTCAATTTTTAAATGGTTATTTGATTTTTGAACAGCTGGTTTAGTAATATTCCTAAAAATATATCTTTTTTTATTTATCAATGAAACTTTTATATTATAAATTAAAATTAAAATTTTATTAAAAGTTGCTTTCAAAATATTTATGTTTTTGTCATTGAAGTAAAATTTACCATAATATTTTTTTCTTGCAAAGTTTAATTGATTTTCAGAAAATAGTATCGCCATATTTTTATTTAAAATAATTTTTTAATTTTTTATTAATTGTTTTTTTAATAAAGAACAATTTTATTTTATGAATTAAATTCTTAATCATATTAATTTTTAGGAATTTAAATTTTTTTGATAAAAATAATAATGTCTTATTAATTAATCCTTTGTTGTATATATCAGAGTTCCATCTTGGATTAACAAAATCATCTTTGATTATTTCACTTTTTTTATCTTCTAAGTCTCTATTTATTTCCTCTTTGTATTCAATACATTTATCTCTATCTATAAAAAAAGCTACAAAGTTACTAAAAAACTTAATTGAATAAATACTGCTTTTAAGACTTCTTTTTTTATGAACGCCATTAAGTTTAGTTTTATATTTATCAGATACTCTGCCATTTAAATCATCAATTAGAAATTTACTGTAATTAATAAATGAATATTTGCTAGGATTGAAAAATTTTTTACTATAACTACTATACGTATCTTCGACTACTAAGAGCCCGCCATCTTTAATATGATTAATAGTATTATAAGTTGTCAAAATTTGATTCTCATTAGTATGGCCTCCATCATCTAATATAATATCTACCTTACCGACCTCTGAAAAAAATCTGTTCCAAAATTCTTCTGATGATTGATCGCCAATAAATATTTTAAAACCATATTTTTCTAACTTGATTGTGTCTGGATTAAAATCAACACCTATAATTTTAGCTTTCTCCCCAAAGTAATCTCTCCACATAAATAGAGATCCACCCCATTTTACTCCAATTTCAACGAAGGTTATTTGTTTATTTCTATATTTTGAGAAAAGTTCTTCATATGTATCAAAGAAGATATTTCCCTTTACACTATGAAGTTTTGAATTTTTGAAAAAATTATAAAGATCAGTTTTTTTATAATTATGACTCATATTAATTAAATTATAGTTTAATTATAAATGTAATTAATTAAGACAA
>MDTD01063525.1_pt1 | contig 64043 bp, 41 predicted proteins | sample 811221 | NCBI WGS metagenome assembly MDTD01 (sample SAMN05326646, study PRJNA326480) | marine metagenome | isolation source: seawater | place: Pacific Ocean: South West | collected 2011
GCCTAAGCGCATGGTACCTTAGCTCAGTTGGTAGAGCAAAGGACTGAAAATCCTTGTGTCCCTGGTTCGATTCCTGGAGGTACCACAAACTCCGAGCTTATTAAAAGCTCGGAGTTTTTATTTATAACATCTTTAAAAAGTCGATTTCTTGATTGGTTAAGTGCCGCCATGTTCCCCTTGGGAGATCTTTTTTGGTGAGTCCGGCAAAAACAACTCGATCCAAAGCAATCACTTCATGCCCCAAGTGTTCAAATATGCGCCTAACAATTCTATTTCTACCCGAATGGATTTCCAGTCCAACTTCTCGCTTACTCGCACCTTGCACATAGCTTACCTCGTCGACTTTAACTGGACCATCATCGAGTGTTAGTCCTCTTCGAATTTGCGCTAAATCATGCGGTTTTAAACTTTTGGAAAGTACTACGTGATAAAGCTTCTTTACCATAGATGAAGGGTGCGTGAGTTTTTTGGCCAAGTCGCCATCGTTGGTAAATAGCAATAACCCCGTTGTTGGACGATCAAGGCGACCTACAGGTACAATTCGTGAGGGTGTTGCCTTTGTAACCAGATCCATTACCGTTTTTCGACCGCGCTCGTCTTTGGTGGTTGTGATAAATCCCTTTGGCTTGTTGAGAAGGACATAGGCTTTTTTCTCTGGAGTTATACGTTTGCCATCAAAATGAACAACATCTCCCTCCTTTACTTGATAGCCAAGCTCTGTAACGATTTGATTGTTGACCTTTACCACACCCAACCCAATGTGCATATCGGCTTCTCTACGAGAACAAATCCCTGCATGGGCAATGTATTTATTAAGACGAATGGTGCTTTTGGAGCCTGATTTCTTTGCAGATGATTTTCTTCGATTCATAGTTTGGCAAAGGTATAACAACTAGATTGGGATTTTCAATAATGGCAAGCAGATTATACCCAACAAAATCAGTGCCTTAATCCCAAACAGAAGGAAAATCAATTGATTGGTTTTTGAAAATCTCCACAATAAAATGGTAAAGAATACCAAAAACACCAGGCTAGCAATGAAATAGTATAGCATTCCTTGTAAAGAAAAAAAGAAATGCAAGAGAAAAAAAACACCAAAACAAAAACATACCAACAGAGAAATAAGCCCTTTGACTTGGACTTCCCCATACACCGTGGGTATGGTTTTGTAATTGTTGGATAGATCCCCTCTTATATTACATAAATCTTTGACGAGTTCTTTAATGGAAATCAACAATAGCAAATAAGACGCTAGGGTAAAAATTTCCATTGTGAAATTTTTAAAATATACGGTTATCGCAAAAAATGGCAATACGGTTAAGGCTGCTGAAGCCAAGTTTCCAACAAATAAATATCGCTTTAGGAATCCAGAATAAAGTGCCATACTAACAATGTATGCGCAAAAGAAAAGAGCTGATTTCTGAGAAACGCTGCTGGCAACCAATAGCGCAACCCCATTGAAGGTAAAATATCCGATCAACTTGGAGCGTTCGGATATATTTTGCTCTAATAGGGTCTTTTGCGGGCGGTTAATCAAATCTTTTTCTTGATCAAAAAACGCATTGATGATATAGCCAGCGGCAACGGAGAGTACAGTCGCCAAAACAATCAACCACAAATTGACGTCCAAAAAGGTTACCCTTGGACTAGCTTGAGTCGAAAAGATAAAAGCTGAAGATAGGAGTTGGGCAATTACCAGAACCGCAAGATTCTGTCCGCGAACCAAGGAAAGTAAGCTAATCAGCTTTAAATATACGCCATTTTGACTAGGCAAAACAAAAAAATTAGAAAGTATAAACGACTTCCAGGCGATGGTCTTTTAGTACAGACTGAGCCTTAGAAATGTCTTCCGTAAAACCAAGTATGTAACCACCTCCACCAGAACCACACAATTTGAGATAGTAGGCGTTGGTGTCAATACCTGTCTTCCAAAGAGAGTGAAACTGCTCTGGAATCATGGGTTTAAAATGAGTAAGTACGGTTTTAGATAGTCGTTTTAAATCCCCAAATAAAGATTTGACATCCCCCTTTAAAAAATGCTCTACACAGTTATCAGAATAAGAGATAAACTGTTCTTTAATCATTTTTCTAAAAGAAGGGGACTCCATGTTTTGCATAAAAAGATTGACCATCGGAGCCGTTTCCCCCATAGATCCACTGTCGATTAAAAAGACTGCTCCCTTCCCAGCTTGTGGCTGAGATGGGATCCCAGTTGGTTCTAAAACATCTTTTGAATGAATCAAGATGGGTAAACTCAAAAAACTATTCAGTGGATCTAAGCCAGAGGATTTTCCATGAAAAAAAGATTCCATCTGTCCAAAAATTTCTTTGAGCTTGAGCAACTTATCGCGGGTGAGATTTTCCAAAATCGTAATTCTATTGTTCGCATAACGGTCATATATAGCTGCGACCAATGCACCACTACTTCCAATACCATATCCTTGTGGAATACTACTGTCAAAATATAAGCCCTTTGCTAGGTCTTCGCGGAGTTGTTTGATATTAAAAGTAACCAGGGTACTGTTGATTTGTTCGAGGAAATCAACGAATTCACTTAGCTTCTGATTCGATGATTGAGCCTTTTTGTTTTTGGTGTCTGAGATTTTTAGCGCTCCCTTGTAAAAATTATAAGGTATCGAAAGTCCTTTGGCATCTTTGATGATACCATACTCTCCAAAGAGTAAAATTTTAGCATAAAACAATGGTCCTTTCACGTGTTAAAACTACACTTTTTTTAGTCCTGTGCCAACTCGATCGTAAATCAATTCATTGTCTTGACAATATTTGCGCAAATCGGACGCGATAAATTGATCGATTTTCTCTGCTTCATGTGCTGGATACAACAAGTGCACATTTGCTCCTGCATCAAGAGTGAATGTAAGATGTAGCCCTGATGTCTTACGAAATGTTCTTACTTCTTGGATAATTTGAATGGTGTTTGGGTGCATCAAAATATAAGAAGGTGAAGAGGTCAACATCATCGCATGTAAACTCAATGCTTCTCGCTCAACCAAATCACTAAATCCATCCATATCTCCCTTTTCTAAAATCGTTAAAAGGGCTTGATAGTGAGCTTTGGCTTGTGCAAAACGTGTTTCCGCGAAGGGATGGTTATGCATCAGGTTGTGACCAACTGTACTACTGACTTCTTTTTGCCCCTTGTCTACTAATAATATGGTGTCTCGATAGGTTGTAAATACATCTGCTGCTTTTGTCCAGCGAACGCCAAATAAATCGCTGCTGACGGGCGTTGCCGCATGCTCTCCCCAAAGTACAAGAGGGCCCTCCACACTTCGAGCTGCACTTCCTGAACCCAATCGTGCAAGAAAGGAACATTTTTTTATTTGATCCTCTGCAGTGAGTGAGGGATAAATTTGCTTTTCAAGATCCATTATCGCAGCAGCGAGTGCAGCCATAGCCGAAGCAGAGGAAGCAATTCCACTGCTGTGCGGAAAGGAATTTACAGTATCGATTTGGAGATGATACTCATTTAGATAGGGGGCGTATGGCAAGATTCTGTCAATTAAGGTTTTTACTTTTGGTTTAAAAGAGGGAGTTGACTTTCCATCATACTGAATTGCTAATGAAAAACGGTCTTGTTTGTCGATGAGTCTTTCAAATCTTACCGAAGTCGTTGTTCGGCACTGGTCCAGTGTAAGACTAACAGAAGGGTTGCAAGGGATTTGCAGCTCTTTCTTCCCCCAATACTTGACCAAAGCAATATTGCTAGGTGCTGACCATTTTGTTTGGAATGAGGAAATTTCGTTCCCCCCTGTTGTAGGTACAAATTGTGCTTTATCTTTCATAGATACGCAAAGATAACACCGATATTTTATTACGTCCTATTTAACCGGAATGGAGTTTTACTATATTAGAGGTTTATAACCAAATTCTTAAAATCATGTTTAGTAAACCTAGAATCATTTCAACTTTCGCATCTTTTGTTGTTATCTACTTTTTCCCCTGGATTTTTTACACATATCTGGCAGTTGACTTTTTTGAAAGTCAAATGATCACAGACGTATCCAGAGGAGATGATATGCTTCTTTTACCCCTTACTATCGGTTGCCTCATTATGGCTTACATGTTTTAATCAATTTATGAAAAATGGGGTGTGGGTTCATACAATATTCGCAATGGTATTCAATACGGCGTCTTAATTGGTCTCTTTTTTGGAGCAGGTATAGGACTTATCATGTACGGAACAGAAATGCGAATCACTACAACTGGACACCTAGTGGATGCTATATTTTAAATCGTAACCTATGCGGCCACTGGAATGGTGACCAGTTTCGTTTATAAACGATAAAAAAGTTGATTAATTTTCACAAAAAAACCCCGTTAACACGGGGTTTTCTTTGTTTTGGTAAACGTATCGTTTAAACTGACTTTACAAATGGAAGTCCAGTTCTTTCATTTTCTACAACTTTCTTACCAGCAGGTAGATCGCAAGCATTGCTGCGTTGATCTTTTGCGAAGTAATAAATTGTTTGGTTTCTACCACCTTTTAGCGTTACGTCTTTGGTGTGTAAGTAATACGTTTTTCCTTTACTATTTTCAAATGAATAAGCCATGATTAATAATTTTATATAAAAATACACATTTTTTTGCAGAATATCCCCTTTGTTGACAAATTATCAAATATGATTTCTCTTTTCTAAGAGAGTGTTATTTTGACAATAAACTTAGATTTTAGAAAAAAATGATGAATCTGGAGCAAATATTGATTGTTAAATAGCTGATAATGTGTTTCTTATGTGATATTATATCTATGAATTTTCTTTTGGTATATCCGTGAAGTAGATCTATCACTTGCCCTTAAATCAATAGAAAAGAAATTAACATCAATAATAATAATCACCTTTTTACGAAGGAAAAACCTAATATTCAAACCGATTAATATTAATTTCATGTGGAATCGGGATTCCTTTTTCGATGTGATCACAGAGTAATCCTGTACAAAAGGGAGCTTGTAAAACTCCACGAGATCCCATGCCATTACATATAGCAAGTTGGGGAAATTCGGGATGGACTCCAAGGACAGGTCTTCTATCAGGAGTCGTAGGACGGAAGCCTGCAGTTTGGCTAATTATTCGATATGGGGCAGAGATAATATCATTCAACTTTTTTTGTAAGCTTCTACGAGCATTTGTCGTTGTGCCTTCCGTTTGATCTTTCCATTTATAAGTAGACCCAACTCGATATCTGTTATTGCCTAGTGGAATCATAAATACCCCTCCATGTATAATGGACTTTTCTTGTAAATCTTCACATTCAATAACCATCAACTCCCCTTTGGTCTTTTGAATTGGTATAAACGAAAACCACGGATTGTTAATCAGACCAACTCCTTGTGTAAATACGATATGTTTGGCTTTAATCTTTCCGTATCGAACCCCATTCTCCGTAAGCTGTAAGGCAAAAGAATCAAAAGCTGTTTTGATTAAGGCTTTTTTACTTTCCAAATACAAAGAATATCGATCTACAAGCAATGCAGTATCTACCCAACCTGTTTTCTTAACAATTCCGAAGCCGAGTGGTGCCGCAATGAATGGGTTTGAGTTTTGTACGATGTCATGGTTTAGATACGACCTACAATCGGCTATTGCACTGGCACGGTGCCAGTCGTTAATATCCGCTGTTTGCTGCATAATCTTTAGAATTGAAGCGTGATGTACACATTGAATCCCCAAATCGATTTCTAGAGCTTTATAAAAGGGAATTGCCATGGACATCAGTTGTGGACCCTTCCATGCGGGCTTGGTTCGTTTCAGGGCCATCGGATTGAAAAGCCCAGAGGCAACCCGACTCGCGGATTGCTTGCCATGGTCTATAGCAACAAAAGATTTTTGATCGTTTGAGAGTTTTTGACAAAAAGAAATGCCAGATAATCCTAGGCCGACAACGATATAGTCAATCAATTTATTGGGTCAGGGCTATTACTTATGTAAAAGACACGATTATTCGCAACTAGTTGCTCCACATGTCATGCTCAAAATTTCGAATGATATTTTTCAAGCGTTGAGATTCTGTAATCCTGAGGTAAGGGTTTTCTTTAATGTAAGGCGTATTAATTAGATCCCTATCGTCCATGACATTATCAATTCTATACAGATAGGTATGAAATTTTCTAGATAACAATAGCTGATCAAAAGTAATTCGTTTAGAATTGTTTTTATCACTGAACACATAGTGTTTATGTAACTCACTTCGAATATCCTTATACCAAATCCAGAAAAAAGAAACTGGTTTTTTTTCTGGTGATCCCTCTGGAGCATCTGCAAATTCGAAAGATTGATATCCAACAGGCTGAATAGCTAACAAACGATATCTTAGCTCACCGTATTTTTTATCGAAATACCAAAGACCTTTTAAATTGTATCCAACAATGTGGTATGAAGGCATATAGCCAACATCTCTCCAGTCAATTTGACCATCACCGTTTATATCTTCCTTTTCAATTTCATCAACGATTACTAATTCATTTTTTTGGTCATCTGGTAAATCTTCACGGGCTTGTCGAAGTCTATCACCATCATCAAGTCTTGTAAAGTTCCTGAATCCTTCATTATAGATCAACAATGTATCAGAAACCTCAATATTTTCATTCGTAGCCAAATTTTCAACAAACCTGGAACCTGTACCATTTTCACTTAAGGTATTTTCAAAAATGTATTCTCTAATTATGCGCCACAACGACTTTCTATCACTGGAAAACAAATACACTCTATCATCTAATGGGTAAAATAATGGATAGTTAAATTGTTCATATCCATCAACATATTCGTAAACTATTTTACTCCATAAAACATCCTTATCGTCGACATATGGATGCTCTAGAGGTTCGTTAAAATCTAAAGAAATCTGTTTTTCAGTTTTTTTCCCAATATCAGAAGGTTTATTAGCATTCAACAAATTAGATTGTGATATCAATTCACTTGAAATAAAAAGAAAACAAAAAACCAAAAAATGTTTTTTCATGATTATCATTTTAATCTAATACTAAAATCTCTTACTTTAACGTTAGGGATAGGTTCGCGATCTCCCTCTGAAAAGGCAGTTGAAACAATATTTGTAAAGAAAGCAACTTGTCCAGGGGTTTGAGTTTCAATCAGTGCGGAAAGTTCGCGCAACTCATCTCCACGTACAGATCGAACGGGAGAGGACCCAACTTGAAAATCAAAACTTTCTACGTTGATTTTTAAATCATAATCAAAATCTTTAGGCTTTTCTCCCGTTACTTTTCCTCTTACCAGTCCACGTCTCGAAATTCCATCAGATCCTAAAAAGTAATTATTGTTGTAAAAGATTGCACTTTCCATTTCAGGAAGGTCTTTAACCCTGAAAGATTTTGTTTTTCTTATTTTGGGGTTTGAGGCATCTGTAATTATGATTTCTGTATTGTTTAGAGAGTTGGGATAAACTTTCCATGTGCTATTACCAATTGCTGAAGTTCTGGCGCCATTAGACCGAACCCTTAAATTGGATGCGAGTATTTCAGGATCTGAAATTCTAACTAGATTAGGAAGACCTCTATATAAGATGTCCATCTTAGGTAGCTCCACAAAAAAATCAGTTCGATTATTGATAAATAAACTTTGCTCGACTGGGATTGGTGATAAACTCCCATTCGCTTCTCGAAAGTAAAGATTTCCAATAATCTTTTTTTCACCAGCTATATTAAATCTCTTTGTTATGTTTACTGCTCCACCACCAATCGTGTAATCAATATTTTCTCTTAATTTTTCATTTCCTATCCGTAAGGATACGGAGTCAGGTCTAAAGTTACCATCTATTCGTCCGACAATAATTTTAGCATCATCTATATTTTGGTTAACGTAATATGAAGGCTGAGAATCAAATAATGTTTTTGAAGTGTTGATGTTAACCGCACTCCCATCACTTTTAATCTTGTCAGTTAGAGCCTGCGTCATTTGAAATTCAAGCTCACGAATATCAGATTGAAGTTTAGTTAGTTTGGAAAGAGAGGCAATCTTTGGAAACCCTTTAAAATTATAATCAAGGTAAGGTTGTATTGTTCCCTCAGAGTTGACGACTGAATCCTTGAAAGTAAAGCTTCTTGAAATTAAATCATTGCTTATGGAAAAGTCATGGGGTGTTCTCTTAACAGATAAACGATTTTCTTTTGAAACGATTGAATCGATAATCGACTTCATCAAAGCGGAATAATTTTTAAATTGATCTACATAAACCAAACCTAAACTGTCATAATTATTACCATCAAAGAACATATCATCTAATTCGATTGATTTGTCCATTGTTTGAAAGTTCGTAATCAACAGGGTGTCGTTTCTATTTGGGCCGTCTTTGACTACAACAGGCTTCTTGTATTTATTTTTACCAGTTTCGTCAAGAAGTAAAGTGTCTTTTAATGATTGAACAAAATCATAATATTGATCAGTAGCCTCTTTGATGACAGGAGCCCATTCATTAGCGAATGCATAAGTTGGATTTTCAGTATTTTGAGCGAATAACCTGTATAGCTCATTACTTTTTTCGTTTTTTGATTTAATTGAGTTTTCTATTTCCTCATTTAAAATTCCTAATGTAGCCAATACCTCCTTACTAATATTCAAAGCCAACATCGCAATAAACACGAGATACATCATGTTTATCATTTTTTGTCGAGAATCTTGTTTTCCTGCTGCCATTAGTTGTTTTGTATTTAATTCCCCATTGCTTTCGCTATAGCAGAGTACTTTTCATTCAGCTGCTTTACGAGTGAATTCATTTCTTCCAACTGGACCACAAGTTTATCGCTTGCGGAAACAACATCTCTATGTGCTTGTGGTTGTCCGTCGAGACTCTTCTCAATATTGTTATAAACATCTTGTACTTGAGAAACACTTACACTGGCCGAAGCAATACGATTATTGAGTTCATCAACATTAACTTGGAAATTTTCTGGAATTTTGATGGTAGCTGCTGCAATTGTTGCAGACTGTAAACTTCCTGTAAGATTTTGAATTTGTTTGGTTGCACCTACAAAAGCTTCTTTAAGCGCATCAACCTCTTTCGAAACATCAGAGATAGCAGCTTCCGGGGTTACATCACCGTTGTCGTCATCTCCAGTGACGGCATAACCTCTCAAACCTGCAATCATAAAAATTACAGCTTCAGTGATTAATCCTGCTGTTAACCATGTATTCCCACTAAAAATAAAATCTTTGTGTGTAATTTTTAGTAGTGCTCCAATAATTACAACTGACGCCCCAAGTCCAAAAACGAGCTCGAGGTATTTTTCTGGTATAAAAAACTTTTTCTTCATTACTATTAAATTATCTACTGTTTGACCCTAAATAGTCACGCACCAAGCGTAAACCAATATAACTTTTTGCACTATCTGCATACTCGTAATCTCTACTGCCTACTTTTAAAAAGTAAGCGATGTCTTTCCACGAACCACCACGAACCACCTTTCTTTCGTTTCCTGGCATATACACGTCAGGATTAAAAGTAGTATTAAATTCATAACTTTCGTTGTAATAGGGCGAAGATGTCCATTCAGCCACATTTCCAGACATATTGTAAAGGCCAAAATCGTTTGGTTCATACGAGTCTACTTCCGCTGTGTATACAATGTTGTCAGCTGCATAATCGCCTCGTTTTGGCTTAAAATTAGCGAGAAAATCTCCACGGTTATCAACCAAGTATGGTCCACCCCATGGGTAAATTGCGGACTGCTTTCCTCCACGGGCAGCATATTCCCATTCTCCTTCGGTAGGTAATCGAAACTCCCCAACTGTCGTTTTATTTTTTTCTCCCCTTAAATAATCGTTTCTATATTTTGTTCTCCAATTCGCAAATGCCTTGGCCTGTTTCCAACTCACACCTACCACTGGATAATCCGCATAGGCAGGATGCCAAAAATACTCGTTAAACATCGGTTCATTGTAACTGTACTTAAAATCTCGAATCCATACCGTTGTATCAGGATATATTGGAACTGCATCATAAATTAAAAAATCGGCTCGGGAAAGCTCGTTGATATTTGAGTTTTTCATTGCATTGACAAAGTCGTCAACTTGTAATTCAGAGAAACGATAAATTAATTTTTTTGTGTCAATCGACTTCACGCCATTGTACCACTCATTTTCAGGTAAATAAATCGAATCCTCCATGACTTCAGCATAGTGTATGTCTGGATAATCCTCTCTTTCCCAAAAAATTTGCTCGTCACGATTGAATGGGAGTGAGTGATGAAAAACACTATCAGGAGAAGTTCTGGTTGATAACCAAAGTTTTATTGGGTTTTGTGCTCGAAAGCGAACGAGTTGTTGGTAACCATTCAGACTTGTCAAATCCTCCTCTGGATCGCCGATAAAGTCTTGCATAGCTGGATAGTAGCGAAGGATTTCACCTCCAGAAGTATTGTAAAGATCTTCTAAACTTTGATTTTCTGCAACTTCAAGTTGCTCGTCAGCCGGCATCACTTCTTCAAGTTCATCGGGGTCATTTAATATAGAGTAGAAAAAATCAACATCGTCTGAGGGAATGGCAGTAGTTCCACGTTCATAGTTATTATCCTCGTACATGCCTTCAAAAACCATAACGGCTTTTTCAGCAAGTTTTGAACGAACAATCGAATCTTTTACCCATTCGATGAATTGCATATACTCCCGATTGGTGATTTCGGTTTCGTCCATATAAAAAGTTCGGATTGTCATCGTTCGTGTAATATCATTTTGTGCATCGACGATATCCTCATCAGATGATCCCATAATAAAAGACCCACCAGGAACTTCAACCATCCCATGTGGGTTTACCCGAATAAACTTTTTTGTCTTAACTCCTATTAACTCGCCTTGGTCGCGTTTACCACAACTCATGACTATAATTAACAAAGCAAGTAATGCGTTTGTGCTTCTCATTACGAATGCTAAATTAAGATAATTATTAACAATACTATTCACAAAAATATGCAATTTAAATAATACTCCTACGAATGGCCTTCCACCAACGCTCCGGAACCGTCCCTTTTTCCGCCAAATAAAAATCCTTTTCCGAACAAGAAATCAGCACCGATTCCAGATTAGAGTCGTATTCAGGCTGTACTTCTAACCACCAACGCTTACTCAAAGAGCTTTGGTAAAAAATTAACTCCTGATCATCGCACGATACCAGGTATCGAACGCTATTTTCTTTTGTTGAAAACGGATGTTCATTGACTCTGTAATGCATTCCTTCAATTATATACCATACGGATTGGGCTGTCAAATTAGAGGATGCGCTGCTTTCTGGAATATTGCACAAACCGACAAATCGAACCCGATCACTGATACCAACATAACGAGCTAATGCACAAAATTGTTGTGCGGTAAACCCATTTACTTGGGTCAAACCACCCTGAAGCTCATTAGATTTTACTGCAGTCATGTCCATAGAAACGATGTCTGAGTCTCGCATCAATGGCTCTACAACCTTGAGGTCAGATGTGAGTGTGCCTAGACGAATGGACTCGAAGTACAAGCGTTCCATCAAATCAATTTCGTCTTGAGCAACCTTATAACTTTGATATCCCAAATTACAGAAATTGGTCATGTAGTTTGGACGATTAGCGATGAGTTTTGACATATAGGAATCTGGAGATATAAGACTCCCATCTCCTCCAAAATCAAATTTATAGTCGATCGAGGTGAGGTTGTAGTATACCTCAAACTCATTGAAAACGCTACACAAGCCCAAAGTGTTTTCTTGACTACCACCAAAAGCAATAAGTAGAATGTTACGCTGATACATTTCTTTGGCAATATCATGCAATGCCTTGTGTGAGTCTTTCTCTTTTTCGCCAATCGGAATGTCCCCCAAGTCGATGATGTTATTATTCCAATTTCCAATATACAGACTGTAAAGTGCTTTACGAATACCATTTAGGTTTTGTTTGCGCTGGTGGGGTTGTCCAATTGATCTCGTTTCTTGAATACCAACAATAGCAATTCGTGCACCTTTAAAACTAGGGATACCTGCCTTTTCAGAATGTATTTTAAGTTTATTTCCTATGGTTTGAGACTCTGTTATCGAACGTATAGACAAAACTTCATCAGGAACAGGGGTAAGAAGCTCAATTGCCATCGCTTATTTTTTTGTTTTCTTCTTTTTAGGCTTGCTTTTACTCAACATCGCTTGTACTTCTTTGAGAGATAAATCAGCTACTGCGATGGTTTTATTGAGTTCAATTTTGGTTTTTCCTTTGATGAGGTTGTGGCGACCCCATCGTGCCTTTTCAATACGAATGCCCTCTTCTTCCCATACACGGACAACGCGTTCGGCCTCTTTCTTCTTTTTTGCCTCGATCAATTCTTTGATGTCTTCTTCAGAAAGCGTATCAAAATCATACTGTTTGGATATATTGATGAACCACCCATTCCATTTGATAAAAGGTCCAAAACGGCCCTTTCCTTTCGTAACGCCTAGACCTTCATAGGTGGCGATCGGGGCATCGTCTTTACGTTTCTGTTCGATACATGCAATCGCTTCTTCGAGGGTAACGGACAAGGGGTTTGCATCTTTGGGCAAGGAAACAAATACCTTGTTGTGCAACACATATGGCCCATAACGTCCATTATTAGTTTGTACAGGCATTCCCTCATACTCCCCTAGCGTTGCAGGCAATTTAAACAAGTCTAAGGCTTCTTCGTATGTGATTTTAGATAAGCTATACGTGTCTGGCATATTGGCAAACAAGGGCTTTTCTTCGTCCTCCACAGTTCCCAATTGTGCCATGGGACCAAACTTTCCAAGTCGAACACTCAGTTGACGACCAGATTTTGGATCGGTCCCCAAAACTCGCTGTCCTGTCTCTCGTGTCGCATTTTTCTTAACGTCTTCTACGACTGGGTGGAAATTGGCATAAAATTGCTTCATAATCGATTCCCATTCCGAATTTCCAGTAGCAACCTGGTCAAAATCTTGTTCAATACTGGCCGTGAATCCGTAATCCACAATATCTTTAAAGTTGTTGATCAAAAAGTCGTTGACCAAAAAACCAATATCTGTTGGTACAAGTTTTCCTTTTTGTGAACCTGTTTTTTCGGACTGATTCACTGAGGTGAGTTTATTGTCCTGCAAAACAAGCTGTTTGTAGGAGCGCTCTTCACCTTCATGGGTTCCCTTGGCAACATACTTTCGATTGAGAACGGTAGATATGGTCGGCGCATAGGTAGATGGTCTACCAATCCCGAGCTCCTCTAATTTTTTGACCAGTGATGCCTCGGAATATCTGTAGGGAGGGCGACTATAACGCTGGGTGGCAACAACGCGTTTTGCATGCACAGTCTCATCTTGCTTCATCGCTGGTAATAGGGATTGATCCTCCTCTGAAGGGTCATCAACACCTTCTAAATACAATTTTAAAAACCCATCAAAAACCACAACCTCTCCACGAGCGACAAAGTCATGGTTGTGTTTGTCTGTCGTAATCCTTGCAACCGTTCTTTCCAGTTGTGCCAGACTCATCTGTGAAGCCAAGGTACGCTTCCATATCAGTTCATAGAGTCTTTTCTGATCAAACTCTACATCCACGCTCGTTCGACTCAAATCGGTAGGTCGAATGGCTTCATGTGCTTCTTGTGCACCTTTTTTAGACGTTTTGTATTGGTTAATTCGAACATATTCTTTTCCGTAGTTGCTTTCAATAACCGATGCGGCTTGGCTCAAAGCCTGTTTGGAAAGATTTACACTGTCGGTTCGCATATAGGTAATCAAACCTGCTTCATATAGGCGTTGGGCATTTTGCATGGTCCGACTCACAGAAAATCCGAGTTTTCGCGATGCTTCTTGTTGTAAGGTCGAGGTGGTAAAGGGTGCAGCAGGAGATTTTGTTGCGGGCTTTTTCTCGATAGAGGAAACATGAAAGGTAGCATCGATATTCTGTTCTAAAAACGATGATGCTTCTTGCTCGCTGCCAAAGGTTGTGGATAACTCCGCTTTAAAAGCTTTCCGATCAACAGAGACAAAATCGGCCTGCACTTTAAATGTTTCAATTGGTGCAAAACTCTCGATTTCACGCTCACGCTCAACAACTAAGCGAAGGGTAACAGACTGAACACGTCCTGCTGATAAACCGCCTTGAACTTTACGCCATAGTATGGGTGATAGCTCATATCCCACGAGTCGATCTAGCACACGTCGTGCTTGTTGAGCGTCAACTAGATTTTGATCGATTTGTCGCGGGTGCTCAATCGCATGGTTAATCGCAGTCTTTGTTATCTCATTGAAAACGATTCGCTTTGTCTTTTCTTTTTGCAACTCCAAAACATTGGACAAATGCCAAGCAATGGCCTCCCCTTCCCGATCTTCATCACTGGCAAGCCAAACCGTATTAGACTTTTTTGCTAAGCTCTTCAATTCAGAAACAAGCTTTTTCTTATCACTTGAAACGGTGTATTTTGGCAAAAAGTTTCGCTCAACATCAACCCCTAATTCTTTGTCGGGAAGATCCGAAACATGTCCATAACTGGACACTACCTTGAAGTCTGGTCCAAGGAATTTTTCAATGGTTTTGGCCTTAGCTGGTGACTCAACAATAACAAGATTTTTCGCCATATGTCTGCGTAAAAACGGAAACAAAAGTAGTAGAATTATTTTTGAACAAACAAAAATTTTGTTCTTCATTACCCTAATTTTCTTAAAAAACAACTACAATTCATTGTACAGAATCCATTAATTTTGTGATGTGATTGCAAGACTATTTCCGATTACCAAAGACCTGTTGACCTATAATAAATCGACTCTTTATAGCGACTTGATAGCAGGGCTTTCTATTGCAGTAATTGTTATCCCGCAAGGGTTGGCATATGCGATGATTGCAGGACTGCCACCAATTTATGGGCTTTACGCAGCCCTTGTCCCCCAGTTCATCCACGGAATTATGGGAACCTCACGCCACCCGGCTGTTGGACCAGTCGCTCTTGATTCCCTTGTCGTTGCCATTGCCTTGGGAGCTTTGTCTTTGAGCGGAATTGGGGAGGTGGTTGCTGCTGCAATATTTTTAGCAACAACGGAAAGCTTAAAAAACGACTTCCACACTAGCCAATAATTGGATCGCCAAATACTTATACTGACAAAATGTCGGTATTTTTGTATTTTTGCTTGCATTTACAATTAAAATAACAGCTTTGTATTCTAAAAAACAACACTATAAAGATCCCAACCTTTACAATGGTGAAACTCTCGATGTGCAACATCTAAAAAACCATGGTAAAAAGATGTACACTTATAGTTATGGTCGTTGAGTAAAATCCTCAAAACCCACTATTAACAGAGCATAACAAAGGTTTTAGAAATACCGCTTTTTGATTTAACCCCACTTTAACCCCACCATCAGATTTTAGTTAATTAAATTTTAAATTTAATTATGGTATTTAACCCACACAAAAAGGACGTTGGGAATTTAATTAGTTCAAAGTTTGAACTAATTAATTATTAAACCCGAAATTCAACTGAGGATTATAAATAAAAATCAAATGAACTAAGAAAATTTTGTAAACATTTATAAAAAAGTAAAGTAAACATTACATTATTAAATTATTTTTATATATTTGTAAAGTAAACATTACAAAATGAAATTATGAAAAAACAAAAACAACAAACAAAAATTTTGATAGGATGGACATTCGCCTGGTGTGCAAGTACAGCAATTTTATCCTATGGTGTAAACTTCTTGTGGGATAGTTTAATTATAACTACTATAAGTTTAATAATAAATTTAGCTATAGGAGTTGGTATGATTATAGCAAATAAAAATTTATTTAAGTATTATGATGAATTACAAAAGAAAATTCATTTTGAAGCAATGGCCATTACATTAGGACTAACAGTAATTGTTGGACTTGCATACGAGACTTCCTTTGATTATGGACTGATTAAATCTGAACCTGAATTTGAATATTTAGTATTTTTTATTTGCATTTCATATATCTCTTCTCTTGTTATTAACTCAAGAAGATATAGATGAAAAATAGAGTTAGAGAATTTAGAAAAAATCAAAAATTAACTCAAGAAGAACTCGCAGAGTTAATTGGAATATCACGTCAAGCTATAAACGCAATTGAAAAAGAAAAATTTGACCCAAGTTTACCCACTGCATTTAAAATGTCTAAGCTTTTTAAATGTTCTATTGAAGAATTATTTCTTTTTTCGAAATACCAGTAACTGGTAGTTCCACTTCAACTTTAGGTTTAGAACCATCTTTTGTCTGAAGATTCCAATCAGCTGAAATCTTACATCTTATAATATCACCTTTCTTAATTGAGTTATACCGTTCTTAAAGAGACATTTTGTCAGTTATTTATTATATTTGTAGTTAAATCATTCTCAAAAAATTAAAGGGAATGAAATTGGTAAAAAATATAGTGATGAGGGTAAGTTAAATTGCTATCGAAATTACCCGCACATTTAGTTAAAATGAAAGAGAACTCAACTGAAATAGAAAACAAACAGAAGAATCCATATTCCTATAATGGTGATGTTTTAATTTCCTCTGGTTTACCCCCACAAAAGAATGATGGTCTAGAGCCACAACTAACTGATAATGAGGTAAATACATCAAAAAAACCCCGCAATAAGAAGGTATATATCGAAAGTTATGGATGTCAGATGAACTTTTCAGACAGTGAGATTGTTGCATCGATTCTGGGAGAAGCTGGCTACGCAACCACCCGCGATCTTAAAGAAGCTGACTTAGTGCTTGTAAACACCTGTTCAATTCGTGAAAAAGCAGAACAAACGGTCAGAAACCGATTGGAGCAATTTAACGGTGTCAAAAAAAGCAATCCCAATCTTAAAGTTGGGGTGTTGGGTTGTATGGCGGAGCGACTCAAATCTAAATTCCTTGAGGAAGAAAAAATTGTTGACCTCGTTGCAGGGCCAGATGCATACAAAGACCTTCCCAATCTCGTTAAAGAGATAGAGGAGGGGAGAGATGCTGTGAACGTGATTTTATCAAAAGAAGAAACCTATGGGGATATCCGACCTGTTCGCTTACAATCGAATGGGGTAACTGCCTTTGTATCCATCACACGAGGCTGTGATAATATGTGTACTTTCTGTGTCGTACCATTTACGCGAGGGAGAGAGCGCAGTCGTGACCCAAAAAGCATTTTAAAAGAAATGAAAGATTTAGCCGATAAGGGATATAAAGAAGTCACCCTGCTCGGTCAGAATGTCGACAGTTATTTATGGTATGGAGGTGGTCCTAAAAAAGATTTTCGAAAGGCATCAGATCTCCAAAAGAAAACTGCGATTACTTTTGATAAACTCCTCGATATGGCTGCCAGTGAGCAGCCAAATATGCGCATCCGATTCTCTACATCTAATCCGCAAGATATGACTGTGGATGTTCTATATGTAATGCGAAAACACAAAAACATTTGTAACTACATCCACTTGCCCGTGCAGTCTGGTAGTGATCGCGTTTTGAAAGCGATGAACCGGCAACATACCAGAGCAGAGTATATTGAACTAATTGATCATATTCGAACAATATTACCGGATTGTGGAATTTCACAGGACATGATCAGTGGATTTCCAAATGAAACCGAGGAAGACCATCAAGAAACCCTCAGTCTGATGGAATACGTCAAATATGATTTTGGATTTATGTTTATGTACTCCGAACGTCCAGGAACTCCAGCCGCTAAAAAGCTTAAAGACAATATCCCCGAAAATGTAAAAAAACGTCGTTTACAAGAAGTTGTCACACGGCAACAACGACACGGGTTGTATCGAACCCAGCAGTTTGTTGGTCAAACTGTAGAGGTTTTGATTGAAAAAGAATCCAAAAAATCTAAAAAGCACTGGAGTGGACGAAATCAACAAAATACTGTAGTGGTTTTCCCAAAGGAAAACTTTAAAATTGGGGATTTTGTAAATGTACAAATCGAAGATTGCACATCTGCAACCCTAATCGGTAAAGCCGTAAGCCATGGATAAAATTCAATCGATCAAGCAACGCTTTGAAATCATTGGGAATGACCCCCAACTCAATCGCGCAATTGGGAAAGCGATTCGAGTCTCACCAACAGATATTTCTGTTTTGGTGACTGGCGAAAGTGGAGTCGGTAAAGAGAGCATTCCTCGAATCATTCATCAACTTTCTTTACGAAAGCATGGGAAGTTTATCGCTGTCAATTGTGGTGCTATTCCCGAAGGAACAATCGATTCGGAACTGTTTGGTCATGAAAAAGGGGCCTTCACAGGTGCTACATCCACACGAAGTGGCTATTTTGAAGAAGCTGATGGAGGAACCATATTTTTGGATGAAGTCGGTGAATTGCCATTGACCACACAAGTTCGCTTGTTGCGGGTTTTGGAAAATGGTGAGTTTTTGAAAGTCGGTTCATCGCAAGTTCAAAAAACCAATGTTCGAATCGTAGCAGCCACCAATCTTGATATGCCCAAAGCCATTCAGCAAGGGAAATTTCGAGAGGACCTGTTTTATCGTTTAAGTACAGTCGAAATTGTACTTCCCCCACTTAGAGAAAGAAATGGAGATATTCATTTACTATTCCGCAAGTTTGCAGCAGATTTTGCGCAGAAATATAAAATGCCAACTGTACGTTTAGACGAGCAGGCACAGCAACTCTTGGAAAGACAGCAATGGCATGGGAATATTCGACAGCTTCGCAATGTAGCTGAACAACTATCAGTTTTAGAACAAGACCGTGCTATTGGAGTCGATACTTTGGGAATATACTTACCAGACCACAATACAAGATTACCAGCCGTGGTTCCTTCATCGGCTGGGGGTGGGAGTGATTTTGGCTCAGAGCGAGAAATTTTGTATAAGGTACTTTTTGATATGAAATCTGACCTAAACGACTTAAAGCAACTCACTTTGGAATTGATGAATTCCTCAAGTACAGAACAGGTTCGCTCTGACAATGAAGGTTTGATTCAAAAAATTTATGGCGAAGAACAAAACCAATCTGAGCGTTTACTCCCACCAAGAAGCGAATCCAACACCTATCCAAAAAAGGTGGATAACAACTTTGATTATGCCGAGGAGATTGAAGAAGAAGAAACCTTGAGTTTAATCGACAAAGAACTCGAACTCATCAAAAAAGCGCTTGAACGTAACAACGGTAAACGCAAAGCCGCTGCAGATGAACTCGGTATTTCAGAACGTACACTGTATCGGAAAATCAAACAATTTGATATCGATTTGTAATGAGAAAAGCTATATTACTTTGTTTGTCTCTCGTGATGCTTGGATGCAAATTTTATTCGTTCACTGGGGCGTCTATCCCTGAAAATGCAGAAACAGTACAGGTCAACCTTTTCACAAACGACGCAGCCAATTCCATTGGCTCCACTTTTGAACCAGGACTTGATAGAGATTTCACAAATGCTATGCAAGAGGTGTTGCTTAACCAAACAAATTTAGAATTGACTGGAGTCAATGGGGATTTGATTTACGAAGGTGAAATCACAGAATATCGGGTAACACCAACAACAGCCACTGCCCAACAAACTGCAGCACAAAACAGGCTGACGATCTCCATCAACGTTCGTTATATCAACACCAATAATGAAGAAGATAGTTTTGAAAAAAGATTTTCTCATTTTTATGATTTTGCAGATACAACACAACTACAAACCGTGAAAGCAGATGCCCACGAAGAGATTTTTGAGCGCATTACCCAAGATGTCTTTAACCAATCCCTGGCCAAATGGTAAACGAAAAGCAAACGATTGAAGAATTGCAGGGTTTGGCGAAAAATGATCCTGAGAAAGCGCTCGTAACAGTCAAAAAAATGATTAAGGAATATCCGTATTTCATGGCGGCACGCGTATTGGAATTGGATATTCTCAAAACGACAAATCAAAAGAGGTATAAACATGCGCTACGTGCTTGTGCGTTGCAGACAACACAGAGAAATGTATTGTTTGAGCATTTAGAAAATCTCGCAAAAAGCATTGAAAAAGATGGACAACAGCCCATCGCGATTCCGGACGAAAACAACGTCCACTCCTTCTTGCAATGGCTAGAGTTAGTCGGAGATAAAACTTCAGATCCAACGCAAACAAAGTTTGACTGGATCGATGATTTCTTGGCACAGAACGCAAAAATAATTCCTTCAAAAAACACCTCTTCGAAAAAAGACCTATCCAAAGAGAATCCACTGTCGAAAAATGAAATCATGACAGAAACACTTGCACATTTGTATTGGAGACAAAAAAAGTATGATGAAGCCAAGAAAGCCTTCAAAATTCTCTCTTTGAAATATCCAGAAAAAAGTGGTTTATTTGCAGACCATATCAAACAAATCAAAGCTGAAAAGTCGAAATAATTTTATATGAGCACATTTTCCATTTTTATCACTCTGATTATCATCGTATCATTTCTTTTGGTGCTCGTCATCATGGTTCAAAATCCCAAAGGAGGCGGTCTTTCCTCATCTTTTGGTGGGGGCGGACAACAAATTGGAGGCGTACAAAATACCACAGACTTCTTGGATCGTAGTACATGGGTCCTAGCCAGTTTATTGTTGGTTCTTATTCTATTGTCAAACTCAATGGTATCACGACCCGGTTCTCTTGAAGACTCTAGCTTGTTGAGTACTGAGGCTATAGAAGAGGTTATCCCTGAAGAAATTCCAGAAGAATTACCTGAAGTTCTTCCTGAAGACACCCCCACTGAATAACAATATCTAATAATTTAAAATAAAATGCCACAATGTCACAATTTGGCAGATGATTTCACAGTCAAAGGCATTGGCACGATTCATGTCAAAGTAAAAAAAAAGTATACCAAATTATGAGTAAATTAAACATAAAACCGTTAGCTGATAGAGTGGTGGTAATCCCACTTGAAGCTGAAACAAAAACTGCTTCAGGTATTATTATTCCTGATACTGCTAAAGAAAAACCACAAAAAGGAACAGTTGCTGCTGTAGGTCCTGGAACTAAAGACGATCCAATCACTGTTAAAGTTGGGGACTCCGTTCTCTATGGAAAATATGCTGGAACTGAGCTTAAACTCGATGGAACAGATTATTTAATCATGCGCGAAAGCGATATTCTTGCAATTGTATAAATATATAAAAAATGGCGAAAGATATTCAATTTGATGTACAAGCCCGCGAAGGGCTAAAGCGAGGGGTAGATGCCCTTGCAAATGCTGTAAAAGTCACTCTCGGTCCCAAAGGTAGAAATGTTATTATTGACAAGTCTTTTGGTGGCCCACAAGTTACCAAAGATGGGGTGACTGTAGCCAAGGAAGTAGAACTGGAAGACGCCCTTGAAAACATGGGTGCTCAAATGGTAAAAGAAGTTGCTTCAAAGACAAACGATTTAGCTGGCGATGGGACAACCACAGCTACGATTTTGGCGCAAGCCATCGTGCATGAAGGTCTCAAAAACGTAGCTGCTGGCGCAAATCCAATGGATTTGAAACGCGGGGTAGATAAAGCCGTTGAAGCTATTGTGAAAGACCTCGACAAGCAAGCTGTTCAAGTAGGCGATTCATCAGAAAAGATTAAACAGGTTGCTTCGATTTCAGCCAATAACGATGAAACGATAGGAACTCTTATCACTGAGGCTTTTGAAAAAGTTGGCAAGGAAGGTGTGATTACTGTTGAAGAAGCGAAAGGCACTGACACCTATGTTGACGTCGTTGAAGGAATGCAATTTGATCGGGGGTATTTGTCGCCTTATTTTGTGACAAACTCCGAAAAAATGGAAGCTGACCTTGAAAGTCCCTATATTTTGCTGTTTGACAAAAAGATTTCCACGATGAAAGATCTTTTACCAGTCTTAGAGCCAGTTGCACAAACTGGTAAGCCACTTGTGGTTGTAGCAGAAGATGTGGATGGAGAAGCATTGGCAACTCTTGTAGTCAACAAACTGAGAGGGACACTCAAAATTGCTGCAGTCAAGGCGCCTGGCTTCGGAGACCGTCGAAAAGCTATGCTTGAAGATATTGCTATTCTAACTGGAGGAACTGTAATTTCTGAAGAGCGTGGATTTACTCTTGAAAACACAACTATCGATATGCTTGGCACTGCAGAAAAAGTTACCATAGACAAAGACAATACAACCATCGTTAATGGAGCTGGTGAGGCAGAAACTATCAAGGCGAGAGTACATCAAATTAAATCGCAGATTGAATCAACAACTTCTGACTATGATAAAGAAAAGTTGCAAGAGCGATTGGCTAAATTGGCCGGTGGCGTTGCTGTTCTTTATGTCGGAGCTGCATCGGAAGTTGAAATGAAGGAAAAGAAAGACCGTGTTGATGATGCTTTACATGCAACTCGTGCTGCCGTTGAGGAAGGTATTGTCTCAGGAGGTGGTGTCGCTTTACTTAATGCGCGCAAAGTCGTTCAAAAGATTAAAGCTGAAAACCCAGATGAGGCAACTGGAAGTCAAATCGTATACAGTGCTGTAGAAGCGCCATTGCGTACAATCGTAACCAACGCTGGTGGTGAGGGATCAGTTGTAGTATCCAAAGTGGAAGAAGGGAAAGCTAATTTTGGTTATGATGCCAAATCGGAAACTTATGTCGATATGCAAGACGCTGGGATTATCGATCCCAAAAAGGTAACTCGTGTCGCCTTAGAAAATGCAGCTTCTGTTGCTGGAATGGTACTCACTACAGAATGTGCCTTGGTAGATATCAAAGAAGATGCGCCTCCTGCTGCTCCCCCAATGGGTGGTGGTATGCCAGGAATGATGTAATACAACACGACCAAAACTACTGCCCCGAGAGGGGCAATTTTTTTTCTATGAAATTTGATTCGTTGCTCAATTCAATCGAAAAAAAACTCAGCTCGGGTGTAAGCCAAACAGAGGGATTACAGTTTATTTGTCAACTTCTGTTTGATCGTATAGATCACTATGACTGGGTTGGCTATTATTTGCATAACGCTGAAAAAAAAGAGTTGGTTTTGAAGGCTTATGTTGGTAAACCCACGGAACACACGCACATTCCCTTTGGAAAAGGGATTTGTGGCCAAGTCGCACTGAGCAATCAAAACTTTATTGTTGATGATGTGAACGCACAAGATAACTATATTGCTTGTAGTTTGGATGTAAAATCTGAAATTGTAATTCCACTATTTGTCAGTGAAAATAACATTGGTCAAATCGATATTGACTCAAACCGTTTACAAGCTTTTTCAAAAAAAGATGCAGTTTTTTTAAGCAAAGTCAATCAGCTCGTGTCTCTTCATTTATTTTAGTCAATAAATCCAAATCAAATTACGCCCGAAAATTGCTACTTTTGCAACCTATTTTGGGCATATGCAAGATACTTTTCGCGTTTCATCCGCACTGATTTCCGTTTTTGACAAGAAAGGGTTAGAACCTATAGTAGAAAAACTTTACCAACTTGGAGTAACAATCTATTCTACTGGCGGCACCGCGGATTATATTGATACCTTGGGCTTTGATGTTGTCCGAGTTGAGTCTATTACAGACTATCCCTCTATCTTAGGAGGGCGTGTAAAAACACTTCATCCTAAAGTTTTTGGTGGCATTCTGAATCGCAGAAACAATATTAGTGATCAGAAAGAACTCTCTTCCTATGACATACCATCGATTGATTTGGTAATTGTTGACCTATATCCTTTTGAAGAAACTGTAGCTGGAGGCGGTACAGAAGAGGAAATTATTGAAAAAATTGATATTGGTGGAATTGCTTTGATACGAGCCGCAGCAAAAAATCATGCTGATGTGGTGTGTGTCGCTTCCAAGTCAGAATATAAGCTGTTATCTTCTTTGTTAATCGATCAAAATGGAACCTTCAGTCTTGAACAACGTAAATATTTTGCAAAGCATTCATTTAACGTATCTTCTCACTATGACAGCGCTATTTTCAACTACTTTGACAATGGATTATCGTCATTGAAACTCAGTGTTCAGAAAGGGCATCAGCTTCGTTATGGTGAAAACCCCCATCAGCAGGGATATTTCTTTGGGGATCTTGAACAATTGTTTGAAAAGCTAAATGGAAAAGAATTATCTTATAATAACCTTCTTGATGTTGACGCCGCACTCAACTTAATGGAAGCTCATGAGGAAAGCGATCCGACATTTGCTATTCTTAAACATAACAACGCATGTGGACTTGCGACCAGAAAGACGCTCAGTGAAGCTTATGCTGCTGCATTAGCTGGTGATCCAATCTCTGCTTTTGGAGGGATTTTGATTGCAAATCGCCCGATTGATATTGAAACGGCGCGACAAATCCATGACTTGTTTTGTGAAGTCGTTATTGCTCCATCCTTTGATGAAAAAGCATTAACCCTACTCAAGAATAAGAAAAATCGGATTTTATTAGCACAAAAAACAAACACACATACTGTGAAAACCGTTCGGAGCTGTCTCAACGGATATTTAGTGCAGGATAAAGATCAAGTAATTGATCATGAGCAAATGCTACAAACGGCAACAGCTAAAAAACCTTCTGTAGATCAAATCGAAGACATGTTGTTTGCCTCTAATATCTGCAAAAACACAAAATCAAATACTATTGTATTGGCAAAAGGCTTACAATTGCTATCATCAGGAACGGGTCAAACATCTAGAGTTGATGCACTCAAACAAGCGATCAAAAAAGCAGAAACCTTCGGATTTGATTTAAATGGAGCAGTCATGGCAAGCGATGCGTTTTTTCCTTTTCCTGACTGTGTAGAGATTGCCCACAAAGCAGGTATAAAAGCTGTCATTCAGCCTGGAGGGTCAATCAAAGACCAACAAAGTATCGATTACTGCAATGCCAATCAAATGGTCATGGTTATGACAGGGGTACGCCATTTTAAACATTAATTCGTATAATTACACTATAATTTAAGCTCATTATGGGGTTTTTCGACTTTTTGACTGAAAACATTGCGATTGACTTAGGTACTGCAAACACCTTAATAATCCATAATGACAATGTGGTTGTTGATAGCCCATCTATTGTTGCCCGTGATCGTGTAACAAATAAAATCATTGCTGTTGGTCATGAGGCCGCTCTTATGCAGGGGAAAACACATGAGAACATCAAAACCATACGACCACTCAAAGATGGTGTTATTGCTGACTTCGACGCTTCCGAGCAAATGATCAGTATGTTTATCAAAAACATTCCTGCACTCAAAAAACGATTTTTTACTCCTGCTTTACGCATGGTTATCTGTATTCCGTCTGGAATCACTGAGGTTGAAATGCGAGCTGTTCGCGAATCAGCTGAACGTGTAAATGGGAAAGAAGTTTATTTGATTCATGAGCCGATGGCAGCCGCCATAGGAATCGGGGTAAATATCATGCAACCCAAAGGGAATATGATTATCGATATCGGAGGGGGGACAACAGAAATTGCTGTGATTGCCCTTTCCGGGATTGTTTGTGATAAATCTGTTAAAGTGGCTGGTGATGTGTTTACTAATGACATCATTTACTACATGCGTACACAACACAATTTATATGTTGGTGAGCGTACCGCAGAGAGGGTAAAGATCTTGATCGGCTCTGCTCTTGAAGAGTTGGAGAACCCACCTGAAGACATGACGGTTCAAGGAAGGGATTTGCTAACAGGTAAACCAAAAGAAACTGTGATTTCTTATCGTGAAATTGCAAAGGCACTGGACAAATCCATCATACGTATTGAAGATTCTGTTATGGAAACCCTTTCACAAACTCCTCCAGAACTTGCAGCAGACATCTATAATACGGGTGTCTACCTTGCTGGCGGCGGTTCTATGCTTCGTGGGCTTGACAAGCGATTATCCCAAAAAACTGATCTCCCAATTTTTATCGCTGAAGATCCGCTACGAGCAGTTGTTCGTGGAACCGGTATCGCACTAAAAAATATTGATCAGTACAAGACAATCCTTGTTAAATAGCTGAACAATGCAGCAGCTCGTCAATGCCATTATTCGATTCCGTAACGGCTTGGTTTATCTTCTACTTATTTCATTGAGCATTTTCTTATTGCAACAGTCAAGCGCTTATCATCGCAGCTTGGTTGCGAATGTGAGTGTCTTTTTTGGTGCGCAGTTCAGTGATTTTGTAAACTCTTTTCACTCTTATTTCAATCTCCGAGAAACCAATAGAAGCCTTTTACAAGAAAATCAAATTCTCTTAAATCAAATCCTTTTTGAGGAAAAACTCCCTTCCGATACTTTACACTATAGTTCTGTACCCCTTCAAGTCATTCGGAATTCCTTTATCAATAGCTATAATTACATTACCCTTAAAGGTGGTAAAAACAATGGTGTCAAAAATGAGATGGGATTGGTGACAGCTCAAGGAATCGTAGGTGTTGTGCAAGTTGTACAGAACCGATACACACAAGCAATTTCGGTTTTAAATAAAGACCTGAAAATCAATGCAAAGCTCAAAAACAGTAATCATTTTGGAAGTTTAACCTGGACAGGGGATGATCCAACCAAAATGAGACTTTTCGATGTTCCAACAACAGCTACGATCAAAATCGGAGATACGATTCAAACCGGGGGGATGTCAACAATTTTTCCGCCTAATCTTCCCATCGGATCAATTTCAAATTTTGTTGACGATCCATCAATTAGTTTTTACGATATCGAAGTTTCTCTTTTTCAAGATATGACCAATTTGGGAACGGTTTTTGCCATCGATCATCCATTAGCAGAAGAAGTTCTGTCTGTTCAACAATCGACCGATGAAAAGTAGATCATATCCCTTTATTGCTTACTTTTTTTTACTGCCCATTCTCCAAATGATTGTATTTAACCAATTTGGTTTGGGTTCTCAATTGGTTCCGCAAGTTACACTCCTTTTTTTGATTTTTTATCCTACGGATTCCGACCAAACCCTTTATCTTTTAGTAGCCTTTCTTTATGGCCTTTACTTAGACATCCTGCATTCAACAATGGGTCTCCAAGCAGCGGCATGTGTTACCGTAGCTTTTTTCAGACCTTTTATCATCACATCGGTTTTTGGTAAAAACTATGGATATGTCAATATTCGCTTACAACAGACATCCCTGCTTGCCCTGTCTGCTTACTGTTTGAATATAGTCCTGATTCATCATCTGGTATATTATGTTTTTGGAGTGTCGAGCTGGACGCAGTGGCTTCAGATTATACAACAATTTATTTTTGGAAGTCTTTATACATTGTTATTTTTAATTGCAATTATGTTTTTGTTGCAAAAAAATAAACAATGAGAAAAAGCCTACTTTTCGTACTTGTTGTCAGCAGTGGTGTCGTTTTTACAATTCGCCTGTTCAGCTTACAAGTTTTTAGTTCTGATTACGAAAGTCAATCCCTTCAAAACTCTGTGTTGAAAGAATACATCTATCCAGAGCGCGGATTTATTTATGATCGAAACGGCACGCTGGTTGTCGAAAACCAACCCACATACGACCTTATGGTCATTCCGAGGCAGTTGAAGCAACTTGATACGTTAGAGTTCTGTAATCTATTAAAGATCGGTAAAAAAACACTCGTGGATAAAATCAAAGAAGCTAGCGCATATTCCACAAGAAAACCCTCCGTATTTTTAGCACAATTATCCAAAAGTGATTACGCAGCCCTGCAAGAGAAACTTTGGAAATACCGCGGATTTTATGTTCAAAAGAGAGCTGTTCGAAAATATAACACTTCTTCTGCTTCAAATATTTTAGGATATATCAGTGAAGTCAATCGATTTGATCTTAGAAGAGATCCTTATTACCAATCTGGTGAACTGATCGGACGCCAAGGAATTGAGAAAACTTATGAAAAAACGTTGAGAGGCGTAAAAGGGGTTCGATATTTACAACGTGACAAATTTAATCGAGTGATTGGACCCTATCAAAAAGGAGAGCTTGATTCCCTACCAACAAATGCACAAGATATTTACTTGACCATTGATATTGCCCTTCAAGAGTATGGGCAAAAACTTTTACAAAACAAAAGAGGGGGTATCGTTGCTATTGAGCCTGAAACAGGTGAGATTCTAGTCAACGTAAGTACCCCAACATATCCACCAGATTTATTGGTAGGTAGAAATCGATCTGAAAATTTCACAGTTTTAAAAAATGACACCATAAACCGTCCCCTATTTGATCGTGGGTTGCAAGGTCAATATCCACCAGGTTCTCCATTTAAACTCGTCAATGCACTGATTGCACTGCAAGAGAAAGCGATTACGACCCGATTCCGCGTGCAATGTAATGAGGGACACTATTACGGCCGAAATGACTTTATGAAATGCCATTGTAGCTACGGTACAAAAAATCGACTTAACAGCGGGATTTACAATTCTTGTAACACCTACTTTGCCAACGTATATCGACGTACCATTGACCGGTTTAATGATCCAAAAAAGGGGATAGACATATGGAGCAATCACGTCAAAAGTTTTGGAATGGGAAATTATCTGGGCTATGACCACCCGACTGGGCAAAAAGGGTTTATTCCAAATTCCGATTATTACAATTACTGGTATCCCAAACAACGTTGGGGAGCAACAACCTCACTCTCCAACTCAATTGGTCAAGGAGAAGTACTAACTACCCCAATTCAATTGGCCAATATGGTTGCAACAATTGCAAATAGAGGATTTTTTTACAAACCGCATTTTGTCAAGAAACTACAACGAGATTCTATTGCTGAGAAATACAGAAAAGCAAACTACACAACCATAGACTCGATTCATTTTGAGCCAGTGATAGAGGGCATGTCCAATGTTGTCAAGTGGGGTACTGCTCGTATTGCTCGGGTTCCAGGAATTGAAGTCTGTGGAAAAACAGGAACCGTTGAAAATTTTGTGAGAATAGAGGGTGAAAAAGTACAGTTAACCGATCACTCCATGTTTGTTGCATTTGCCCCTAGGGAAAATCCAAAAATTGCTGTCGCTGTTTTTGTAGAAAATGGATATTGGGGTGGGCGTTGGGCTGCACCAATCGCAAGTTTGGTCATTGAAAAATATCTGACTGGTAATGTGAGAAGAACCTACCTAGAAAATCGAATGGTAAACGGAAGTTTAGTCGATGAGTATCAAAAGCCGTTGAGCGGTAAACCATTTGTAATCAATGAATAACAAGTTTCTTTTAAAGTTTGATTGGTACAGTTTTTTGATGTATTTCGCTTTGGTGGCAATTGGTCTGATTAATATCTACTCCATTGGGCATACCCTAGAGGAAAACATGCTGTCTTTAAATCATGCGTTTGGAAAGCAATTGTTCTTTGGATTCCTTAGTATTGGTCTCATCTTCTTCCTTCAATTTCCAAAAGTCAAGGTCTATGAGCGTTATTCTAGTATTTTCTATCTGATCATACTTGCTCTGCTCGTCGGTCTTTTTATTTTTGGAAAAGAAGTCTCTGGAGCAAAATCATGGTATTCAATTGCTGGCTTTAGCTTTCAGCCAGCGGAATTTGCCAAAGTATTCACTGCCTTGGCATTGACTAAGCACTTAAGTGAAATCAATACAGACTTAACAACGCTATCCGATCAACTCACATCCTTCATCCTTATTTTCCTGCCTGCACTGATCATCTTACCTCAACCAGATCCTGGCAGTACGGTGGTTTTTCTCAGTTTTCTTTTGGTTTTACACACAGAAAAACTCCCTTCTCAATATTTACTTTCGTGTATTGGGCTTGTTGTTTTGTTTATCATGACTCTTTTGATTGGCAACACCACCGCAACGGCTATCGCATTGGGATTTGGTCTTTTATATATTATTGGACTGGATAGAAAAAAACGCAGAAAAAGACTTCTGTCTACACTTCTAACCCTTGTTCTTGCCAGTGCATTTATTCAGTCTGTTGATTTTGTATTTGAAAATGTATTTGAACAACGTCACCGTGACCGCTTTAACATTGTTTTGGGTCGTGAAGTGGACACCCAAGGAATTGGGTACAATATCAATCAATCTCAAATTGCAATCGGATCTGGAGGGGTGCTTGGAAAAGGTTTTCTTGAGGGCACACAAACCAAAGGGAATTTTGTTCCTGAACAACAAACGGATTATATTTTTACTACCGTTGGGGAAGAATGGGGATTTGTCGGTTCTTTTTTAGTTGTTGTCCTATTTGTGATATTAATGCTTCGCATACTTTTGACCTCTAGGCGGCAAAAAAACAATTTTAGTAGAATTTATTGTTATTGCGTCGTATGCCTTTTGTTCGCTCATTTTAGTATTAATTTAGGCATGGTTCTTGGTCTGATTCCCACCATAGGAATCCCACTACCCTTTTTGAGTTATGGCGGTTCAAATCTTTTGGCATTTAGTCTGTTGTTGGGCATATATTTAAAGCTTGACGCCAATCGAATCAACGAATGGTAGTTAATGTTTTACTGGGTCAAAACGGTCTCTCAAGCTGTTGCCAATCAACATAAAAGAACTTACTAAGAGCATAATGGCGAGCCCAGGAATCAATGCCAAATAAGGTTTTCCCATCACTAAAAATTGATAATGATCCTTAATCATTGTGCCCCAACTGGGAATCGGTGGCTGAACACCAATTCCCAAAAAACTCAATCCGCTTTCTATAAGAATTGCTGCTGCAAAGTTTGAAGCGGTGATAACCACCAAAGGGCCAAAAGCGTTTGGAAGGATATGCCCAAAAAGTATGCGGAAAGTAGAGAATCCAAGTACCTGCGTTGCAATTACATATTGACGGTTTTTGATGCTCATCACTTGACCCCGAACAATACGAGCCACCTCCACCCACATGGTCAAACCAACAGCAATAAAAACTTGCCAAAATCCTTTCCCTAAAGCAAGAGAGATCGCAATGACAAGCAATAAAGTTGGAATTGACCAAGTAACGTTGATAATCCACATGACAATCTTGTCAACCACACCACCATAAAATCCGCCTAAACTGCCCATAATAACCCCAACAATCAGGGAAATGAGTACCGAGATCAAGCCAATGGAAAGGGAAATCCTTGTTCCGACGAACAAACGACTTAAAACATCTCTTCCAAACAAGTCGGTTCCCAACACAAACCTATGATCTGCGATATGTTGATCAACGATTTCAGAAGTTGATGCGAGTCCGTTGAAAACAGTCATCGGAAACCACTCCTGCTGACCAGGAGAATCGAAGTTAAAGTGTTCAATCCAAATTCCATCTTGCTCAACTTGGTAAGATGAAATCGGGTATTGATTTCCAGCACTGGGATTGCCAAACAACAACGTGGATAGTCGGGATTGAACTTTATTTGCTTCAGTGGGCACATGAAGCATCTTTACCTTAAATCCTGGCGACTGAGAGTGTATTGAGAGATGCATTTGATTGGCATTGACTGAGTTGTCAGGCACAATGACATAGGCAAAAACAGAAATGACAACACAGATCGATATAATGCCAGTGGCCAGGTAACCTCCCAGATCATATAAAAACGCTCGGTTACTTGTTTTTTGCAATCGAATTTTGTTTATTTTTTTGCGAGTGGTTCTTGTTGATAGATCCCCACTTTGAGCTCCTCCAAAATGTTCACAGCTTCTTCGACGTAGAAATCTGATGTCAAGTCTGAAAACCAGCGTTCCCTTTTTTCACGAAAGATGCTGTCTTCTGTAATCCTTTCTTGCTCTGCGGGAGCAATCGTAAATTCCAAGTTATTATTATATTCTTTTACTGCATCAAATTGGTCTGCATAAGTCCGATCTGATTCAAGCTGTGAAACATATTCTTGGTAATTCAAGGCGATACTTTTATCGTTTTGACGTTGCTCTATCCACTTTGCATCTTGGTCTACAAGTTTGAAAATGGGATGATTATTGACTCGACCTTGACTTTGTTTTATAACTTCATCATAGTTCAAATACCCATGCCATTTTGTATAAATTAAGGGAGTAATCTGATCCCATGACATGGGATTGTCCTCATCTCTTTCTCCAACATCTACATAACTATAACGATCGGGAGTGATTACATCGCTTTTAACTCCCTCAAGCTGGGTTGAACCCCCATTAATTCTATAAAATTTATCGGTGGTTATTTTTAAGGCTCCTAAATTTCCATAGGTGCTATTTGAAAGGAATCGATTGAGATCCACTACATTCTGTACCGTTCCTTTACCAAATGTTTGTTTGCTACCCAACACAATCGCGCGTTTGTAATCCTGAAGAGCTGCTGCTAAAATTTCAGAGGCCGATGCGGATAACTCATTGACGAGGATTACCATGGGGCCATCCCAAAGCGTTTTATTATCTCGATCACGCAAAACTTCTGTTTTATTTACCGTCGACTTGACCTGCACAATTGGGCCTTTATCAATAAATAAACCTGCAATATCGACTACTGTTTGCAACGATCCACCGCCATTATTTCTCAAATCGATAATGAGGCCCTTCACACCAGCCTCTTTGAGATTGATTACTTCCTGTTCGACATCATGCGCCGCATTTCTTTCTTTATAACTTTTAAAATCAACATAAAACTTTGGAAGATGAATGAGACCATACTTTCGATCAAGACGATTGATTACAGTTGACCGTGCGTATGATTCTTCCAAAACAACTAAATCACGCTTTACAGGAATCGTTTCAATTGTGCCATCAACTTTTTTGATTGTCAGGTGGACAGTAGAGCCTTTTGGTCCTTTGATGAGCTTTATGGCATCGTCCAAACGCATGGATCGGATATCAACTGCATCTCCTTCTTCTTGTCGAACCAACTGAATTTCATCTCCAACTTCCACAAGCTGATCACGCCAAAGCGGCCCACCAACGATAATATCAACTACCTTGATTGCCTGATCTCTTTTGGAAAGTCGCGCACCAATTCCCTCAAACTTTCCTGACATATTCATATCAAAGCGATCTTTGTCATCAGGGTTAAAGTAGTTTGTATGTGGATCAAACTGTAAAACGAAGGCGTTGAGATAGATGTCAAACCAATCCTTTCGCTCCAATTCATTCATTAAATCGAAAAAGTCTTCCATGTTTTCACGCGTAGTCGTTCGAGCTTCTTCTTCTAAAACCCCCCATGATGTCGCACCATGATCCTCTGTACTATCCTCCTTTTTTTCAGATTCTTGCACCTTGTCATATAACACGCTAAGCGTTGATAGTTTAAGTTGCTTTCTCCATTTTTCAGCTCTCGAGGTTTGAGATAGTGGGAATAGTTGTTCATTATAGTCCAAATCAAATGATTCCTTTTTCTGGAAATCAAAAGGGCTTGCTAGCAAAGACTTATACAAGTTTTCGACTTCATTCATGCGAAGGATAAGTCTTTGATAAGTCAAATCAAAAAATGTCAAATCTAACTCTCTCAGCTGATCGTCAATTTGGTACATATATTTGGCAAATTCTCTGTAGTCGCTCTGTAAAAAATATCTTTTTTGACCATCGATACTTTCTAGGTAGGTATGAAAGATTTGTTCAGACATATCATCATTCAGAGACTTTACATTAAAATGACCACGTTGTATCACATGCGAAATCAACTCGATAAGAAGTCGATCTTTGTCGTTGCTAACAAACTCTTTTCTTGATGGAATTGAAATCGCCGTGAGTATATAAAACACAACCGCAACGGCGAAAATAATATAGGAGACATTCTTTTTCATTTCATTTTACTTGAGGGCTTACGAATATAAAGATAATTGTAATACCTTGTAAATATCATGGATATGAGTGGAAAAGGCAAATTGAAATCTGTATTTTTGTGTGTATAAAACCTCGATATGAGCAGCAAACCGTTAATTCTTGTTACCAACGATGATGGAATTAGTGCTCCTGGGCTTCGTTCCCTTATTCACATGATGAATTTGATTGGAGAGGTGGTTGTGGTCGCTCCTGACAGTCCGCAATCAGGCATGGGACATGCCATTACGATCAATAGTACCTTGCGGTGTACCCAAGTCAAAATCGATGACGGTCCACAACGAGAATTTTCGTGTTCTGGAACACCAGCAGACTGTATAAAGCTCGGGGTTCATGAAATTCTAAAGCGAAAGCCAGACCTCTGTGTTTCTGGAATCAATCACGGCTCTAATGCAGCGATCAATGTGATCTACTCTGGAACTATGAGTGCGGCTATCGAAGCTGGGATTGAAGGTATTCCTGCAATTGGGTTCTCTTTACTCGATTATGCTTGGGATGCAGATTTTTCCTCACTCAATCCCTATGTAGAAAAAATCACAAAATCGGCCTTACAAAACAAAATCCCTGACAGCACGGTTCTCAATGTCAATTTTCCCAAACGAAAAAAAGGTGAAATCAATGGGATTAAAATTTGTCGTCAAGCCAATGCCTATTGGATTGAAGAGTTCGATAAACGTCAAGACCCCATGGGAAAAGAGTACTATTGGATGACTGGTGCATTCATCAATAATGATAAAGGAGAGGACACCGATATTTGGGCGCTTGAGAATGGATATGTTTCAGTCGTTCCTACACAGTTTGATCTTACCGCACATCATCAAATTCAAAAACTAAACTCATGGACTTTCTAAAGAAAATCAGTCCTGGATTATTAGGTTGGCTGACTGGACTCGTCTTGCCGTTTGTCACTCTTTTTCTATTAATAGAATACATGGTTGATGGCAATGCTTTGGATACCATCCCTGTGTTGTATGCTTACGATGATCTCGGAATTTGGATCACAATAGCAGTGCTACCAAATCTTTTTTTCTTTTGGTGGTGGATTCAAAAAAAGAATACGCAAGCGGCTCAATCTGTACTTGGCGCAACCATTTTTTGGGCCTTTTTGAGTCTCCTCTTAAAATTTGGGGCATGAGATACTACCTCATTGCCGGAGAGGCCTCTGGGGATTTGCATGGCGCCAATCTGATTGCTGCGCTGAAAAAAAACGATGCAACATCCGAATTTCGAGCTTGGGGTGGAAACAAAATGCAAAATCAGGGAGCGCAAATCGTAACTCACTATAAACATCTCGCATTTATGGGATTTTGGGAGGTAGCCAAAAACCTGAGAACAATTCTTTCCTATATTGCTTTTTGCAAAAAAGATATCCTTTCCTTCAAACCGGACGCTTTAATTCTCATCGACTATCCTGGTTTTAACATGCGTATTGCAAAATGGGCATCGGCTCTAGGAATTCCAATCCACTATTACATCATGCCGCAAGTTTGGGCATGGAAAGAGAATCGAGTAAACAATTTAGCAAAATACACCAATTATCGCTATGCCATATTGCCCTTTGAAGTTGATTTTTTTGAACAAAAACACAAGCTTCCCATTGACTTTGTTGGACATCCTCTGATCGATGAGTTGTCCGCAATTCCGACAGTAGATAAAGCTTCATTTACAAGTTCATTGGGATTGAAGAAAAATGAAAGAGTTATAGCCTTGTTACCGGGGAGTCGAAAACAAGAAATCAGTAAAATTTTAGGGGTAATGACAGCAATAATTCACTCTTTTCCAGACTATCGATTTGTGATCGCAGGAACGTCTAATATCGATCAATCTCTTTATCAACAACTTGCACCTGATGTCGACATTGTTATGGATCAAACCTATGATTTGATTCGTCTTGCTGATGCAGCTATCGTAACTAGCGGAACTGCCACCTTGGAAACTGCCCTGCTGAGAACCCCTCAAATCGTGTGTTATAAAACAAGCCCATTGAGCTATGCCATCGCCAAACGAATTGTGAAACTCCCCTTTATTTCTTTAGTAAATTTGGTTGTGAATCGTTTGCTCGTACGGGAATTGATTCAAAGCGAATGTAACCAAACCGATTTGACAAATTCCCTTCGGGAAGTCCTGTCCGAAAACGGTAAAAAATCGATTCTGTCAGGATATGACGAACTCATTGAAAAACTTGGAGGCAAAGGGGCAAGCGAGAAAGTTGCCTCGCTCATTTACAAAAGAACCCATGCGTAAGTCATTTGGCTTTATTGCTCTTGTTTTTCTGGCTACAGGTTGTGGAATGCTCAAGGGTAGTAAAAAAATGAAACCCCGTGATGGTGTTGTTTTTTATGCCAAAGAATATTTGGGTACACCCTACCGTTTGGGTGGAAACAATCACAGTGGGATTGATTGTTCAGGCCTGATTCACAATGCTTATAAAAAACAAGGGATTCGTGTTTCAAGAACTGTTGACCTTTTGCGAAAAGAAGGAAAACGCATCTCCAAAGACCGAGCAAAGCCAGGTGATCTTCTATTTTTTAGAACGACCAAAAAACGAAAGCTCACCCATGCTGGTATTGTCGTTGGGCAAAAAGGGGGAGAACCTCTTTTCATCCACGCCTCCTCATCTAGGGGGGTTATCATTTCTTCTCTACGCGAGGGCTATTGGAATAAGGCCTATGCGCAAACACGGCGACTGATTCGATAACAATTCCTATCTTACCAAGATGTTCCTATTGCCTAGTGTACAGTTTGGTTTGTTATTGGTATATTGACTTACCCTCATATTGCGCCTTTCCACGCTGCGGTACCATTCGTTGTGCTTTGTATGTCCATAATTTGCCATCAAAAAACTTGGCGTTTGGGGTTTGTCTTTTGTCTTTCCCTATTGAGCTGGACCGGTGGGAAGAGAGTTGTAAATCCTATGGCATTAAACTCCATGACACACCAATGGAAGGCGCGTTTACACTCAACCCTTAAATTGGGATTTGAAGTTTTTATAGTAGGCCGCAAAGTCTTCTTGAGAATGTAAGTTTTTGTAATCGCCAGAAGCAAATAATTTTAGGTAAAACTCCATTTGCTGCACATTGTGATAGCCGACGATCGGTGCAAGAAAATTGGCGTTTTCATCAAAAAATGCAACTGTTGGATAGCCCGTAATCCCAAGATAGGCAGTAAACTGATGTCTGGCGTTTCTTCCTTTACGGTTGGGGTCATACTGAGGATTTTCAAATCGATTCCCATTGTAATTAACCAGCTCTTCACCTTCAGCATTAAACTTAACAGGGTAATAGTTTTTATTGATAAATGCACTCACTTCTGGATTTCCAAAGGTATTTTTGTCTAGTAGCTTACAAGGTCCACACCAAGTTGTATACACGTCAACAATGATGCTTTTAGGATTTGTCTTTTGTGCCGCTAAGGCCTCGTCCATCGTCATCCAATTGACTTGGGCTGTTGCGAATGAGAAACCAATAAAAAATAGAATTAAACTACGAAATGCCATGCATTTTTCGAATTAGGGTTTTGTTGAGGATAAGCATCAGGACTCCCGCAAATACAGGAATTGCTGTAAAGATGAGGAAAAATACAGATAAGCCGTAAGACTCTGAAATAGAGTCGATATAACTACCGGTAATCCCGCCGAGGAAATTGGCAATCGCGCTACAAACAAACCAGAAGCCAAACATCAAGCCAACCAATCGTTTTGGTGCTAACTTGCTCACATAGGATAGACCTACAGGCGAAATACAAAGCTCCCCAAGTGTATGGAATAAATAAGCCAAAATCAACCAAGCAATGCTCACGCTTGCCGTACTTGCGCCAAGAGGAATTCCCGCTGCGCCGTAGGATAAAAAGCCAAAGCCCAAACCGAGTAAGATCAAGCCAATTGCAAATTTGACTGGTCCACTAGGGTTGAGGGATGATGCCCATATTTTGGAAAAAACAGGTGCAAAAATGACAATGAACAAAGAGTTTAGTACCGAAAACCAAGAGGCAGGAATTTCAGCAACATCAGAGTCAAATTCACGCTTGAGCATCCAAATCACGATTCCCCAAATGATCGCAAAGCTCAATCCCAAAAAGAAGTTTGATAAGAGGTATTTTCCAAGCATATTGCGAAACAACTCATACAATACATAGGTGAGAATCACCATGGGAACCAAAGTGATAATTGAATTGGCTAGTTTAAATGTTTGAGATGCCGTTCCGACAAGATTTCGTTCTGTATAATCATTGGCAAAGATTGTCATCGATCCGCCTGCCTGTTCAAACGCCCACCAAAAGAAAATGGTAAACAGTGAAAAGATAATCACCACAAATACACGGTCATTTTCAACTTTTTTGGGGACGGTTTCATACACTTCATTCTTTGATGTGTCGGCTGCTTCCAGTTTTTTGGGGGATAGGCCAATGTTCCCAAATATTCGTTGAGCAAACCAAAACTGTAACATCCCAAAAAACATAAAAACCCCAGCAAGACCAAAGCCCAAATGCCAACCTACTTTTTCGCCGATGTATCCACATAGTAGAATCCCCAAAAAAGCACCCGCATTGATCCCCATATAAAAAATAGTGTAACCACCATCTTTACGAATATCACCGTCTTTATACAATTGACCAACAATTGAAGAAATATTGGGTTTGAAAAATCCATTTCCAATCACTAAACAGCTCAATCCAATAAAGAAAAAAGTGGATGAAAAGGTTTCCAGTGCCATAGAAGCATGACCCAAAGTCATAATGAGGGCACCCAATACAGTTGCATTGCGGTATCCTAAAAATTTATCAGCGATTAGTCCGCCAAATATGGGGGTTAAATAGACCAAGCCCGTGTACCAAGCATAGAGTTCCAAAGCGTCTTCACGCTCCCAAGCCCAACCCTCGTTGAGAATCGATGAGGTAAGGAAAAGTACCAAGATGGCACGCATGCCATAGTAGCTAAAACGCTCCCACATCTCGGTAAAAAATAAAACAAATAAGCCGACAGGATGTCCAGCAATCGTTCGTTGGTTTAGTGTTGATCCTCCAAATTGGTTTGACATTTTTTGGTTTTTATTATTGAACATTGCTAATATATGATTTTTCGATAATTCAGATTCCTATTCAATATGCCTTATCTTTGCAACATGGCAAACAATCATGGGTACAACGGCTTGGTTTCAGGCTTTTCCAAAAAATCAAAACAAGAGAAAATCGAATGGATTTCCCAAACTTGCTTTGCCAGTCCCCAGCTAGCTAAAAGTATCCTAGAAACTTATTGGCATACGGACGAAAAGCTACAACGATTACATGATGAGTTTATCGAAAATGCGGTGAGTAACTTTTACTTGCCGATGGCTGTTGCACCAAACTTTGTGATCAACGAAAAGCCATACGTGCTGCCGATGGTTACCGAAGAAAGCTCGGTGGTTGCTGCCTCGGCTAATGCGGCCAAGTTCTGGTCTACGCGCGGCGGATTTTATACTGAAATTATCGGTACGGAGAAAACAGGTCAGGTGCACTTTCTGTTTTTGGGATCTCAAGAAAAACTTGCTTCGTTTTTTAACGCTGTCAAACCAACCCTTTTAGAAAAAACCGATTCGATTACCAAAAACATGCGTAAACGCGGGGGTGGCATTAGCGATATTGAGTTGGTCGATAGTACCGAAAATCTGGCAAATTATTACCAATTGCATGTGCGTTTTGAAACTGCAGATGCGATGGGAGCCAATTTTATCAATTCCTGCCTCGAACAGCTTGCAAAAATACTCCAAGAACAAGCCGCTAACTATGTTCCATTTTCAGAAGATGAAAACCAAATTGAGGTGGTGATGAGCATCTTGTCCAACTATGTCCCTGGCAGTCGCGTCAAAGCATGGGTGAAATGCCCCATTTCGGATTTGGGAGATGATGGAGATATCCTTGCTCAAAAATTTGTGCAAGCTGTAAACATCGCAAACCAAAACCCCTACAGAGCCGTTACGCACAACAAAGGTATAATGAATGGAATTGATGCCTTAGCAATCGCTACTGGCAATGATTTTAGAGCTATTGAGGCTGGGATACATGCCTATGCTGCTCGAGATGGTAAATACAGTGGGCTTTCTAAAGCATGGATTAAAGACAAGACGTTTTGGTTTGAACTTGAAGTACCTTTGGCCGTTGGCACAGTCGGAGGCCTGACCAAACTACACCCGATGGTGAAATGGTCACATGAATTGTTGCAGTATCCAGATGCAAAAGGGCTTATGCAAATCATGGCGGTCAGTGGATTGGCGCAAAACTTTGCCGCCTTGCGCTCTTTGGTCACGACTGGTATCCAGAAGGGGCACATGAAAATGCATTTGCTCAATATTCTGAATCAAATGGATGCAAGCGAAGATGAAAAACAGGCAATGGTTGAGCATTTTAAATCCAATGTTGTTAGCTTTAACTCTGTTGAACAAGCACTTGCAGCATGGCGAAAAACCTAAATTTTTTTAGCTCCGGGAAACTCCTGATTACCAGTGAATACGCGGTGATTGACGGCGCCTGTGCGCTTGCTTTACCAACCAAACTGGGGCAAAGCATGACGGTCATTGATCACAAAGAACCAGAGATACACTGGATTGCTAAGGATGTAAACGGAAACATTTGGTTTGAAGACCATTTTCGCGTTAGTGATTTTGAGTCAAATTTACAATCGAATGAAACCACTTCTCGATTGCAGCAAATTTTGCTGATAGCACGTAAACTTAATCCTAATTTTTTGGTAAACCCTACTGGGTTTATAGTTGAGACTCAACTTGATTTTTCCAAAGACTGGGGATTGGGAAGTTCCTCAACATTGGTCAATAATGTGGCGCAATGGGCAAAGGTAAATCCATTTTATATCCAACAAAAGGTTTTTGGAGGAAGTGGTTATGACATCGCTTGTGCTCAAAAACACAATCCGATTACCTATCAACTTATTGATCAAAAGCCAACCGTGGTAGATGTTGCTTTCGCTCCTCCATTTTATGAGCATTTATTTTTTGTGTATATGAACAAGAAACAAAACAGTCGGACCTCAATACAAAACCACTATCGGGGTGTATCGGATGAGTTACGAAACACACTGAATACTTTGACAAATCGATTTGTTAAAACCCAAAAAGTTAGTGAGTTTCAAACCCTGATGCTCGCTCATGAAAGTATAATTTCTAAACTCATTGGCATCCCACCTGTTCAACAGACCACCTTTTCAGACTATGAAGGAGTTATAAAGAGTTTAGGAGCTTGGGGAGGTGATTTCGTTCTTGCTTGTGGTCCCAAAACTAGTAAAGCGTATTTTTCAGAGAAAGGATATGCAATATGTATACCTTATTTTGAACTTGTCTTTCGTGGAAAATAAAGTTCGTTGAATCCATATATTAAATTTTGGCACGAAATATGTAATGATATTTTCGTCTTAATAATTTTTTGTTAGTTATTGTTTTTACGCCTGCACGACATATCTCCTCTGTGCAGGCGTTTTTTATAATCTTTGGCTATCTTTATAATTGAATTAAAAGTAATCAATTTGCTTAAGTATGGAATATAATCGTTATTTCTTTATAGAGTTGTTAAACGGTCAAAATATTGACTCCGGACTCGTTTGGTGGATTGACTTTCTGGTTATTTCTTCATTACTACTTGCAATCTCCTTTTTGTTAGCATTCACATCAAAGTTAGCCGTTAGCAGTTTTTTGAAAAAGCTTTCCAAGCGGACAAAAACACATCTGGATGATTATCTTTTATCTTCAGAATTCCCACTCTATTTCTCTAGAGTAGTTCCTTACTTTTTTCTGTTATCTGTTGTACCCTATTGGATTGTTGACAGCCCTTATGCAACATCGTTTGCATTGAACTCACTTAATGTATACGGAGTAATAGTAACCGTTTGGATTTTTCGAAGTGTTCTTCAAACGCTACGATCTTTTTTATTGACCCTAGACTCCTTTAAAGATAAGCCAATCGATAGCTATATACAAGTCTTTATGTTACTCATTTGGGCAATTGGGATTATTGTTATTTTTTCCATAATCACTGGGAAAGAAATCGCGTATTTCCTAACGGCAATGGGAGCGCTATCTGCTGTACTGCTATTGGTTTTTAAAGACACCATTTTGGGGTTTGTCGCCAGTATTCAGATTGCAGCCAATGATTTGGTGCGTATCGGCGACTGGGTAACCATGGAAAAATATGGCGCAGACGGCGATGTGATCGAGATAAATCTGTCAACTGTTAAAATTCAGAACTTTGACAAAACCATTACTACGATTCCAACCTATAATCTGATTTCCGATTCCTTTAAGAATTGGCGTGGTATGGCAGAGTCTGCTGGACGCAGGATTAAACGCTCCATACTGGTAAGTACACAAACTATTCGATTTCTGCAAAGCGGTGAATTGGAAAAAATATATCAAATTGAACGAATTTCAACCTATCTCAAAGAACGAGCCTATGAAATCGATCAAGACAATCAAGCATCAAAAAGCGATAAGTCACTTGCCATTAATGGTCGAAATCTGACTAATTTGGGAGTTTACCGACAGTATGTAGAGAACTATTTAAAAGCGCATCCCAAAATCAGTGATCAACTCACGGTGATGTGTCGCCAGCTTCCAACGAACCAATATGGTGCAACTCCTTTGGAAGTTTATGCCTTTAGCAATGATAAGGAGTGGGTAGCATATGAGCACCTAACCGCTGATATTTTTGATCATCTACTGGCTGCACTTAAGTTTTTCAATTTAGAGAGTTTTGAAATGAACAGAATTGTTAGTGACTAAGAAATTATTCTTTTGAAATAACCAATTACCTATTTGAAATCCTCCTTTAAGATCTTTGAGCATAGGCTAGATTGGCCATTGTTATAGGGTCATTAAAACTATTATTTATAATGAAATTTGAAACTGTTTGCGAAATTGATTAACTGAATCAAATCACTACATATTATCTGTATTCAGCCTTTTGTAGTTACCTCTTCGGTTTCTGGAGAATCGGTTGAAATCCATAGTGACGCCAATTTGAAATATGGAGGGGGGATTAAAGTTTGTTTGAGAACTTGGGAAGGTGTATGTTAAATCCACACGATAATTTTCTGACGAAAATCCAGATATTAACCCAAATTCAAGAGAGTTGTTTTCTCTATAATTAGCAAGAGATTGTAATAAACCTAAGGTAAATCCATCCATTTGCAATTCTTGAGAGGAGTAGATTCTCAAGGTTTCTCCAGCTTGTTGTGCATAGAGATACATCATCATATATGAGTAATCTGGCAAAAAGCTTCTTCCGTATTGGTTAACATTAAACTCCATTGCAGCTTGAAGAGAAAATGCAATTTCTTTTTCGAAATCTGACTCGTTGTTAAAAGAAACATTAGGAGTATTAATATGGTCCAAACTCAATCCAATCAAAAATCTTTCATTGTACACCAAAGCTGATGCCCCGATATCGAAATAATTGGTTGATGGTGAGAAATCTGCCAAAGGATCTCTAGAAACCCCAGAGATTGTTCCAAGGGTCAAATCGATTTGATCTTGAAATATCAAGGAACTTTTGTCAATATCCTGAGAGCCTATTCCTAAGGTTAGAGCACCGAGAATGTAGGTGTCAAAGTTTACTGGAATTTTATATATATAACTTAGGTCAATTTGATTTTCTGATAAACCTAAATTCGTTAAACTAAATGAATTTACATCAAGTCCAATACTAAAATTCATCTCTTCAAAAGCAAAATTTCCATATAAATACTTGTTGTCAATATAAGAAGTCCCCTCTCCGAAATCAAAGCGACTGTAATTAACACCTGCTTTTGAAATCATATTAATGCCGTGAAAGCTCGGGTTGATAAACTGTATGTTACGAGATGTCGTAATATATCCTTGCTGCGCAAATCCAAATGAAAATGCCAACAATACAAACAAAACGATATGTCTATTTACAAACCTTTTCATTCGATTAAAAATATCGTACCCGTTTTCGTTACTATTTCATCATTTATTCGCACCCCGATTATTTTATATACATAGAAATTAGATGCTGGATCAGAATTTGTACCATCCCACCCTTTAATTTCAATTGTACCGTCTTCAGATAAATTGGTTTCAGAAACAGACTCTTGGTAAACCAATATTCCTTGCTTGTTATAAATGAAGAAATCAACAGCTTTCAAGCCAGTAAATACTGGTCCAATTATTTCGTTGATATTGTCTCCATTAGGGCTAAATGCATTTGGCATTAAAATAGTGTACCCCTTGCCAACAATAATTTCCTGTGTAGCTGTTGTAAAGCAACCCGAAGCATTGTAGACGTAAACTGTCACCGTATATGTACCATCAGCAAAATATTGGTGGGATACTCTTTCACCTGTAGCAACTGGAGAAGCATCCCCAAAGTCCCATTCCACATTGTAGTAACTGGTGTTATTGGCAAGTGTGAAGAGAACATTACTTCTTTCGCTGATTGTCCCATATTTCTCAAGTTCAGGGCTTGTGTAATTGATAATTGGTGTCAAAACAGAAGTGTCTAGAAGATCTTGAGCGACAACAACCCCACATCCATTTGCATTTCTGATTTCAAATGAAGCCTCACTAACCGGTGCAGTAATCAAAACACGATGGGTATTGATTCCAAACTCAGCAGCAACGATGGATATATCTGCGCTTGGGATTCGAACACCATCGTAATAGAAATATACTTCACCAGCACTTTGGTTTACATCGATATCGATATAGCCACCTGTTAAGGAGCAATAAGCTTCATCAACCCGAACAGATCCATACAAGATTTGATCTTTCGGTAATTCAAAAATCTGATCTGTAATACATACATCTGGATCATTGCGTAGATCATCGATGTCTAACGATTCAATATCCGCTAAATCTGGTCCCTCAACAACAGTCAGACGATAGAGACCAGCCGTTAGGTTATCGGCATAGGTTGTTCCTTTTAATCGATCTATTTTTTGCCAAGAACCAGAAGAGCAGGAAGCTGTTCCACCACTGATTACTACAGATGAAATATTTGGGGTATTCGCATCTAAATCATGGTCTAGGTTTGCATCTGAAGAAACTGAATTTGGAACTGCACAAATCTGGTAGACACCATTGGATGAAAAATCAGAAAGCGATTGTTTATTATCGGTGATAAATGTCCCATCACAACTTTGATAAGATACAATACTGTAAGAGAAGTTACCACCTGTCGCTTCATCAATAATTCCATCACCATTGGTATCGGACTTGTTGGGATCAACCACTCCGTCGTTATCAATATCTGCATCTGCAATATCAAAAATACCATCATTATCTGTGTCTCGAAGTTTGATTGTGTAGGTCACACAGTTCTCATCCTCCTCAAGTACTTCCCAGATATAATTTTTATAGTAAAAAGAGTTTCCGCCGGTGATGGATACCGATATCAATCCATCATCAGCTCCTGTACAGGACACAGGAGATATATTGTTGATAGAGATATCTGTTGGATTGGGCTGTACGACTGTAAACGATGCGGTGACAGGACAATCCGAATTTCCTTGCGGGAATACACTTACTGTATAATTACCAGGTTTTAAATTCTTGATATGGTTAGATTGTGTCGTATTTGCATAATTGTTTGGCCCACTCCAAGAATAGATATAACTCAGTGTAGAAGAATCGTTCGACAAGTTCACTTTGATTTCACCATCACTGTTGCCGAAACACGATATGTTTTTGACAAGTGACTCATCCGTGCCGTTAGATGGATCGTTCATATCAAGAACAACTTTTGTTGGGTTGATTGAATAATCAGGAACAACAGTTAGTTGAACAGTAACAGCTGTAGAACTACAACCATTTGTATTTGTACCGATTACATCAAAGGTGTATGGTCCTCCAACTGAAACACTGCCAAATATCCGAAGAACATCAGTGCCTACAACTTCTGAGCTCAGACCACTTGGTAAGTTATTCGCTGACGGAACACTACTGTTTTTGAAACGGATTCTAATATCAGAGATATTTGAGTTTACACAAACTGTTTGGTCAATTGTATTTGTTGAACTCAGAAGTGTGAGTTCAGCATTTGCTTTTACAGTAATTTCTCCTGTAAGTTCAGGACTTTCACAACCTTGATCATTAAGTGCTCGAACCGTAAAGTTATATGAAGTATCTATTTCAACATTTTGAGTTGGAGTGCCGGAAATCGTCATGATACGTGTAGAAGCATTATATGTTCCGGTAATTCCTGGTGGTAATCCAGAAGGCACAGCATCAACGGTTCCACCGCCAAAAGTATAAGTTATTGGGTCAATGGATTCTCCTTCACAGATAAACTGATTTACTGTTGATGACGGAGTTGATAATGTTATTTCTGCGTCTGGATGAATTGTAATCTGACCGTCTAAAGAAGCCGATGTACAGCTATTTCCTAAGGTTTCAACAGTAAAGACATAATCTGTTTGAGATGCGATATTTTCTGATGCAGACCCAGAAATCGTAATTACATTACCAGTTACTGTCCAGCCTACTCCTGGTGGCAATCCAAGAACTCGAGCAGAGTTTGCACCACCACTAAATTCATAGACAATATCTTGCGAAAGATCAAGACCCTCACACAAACTTTGATTGGTTGAAGTAGATCCTGAGAGAAGTTTTAAGTCATGTCCGTTTTGAACGGATATTGAACCTGTCAATTCTGATGAAACACAATTGTTTGATAAATTAACAGCTTGTATTGTGTAGTTGTATACTTTGTCTTCCACCAGTCCAGTAGGTGTTCCTGAGATTGTAAACTGACCGGTAGTTGAATCAAAATTACCATAAATACCATTGGGTTGTGAGTCCCAAGTCAAGTCAACATTTTCAGCACCGTCTATCGTGTTGTAAACAATATCAACTATCGCTTCATCCTCACATACGGATTGTGTATTCAATCCACTAATTAGTTGAATCATTGGATTGGGCACCAGTTCAATAACACCCGTTTCTGTAATCGGTATACAAGATGCACCTATAGTTTCTACAGTGTATGTATATGTATTAGTTGATGTCGAACTAACATTTAGAGTAGGTGTACCAGAAATCGTTATACGATTGTCCGTAATCGACCAATTCAGTCCAGGTGGTAGACCCAATACACGGGCTGCGATAGCACCACCACCAAATTCATAAGAAATTGGGAATGGCAGTTCTTCACCTTCACAAAATGTCTGATTCACAGAAGATGAACCCGAGAGAAGTTGTAAAGTATGTCCATTTAAAACCGTTATGCTTCCTGTAAAGGGATCTGATTCGCAACCATCAATAGAGTTTATGGCTTTAACACTATAATTATATGTCGTGTCCTCATTAATGCCAGATGGAGAACCGGATATTGTGAATTGTGATGTCGTTGCATCAAATTGCCCAAAGATTCCGGGGGGCTGTACATCCCATGAAATAATTGCATTATTGGCTCCTTGTGCAGCGTCAATAACAATATTCGTCATGGCTACACCCTCACATATCGTTTGTGTATTTGTGCCACTATTGATCAGAAGTATTGGTTGAGGTGAAATACTAATAGTACCTGAGTACTCTTTTGCAGGTGTACAACCGCTATTTGTAGTGGTAACAGTATATCCTAACTCCGAAGATGTGGTTATATTGGTAGACGGAGTTCCTGAAATTGTTAGTATTCCGTCAGCATTGCTGACCACAAGCCCTGATGGTGTAGTAGCAGATGGTGCCCCATCGACAATCCAAGAAAGGGTGACTCCTACCGCACCTCCTGAATAATCATAGCGAATAAGATCAATAGCCTCTCCTTCACAGACAGACTGTGAAATCTCTGACATAGGGGTCAGTACATCTTCACGACTAATAGTTAAAACACCCGTGATTGATGCTGTACAACCACCAGACGAGCCACTCGCGGTGACTATGTAATTATAATTATCATTAGGATTACCCGCATCAAGGGTTCCTGAAATGGTCAATGTATTGGCAACTGAATCATAGAAATAACTAACTCCAGCTGGTAAACCAGTTACACCAGGACTGGATGCACCATCAAGTAAGTCAATAACAATATCATCAATATCATCTCCCTCACATCTAATTTGAGACAGAGAACCAACTGTAGAAGCTGCCAATTCAATTCTCGGTCCTGGATTGACTACAATCGTACCATTTACATTACCACTACCGCATAATCCGCCAGAGGTCTGAATATTATAACTGTAGGTCGTGGTCGCTGTAATATTTTCTGTAACATTTCCTCCAATAACTAGCTGACCGGCATTTAGGTTATATCCAATTCCAGGTGGGTTTCCTGTTATTGAAGTACCGTCTTTTGTCCAAGTCAGATTAATTCCTGAAACAGCATTGCCCACACTGTATTCGATAGGTGTTATCGGGTTTCCTTCACATACCGATTGGCTTTCAGAACCAGGGTTAATCGAGACTAAGCTTGACAATGCATTTACTGTTATTGAGCCAGTGGTTGGTGCTCCTACACAACCTGTAACTGAATTAACAGGAATAATTTGATATGTATAAACGCTTGTTGCTGCTTGTGCATCAGGTAACCCTGTTATTGAATAAATACCAGAAGATAGGGTTTGGGTTAAGCCATTAGGTACATACTGACTTGTCCATTGAAACTGTACATTATCAGCGCCATTTTCTAGCGCATATTCAATATCTGTAATTGGGATTCCCTCACAGAAAGTCTGATCATTAGTAGCCGGGTCTTGAAGTATAAGCGATGGGCTAGCAGATAATGTGATTGATCCTGACTCAACAACTGCAAGTGTTGTGCATCCACTAACAGAAGCTGTTAGTTCATAAGAATAAACCGTATCAGAAGTAAGGTTTTCATTAGCAACCCCAGATATAGTGAAAGAATTAGCTGTTACAGTGGTTGTAATTCCTTGTGGAGCAGACACATTTACACCTCCAACAGACCAAGCAATTGAAGTTTGACTATCATCTGTTCCGCCTGCAAAGACATATTGAATAGGGTCTAGAATATCATTGTAACATAATACTTGATTCGATTCATTGGCCGATGTCAAAATGAGTTCTGGTTCTGCTTGGATTTCAATTGGAAGGGTCATGAACTGTATTTGACCTGGGCAATTATTTGATGCTAATACAGTTATTTCAGAATTTTCATCTTGACTAAATTCATCAAATGAAACGAGTATAGTGGAAGTTCCATCACCGGAAACAATTGTTGCGCCTGTTGGTAAATTCCATTGATAATCTACGGCTCCTGTTAAGCCTGTAACTGAATAAGTGCTTGAGGTGCCTTCGCAAGCTATTGTGTTACCTGAAATTGAACCTGTACCCACCAAATCCTCAGAAATATAAATTACTTTAATGAATGGCGGAGGTGGTATGCAGCTAAAGTTACCTGTATCTGAAGGAATGATATTTAAGCCAAGGCGGACGCCATTTGGATTGGTTTTATCCAATACGCTAGGTACATATTCAGGAGTCAAAGAATTTGGGTTGAGAAGCTGTCCTGCCCCATCTAAAATCGTCCATGAGAATGATGAGTAGCTATCGGCACCGCTATAAATCTCTGCATCTTGTACAATATAACTCTCAGGATAACAGACACTATCAACCTCACCAGCAAAGGCATCAATGGCCTCAGATAAGAAAATTGTCATAGTATCCTGAATACTATTTGTACAGTTTCCTGAACCAGCACCTCTTAGTACTAGAGTAACATAGCCTCGATCATAATCTTCTTGTTGTGGTTGGTAAGATGTGTTAACAGTAGTTGGATCAATAAATCCGACTTGACTTCCACCAAGCGTTGTCCAGGAAACTACTGGATTAGTTTTATTTGTTGATGCATCAGAAATCGTGTAAAAAGCCTGATCAGTGCATATTGTAACATCATCCCCAGCAAAAACACTTATGCTCGGCTCTACAAGAAGTTGAATAGATTCTGACTTACCTGGGCAGCTACCATTTCCAGATGCTGTTAGAGTTAGGGTAACTGGTGTTATATACCCATTTTCTTCATCAAGCGGACCAGGTGTATATATCGGATTGACAAGGTTTGCATTGTTAAAGAATCCGTCACCTGAGGATGTCCATGTATGTTCAGTAGTTCCAAATACCTGCGCACCAAACACTTGAAAATCTTGCCCCTCGCATATTGTACCGCCTGTACCTGCATTGACAATGATTTCTGGGTCGAATTCTATATTAATCTCTTGGGTATCAATAAAATTACAATCTCCTTCCCCAAAGGCAGTCAACAATAGTGTAACTCCAGTTGTATAGTCATTACCCCCAGGAATATAAGTAGGATTGACCTCTGTATTCGAGTTTTGCCATGTCCCTTGACCTGTAATAATCGACCATTCTACGTTTGGTGAACCTGCAGTGGTATCTACATTTAAAAGACTGATTCCAGTAATAGGAATGACAGTTTCACTATCACAAAAAGTAAAGTAATCTTGAGATGTAATAATCACAACATCTTGAGTTAGTGTCAAAGTCATAGTATCTGAGTTCTGACTGCAAACTCCTTCGTTGTATCCAGTGAGAGTAAGGGTTACTGTACCTATAGAGAAATCAAGTGTACTCGGAATGTATTGTGCACTTAAACTAGAAGCATCATCAAATGTACCTGTTCCTGATGTGGTCCACATTATTGAAGTTGTCTGGCTTGTAGATGCTGTCGATAAAGAAATTGCTGAGCTGCCTTCGCATATTTCTAGGTCAAGACCAGCATCAACAATTGGCTCTGGCGAGAAGATTACATCAATTGAGTCTGTAGCAAGTTGATCACTACAAGCTCTAAATTCTTCACCATTAAGAGAAACAGTGAGTGTTACACCGTTAGCAATATCATTAGGCCCCGGAATATATTCAGGATTGAGCGCTGTGTCATCAGTGAAAAATCCGTCTGCACCTGAACTTGAAAGCCATTGAACTGTATTAGGATCGTAATGTAAAGCAGTTACATTACTTAAAATTAGAGGTTGTGTTTCACAATGCTCTAAAGTTGTATCTGAAATAACAACACTAGGTTGTTTGTCAATTACCAATTCTAATTCATCGAATGAATCAGCACAATCACTATTGCCAGTAGCAGTTAGTCGAAGTATAACACCTCCATTGACAACATCAGTCTCAGAAGGAGTATAGACTGGTTGCAAGGTTTGCTCTGTTGGGGAGAAAGTTCCCGACCCAGAGGTTGTCCAAGTAAATGATGTAAAGTTCGTTGCAGTTGCCAGATCTAATTGATAGGTATCACCCTCACAAATCGAAGCATTCACAGGGCCTGCATCTACCTGTGGTGCATCTTCAAAATAGATGGTTACAAGATCCGAATAGGCTGGACTACATGGCGCAATCGGGTTGGCAGTTAGTATAAGACTTACAAAGCCTTGCCCAATTTCTTCTATACTTGGGTAATAGGTTGTCAATAGATTTGAAGAGACATTTGCGCCAGTTGTTGGGTCGTCAAACAAGCCATTCCCTCCAGACCATTGAATGCTATCGACATCACCACCTACAACTCCATTTAAGATGATTGGGCCAGCACAAGTGGTGTAGCTCTCACCAGCTTCAGCTGTTGGCTTTTCAATGATTGTTAGGGTTACTGTATCTGTCAAAGTATTTACACATGGCGATATTTCGTCTGCTGTGACTGTAAACGTAATTGTTCCTGTTTCTCCCGTTGCTGGTGTGTAGGTTGGGGTAAGTGTTCCTTGACCATTGGTAATCGATCCAAGGCCGTCGTGAATCCAGAGGATATTTTGGACATCTGAAGCAGAAGCCCCATTTGCAAACGTATGTGTTGTTGAATCCTCACATATTGTCATGTCGGGTCCGGCATCGACTTCACCTGCAGGGTTTATGTTTAGGGTAACAAACTCTTCCACTGAAGTTGTGGCACAACCATTTTCGCCAAAGACTTCAACTTTAAGTATCACAGGTCCTAAAGCACCTACATCAGCTGGGTTGGTTGTGTAAATTGGTTCTATTTGGTTTTCAAAAGCAAGCGATCCTTGACCATCAACAATTGACCACTGAACCAAATTAGCGTTATCGACTGTAGTGCCTGTAACAGTAAATGGCCCTTCACAGATGTCAAAGTTATCAGTGACGCTCACTGTTGGTGCTGATGTGATTTCAATTACCACATCATCACTAATTGACTCTGAACAAGGGTCAATTGGATCAAGCTTTAAACGCAATGTAACAGTACCATCAACAATATCTTGTTGGCCAGGCGTATAAACTGGCTCTAAAACGTTGCTATTTACATTTCCATCAAAAGTACCATCACCTGAAACAATTGTCCACTCAGGATTTACACCATTAGCATAGCTTGGAGATGAATTAATAAGATCGTAGGAGTCACCTTCACAAATTGAAGCATCTGTACCAGCGTCCACAATTGGTTGTGGAGCAAAACTAACGACCATACTGTCTGTTACGTCTACACATCCGTCTTGTCCAACTGCAGTTAAGTTCAAAATTACAGAACCACTTGCAATATCAGTTGGCGATGGGTTATAAGTGGTATTGACATCATTGTCTGGTGTAAATGTTCCTGAACCAGCAGACCCACTGGCTAGGTTTGCAGTCCAGACGAAGCTTGATTCATTTGTAACAGACCCACTTAAAATAATTTCATCAGTAGATTCACAAAGAACTTGATCTTGTCCAGCATCTGCAGTTGGCGCAGGATTAATTGTCAAAAGAATCTCGTCAGTAACTACTTCAGTACATGATCCATTGGATTGGGCCGTGAGTACTAGTTTTACAACCCCAACCTCGTCTGATGAAGGTGTATAAATAGCAATTGGATCATTGGGGTTAGATGAAAGGGTTCCTGTCCCGTCTGGAGTTGACCAAGCATAGTTATCGGCATACAACACAGAGGCTGAAGATGTTGTGTATACACTATTATTACAAATACTAATATTTTCACCAGCGTCAACAACTGGGCTTGGAGTTAATGTGACTATAACATCATCAGAAGAATCAACACATCCAGGACTTGCAGTTGCAGTCAAACGAAGAGTAACTTGACCATTAATCCAATCAAGATTTGAAGGCGAGTAAGTAGGAGAAATGTTATCTTGATTAGTCAAAGAGCCTGTTCCAGTTATAATACTCCATGTTAAACTTTGATAATTATCAGCGTTTGCAGATGAAATGGTAAATGCCCCATCGGCTTGGCATACTTCGAAATTATCACCAGCTTCAACCGTTGCTTGAGCAACATACCTTAATATCTTAGAATCAATCACTGGGGTTGTACAAGGTGATTGAGCTTGAACTGTCAAAACAAATTCAATTTCACCAGTTTCACCAGGTGCAGGCTGATAAGTTGGGGTAAGAGATTGAACATCTGTTAATACACCTAAACCATTTGTTGTTACCCAAGAAAGCGCAGAATAGGTATTTGTATCAACAAAAATATCGTTGAATGTTACGGTTTCACCTTCGCATGCATTTACTGTATCCCCTATATTTAAGATAGGGTTTCGTGCAAATGTTATCACAACATCATCTGAGGTATTATTACAATTTACATCACCCTCAACGTTAGCTGTAAGTGTTACGCTTCCAGCATCAATATCTTGTTGACTCGGGATATATTGGGTTATCGGATTTGTATTATCATTAAATGTTCCATTTCCAGAACTAACCCATAATAGACTATTATTGAGAGATGCAGTTCCATTAAGATCTACTGATGTTGTATCCTCACATAGTGTTTGGTCTGGACCAGCGTCAATAGTAGGGGGTTCAGCAAAAGTAATTGTGAGAGAATCTTGAATCTCATCAGAACAAGGGTTTAAAGGATAGCCTACTAAAGTTATTATTACCTGACCATTGTCATAGTCTTCTTGCGAAGGATAATAAGTAGCAGAACCATCACTGTTGATATTAATCTGAGCTGTTGGGTTTGTTGGGTCACTTGAAGTCCTCCACTCTATTGCACTAACATTCTCAATGGTTTGTGCAGTTAAGGTAATTGGGTTGTCAAAGCTGTTTGGATCAGGTGAAGTACAGTAATCCGCTGTTTCAGCCCCCAATTCGATGACTGGCGTTCGTACAATCGTTACCTCTTTAGTAGCAACTACTTCTGGGCAAATTCCATTTCCTTGGGCAGTCAACGTGATTGAAAAAGTCCCTGCGACCAAATCATTTGCACCAGGTAAATAGGTTGGTGTTAAAGTATTTGAATTTTGGAATGTTCCATCACCAACTGCAGTCCAAGCATAAGAAACTACATTTTCTATATTAGCATCCGAAACAAAATAGTTACTGTCCTCACATACTGTATCGGTAGTGGCCATGGTTATTATTGGGGGTGGCGTTATAGTAATTACAAAAGACTTGCTATCATCCACTGAACTATCACAAGGGTTAGCCGCGATAGCATTCATAGTTAGGGTTACAAAACCACTTAAAATATCATTGTTTGAAGGGAAATAACTCGGGTTAAGTTGGCTTGGATTGTCAAAAGTTCCATCCCCATCAGATGTCCATTCTACTGCAGATTCAACTCCAGAAGTTGTCACACCAGAAATAGCATAGTATTCATCAAAACAAATTTCAAGGTCTGTTGGGAAGTCTATGATTTGTGGATTTGGTGTTACCTCAACTGTTACGCTTTCCGTTACAGTATTTGAACATGGATTATCCACCGTTATTGTAGCTTCTAGTACAACAGTGGAACTATCGATTGCTGGTTGGTATATAGGGGTTAAAGTATTACCCCCAGATATTATCAAACCAGTTCCACTTGTAATCTGCCAATTGATCGTATCGTAATCAGATGCAATTGCTGTCAGTTGTACTTGGCTACCATAGCAAACAGAAGTGGCAGAAGTAGATAAATCTAAGACTGGTTCAGCAACAACAGACAGTGTTATACTATCTGAGTCTGTTGTACAACCAGCTGCATCAGAAACAGTTAGCGTCAAGGTAACTGTGCCACTTGACTTATCAAAGCTACCAGGAGTATATGTTGGTGCTTTTTCGTCAGGGGCAGAGAATGTTCCATCTCCACTGGTTGTCCAAGTATATGTACTGACCTGAATATCAGCGATTTGATTATCCGTGAAAGTATAGTCTGAAGAAGCACAGAACTCAGTTTCAAACTCGTCAACTCCATCCGAATTGATGTCTCCTCGCAAAATAGATACTGATGATGATTCACTAAATGTTAGTGTAATCGTATCTGAAACTGTCGTGCCAGCATCACACGGTGCTATTGGTGTTGCAGTTAGAGTCAAGATCACAAATCCCAAACTTCGATCATCAGCACTTGGCGTATAAATTGTGTTTATAACAGTATCATTATCAAAAGTTCCATTACCACTTGATGTCCAATTAATTGCTGACTGACGAGAAACAGAAGCTGTCAATGTTTGATAGTCTGTATCGCTTTCACACAATACAGCATTATTACCAGCTTCTACCACGGGAAGTTGTTGAATAGTAAGCGTCATTGTATCAACGACTGGATCAGCACATGGCGCAATGGGTTGAGCAGATAGACTAATAATAGCTTGCCCTGCATCAATTTCTGCAGCACTTGGTGTGAAGGTAGGCGTTAATGTGTTTGTATTCGCAAATACACCACCGCCATCAGAACTCCATGTAAAACTAGTTTCGTTTGATACACTTGCCACATTTGCTAAGAAAATGAAATCTTCGCCCTCACACACGGTACTGTCCCCACCTATAGAAACAACTGGTTGTGGTGCAATGGTTACAATCACATCATCTGTAATTGGTGTTGTACAAGGTGCAATTGGGAAGGCTGTTAAACGAAGTGTCGCATTACCGTTGGCGATATCTGCTGGTCCTGGGATAAAGGTAGGTGTTAGACTTGTGTCATTTACAATCTGACTTCCTGTGGTGCCACTTTCATTGGTCCAAATAAAAGTGCTGTAGTTAGTAACATCTTCAGCAGCAATCGATAAATTCCCCCCTGTTTCACACATGGTAATATCTGGTCCAGCATCTACTGTTGGCTCAGCCATAATGGTAAACACAAAATCGTCTTGGATGGTTCCTCCGCATGGGCTCAACGCATCAGCTGTTAGGGAAATTGTTACTGATCCGGCTGCGATATCATCAGAGCTTGGAGAATAGGTTGGTGATAGAGAATTGACACTGTTAAAGAAACCATTTCCTGATGATGCCCAAGCATACGAACTAGTATCAACGTTGGCGACGTCGGCACCCTCAGTGAGGTTAATCAATAAATCTTCACCCACACAAAGCGTTCGATCTGGGCCAATTTCCATAATTGGGCTTGGCGCAAAAGTCAAGTCGATAAAATCACTAATTTCTGCCTCACATACACTTGTGCTCACGGCAGTGAGAGTAAGTCGTATCGGAACGCCAGACGCGATATCAGCTACACTTGGCGTATATACAGGGTCTTCGGAGGTTTGGTTGCTAAAGGCTCCCGTACCAGAAGTGCTCCAAGTTTGAGATGATGTTCCTGTAACTGTTCCGTCTAATTGATAGTTGCTATCGTCACAAATTTCAACTGGAGTAGGTCCTGCATCAACAGTTGGAAGGTCGACAAAAACAACCCGAATAACAGCTTGGGTATCAAACGGACATGAGTTTTCTGTGGCGCTAATGGTCAATAAAATTTCACCACTATTGATATCGTGTTGTGATGGGGTATAATCTGGATTAAGTACAGTGTTGTCAGAAAAAGTACCTGACGCATCACCCGAAGATGAAGTCCACTGAATTGTGTCATAAAAATCGGCAGTAACCATATCCAAAGCAATTGGAGAACTGTCGACACAATAATTGATTGTGCTTGGTGCATTGATTACTGGCTGACGGGTAATTTCCAAAAACATCACATCACTAGGATTGCTGGTACAAGGCGCATTTGAAGATGCCTCCAGTTGAAGAATAACACCCCCGTTTGCTCTATCGTTTGGACCAGGGAAATATGTTGGTTTAAGTGTTGCATTATCGTCAAAAGTACCATCCCCAAGAGATGACCAAGTCAAGCCATTGAAATTAGTTGCCGATACAGTGTTGTCAAATGTGTATGTCTCATTTTCACAAATGACAGCATCACTTCCGGCACTAACAGTTGGCAGTGGCTCAATGAAGATCGAAACATCATCTATTGCAGGATTGCCACAGTCAACACCATTTATTTGTAATGGATCTACAGTCAATCGCAATACGACCTCTCCTATTTCGCCGGCAGATGGTTGGTAAACTGGGTTGATGTCAGTGTCATTTTGAAGTGTACCACCTCCAGTGATGACTGTCCAAAGGAACGTTGTGTTCGGAGTAACTGATGCACCAGTAATGATTCCGCTTTCGTCTTGACAAGTAGTCAAATCTAATCCCGCATTCGCTGTGACTTGAGGAACAATTGTCAAAATCATATCGTCGGATTCGTCTGGACAACCATTTTGTTGCACTGTCAATGTCAAAACCACTTGCCCAGCTGCAATATCTGCAGTACTTGGTGTATAAACTGGATTGACCGTGGTTGCATTACCAAATGTACCTGATCCACTTGTTGTCCAAAGGGTTGATGTTGGGCTTAGCGCAGCTCCCGAAGTGTCAGTAACACTAGCACTTCCAAATGTGTAGGTGTCTCCCTCACAAACCTCTGCATCACCACCAGCACTGACAATAGCTTGCTTGGAAACAGAAAAAATAACAGTATCAGTAACTGTATCTGTACATGCGCCTTGAGGAGTTGCTGTCATGGTAAGTGTGACTGCACCAACTGTCAAATCGTTTGGTCCTGGTGTATAAAAAGGAGATATTGAATTTGCAGTTGTAAAGAACCCATCTCCAGATGTTGACCACGAAATCGAATCGACAAAATCAGCTGTCGCACCAGAAATTGGGTTTAATCCTTGACACAAAATTTGATTACTAGGACCTGCGTCTATCACAGGAATTTTATTGATTACAATAGGCAGTGTAACAGAATAACTTGGATCAACTGCACAAGGTGATGTTGGTGTTGCTGTTAAAGTCAATACTGTTCCCCCATTATCAATAGCGGTTTGATTGGGCTCATACACCCAATCTGCTGGATTTGGTCCTGTCACGCTGAAATTTCCTCCGCTACTATCAGTCCATGTAAAACTTGCGGCATCACTAACCGTTGCACCGGTTAGTGGTACATTATCTCCTTCACAAATTGATACTCCTGTAGGGACACTAGCTTCAGGAGTCGTAACTAGATTAATTGTTACGGAATCAGTGATTGGACCGCTATCGTCACATGGAGAAAGTGGAAGTATTGACAATGTCAAGGTTACGGATCCAGCGGAAACATCACTTGCTGATGGTGTATATATAGGGGTAAGCGTGTTATTACCAGTCATCGTACCTATTGTACCTGAACTGGTCCATGAAATGGAGTTCGGATCATAATACTGCGCCGTGGCACCTGAAATCTGAATCGACTCATTTTCACAGAGCGTAATTGCGCTTAGACCTGCATCTACAGTTGCAGAGGGGGTTATATTAAGTGTAAGTTCATCTGTGACAGGAGAGGTACAGATACCTGTATTAGAAGTAGCTGTCAGTTGAAGGACCACACTTCCATTCGAAATATCAGTTGTGCCAGGGAAATAGGTAGCATTTAGATCAGAATCATCGTCGAAAGATCCATCTCCACCCAAAGCTTGCCATGCGTAACTTGCATTTGTAGAAGATGATGTGGCATCATCCAATCGATATCCAGCAGCAACTTCACTTTCACAAATAGTTGTATCAGTCCCAACATTTAAGCTAATTGGCTCTTCAACTGTAATAGTAATAGAGTTAGTAGCCGTACATCCAGGTGTAGCATTTATCGTTTCTACTAGCGTGTAGGTTGTAGTTACACTTGGTGATACCGTTGGATTAGCAATTGAAGATGAAAATCCAGCAGGATTGGAAGTCCACTGATAGGTATGACCAGCAACTGAAGCTGAACCAATTTCAATACTTTCACCCTCGCAAATTGTAACATCAGTAGCGACTGTAGCAACCGGCTTATCAATTACTGTTACAACAATAATATCTGAACCAACTAAAACCCCAGAATCATAGGCACTGAGAGTAAATTGAGTAGTTGTAAATACTGTTACTTCAGAAACTGGTGTTGTCGGACTGTTGAGAGTTGGCCCATTTGCGGCGGTCGGGTCAGGTGAAGCCGTCCATTGATAGTCATATGACAAATTGTTAGAGTTAGATCCAATATTAATTGTTGCCTCCTCACATACAGTTATATCAGAACCTGCATTAACATCAGGACCAACATTAACAGTTCTTGATACCTCAGCGGCAGCATTTCCAGATGAATCAGAAACATTATATGTTACACTGTAAGAACCAATTGTTGAAGTATTGACTGAGTTTGTGGTAACTATTGATGAAGAAATATCTCCATCGTAATTATCAGTTGCCGTAGCTCCATCATCATTATATGTTGATCCTTGTTCAACATTTAAACTAGAATTTCCAAGCAATGAAATAACAGGAACTTGAGTATCAATAACATTAACGGTTCTTGTTACTGGAATTGCAGCATTACCGCTAGAATCAGTTACATTAAATTCTACAGTATATGTTCCTACAATTGATGTATTTACATTACTATTTGTTGTTATATCTTGGGTTATATCACCGTCATAATTATCTGCGGCCGTTACTCCACCTTCATCATTGTAACTTTCAAAAACTTCAACTGTAGTTGATGTATTTGTTATTGTAAGTATGGGTTTTGTTGTGTCAACTACATTAACTGTTCTTTGAACCTGAGTGATATTTCCATCTGAATCAGAAACAGAATATTGAATAAAATATGTAGCGACTGTACTGGTATCAACACTTCCATCAATCGAAATTTGAGACGGCGAGTCTGATGTGTCCCCTAAACTACCATCATCAGGATCAAACGCAAAAGCCCCTGGCTCTGAATACGTATCGCCAACTTCAATTGTCATAGGATTAGATCCCTCTAAAGTAATACTAGGCGGTGATCCAACAACTACAGTTCTAGTAACTTGAGCTGCGGCATTTCCCTCTGAATCTGAAACATTATAGAAAATAAAATAAGTCCCCACAACAGAAGTATCAGGAGATCCTGTAGCAACAACAGAATTAATTATTCCGTCATAATTATCATTTGCAAATGCTCCCGGATCAGTAAATGAGCTACCTAAATCAATGTTCAGTGGATTATCCCCAAGTAAAGAAATTACTGGTGCGGTTGTATCAACTACATTTATTACTCTTGTAGCAGTATTTGCAGAATTTCCTGAGGAATCTGAAACATTATATGTAAGGTTATAAGTTCCAAGATTTGATGAATCTACAGAGCCTGTAATGATAACGCTTGAGGACAAATCGCCTTCATTTGAATCGGTAGCTGAAAATCCAGGTTCTACATAATTGGTGCCTGCCTCAATAGTTATAGTTGTGCTTCCAGAAAGTGTAATAACAGGACTCTGAGAATCTACAACTTCAACTGTTCTTGTTATTGGAATTGCTTCATTAGATGAGCTGTCAGTTGCTGTGTAAGTAAGTGTATACTCCCCTGACGTAGAGGTATCTAAAGTATTTGGGTCAACGGAGGCAGTAAGTCCACTATCATAATTATCTGTAACAGTAGCACCAGCATCTGTATAAGCTGTTCCAACTTCAATTGTAACTGTCGGAGATCCATTTAAGGTTATTACAGGTTTAGTAGTATCAACTACATTTACAATTCTTGTAACAGTAGTAGCAGCATTGCCACTGGAATCAGATATGTTGTAATCAATTGTATATGTTGCTACTACTGATGGATTAACAGATCCCGAAACTTGAATAAGAGAGCTAATATTTCCATCATAATTATCTATTGCGCTAGCTCCACTTTCAGAGTAAGAGCTTCCAACTTCCATAGTAATTGATTGTAATCCAAAAAGACTGATTGTGGGAGGAATCTGATCACCAACATTAACTGTTCTAGTCGTAGTAATGGCATTATTTCCTTCACTATCACTTACATTGTACTGTAAGTAATATGTGCCTGTAGTATTTGGGTCAACAGATCCTGTATAAACAATAAGGTTTGTAATATCTCCGTCATAATTATCAGTTGCAGTTGCCCCTGGATCGTTGTATACTGACCCAACCTGTATATTTTCAATTGTACCACCAATTAAATTAATTATTGGTAATGTGGTATCTACAACATTTACAACACGCTGCACAATAGTAGTATTGCCAGATGAGTCAGTAACGCTATACTGGATATTATATGTACCCAGAATCGAAGAATTAACAGATCCAGTAATTGAAATACTTGGAGTTAAATCCCCGTCCTCAACATCTGAAGATGTTGCTCCAAGTTCAATATATGTTACGCCATATTGAATTGTCTGTGGGTTGTCCCCCTGAAGATTTATTGATGGTGGTGTTCCTACAACAACAGTTCTAATAATTTGAGTAGCAACGTTACCTTGACTATCAGTAACATTATAAGCGATAACGTATGTGCCAGCACTATTGACATCTACAGAGCCAGAGCTAGCTATATTGTTTGTAATATTTCCATCATAATTATCAGTAGCGGTTGCTCCAGGATCATTAAAAGTATCTCCCAATTCCAGTGACATACTGGCATCTCCAATCAACGATAAAATCGGTGATGTTGTATCTTGAACGGTAACAGTTCTTGTAACCTCTACTGCAGAATTTCCAGAACTATCAGTGACATTATAGCGAATGATTGAAACTCCAACAGTTGAAGGATCAACTGTTCCGGTTGAAACTATAGCATTTGTAATATTTCCATCGTAATTATCAGTAGCAGTTGCTCCTTCATCAATAAAGGAAGAAAAGACTTCAATTGAAACCGATGCATCGCCAATGAGAGAAATAATTGGCAGTGTATTTTCAACTACATTTACTGTTCTAACTAGTTGACTTGCAGCATTGCCTGCTGAATCTGAAACATTGTAATATAATGTTGTCGATCCAATTGTTGATGTATCAACATTTCCAATGATGTTAACAGATGAACTTATATCCCCATCATAGCTGTCAATTGCTGTTGCCCCTGGATCAATAAAAACAGTATTTAAATCAATATCTAGATTTGAATCACCATTCAAAGAAAATTGTGGTGGAGATGTATCCACAACAATTATAGTTCTGGTTACAGGATCTGCAGAGTTACCTGCACTATCACTAACATTGTATGTCAAAGCATAAGTGCCAGTGGAATTTAAATCAAATGTACCAGAGATAATAATCGAAGACGTAATATCTCCGTCATTTGTATCAGATGCAGTAGCACCTGGATCAATAAAACTTCCTCCTACTTCAATAGAAACAGTTGAGTCACCAATTAATTGAATTGTTGGTTTTGTGGAATCAATAACTTGAACAGTTCTATTTAAAAAGGTCGTGTTTCCTTCACTATCTGTTACACTATACTGTATTTGGTAAGTACCTATAACATCGGTATTAACAGCTCCGCTGATTGAAATACTACTAGTTAAATCACCATCCTCTGGGTCAGAAGCGATTGCTCCTAATTCAATGTAATTTGAACCGATCTCAATTGTCATTGGATTATCCCCTTGTAGTGTAATTAATGGGGGTGTTCCAACTATAACCGTTCTAGTTACTTGAATAGCTTGGTTGCCATTAGAATCAGTTACATTATATGAGATTGTATATGTTCCAACAGTTGAAGTAGTAACTGTCCCTGAGGTGACAATAGCACCAGTCAATACTCCATCATAATTATCATTTGCTGTTGCACCATCATCAACATATGAATCTCCAATAGCTAGATAAACAACCGAGTCTCCCGTTAAAGTTATTATTGGGGGTAAATCATCCAATACTGTCACTTGGCGAGTGATAGTTTCAGCAGCATTTCCAGAACTATCACTTACATCATATAATAAATTATAGGTGCCTAATGAGTTTTCATTAACTGAGCCAGATACCGCAATTAAAGATGAGAGATTGGTGTCATAATTGTCTGTTGCAGTGGCACCAGGATCAACAAATGTCGTTTGATACGTATGATTGATGGATGAATTGCCATTAAGTGAGATGATTGGCGCAGTTGTATCGACAATTTGAACCGTTCTTTCTACAGAATCAGCTGTATTTCCAGAGCTATCGGAAACTGAATAAGTCAATAGATAAGTCCCTAAATTGGATGTGTCAACAGATCCAGAAACAGAAATCGACGCTGTGACTGATGAGTCATTATCATAATTATCAGTAGCGACAACCCCAGGATCTGTAAAATTTGTGCCCACCTCAATACTTATGGTAGAATCACCCAACAGAGTTATTACAGGTTTTATGTTATCTTCGACATTAACAACTCTTGAAATGGGTGTAGCTTGATTGTTTGATGAATCCGAAACATTGTAAGTAAGAGTGTAAGATCCAACTACTGTATTGTCAACTGAACCTGATAAATTGATTTGAGAAGTCAGAGTTGCATTGTCATCATAATTATCAGTTGCAGTAGCTCCGTCATCTGTGTAAGCTCCATTAAGTTCAATATTTACGGGAGAAGAACCTAATAATGAAAGAACTGGAATTGTTGTGTCGACAACATTTATTGTTCTTATAAGAGTAGAAGCTGAATTTCCAGAAGAATCTGTAACATCATATAAAACCGTGTATGAACCCAGAGTTGCCGTATTTACAGATCCTGAAATTGAAATAGTCGATGTAATCGTACTATTATCATCGTAATTATCAGTCGCAGAAGCTCCAAGCTCATTGTATGTAGTCCCAACTTCAATAGATATTATACTGTTTCCATTAAGACTCAATTGAGGAGGTGTAGTGTCAATGATTTCAACGGTTCGGTTGGCTATTGTTGTATTACCACTTGAATCTGTAACGCTGTACTGTACTGTGTATGAACCCACAGCATTGTTGTTGATTAAAGAAACACCAGAGATGATAATTTGGTCTGTTAGTATTCCATCTTCAACATCTTCAGCAACCGCTCCTAATTCAAGGTATGAATTCCCCAAAGAAATAATTTGAGGGTTTGCTCCATTTAAAGTAATTGAAGGGGGAGAATCGGGGTTGGGAGCCTCACTTTGGTCAGTAACGGCGACTGACATTGGAAAATTTGATTCATTATTTTCGCTATCAGTCGCAGTTACTGTTATCTCATATACATTGTCTGAATTACTGTCAGCTGGTTGCTCATAATCGGGAGCTGAACTAAATGAAAGTTGAGCTTGCGTTGAATAACTACTAGATGTACTTCCTGTAGACGAAGGTTGGTTTATGGCTGAAATTGTAAATAAGCTGCTATCAATCCCAGATAATGACCATATAACCGGCTCATCTGAATTGAAAGTTGCTACAAAAGTTTGATTTTCTTCAATAGATGGGGTATTGGTGTTAACTGAGTTAGAGACCACTGGATCAGTCTCATCAACATCAGTTACAGTGACAGTTACAGCTAAATCACTAGTATTACTAGAGCTGTCTGTAGCAGTAACTGTTAAATTATATTCATTGTTTACTCC
>MDTD01098855.1_pt1 | contig 63894 bp, 115 predicted proteins | sample 811221 | NCBI WGS metagenome assembly MDTD01 (sample SAMN05326646, study PRJNA326480) | marine metagenome | isolation source: seawater | place: Pacific Ocean: South West | collected 2011
CCTTGATTAGTATATGCAGGCATTTCTTCTTCTTCTTTTATGACTTTTCTTATGATTTTTCTCAACCGACTTTCAGTTATTCTCATATTTAATATCTCCTATCATGTTTTTAAATATATTTTTAAAGTGTAAAATTAAATATTAAGTATTATAATAAATTAAAAAGGATTTGAATGCGATTTACAAATATATGCCTTGAAGGGCCTGATTGTAGTGGTAAAACTACATTATTTAACAATATACATAAGCAAACCAACTATAAATACAATATACAAGATAGAAGTTGTTTATCAATGTATATTTTCTCTATCATGTACGAAAGAGACTCTAAGTTTTGGTATAACAAGCTTATGTCTGACATTAAAAAACTAGATACTTTATATGTTATTATGTTACCTCCTTTAGAAGAAGTTGTTAAAAGAATAAAAAAGCGTGGTGATAATATTCAGGATGAAAACAGTATTGTTAATGTGTGGCATGCATTTAATGGAATTTCTAAAAAGCTTTTTACAGAAGATTTTCCAAATGTAATTACTATTTCTGGAACAGATAAAATGGAAAGTGTAAAGAATGTTTTAGATCGAATTGATTATTTAAACAAACAAAAAGGATCTAAACTAATAAAAAATTTAGTTATTGAAAGTAAAAGTAATGAAATTGTTGATGTAAGTTGTACTTCAGAAGTAAAAAAAGATGATTTAGATTATTCAGTTTTAGACTTTGAAGAAGAAAAAGAATATTATAAAAACATAAGTAGAGATTTTTTAAGTAAAATAAAAAAAGAATTAGATAAATCACAATCTGATACGGGAAGAAGATTTATATATTCTGATGATAGTTGTATATCTATGATTCATTTATTGTTTAGAGATAATAAAATAGATTTTAATGTTATTATGAGATCTTCTAATGTTATTAGAACTTTATGGGCTGATTATGAGTTCTTAAAAATACTAGCTTACAAAGCAACAAAAGAGTTAGGATATAAACATGTACCAATTATTCTAAACTTAAATATAAGATCAGCTCATATAATACCATAATGATATATTCTATAAACTTTTTACTTTTCTAAAAAAAGATTTTTTAAATTTATTAAAAGAAGCTTTGTCTTTAAAGTAATTTAATCGTACTGTTTCTTTTCTTTCATTATCATTTCTATCAAGATAGTAAATTACAGGAACATTATTTTTATATCTAATATCTATAAATGCATCTCTTATTTTAAGTTGTTTTTTAAGAATTTCTAGACTTTTTTTTATAAAAGCTTTGTTTTCATACTCTTCTTTGAGTATTTCTTTAATTATTTTTCTTAATTTACTTTCTGATAACATTTTATATTTTACTCCTAAACATAAATATAATATTATACTAAAAAATCTATTTGAAAGGATTTTTATGAACCCATTTTTTAATATATATATAGGACCAATGTTTGGTTCTAAAACAACTAGACTTTTAGGTGATATAGATCGACAGCGACACAAAGGAAAGAATATATTAACAATCAAACCTAACATTGATAAAAGATATGCAACACAAAAAATAGTATCTCATAGTGGTGGTAGTGTTGAAGCTGTTTGCGTAGAAAACATTAACGATATATATGATTTAGTTGCTGTTGGAGAAATATACGATGTAATCGCAGTTGATGAAGCTTTTATGATTGAAGATATTGATAAAGTACTTATTGAATTTTATAAAAGTGGTATTTCAATAATAGTATCTTCAATTCAAATGGATGCAGGTGAAACACCCTTTCAAAACATTAAAAATATTCTACCTTGGGCAACAAAAATTGATATATGTCCAGCTGTATGTACTAAATGTGATCAAGATGCATATTTTACAAAAGCTTTGTTTGATATAGAAAATGCTTCTCAAGAAGAAAGAATTGGATCGTATGATTTATATGAACCTAGATGTATGACACATTATTTTAACGAGGACTATAAATGAATACAAGACCTGTTTGGGATGAAATTTGGATGAAAGTTGCTGAAACTATTGCATTAAGAAGTCATCATCCAGAATGGAAAGTAGGAGCTTTGATCGTATCTTCAGATAATACACAAGTTCTTTCTTTAGGGTATAATGGTAACGCTTCTGGAATGTCAAACGAACCTCAATCTACACTACCCGGTCAAAGTGGATTACTTCATGCTGAAATTAATGCGCTTTTAAAGTTAGATTATAACAATCCTAAAGATAAAATAATGTATATTACTTTAATGCCTTGTGAGTATTGCGCAAAAGCTATTGTTAACAGTGGAATTAAAAACGTAGTCTATAAAAGTGATTATAGAGATAAAACAGGAGTTGAAATTTTAAAAAAAGCTAATATAATAGTTAACAAATATAATAATTATAATTAAGTTGAATTATAAAAAGAATTGAGTACTATGAAGAATTCACAAATTATTAAAGAAATGTCAAAAATATACAATGAAAAAGTAGAATATTTTTTAAATGAAAGTGGTGTTTACGACAAGCATGGAAATAATATTGTAGACAAAGCTGTAGGATTAAAAGTGTTTGATAAAGATACAGGCTATAGATATCATGTTGGAGGCTATCATAAAGAAGGAAATAAAGAATTTTTACTTCTGTTAAATCCAGATCAACCAAATCCTTCTGCAAAAATTACGCCTAGTAGCAGAGTATTGACTGATGACTATGAAGAGTCAATAAGTGATAACAAAAGTATTAGCATAAATGATTTAGAAAAAGACACATATATATTAGTACCTATTGAAGAATTTGATAAAAAGTATACGTATAAAAGGGAAAAATAGTTATGAATGTTGACAAAATAATTAAAGATGCTATAAAAGAGTCCTTAGAAGAGAAAGGATTTTCTAGTAAAAAAGAAAACAATGTTATAAAAGAAGCATATGTAATTCAACCTGGGAAATTTGATTTGAAAACACAATTGTTATCAGAAAAAACAAAGATATCTCATCAAGAACTCTTAGAGAACTATTCAAAATCTCTAAACAAGATATCTTCTGAACTTGATGGGGTTGATAAGACAGCATCAAATTTGAATAACTCACAATTTAGATCACTTAAGATTGATGAAACCTATAACTACAATGCTGCTTTTTTGCACGGACTGTACTTCCAAAATATATCAGATTTAAGCAGTCAAATATCTGCAGACTCTTTGACACATATGAAACTTTCTAGAGACTTTGGAACTTTTGATCGTTGGCAAGAAGATTTTATAGCTTGCGCTTTGTCTTCAAGAAATGGATGGGCTGTAACTTTATATAGTACACAGCTTAAAAGATATATTAATACTATAATTGACTTACATAGTCAAAATGTTATGATTGGAATGATTCCTATAATTGTTTTAGACTGCTGGGAACATAGTTACTATAGAGACTATTTAAAAGATAGAAAAACTTATATATACGGAATGATGAAAGAACTTAATTGGTCTATTATAGAACAAAGAATAAAAGTTTCTGAAAAAATTCATAAAGTTTTAGGGTGATTGCTATGAAAAATAAATTTTTAAATGATGTTAGTTTAATTTTAGAAAAAAATAAAAAACCTACACTTTCTATTTTACTAGAAAAAAAGAAAAGTAAAGAAAACTTTCCTGAAGATCCTTTTGAAGAAGAAAAGAGCGAAGACGATGAAGATTCTGAAGGTTTAGAAGGAAGTGAAGACGATGAAGATTCTGAAGGTTTAGAAGGAAGTGAAGACGATAAAGATTCTGAAGGTTTAGAAGGAAGTGAAGATTCTGAGGGAGAAAAAGATGAACAGCAACTAAAAGATGATGCAGAAAGAATTGAAAAAGAAGCAATGATTTCAGCAATTATAGCATCTGACGAAGTTATTAAAAAAAGAGAAGTAGAAATGGAAAAGTTAGCTTTAAGCAATCCCCTATCAAATCTTGTAGATAGTAAATATTATAGTATAAAAAAATATTTATTAGAAGACAATGCAAACTCAGATGATATTAATATAGATGGCGCTATTGATAAATTTATAAAAGGGAACGAAGATAAAATACATAAATTTAAAGTAGGTGTTGAAAAAGAAAGAAAAGGCTTTGGTATAAATGTTCAGGAAGAAGTTAATAATGCTGTTAAAAATTTAAAAAGTTTTGACAAAAAGGTTAATCCTCCAGATTTAGTAAGATTTACATATATGCAAAGAATTATCGATTTTTCTCCTGCAGAAGAAATAGAAAAAAACATGGAATTATTTGATGATTTATATTATAAAGAAGTAAAAGAAATACCAGAATATTCTAATTATAATAGAGAAGATATTAACATTTCTTTAAAGAATAATTATAATAATGCTATAGTTGGAACAACTTCAGCAGGATAATTAATCATAATGTCAAAAGAACACAACAATGTTAAAAAAATAATAAATAACAAAACAATTCACTTTGTTCTCCCAGGAGAAATACATAGGAAACTAAGAGCTATGCTATTTCTTAAAGAATCTTCTATGCAGTCTTTTTTCAAACTAATGTCAGAAAAATTCATAGAAGGAGATCAATATATATTAAATCTTTTAGATCAAAGAGTTTTAGATATAAAAAATAAAAAAATAAATAATTTAAAAGAAATTAACGTGAAAGATTTGTACAATGTTATTGAAGAAAATTCTCCTTTTAAAGAATAGAGCAAAAAGCTTTATTGAATATGTTGAAGATATTGAAAAAAAATTTGAATTAAAATTATCAAGACTTGAAAAAGAAATTATCATTTTAAAAGAAGAAAGTTTAGATAAAACTTCTAGAATAGAAGATCTTAACAATAAAATTCTATCTCAAGAAAAAGAGATGTCGTTAATGAGTAATGACTTTATTACAATTACAGCTGTAATAACTGAATTGTATGGTAGTATAAATGACTTAGTAAGTCATATAGAAAGTAACAGCTTAGAAAATATTGATGATATTGAATTAGAAAAAAAGAAAAAAGTTTATCATTAAAAACATTCATAATAAACTATTCATGTAAAATACTTATATTTATAATAAAAAGGTAGTTATATGAAAGACATAAAAAGATTGATCAATGCTATACTATTTGAAGACAATATTAACGAGACTTTACGTCCTGATCATTTTAATAAAGAATATTCAAGTAGTAGTATACACAATACAAAAGGACCAAAAATTAATGGTGATAATAGTTATACTTCAAGCTATGAAGAACTGCAAGATTTGCCAATAGCATCTTCAGAAGTAATGACTGATCATATTACTACATCAAAATTAGACTTTGACAATTTAATTTCAAGTGAATATGACGGCCCAAAAAATAAAACTGAGCTTATGAGAGCAATAAACTCAGGAATACAAGATTTAGATTTGTCAAAGAAACAAATAGATATTATGTGGAATAAAAACTTAAACTTGTTAAAAAAATTTAGAGGTCAAAAATAATGAAAATTAAAAAATTAAAAGCTAGAACTTCTAGGCTTTTAGAAAATAAGAGCATAGATTTTAGAAGAAAATACTTGCTATTATCAACTCTTTCAATGAACAAATCAATTGATACATATGAAATATACTCTGAGGCATGTATATACTTAGATAACTTAATATCAACAAATGGTATTGTACCTACTGAAGATGGTATTATCAATCTTTACAAAAAGTCTTTAAAGTTAGAGGGTGTTGAAGAAAAAGTAATTCAGAAAAAAGTTAATACTATTAAGGAATATAATGATTTAGTAAACTCTAAAAGTTTATCTCTTTTTGAAAATATTATAGACAGCGAAATATCAAAAGTAAGAATAAAAAACAAAAAGTTAGATGAAAAGCTTACATTACTAATGATTGATGCATTAAACAATAATATATCTTTGTTTATAGAATCAAAAGACTTAGATGACAATTATCGTAAAAGTTATATTGCTGATAGGAAAAAAGAAGAAGAAATGCTTTTTGGTAAATCATCTGATGACGATGAGAGTATTGATGACGATGAGAGTATTGATGACGATGAGAGTATTGATGACGATGAGAGTATTGATGACGATCAAAAAATGAAAGAGTCTTCATATATTAAACAACTTTTAAAAGACTATAAATGGTTATTTACACCTAAAAATATTTCTATGATAAGAAATAAACTAAAAATATATATCCCTAAAGATTTTTCACAAGAAGAAATAGATAAATATATAAAAACAAACGATAGATTATCTATTATTTCAAAGTATGATTTGATCTTTAATAAAAATGCTTCTGATGCTGACTTGAAAAAGTTAGAAATATTATTTATAATTGACTATTATCTAAACATAAAGCAAGAGTTAATGAAAGACTCTGAATATAAAAAATTGTCTGCTCAGTTAAATCTTGACACAAAAGTTGATCAATTAACTCCATGGGAAATTGGTGGAGGTGGAGGATCAAATCAATTAGGAAAAGAAGCAAGATCTAAGCTAAATAAAATTAAAGGTTATAGTATTTCTTTAAGAGATCCTTCTATTAAAAAGACACTTGTTAAAGAAAGAAATGTTTTAGTAGATAAAATTATTTTTTCTAAAGACAATATTGATACATCAAATCTTTCTGAAAATCAACTATTTGCTTTCTTAAAAAAATGTTTAGTTTCAAGTAACGTAAAAAATCCAGATGATATTCTAAGAATAACTATTAAAGCGCTAGATTCTCAATATAGTCAAGAAGACTTAGATATTCAAAGAATAGGAACACAAGAAGATGAAGATCTTTATAGATCTGAGCTCGAAGCTTTTGAAAAAGCACAAAAAGCTGAAGACATTTCAGATATGGAAAGATACAAAGACTTTAAAGATGTAAAAGGTGCTGAAGAATCTGAAAGCGATGATGAATTCTATCCTAAAAAGAAACCTAAATATAAATCTACAATTGATCCAGAAACAGGAAAAAGAGTACCATATATTGATCCAGAAACAGGAAAAAGAGTTTTAGTAAAGTATGTTGATGTATTTGATCAAGATGGTAATCCTATGGGAGAGTATAAGTCTGAAGAAATTGCTCACGATTTAGATCTTACATATCTTTACGGCAATAAATCAACTCAAAAACAAAGAGTAAAAAAAAGATATGAAGAATTAACTAATCTAATAGACTTAAGTAAAGAAGATCCTAATGTTCTTGAGCCGACTCCTGAAGAGATGTTAAATCTTATGAATCTGCATAATTCAGAGAAAGATTCTGGCAAACCTAAATCTTTTGCAATGATAGCAACAAAATCTGGTGGTAGATGGAAAAAGCCTTCTAGCGTAAGACAAGATATAGATAAGTTTTACGCAAGAGCAAAGTATTTTAGTTCTAACAATGCTCAAAAAGGAATAATTTACAAAGCTTTACTAGATAAATATATTGAGATACTTGATAACAAAGATTTAGTTAATGATTCATTTGTTACTATGCAAAACTTTGCAAGAAAAAACATTACAAAAGATATTGGTGGAGAAAATGTAGAAAATACAGATATGACATTTATTCAAACAATACAAAATACATTGTCTGACGAAGATATGAGGAATTATTTTTCAGGTAAACATGAAAAGTTAATAGGAAGTTCAGACTATGGAATAGATAAATTAGCTTTATTAGATACACTAATAGATGATATGGAAAGTTCTTTCAAAATATTTTCATCAGATATAATGAAAGAATTTTATTCAAGTTTTGTATGGTCGAAAACTGAACATGATATTACTAGATCGATCATAGAATATTTTAAACAAAACTTCCCGGGCAGCAATATTGGTGCGTCTTTGCCGGAAAATAAAAAAGCAGATAAAGTAAGACCAGAAGAAGGTAAAATTCTATTTAATACGATAATATATTGGGTGATGAAAAGATCTTATATAAGCAAATCAGATGGTGTTGTTGATCTAGATCAAGACATGGCAATAAGAATTTCAAACTTTAAAAATAATTTCTTTAGACAGAGTTCAAAAAAACCAGGCCCAAAGCAAAAATACTTATTAGATGTAGAAAAATACAATCAGGAAAACAAAATAGGAAATAAAATTATTCCAATAGACTTTACAGAACAAGTTGTTGATAATCTATTGAAAGACATGGGAAGTGATAAAGGAATTATTGGAAGCCAGTGGAAAAATAATAGCGAATTAACACTTGAGGTACTGCTTAAGTTTTTAAGATGGATGAACAAGAAATCTGACTCTTATTTCTTTGGTTTCGTAAGTAAGTCTTTAATTAGTAGCTGGTATAGAAAAAAAGGATATATACTTTCAGATATAGTAACACCTGAAGGTACATATAAACCTGTATTAAACAAACTAGATAATTTAAATAATATACATTTATTATCGCCTAAAGAAGAAAAAATGATAAACTCAGCTGCTTCTTATAGAACTAAAGAATATAGCACTGTTAACAAAGAAGACTTGGAAAAATATATTACTGAGTATGGTCCTAGTAAATATACTTCATCAAAATTCCCTAAAAACATTAGAGACAAATGGATTAATGGCGTTGACGAAGTTAATTATTGGAACGGGAAAAAACTAATAATAAGAGCTGAAATTGTTAGCGTATCAGATGATAGTGAAAAAGTAACGATAATACCATATCCATTGTCAGAAGACTTAGAAGAAATTGAAGTTGATGTTATTAATTGTACTCCTGTACTTTAAAACCTAAGGAGATTAAATGCTTATTCAAAACGTAATGAATGAATATTTTAATGAAGTAAATGAAAATAAAAATTTAATACCTAATATAAATTATGGTTATAGTAATCCTGTAAAACCTAAAAATTCTAATTGGAATATTGACGAAAAACATGCTAAAATAGTTTATTCTTTTAAGTCAAGAAAAATTAGAGAAGCATTTGTTATAGAAATGATGAAGTATATTAGAGAAGCAGAATGTGAAATAGAAGTTACTTTAAAAAGTAAAAAAGTAAAAGTATCTATTTTTCCACTTTCACCATCAATGTCTGAAATAGAGTATGAGTCAATATCTGATATAAATAAAATCAAAAAAGATGTGTCTTATTACTTTGCAAAGAAGAAATAATTATTATGTCAATTGATTTAGAAAAAGATACTTTTTTTGCTAGTAAAGACATTTTTGAAAAAATTAACTTAAAATATACTGAAGAAGTAAAATCAAACGATTTGATACTAGAAATATGTAGTAAAGAATTCAAAATAGATACTTTCAGTAAGCTTTCAAAAGGTTTTAATATTAAACTACAAGATGAAAATTTTAATTTATCTGACTTAATTCTTGAAAACTTTTCTCATATTAATATAAAGTCTGGAGATAAATTAGTTAAAAGTATTAACATAAAAAATTATATAATGACATATACTGTTATAAACTGCGCTAATGAAATATATAAAATTAGTATTAAACTTAAAAATAGATAGGAACAATAACATGGAATTTAATTTTGATAAATTTGTAAAAGACATAGAAAATCGAAAAAAGGCTAGTATTAATAATAAACAGTGTCCTGATATCGATATTGAATTTGATAAAGCTAGAAGATTAAGATCAGAAAGATATCATGAAAAATGGCAAAATTTAATTAAATGGGAGAGAAAATAATGTCTAATAAATATGATATATTCTCTTTGTTTGAAAGCTTGCTAAACGATGATCATGAATCTGTCTCAAGTGAAAGACAAAAACAAGTAGATTTAGCTAACAAGCTCAAACAAAGAGATGTAATAACTAAAAATAAATCTAAAAAATCAAATTTAAAAGACAAGTCTGAAGATTCAGACGTTTCTAATGAAGATGAAGATGAAGAAGAAGAAGACGTATATAATGACGATAAAGGGCCAAAATCTATTAACTTAAAAGATGCTTTAGAACTTTCTAAGCAAAAGAAAGTTCTAAATAAATTTAAATCTTCACAATCTTTAAAAGATCCAGAAGTTAATAAAGAGTTAGAAAAGTACTTCAAAAAATTATCAGATGAAGAAAAATATGTTTTATATGTATTAGTTAATGGATTAGTTCAAGTTGCTCTTTCTGATATTAGAGGAGATGATGCAAACATACCTTCAGACTTTGGACTATCAGTTAAGAAGTCAGGTATTACATCTAGTGAAAAAGCTAAATCAAAAGAAAGAAAAATGAAACTAAGTGCTGAGCTTAGTGACGATGAAAAAGACAAAAAAATAGACAATATGAGCCCAATAAAAGTAGGAGTTTCTGAACAAGATAAAACTTTAATTAACAAAGCACTCGTTGAATATAGAAGTTTATGAAACTAATACATATATTTCAAGAAGAAAATATAAACACAACTGTAAAAGTATTGGCGACCATTAAAAACTTATTAATGATATTAACTAAAAAAGGTTGCACAGAATTAAAAAATTACAACGTACTTCATGTAAAGTACAATAAAAAAGAAAGCTTGTTTTATATAGACAAAAAAAAACTATTTACAAAAGTCTAGAATATATTGATAATAGTTTATTATTAAATGATCTAAATAGTTCAAGTTACAGTATTATTAATACTAATAGATTTATGCTATTTCTTAAAAATGATAAATTTATTTACGATGGGCTTTATAGAGATGAAAATAAAAGTTTATGTATTGATGATTCTAAAGATCATTTAGAAAAAATATCTCAGCTTTCTGAGTATATTGTGCCTAATATCAAGCTTAAGCTGTCTAATAACTACTTTGATTTATATAATAAATTTTTATATATGATAAAAAATAAAAGTTTTGAATTGAAAATTGACAATGCAAAAAAAAATATTTTTATTAAAGACTTTTTGAGTAATAGAAAATTAAATACTGATACTGTGAAATTTTTAAATAAAAAGTACAAATACAATTCTTTATCGTTATATAACAGAATTTTAAAAGGAAATAGCATAAGTAACATGTTATTTGAAAAGATAAAAGTAAATATTGTTATTTTTTACATATGCTGTATTTTTTGTGAGTTTATAAATGAACAGTTAGGAACTTTATCAAAAGAGTTTGTTATTTATGACAACTTAAATAATAAAAAATATAAAATTGTAAATTTTGATAAAATTAATTATAATTTTAAAGAAGAAAAATTAATGCCACCCATATTACCAATGAGATTTTAAATGAAATTTGAAGAAAAATATAATAGTTTGTTAGAACTAATGTATGAAATTGGAGAATATTACAAAGAAGACAACTGGCTATTTGTAAAAAAGTACATTATTAGATATTCTAATCCTGAAGCCAGAAAAATTCTTTCAACTAGACATTCATATACTAAGAAGCATACTTTAAATGAAAACGAAATTAAACTAATAAAAGATTATAAAGATAAAATGGGCATTGAGTTAGTATTGTACGAAAAAGACAAACACAAGGAATAGAAAGGATAATTTTTAATGAATAACGATAAATGGATACCTGAGATATATTACGAAGAATCTGCAGAAGGAGTGACTAAAGGCTTACCTTTTGTAAAGGTTCCTGACGATAAGAATATGCCTTCAGCGCTATTTATGTGTGAAATAAGAGATATTAAAGAAGAAGAAGTTGATCAAGAAGTTGATTTAACAGTTCATATGTACGCAAACATGTCAGTACTCAAAAGTCGTTTAGACAAAGAAACTTTTGATAAAGTAAGAACTATTGGATTAAACTTACAAACATTAGAAAGCGCTAAAGTGTCTGGTGATAAGATATCAACAAGTGTAAAAAATAATTTATCTGAATTATAATTTTAATATAATATAATAAATAAAATTGATAAAGGAAAACTTAATGTATGAAGTTGGACAAATTCTATATACAGTCTTAGAAGACAAATATAAAGTTATACCTGTTAAAGTTGTTGAGCAAGTTGTAACTAAAACGTTAAATGGAGAATCAATAAAGTATACGGTAAAGTTACCCAATAAAAAAGGTACTAAAATTTCAATTTCGAAATTAAACAAACTTTATACTGATATTAAAGAGTTAGAGTGTTCACTAGTTAACAATGCAAAGTCTGGAATACAGTCTATGCTTAAAGAGTCTTTAAGTTTAGAAAAAAAATACTTTGAAAAATCAATAAACAACGAAGTTAGCAAAGAAATAATCAATAATATATCTTTAGAAGATGATAAAAAAAATACAGTACAAATTGATCTTGGCAATGGCCAGATAGGTAATGTTGATATTTCTTCTTTAGATAATGCTGTAAAAGAACAAAAAAAAACATGAATATACTAATTCTTGATGGATATAACTTAATGTATAGAGCACGATACAGTGGAATGAATAAAGGAGAATATTCAACTGTATTTAACTTTTTTAGAGGGTTAAGACCTTTAATAGAAAAAACTTCGCCTGATCGTGTTTTTTTTGTTTTAGAAGGTGTGCCCAAAAAGAGGTTGCAAATATCACCAGACTATAAAGGTCAGAGAAAATATAATAATGATGATAACTTTTACGAGCAGAAAAAACTAATAATATCAATATTAGAAAAATATTTTCCGATTACAATTGCTAAGCACGAAGATTATGAGTGTGATGATATTATCGGATACTTAGCTAATAAATTTAGTAAAGAAAACAATAATGTAACAATAATATCATCAGATACAGACTTTATACAGTGTATAGAAGAAAATATAAGATTATATAATCCAGTTAGAAAAAAATATATTGAAGCACCTGAATATGATTATATTTTATGGAAGTCTCTTAAAGGTGATGATTCTGACAATATTGCAGGATTTGCAGGTATTGGTGATAAAAAAGCACAGAAGATGTGTTATGATAAAAATCTTTTAAATAATTTTCTATTAAAAGAAGGTTATAGAGAAAAGCTAAATAAAAACATTGAAATGATTACTTTGCATGACTTAAAAGATGATGCTAAAAGTATTATATATTATGATACTATACAATATGAAAAGTGGGACAGTTTAAAAGAAGAGTTTAAAAATTATGATTTTAATTCTATGATATCAAAAGAAAAGTCATGGAACAAATACAAAGAAACATTTGATAATTTATGGGAGAATATAAATGTCTACTGAAAGAGTTTTAGAAAACAATATACTAGTTGAGTTAAGAAATAATAACGTTATAACTTCACAAGAAGTTGCAATCCAGATTGGTGATTTATATTTTGCAAAAGATGTTATAACTGATAAACGAAGAGTTATTGAAATAAATAACTTGAATACAAGTATTAATGAAACAAAAACAAACAAACAACTATTAAAGGGTTAACATGTCTGAAACAATTTATTTTGATAGCTTAGCACAAGGTCTTTTAAAGAGTGGTGTTAAACAACTTTGCGATGCAGTTTCTATCACTATGGGTCCTAAAGGAAAATTAGTGCTAATTGAAAAGCAAAACGAACCTCCACACTTAACAAAAGATGGTGCAACTGTTGCTAAACATGTTAATCTTTCTGATAGGGTTGAATCTTTAGGCGCTAGTTTATTAAGACAAGCTAGTGAAAATACAGCATCAGTTGCAGGAGATGGTAGTACAACATCTACTGTTCTTGCAAAAGAAATATATTTTAAAGCTTCACAAGCTTTGCAAACAGGTATAGGATCACCTTCTGAAGTAACATCTATTTTAAACAAAAAAGTAGATAATCTTGTTGATTTTTTAAATTCTAAAGCTAAAAAAGTTTCTTCAAATGATGAAATAAAGCAAGTAGCATGTATATCAGCTAATGGTGATGATTACATAGGCGATCTAATTGCAAATGCAATGTCAGAAGTAGGATCTTCAGGTCTTGTAACAGTTGAAAAGTCAAAAACAACTAGCACAGATTTAAATTTGGTAAGAGGAGTTAAGCTTGATAGAGGATATATCTCTCCTTACTTTATAAATGATAATGAAAAATCTAAGTGTTGTTTAGAAGATCCAATGGTTTTAATATTATCTTGTAAGCTAAAGTCACTAACAGAAATTTTACCTATTTTAGAAAAAGCACATAATGCTAAAAAACCTTTGTTTATTATAGCAAATGATTACGATCAAGAAGCTATACAGGCTTTGATTGCCAATGTATCAAAAGGTTTATTGGAAATATGTGCTATTAGATCTCCATTCTATGGAGAAAAAAGAAATACTATTTTAAATGATCTTTCAAAAGCTTTAGATACAAAAGTATTTAACAGCTTAGAAGAAGATGAAGTATCAAAAGTATTGCTTTCAGATTTAGGTTCATGTAAAAAAATAGAGACAACTCATGATAATACACTTTTTGTTGAGTGTAAGTCATGTCAAGATTCTGATGAAGTTGCAAAGACTTTAGAGAAAAAATTAGAAGATAAAAATCTTTCTAAAGAAGAAGAAGCATTTTTAAAGCAACGTCTCATTATTAACAAAGGTGTTGTTGCTGTATTATCAATTGGCGCTAATACTGAGTCTGAACTTTTAGAATTAGTGGATAGAATTGATGATGCTTTGCATGCAACAAAAGCTGCAATTGAAAGCGGATTTTTGCCGGGTGGAGGTATATCTTTAGCAAAAGCAGGTTTAAAAATTTTGGAAGACATTGATACTAATGATTCTTTGTTAGAAAAAACCGTATCTAAAGTTTTAGCTGATGCTTGTATGTCACCTTTAAAAACTATATTAAGAAATGCTGATAAGCCTGTTGACTATATTTTTGAAATGATTAAAGAAAGCTGCGATTGGAATAGAGGATATAATGTAAGAACAGAAGAATATGTTGATATGATTGATGCTGGTATAATCGATCCACTTAAAGTTACAACAACAGCAATAAAAAATGCAACAAGCGTAGCAAATAGTTTACTTTCAGTTGGTTGCATTGTGTTAAATAATCAACAATATTCTAATGATGTTCAGTTAGTACAATTATCTGATGATATGTATTAATATGACTTAGGAGTTTTAAAATTGGAAAAATTTGAAATTAAAGATATTGATTTAGTTATACATGAAGAAGAAGAAGTAATAGAACGACCTTTTTTACAACTTGAAATACCTGTAGATAATATTACTAGAGATAACAATAGTAAAGATAATGAACCTAAACGTGTAATTATTATTGATTTATAATTAAAATTTATAAAAAAGGAATAAAATGACAACATCAACTAATAGTTTATTTAATAAAATTATAAAAAACAATCCTCTTTTATCATTTGAAGAAGAAGTAAAACTTTCTAGAATGGCTAAGAAAGGAGACTTAAGTGCAAGGAAAAAACTAGTTGAGTCAAACTATAGGCTTGTTATATCAATAGCAAAAAAATATCATAGAAAGAATTGTGACTTTGATGATTTATTGCAAGAAAGTAGCACAGGTCTACTAAAAGCAGTTGATCGATTTGATCCGGAATTAGGGTTTAAGTTTAGTACATATGCATCATGGTGGATAAAACAAGCAGCTTTACAATATATAAATGAAAATCAAACAAATATAAAAGTACCTACTCATTCTAGAATTTTAAATAATAAAATTAAAAAAGTAATTTCTAATTTTGAAAAAGAAAATGGGTATACACCAAGTTATGAAGTTATATCAAAACTAACAGGAGAAAACATTAAAAAACTAAAGTATACTTTAAAGTCTAATAGATCAATTATTTCTTTAGATAAAGAAACAAAATCAGGAAAAACTTTTAATGAGTATATTAGTAGTAATACAATAGATGAAAGTGATTATGTTAATCCAGAAAAATATTTAGAAAATAAAGAGTTGTTTAAAATAATAAAAGAAAGTCTAAAACTTTTAACTGAAAAGGAAGAAAAAATAATTCGATTAAGATTCGGAATTAGTGAGTCCGACTTTAATCACATAGACTTTCCTGTAACAAATGATATGATTGCGAGTTTCAATGAATAAAAAATATATAACAGTAAACAATTTTAAAGGAAATAGCTACAGTAAAGTAGCAGAAATAATGTCTAAAAACGGTCATAAAATGAACCACTCTTCAGTTAGAAATTATGTTACAAATGGGTTCTGTAAAATTGTTAAAAATATATCTAAAGAATATAATTTAAGGTACACTGAAGAAGAGATTAAAAAAATTGCTCAATCTCAAGAATTTCAAGATTCTATAGTTAAAATAATGAAAAAAGGATAGTTTAATGAAAAGTTATATAAATTATGATTTATTTAGAGTTAGAAGGCAGTTTAATCCACTAATATTGTTTTATCAAAATAATGACTTGACATATACAGAGTTTGAAAAATATTTTAATGATAAAAATGTAGAGTCTCCTGGCGTTGAATATTATAATAGAGTAAAAGCAAGATTCTTAGAAAAGAAAAGAGAACAAGATAATGTAATTGAAGTTAAACAAGAAGAGGTATCTATTGAACCAGACAAATCTAAGCCTATAAAAAAGAAGCGAAAAAAAAGAAAGACTAAAAAAGATGAAAATAACTAACTGGTTTGGTCTTTATCCAATTGAGCAAATTAAAAAGATTTACAAAAAAAGAAGAAGAATAGAAAAGATTAACAAGTCTGACAAACATTCGAATAGTTTAAATGATAATTATATAAATAAATATGATACTTATAATAGAGGTGATTCGAATGAAAGAACAAGAAAAAATAGAGATAATAATTAGCAAGTGCTTAAGTAAAACTCAAATTAATGAAGAAGAAATAGAATTGATCTGTAGAAAATCAAAATCAGATCTTTTATTAAACTACAATATACAAATAGAAGAAGTTAATTTTATCTATAAGTGGGTTAATTTATGCAAAAAAAATATTGTTAATGAAAATAATAGAAGCCTTAGAAGTAACAGTAGAAATCTAGACTACGGTCACCAAATATCAGATTCAGGTGAAGGAAAAATGGCTAAGAGAGCTATGCTTACTATGGCAAAAGACTTATATACATTATATTGCGCTTTAAATGATGGTGACGATTTACCACAGTGGTGTCACTATAAATTAGCAAATTCTAAAAAAGACTTGGGTGATATATCAGATTATATTACTTCTAAAATTACTAAAATTTGTTTAGATAGAAATATTTCGCAGTCAGATCTAAAGTTAGAAATGAGAAACATTTTTAGTAACTCGTATCTTAACGAAGGCTTTTTTGATTTATTTAAAAGTCAAAACAGAAGATCAAACGTTACATTTACAAATGAAATTGAAGGATTATCAGGAAGTAATCTAATTATTAAATTCTTATTAGATCTTAAATACTCAGAAAGATTATTTCATAATATTGTTGATAAAAATCTTGATAAAGAATTTGACTTTATAGAAATATCAAAAAAAATAAAATATTGCAAGAAAAATATGTCTACTTATAGAGCTTATGTTGATTATATATCTTATAAAGGATTAGAACTTCAAGATAGATACTCACCAAAAAGTGCTAAAGTAAAAAACAAGAGTTTATTTGACAAAATAAAAAGTATATTCTTTGAGTCAAAAGATTTAAACTCAATAAATATAGTATCTTTTGCTGAACTTATAAATGAAATAAGAATTAATAATATTAGTCTTTTTAATATTAATACACTAAATAAAGAGCTAGTTAAACTCTATAGACAATATTGTAACACTTATAGAAAAATAAGCAAAGATGAATTTTATAGTTCTTTTACAATGTATATACATACTAGAATAGTTCCTTCTTATGAAAAAGTTTTTAACACTTTTAATCAAAGTGAGTTATCAATAAGAAAAGTTTTAGATACAGAAAAAACTAATAATGATAGAATTAAAAAAAGCAAGCCTGTTGTTTTTAAAACTAATCCTGAAGAGCTTGATAAATATGAACCTAAAAACGATAGAAAAATACATAGAGGTTAAAATGAAACACGTCTTATTTATATTTTATTTATTAATAATTAGCTGTAGCAATAACTTAGAAAAATATCCTAAGTTTGAGTTAACAAAAGAAAATATAACTTCGGGTGAGGTTTTAGAAATAAAATATAATGGACTTGAACATAAATATAATAAAGTTACTTCTTATTTAGTAGACAAAGATGACAATCTGATAGACTCTTATAGAGAACAAGATGTTAGCGGCAACTATATAATTAATAGATTTTTAACAAATAGAATTAACAATATAAATAATACTTTTTTTTTAAAAATGATTTTTACTAATGAAGATTATAGTGAAACATATGATTTTCCTATAAATATTAATAATTCTCTAATTATAGAGAGTATATGTAGTACTGAAGATTGTAATGTATTAAGTGGTAATATAATAGAAAATTTATCTAATACTATAAAGATATCAGTTGTAGGAATAAGGGCAACAAAATATACGTACTATATTTCAGCATTAAACAATGTTGAATCATTCACACATGAATATGACTATCCAACTAATATTGATGGTTTAAGTAATATTGTAATGAAAAAAGTACCAGATAACTTATCATCTTATATAGGCTCTATAAGAGTAGTAGCTGAAGATAATATTGGTAACTTTGTAGAATCAGCTATTCCTATTAGAGTTGTAAGACCAATGGAAGTAAAGCATTATGGTAAATATGAATTAGCTGAAGTTTATGAGCCTATACCAGTAAGTGGATGTATAGTAGGTTCTGTAGGGAATAATGTACAATATTCAGAGTCTACTTCTGAAACTAGACAAAATTCTTTAAACATAGTAATAAGTAAGTCTTGGTCGGATAGTAATTCTAAAAATATTAATGCTAGTGAGACTGAAGGCCTATCTATAGGCGAAACTCAATCAGTTGTCAATTCTTCATCTTTATCTTCTTCAGAAACAAATTCTGAAAATCAATCGTATAGCTCTTCTTATTCAAATAGTGAAAATACGAATTTTTCTTCATCAGACGGTGAAAACTGGTCTTGGAGTTTAAACGAGTCAAAAACACAAGGAACTTCAAGTTCTAATAGTAATGCAAATACAATAGGTGGAAATGCTTCAACTTCAGTAGGTGTTACTGGTGAAGGATCTCTGCCTTTTTTAGCAAAAGCTTCTGGAAGCGTTGAAACAACCATTGGAGTTAATGCTAGTAATACAAGTTCTGAAGTTAACGGAGAATCAAACTCTAGCACAAACGGTAGGGTTTATACAACAAGTGGCGTAATAAATAAAACAGCAACATTTGGAACAGCTCAGAATACAACTAATTCTTCTTCGCTCTCAGGAAGTTATGCAGTTTCAAATTCAAATTCTTCTTCTATATCCCAAGGAAATTCTGATAGTTCTACTAGGGTATGGAATATGTCTAATAGCATTAGTAGTGGAAAAGTTATAACAATAGGTGACAGTGAAAGTATTAGTAAAACTATTGTTGAGTCTTCTTCTAGTAGTACTACATTTAGTTATAGTGGTTTTATACCTAGAGGTAGAAGTGGTTTATTTTATAGACAAACTAGTAGATGGACAAAATTATCAGAAATTATATCATATGATTTGAATGGTTTTCCTTTTCATGCAGGATATATAACTATGAATACTTGGAGTTGGGCCCCAGAATTAGCAATGGGTGAGTCTTGTAAAGAAGTTCCACAGCCTAAAATGGAGCCTGCAACATGTTATATACCACCCTGTGGAGAATAATTAGTATTTGATATTACAAAGAGAATTTAAAAGATGAACAAAAAATTAATTAGAGAATTTCATGAAAAAGTAAACGAATTAGTTGGTAGTTTAAAACATTTAAACTTTAACGTAAATAACTATGATTCAAAAGCTTCAATTAAAATTGCAAATATTTTAAAAAAAAATGGTTATGAGGCTATAGGTGGTGGTTCTTATAGAGCAGTATACTCTAGAAAAGATGTTCCTTTTGTAATAAAAGTAGGATTTAGTACAGCAGGTATGTTATCAAATAAAAGAGAAGCACTTGCCGCATCTTCTACTGATAAAAGTCAAAATATAAAATCAATTCTACCTCATCTTTACTCTCATGATAAAAACTTTGCATGGGTTATATTTGAGAAAGTGATACCTTTATCAAGATATGTTAAAGATATTAATAAAGAGTATAATGATATAGCAAAAGTATTTCCTACGTTCCATAGAATATTTTCTAATAGTAATTCATATCATGAAAATCCAAAAAGTGAACATTTATATTTAATAAGAGACTTAATATCTCAGACTTTTTACTATATTACTAAAAATGGAACTAAAGATTACAAAGAGATAATCAATCAAATGAAATTAGAATGCCCATCTTTTGGAACAATTCAAGATTGGAAGAAAGATATAGAAAATATAATATCAGAAGAATCTATGGAAGATATTAAAAAGTTTATTGAAGCAGCTAGTATTGATAATACGTTAGATATAGCAGCTAATAATCTTGGAAGAAGATATTCAGACAATCCTTCGCCAAAAGATATTGTAATATTAGACTTTGATGATAGTCCTCAATATAGTAAAAACGTTTTACCTGTTAAGAATAAAAAAGACGCTGAGATCGTAAATACTAATATTGATGATTACAGAAAAAGCAAAGTAAATGTGAGCGATTTTTATGACTGGGAAACTAGTGAAGAAGATTATGACGAAAGTTATGATGATGATGATGAAATAGGATATCCAATGTCATATGAAGAGTATACAAATCGTAAAAACGAGAATATTAAAAAAAATATTTATTCAAAGTTATTAAAAGAATTTTATAAAAAAGAAACAGATATAGCACTTAAGCTTAAAGAAAGAGAAGAAAATCCAAAAAGCTGGAGTTCGTATAATGATCTTTATGATGTATTAAAAAAAGAAGGTTATGATATAATAGGATCAGGACACTCAAGAGTTGTTTTCTCAAAAAGTGATGTTCCTTTTGTAGTTAAATTATCTTCGCATCCATCTTCAGGAATACGTGCTAATAAGTCTGAAATTTCATTATCAACTAAAAAAAGCTATAGCAATCAAGTTTCTAGTATGATTCCAGAATTATATTCATATTCTAAAACTGGGTATTGGATAATATGTGAAAAAGTAACGCCTATAGAAAAAGTTTCTATCGAAACTCTGGTTAAATCTTTCCCAACTTTGTATTATTTTGCAAAACAAGAAACACTTAATGACGGTACAGTTATAGATAGAGACTTACAAAAAGACAAATTTTTAAGTTTAATAAATAATGTATTTTACAATATAGCATCTAAGCCTCATGTGAATATAAATATTGCTCTTTCTATAATAGGAAGAGCATGTAAAATAATATATTCTGAAGAATATGACTTGATAAAGATAAAAGATACACTTCCTCTTCTAGATATAAAAAGATTTATAGCGACAACAAGCTATGACTATACAATGGACTTGCATCTTGGAAATTTAGGCATAAGAAATGAAAAAGATATAAATCCAAATAGCTTTGTAGTACTTGACTTTGATCCTAAAATTGGTGGATCAAAAAAACAAATTAGACATACATTTGAAGAAAACCCAGATCACCCGAGTCATCCTAGACATGACGCAAAGTTAATAAGAAATATTAGTAATTTTAACGCTCCTAAGGAACCGAATTGGTCTGCTATAATGTCATCAGAAGTTAATAGAAAAAATGAAAGTGTTGTTGCTGAAGTCATATACGAAAGATTAATTATGGAAGCATCAAAACAAAAAAGAAGCAAAAACAGAAGTCATCCTGATGACACATACGAGTATGGTTGGCCTGAATTTGATGATGCATGGTTTGATACCGAAGGTATAACTACATGGGAAGAAGATCGTGAGTGGACTAAACAATGGTATAAAAGAATGGGATTAATGAAATGAAAAATAAAATATTATTAGAAACTTGGAAAAGATTTTTAAATGAATCTAATAGTTTACCTGAAGGTGTTTATCCTGACTTTGGATTGGTACCAATGTCTGCGAAACCTTTTCATGAAGGTCATATGGAGTTAATAAGAAAAGCTTCAGATGAGTGTAGAGAAGTAATTGTATACGTATCAACTTCAGACAGGAAAAGAAAAGGTGAAGTAACTATATACGGCGAAGACATGGAAAAAATATGGAAAAATATATTAGTTCAATATATGCCTGACAATGTTGTTTTACTTTTTGGTGGCTCACCAGTTAGAAACGTATATTCTAAACTTGAAGAAGGTTTGCAAGATGAGAACATAGAAAAATCTTATGCTGTATACACAGGCGAAGAAGATAAAGGTAGATACAACTCAAAGTACTATAGTGAAATGATTGATAGAGTTTATATTAGAACTTTGTCTAGAGGCGAAGATACAAAAGCAATAAGTGGTACTTTAATGAGATCTTATTTGTCAAACGCTTCTGAAGACAAATTTTTATTTTTAGATGGACTTCCTACTGAGATAAGTGACAGTGACAAAGAATTAATATTCAATATATTATTTAGCCGTTTAAACTAATTATCTTCTTTTTTGTCTTATAAACTCATTTTTAAACTTAGGCATATGATCTAAATTTCTCATACCTGTACCTAAAATTTGATTTAATGGAGCAAAGCCTCCTGTTACTTTATAAGTATTGCCATCTCTTCCAATGAAAACTCCACCTTCTATAGGAGAAGATATTGATCTTTCAATTCCATGGTTTCTAATGTTGGCAACATGTAAAGAAAGTGTATTCATTAACTTTGTTTGAATATCAGATGGATTTTGAATATTCATCATGTAATCGTAATCTTCTAAAGCAGCTTTTAATAACTCTCTTAATTCATTTACATTTTTTTTGCTAGCATCAGAAGACATATATCTACTTGGAATGTTATGTAAAAGTTTAATCCCAAGTAGAATAAATATTGGTCTAAAGTTTTTAGTCACTCGTTTAACGATTTTATAAGCTTTAGCCTTACTTGTTAATCCCAGGCCTACCAAAGATTTTTTTATTTCTTTGTCTAGGTCTTTTTTTATTTGATTACCAGTGATTGAAGAAGACTCGTTTGTTACAAAATCATAGATCATATCGATTTTATCGTCAGCTAGCAATTCTGTTATGTTTTGTTGATCTAATAATGTTTTTATTTCTAGTTTAACTGCGTCAGCTATAGTCATATCATTTGTTAAGTTTAGCTTGTTTGAAACATTACTTAATTCTTTTAAAAGTTCTTCAATGTCTTTTTCACTTAAGTTGTTTAGCTTTACTTTAAAGTTTGAGCCTAGATTAAAGCCATCTTCATGAGTATCAAAATATGGCTGAAGTTTTTCTAAAAGATACAAAAGTCTTTCGTCATCAGGGGAAGAATTAATTATGTTGCCATTAATATCATAGTCAACAATTGAATGGAAAACAACATACTTCATATCATATCTTATTTGATTTGATTTTTCCGGATGCATTATTTCAAAATTAATATATGTTTTTCCTCCTTTGGGAGCTTGACCAAATATTCTTTGTATGTCTTGTTTGTTTAAAGAAGATTTTATTCCATTGAACACTGCATTAGAACCAGACTTAAAAAGAATATGTGCAGGATGATCTGGTCCAAATTTTTCTAGAGTTTCTTGATGAGACATGTCAGACTTGTTTCTAGAGAAAAATACTTTATTTAATTCTGGATCTACTCTAAAAAATAAATTTGCACCGTCAACTTTTTCTGAAATTTCAAAATCATTTCTAAAGTCTTGTATCATATCAATCATATCTGATATTTTTAAATGAAGATTTTCATATGGATGCATCATATGACCTGCCTTGCCACCTTCATTAATTATTTTATACTTTATCCCAGATAACTTTGTTATTTCTTTGATTAACCTTTCTCGTTTAGATAAAACTATTCTGTTTTCATTCAATAAAGTAAGTGATTTTTTAGATTTAGAGCTAGATAAAGATTCAGCTAGAGTTAGATTATTCATTACTAAATCCCTTAAATCATAGTCACTAGAATTTTTTAACTTTGCGTAAGCAATTCCTGAATTTGATATTTTAGATGTTGTTAAAAGTTTATTATAAGCACTTTTATGAATCATAATATAAGATCCTTTTTTAATAGTTTTACCATAATAAGAATTATTTTCTTTTATAGTTTCATCTTGACCCCAAATAATCATAAACCAGTCAGCATTTACTGACTTGCTAATTACGTTTCTTAACTCTTGATCAACTTGATTACTAATTTCTTTTGGATCTTGTACATTATTAAAAGTATTTCTTAATAAATCAACACACTTATCAGCTATTTGTTTTTTAATTGGATTACTTATATTACCAGTTATATTACTCATTTTATCTAGAAACCCTGAAACACCTGGACTTTCATCAGATCCAGAAAAACTATTAATTAGTTTAATAAAATCATCTTTTCCTATTTCACCTTTTTTAATTTTATATAGAAGCTGACCTGTTTCACTTTGAGGATTATCACTCAAATTAAGTGCAATAGAAAATACTGATAGAGCAAAAACAAAGTCACTCCAAACAAATAAAGCTTCTCTACTTCCTCCACCTAACCTTATTCCTTGCGTAAACACATGTTTTAAGTCTTTAATTTCTTTACACTCTATAGTTAGTCTATTGTTAGTAAAAGATTTGTATTTAGATATTTGTGTTTGATTTAAAAAGTATTTGTCAATACTAATATCAGTTGACTTACTGCTCTCTCCCGAAGATGTAACTGATGCTAGCATTGCTAGACCGAAACTTTCGTCGCCGATTTCAATTGCTCTTTTTCTTTTAACGTGTCTTTCTTCATTTTTACTAGCAATTAAATTATTTAACTCTACAGAAGAAAATAAATTATTGATTTTTTCAACAACATTAGCACCCTTGCCTGATATTGCATATCCAGCACTAGCAGTATTTGAACCGTCAGATCTTAGTGTATTATTTGTAACGTTATCTATGATATTAGTACCTTCTAAAGCTTTAATAATCCCAGGTACATCATCGATTGGATTTAAAGCAGATGATTTATACTTAAATTCTATAGTAACTAAATTTTTATCTGGTAAAAAAGCATATTTATCAATTTCATAAAGTTTATCTTTTATTTTATTACAAGCATCATTGTGATTCATATCAGTAGGCAACTCTTTTAAAAAATTTAGTATGTCGAATCTTAATCCTTCTATATTATTATTATCCAACTCCTCCTGTAATACTTCGTCTTTAAATTCAGCCAATGCTTTGCTTATTTGATTGTTGTATAATGCAGTAATCACACTTTTTCTTTTTGCCTTAGTAACTCCAATACCTTTAGTTTTTATGTATTTTATATATTCACTTCTAGTATTTTTTTCTACAGAAAAAAGATTTTTCTTTAAACTACTAACAGAACTATCTTTATTTCTAGGATTGGGGAACTTTCCGCCTCTATTTAAAATATCATATACTATTGAGTACTCACCTCTTCCTCCACTGCCGTCTTTAAGATCAAAAAATTCCATAGCGTCAGATGACAATTTACCCGTTATAATACCATCTAGTTTCATTTCTGCTTCAGCTAGCAGTCTATTGTTACTCATATTTAGATTATTTCTATATACTTTTTTTAAACTATATCTACTCATACTAATTTATTTCCTTTTATATTATAACTATATATTTTAGAGTATATTGTATTATTTGTGTCAATATTAAAAATTACAAATTTTTTATTTTCTTTTTCCACCAAAATATGCTTTTGCGTGACCTTCATTAATCATTTGTTGATTATAACTATTTTCTTCTTCTACGTTCTCTTCTTCTATAGACCATATGCGACCAAGCCATCTACCAAACTTTCCCTTCTCTTCAGTGTGCAATAAAACTTTTTTGCCAAGAATTCTTTCTCTTAACCAGTCTCTAGCTTCATAACCCCTAGCTTTTTCTTCTAAGTCTTTTGTCCTTATCTCTGGTGTATCAACACCTAAAAGTCTTACCTTCACTCTTAAAAAAGTTTTAAATCCTAAATCAACTATACATGTACATGTATCTCCGTCATATACACTCACAACTTCTGCTATATAATAAAATGGTTTCATAATCTATCCTTAAAATAATGTTATATTTAAATTGTAAATATCATTTATTGAAATTATAATCTTTATATAATAAATATAAATTGATAAATAAAAGGAATATAATGAATATTCAAAATAATAAAGTATTAAGCTTTGATGATGTGTTATTAACACCTCAATATTCAGATATAAAAAGTAGATCTGAAATTGATACTTCAATAGAATTAATTAAAAATGATATAAAGATCAAATTAGATATACCAATTATCTCAAGTCCTATGTCAACAGTTACAGAAGCATATATGTGTAATGCAATAAATAATTTAGGTGGAATGGGTATTATACACAGATATAATACAATATCATTTCAGACTAAACTTTGCTCATACGTATATAATACAAGTTTAAAATCCGCAGCAATTGGCGTTACAGGTGATTATAAAGAAAGATTAGAATCCCTATATAATGAAGGATTAACAATAGTATGTATAGATGTTGCGCATGGTGATCATATCTTAGTTAAAGAAGCATTAGAATTTATAAATGAATTCTACCCAGGTCTATTTATAATTGCAGGAAACGTTTCTACTGCTGACTCTTACGAAAGACTTTCTTCTTGGGGTGCAGATGCTATTAGAGCTAGCGTTGGAAGTGGAAGTATTTGTACAACACGTATTCAAACAGGACATGGTATACCAACTTTGCAAGCTGTTATAGACTGTGATGAAAGAAGAAAACAACTAATATTAGAAGGAAAGAAAGCTGCTTATATAATTGCAGATGGTGGAATTAAAAATAGTGGTGACATTGTTAAATCACTAGCAGCTGGAGCAGATCTAGTAATGTTAGGGTCTATGTTAAGTGGTACTAAAGAATCTCCAGGAAAGATTACAGTAAATAATGAAGGTAAAAAAGTAAAGAAATATTCAGGTATGGCTTCTAAAGCTGCTCAAAAGTCATGGAGAGGATCTTACTCTTCTATTGAAGGCGTTAGTACATATGTTAATTATAAAGGAACAGTTAGTAAAGTAGTTAATGAAATCATGTCTAATGTTAGAAGTGGAATGTCATATAGCGGTGCTAGAAATTTATTAGAGTTAAGAGAAGCAATATTTGTACAGCAAACACAAAATTCACATTTTGAAGGTCAACCACATATCTATAGGAAATAAATAATGCCAGTTAAATTAGTTTTAGGTCTCCAGCATGGAGACGAAGGTAAAGGAAGAATAGTAGATGATTTATGCCAGACTTGGGCAGATATTATAGTAAGATTTCAAGGCGGGGGAAATGCAGGACATACTGTATATAATGAAGCCGGTAAGAAATTTGTAACACATATATTACCTGTAGGTGTACTTAACAAAGATAAAGTATCAATAATATCTAAAGGATGTGTTGTTAATATTGTAGATTTATATGAAGAAATAAAATCTTTAGATGTTTCAAGTAAAAATCTTCATGTATCTTCTTTATGCCCAGTCATTGAACCAGTTCATATTCTAATTGATAGATCAAAATATCAAGGTAAAATTGGAACAACAGCAAAAGGAATAGGACCCGCATATTCATCTTATTATGCAAGAGACTCTTTCTTAATTAGAGATATATTGAGTGAACCAGAAAAAACATATAATATTATTGAAGATAGATTCTTTAAGTTTACATCTGAAACAAAACTATTCAATAAAAATCCTATAGTTTATAAAGAAATATATTCATACTTCAGACATTACTTAGACAACTTTTATGATGCAGTTAATTTTTTAAAAGACTATGTAAATTATGATGATAATATTTTACAAGAACTATACAGACAAAACAAGAATATTCTTTTAGAAGGTGCTCAAGGGACTGGATTAGATATAACATCTGAAAACTATCCTAACGTTACTTCATCCTCACCATCAGTTGGGGGTGCAATAATATCATCTGGACTAAATCACAATCAGATTGATGAAGTAATAGGTGTAATAAAAGCTTATAAGACAAAAGTAGGATCAGGAAACTTTATGTCTAGATGTAATGATGAAGATGAAAAAGTATTAGCATTTTATGGAAAAGAATTTGGAGCAACAACAGGTCGACCAAGAAAATGTGGCTGGCTAGACTTAGACGAAGTTAATGAAGCAATAAAAAGAAATGGTGTTACTCATATATGTTTAACCAAAACAGATGTTTTTACAAACATAAATGAACCATGCATATATGCTGATAATAGTTTACACAATATATCTAAAATAAACGACGTTACATTAAATGATGAATCATTTATAAACCTACTTAAAATAATTAAAGTTAAAACTGGGATCAATAATATATCATACACAACAGGTCCTAATAGAGGACAAATAAAATGGGATGTAGAAATTTAATAGGTAAATTGGCATACGCATATTATGCTGAAGAATATGTTTTAGTATTAGAAAAAATCCACGGATGCTACTACAAAGTATTTATGAAAAATAAAGTAGCAATAATACCCACAAAAAACTTAATTTTAAATATTGATAATAAGAAATAGAAAAAATATATGATACCACGATACAAAATTAAAGAAATAAGTGACATTTGGTCAACAAAAAATAAATTAGATACATGGTTAAAAGTAGAGTTAGCACATTTATCTTCGTTGACAGGAAACATTATTAATAGAACTATATCAGAAGAAGAGTTTCAAACAATAAAAGATAATGTAAAAATTGATATTGATAGATGGAAAGAAATAGAAAAAGAAACTAAACATGACTTACAAGCATTTGTTCAAATGCTAGAAGAATCTGTACCTGGTGATGCTGGAAGATGGATACACTACGGATTAACATCTTCAGACATACTTGATACATCTTTAACAATCATGTGTAGAGATAGTATTAAAGTAATAAAATTCTATTTAAGCGATCTACTTTATAATATGTACACTTTACTTAAAAAAGATTATATTAATAGAAATATTCTTTCTAGAACACATGGAAAGTCTGCAGAAATTCAAACTTATTATGAAGTAGTTACTAGATGGATTTCTCAGCTTCAAAGAGGATATGATGAGCTAACTAGATTAAAAACTTCTATAACTTTTGGAAAGTTATCAGGACCGTCTGGCAATTATACAACTAATGATAAACAAAATGAATACGATGCATTAGTTTCTCTAGATCTTAAACCTGTCAAATCATCTCAAATAATTTCTAGGGATATCTATTTAGACTACTTTTATGGAATATTAAAGGTAATGCTAGCTGTTGAAAAAATAGCTTATGATATAAGAATATACAGTATTGACGGTATCAATGAAATGTCTGAACCATTTAGTAAAGGGCAAAAAGGATCTAGCGCTATGCCTCACAAGAAAAATCCTATTGTAACAGAAAATATTTGTGGTATGTCTAGACTTTTCAAATCTTATTTTCATACTGCTGTAGAAAACTGTTTAACACTTTTAGAACGAGATATATCACATTCTTGTTCTGAAAGAATTATATTTAAAGATGCTGCACACATTGCTTGTTATACTCTTTCTAGACTATCTTCTGTAATAAAAGATTTAAATTGTTTTCCTGAAAACTCTGAGCTCAACTGTGAAAAATATTCAGCTCAAGTAAATACTCAGTATAAAATGAATGAAATGATTAAAAGCGGTTTAACTAGAAAAGAATCACATGATAAAGAACAAAAAGAATCAGAATCTATTTAAATATAATAGTTATATCATATAGAAAAGGAAATTTAGCTATATGAAAAAAAGATTAAATGAAAGAAAACTAACTAGAAAATTTTTAAGTGAAATGATAAGCTTAGAGCCAATTAACAAAATTAATAGTTCAAGTTGTCATATTTGTTGTATTGATCCATGTATTTGTCACGATTATCATGATGATACTAGATATGAAGATAATACAGGATCTTCACACAGAGAAATGAATATGAGTGATGATGGAGTAATTTCTAAAGAAGAGCTATATAATCACTTTGATTTAGATCAAGATGGAGTAGTTACTGGTGAAGAATATGCAAGTCATATAGACTTTCACGCAGCACATCCTGAAACTTTAGACAAGTATAGAAACGTTTCTAGAAAATCATTAGAGAATGTTCCGTGTAAAACCTCATATGAGAAATGTGGATCTTATTACATGTCTGATCCCGAATCTATGGATACACTTTTACAACCTATACTCGATGCTACAGGAGCTTCATGCAAATCATCAGCAATACAGTCAATGTTAGATGTAGCAAACATTATGAAAGAATGTGGTATAGTTTAAAAATATTAGTGTAAAAAACAATTTATTTTTATATAATTAATTGTAATTATAAAAAGGATTAATTATGTTAAAAATAGGATATAAGGCAGCACATTATACTTCAATAAACAAAGTAGGAACCATTGTAGAAATTAATACAATTAAAAACAATCAAATGACAATTGGTGGTACTACTGGTGCAAGAGTTTATATTACTTTAGAATATAAAAAAAATGATGGAACATTAGAAAGAATACAGTATCCATCGGGTGACGTTATGAGAGTTTACGAATAAAGGAGAAACATGATATATTTTTTAATGTATGCACTAAGCTTTCAATGTATGGTTGATTCAATGAAAAATGCTTCAGAAACTGAAATTGGTTACAAGTGGAAAATAGTAAAATCATATCCAGAAAAAAAGAAAAGACTTAATAAAATTCTTAAATATGCATGGAAAAATAATGATGTTGATTCTAGAATATTAGCTCTATCTTGGATAGAGTCTAGACTTAGACCAAATGTAAAAACAGGTGATAGAGGAAAAGCTTGTGGAACTTTTCAAATTCATGCAAGATATTCTTATCCAATGTTTAGAAGAAAAGGTGGATGGAAAAATTGGAAAGAAAGTGAAAATAAAAGTGAAATACAAAATGAATGTAAAAAATTAAGAAACGTTAAGTATTCAGTTAATACTCTTAGAAAGCTATTAAAAATTCTAGACAAAAAAAATCTACATTCTTGTCATCATAATAGTGGAGTTTATGGAAAATGTAATACTTGGTACAAAAAAAGAGTTGATTTTTGGATTAACTATTTTAATTATTCAAAACATACATGTATAAAAGAAAACAAGCCGTTACAAGTAAATGAAGCATTATTAATACATTACACATACAATATTATAACTACATACTTAAGCTTAATTAAAAATAAATAGAAAACTATCCACGTGTAAAATTTAAATTTAATATTATATAATCACTTTGAAAGGTGATAATAAATATGTCAAAATATAAAAATTATTTTTATGAGTTAGAATCTTATATTAATAAAAAATATAATGTAAAAGTTTCTTTGTCTTATGATACTCAAGATTTTTGGTTTCCAAAGTTAAAGTTAATAATGATTAATAAAAACAATCAATGGAGAGAAAGATATTTTTCTTTACTTCACGAGTCTGGTCATGTTATACTTGATATGGGATCAATGACCACAAAATATATGAAAATGCAAAATGATATAAAAGAAAATATAAAGTCTAAAAAAGATTTAATTAACGAATTAAATGAAGAAATCTTAGCTTGGAATTTAGGGAAGAATTTATCTTTTGAAATGTTTCATGAAATAGATACAGACAAATATAACGAAATAAAAACAGGATGTATAATGTCATATATAAAGTCAGGTTTAAAAGATATTTATAGAAGCAAAATAGATATTGATGTTATTAATCCAAAAGTGTAAATTTACAAATAATATTATATAATTTATACAAAGGGGAACTACTATGTCATATAATAAAAAAGCATTACTAGAAGCTAAAAAGAAATTAGAAGAATCTAATCCTGGCTATTTGAGATCTATTAGAAAGACAAAGAGTAAACCTAAAAAAACAATTATTAAAAAAGAGAATTTTGAAAAGAAAAAAACTATTTGTGAGTGGAACTTTAAAGTTAACGAGTTAGTATATATAAAAGATTATATTGGTACAAACTTTCATGCTCAAAAAGGTATTGCACTAATAGTAGCTGAATCTGGCAGTAAGTTCTTTGGCCGAAAAATAAATCATAATCATTACTATGTTTTATGGGAAAATAAAATATTTGAAGTTTCTGGGACTTATCTTAGAAAAATACTATGAAGTGTAATAAAATTATTTTTATTATACAATAATTATGTAATTAAACAAACCATTTAAAAAGGAATTTAAATGAAACTTAACGTAAAAAGAGATGATATTAATTTTGGATGTAACATTCTTGATTTAACTGTACCAAATAAATTAAGAGAGAGATACAAAAGTGGTATTAATTATATTGATGATGCATTTGGTGGAGAAGGTTTTACTCCTTCAACTATGACTCTTTTTACAGGAGAGCCAGGTGCTGGTAAAACTACTTTAATGCTTGAGTTAGCAAATGCATTAACTGGTCAAGGTCATGTTTGTTTATTCAACACAGCTGAAGAAAGCTTATACCAAGTTAAAATGACTTGTGAAAGATTAGAGTTAATGCATGGTTTTGTTGCTGGACAAGAAAGCTATGTTCCTCGTTTATTATCCCAATGTACAAAACTTAGAGGAATTTATCCAACAAAACAATTCTTTTTAATTGTAGATTCATTACAAACTCTTAATGATGGTAAATATGGAGAAGAACATATTAACGGTCAAAGTGCAGTAAGATCTTTGCAAAAGTTAACTGATTATGCTAAAGAGCATTATATTAACGTTATCTGTATAGGACAAGTTAATAAAAGTGGTAATATGGCCGGATCTCAAAAACTTAAACATATGGTTGATGCAATGCTTCATTTATCTATTGAAAAGAAAGATGAGGATTTTAAAGGTTATAGAGTTCTAGAAACTGTTAAAAATAGATTCGGAGGCGCTGGTTGGACATTTTTCATGGATCTTGGTTCTCGTGGATTTAAAGAAGTAGCAAGAGTTGGAGCAGCTAGATAAATGTTTTATGGGCTTTTAACATATTTTGCTGCATCAATAGGCGTATTCTTTCAGCATAATTTGCAGTATATTTATCCATGGTGGAAAGACAAGCCTATTATAACTACACTTATATTTTCTATTCCTGTGGGTTATTGCTATCTTACTTCATGGACATATTTTACTAACACATTAGGTTCAGTTTGGACTACTAGATTTTTATTCTTTGGCTTTTCATATTTAGTTTTTCCTATACTTGCATATGCTTTCTTAAATGAAACACCTTTTACCTTAAAAACTTTGTTGTGCACATTTCTCAGTATACTTATTATTTTAATTCAATACAAACTATAGATTTCATAACGTGTAATTTTTAATATTAATATTATATAATATTTATGTAATCAATTCTTAATAAAGGATAATCTTAATGGATATTAAAACATTTAAAAATATTGCTTCAAAACTACCTCCACATATTGCTGTTCTAATGAGAGGTGGAACTGGTATTGGTAAATCAGCATTAGTGGCACAAATATCAGAAACTATTAAATATCCTCTTATTGATGTTAGAGGTTCTACAATGAGTGAAGGTGATACTGGAGGATATCCTGATATTGAAGGTATGAAAAAGAACGGTGTTATGACATTTTGTATGCCAGCTTGGTTTATTAGAGCATGTAATGAGCCTGTTGTTTTATTCTTAGATGAATTAAATAGATCTCTTCCAGCTGTTCAACAATCATTCTTTCAAATTGTTTTAGATAGACAGCTAGGTAATGATGAATCTGGCAATCCATATAACATACATCCAGAAACAAGAATATTTGCTGCAGTTAATCATGGATCTGAATATGATGTAAATGAAATGGATCCAGCATTATTAAGAAGATTTTGGACTGTTGATTTAGAAGCATCATTTGAAGATTGGGAAACATGGGCTAAAGGAGAAAATGTAAGTGATTTTATTATTAGTTTTCTGAAAACACGAAAATCACATTTTGCACCAGACTCTGCAGAAATGCAACCAGGATCTGTATTTCCAACACCCGCTTCTTGGGCAAGACTTGATGAATCAATTAAATATCTAGATATTGATTTAGAAGATAAAAGTAGTAAAAATATGTCTACTTTATTTAGTTTGTCACAAGGTTTCATAGGAAAAGAAACATCAATTGAATTTAATGATTACGTTAAGAAATATAAAATTCATGTTAAACCTGAAGAATTACTGGAAAGTTTTAAAGAATGCAAAGAAAGAATTAGTAAGCTATCTAATGACGCAATTAATTCATTAATAGAAAGATTAGGAGAGCATGCTGGATTAAATGACTGGACTCTTGATCAAGCAGAAAACGCTTCAAAGCTTTCTACAGTTATTTCTGATGAAATGTTAGTACACCTTTGGAGTTGTATTTCTAAATCTAAAAATCTAAAGTCAATACAAAACTTTCACTATCATATTGGTACAAAATTAGTTGAAGTTATTAACGCTAACAAAGATCTAACAAATTAGAAGTAGACTTCAATAAGTGTAATTTTTTAATTATTTATATTATAATATAATAAAAGAAAGGTAGTTATATTATGAATAAGTCTACATCAAATGATATTTTAAGAATTTCTAATGCTACTAAAGAGCAAATAGAAAATTTTAAATTATCAAAACATCTGTTAGATCTTTTAATGGAAGAACCTTTTTATAGTAGAATAATTAGAAGTCTTAACAAAGTTGAAACAACTAATATTCCAACAGCAGGTGTTTTATGTCAAGATGGAGAACTTACACTTTGGTGGAATAGAAAATTTTTAGCCGGTCTAGAACATAAAGAAGTTAAAGGTTTGTTAAAACATGAATGCTTACATTTAGTTTTTGAGCACACATCAGAAAGAAAAAAAGATCCTCATTTAATTTGGAATTACTCAACTGATCTTGCTATTAATTCTATAATACCATATGATGAATTGCCAAAAGGAGGATTAGTTCCAGGTCATAGACTTCCTCCATTAAGTCCAGATGAGTTAGAAAAAATGGATGATAGTGCAATAGAAAATTACAATCATATTTCAGAAATAATATATAATTTACCTCCAAATAAAACTTCTGAGTTTTACTTTGAAATATTAATGAAAGATGATAAAATTAAGTCGTATGCTGAAAGTAACAGTGGCGGAGGTATAAGCATTGGATTTGATGATCATGAAGGTTGGGGAGACTTTTTAGATGATGCTGAAAAAGAGATTCTTAAAGAAAAAATAAAAGAAATTCTTAAGGATTCAATTAAGGAAGCTGATACAAATGGATGGGGTTCAATATCACACAATCATAGGAAAGATTTTTATAGATTAGTTGAAAGAAAAATAAAATGGGAAGACATATTAAAAAGATTTTGTGGTTTTACTAGAAGAGATGAAAGAAGATCTTCAAACAAAAGACTTAACAGGAAATACCCGGGAATACATCCAGGAATTAAAAAGCTATACAGGCCAATGATAGCTGTTTATATAGATGAAAGCGGTTCTATGGATGATGATTCTTTAAACAGATTTTATAATGAATTAAACGTACTAAGTAAGTTTACTGATTTTTATGTTTATAAGTTTGATTCTGAAGTTCAAGAAAAAGAAGGCTTTTTATGGAAAAAAGGAAAGTCTGTTAAGCTTAGAAGAGGAATGTGTGGAGGGACATGCTTCAAATCAGTTACAAAACATGCAATAAAAAATAAGAAACTCTTCGATGGATATATTATTTTTACAGATGGATGTGCACCTAAACCTCCTACATCTAGAGGTGTTAAAAGATGTTGGATTTTAATTCCTGACTATAAACTTAGTTTTTCTAAAGACAAACACGATGTATTAATCAACATGAAATAAAAATTGTAAAAGGAAGATAAATGTTATATAATTTTAAACAAGAAACATTTAAAATAATTAATAAGGATAATCAATATAAATTATATCATCAAGCTGTTAATAAATGGTCTAAAGGATGGACTTATATTGGTTGTTTTAAAACACAAGATCTTGCAGAGACTGCTGCAAAAAGATATACTCTATAAAAAGGAATACTAAAATGAGAATGAGAAGGTACAAGTTTACGATTGAAAAGAATGGATTGCGAGATTATGATGCTGAAAATGTTAAATATGTTTTTGGATCTTCATCACCTAGAGATGCTATTAGAAGAGTAGATAAGGTATTAAAAGATGCAAAGATTTCTGGTAAAAGACTTTCATATTACGCAAAACAATTCTTAGAAGCTGTCGCTATTTCTGCTCAAACTGATCTTTACGAAGAAGAAGAATGCTAAACTTAGAAAAAGTAAATACATTTTTAGAAGATATGAATAGAACTACATCTTCTAATAACAAAATAGAAATTATTAGAAACTGTGAAAAGGATATAAAAAAACTGTTGTACTATACGTATAACAACTTCCTTCAGTTTAACATTAAACCAAAAAATTTAGAAAAAAATATTTCTTTATGTAATAAATATACAAAGTTTAATGATCTGTTTGATCTCCTTGACTCACTAAATCATAGATTAATTACAGGTCATAAAGCTATAGAAGAAGTAAACGGATTTATTCTAAACAACAAAGAATATAAAGATTTATTTTATTTAATTCTTGAAAGAAATCTAAAAATTAGAGCTTCAGTTAAATTAATAAACAAAGCAATTCCAGGACTTATTCCAACTTTTAATGTAGCTTTAGCAAATAAATTTGATGAAAAAACAAAAAAGAAAGTTGATTTAGAGAAAGATGTTTGGTATGTATCAAGAAAACTTGACGGTGTTCGTTGCCTTATTGTGGTCGACGAAAAAGGAAAAGCAAAATCATACTCAAGGGCAGGAAAACAATTTCATACACTATCCTTGGTAGAAAAAGAAATTGAATCACTTGGCTTTAAGAATGTAGTTTATGATGGAGAAATGTGTATTGTTGACAACAACAATGATGAAGATTTCCAAAGTATAATGAAAGAAATAAATAGAAAAAACCACACAATTCAAAATGGTTTGTTTCAAGTATTTGACTATATTCCTTATAGAATGTTTAGTAAAGGCTATGGTGAAACTGGTACACTTTCTCAAAGAATAATGGCATTAAGTAATGTTATATACGACACGAACATAGATTTAAAGCACGTTAGACTTTTATCACAGATACCTATAAACAATTGGGATGAATTTAATGAATTAAACAGCAAAGCTTTAGATCTTGGTTGGGAAGGTCTTATGTTAAGAAAAAACGACTTGTACAAAGGTAAAAGATCTAATGATATTTTAAAAGTAAAAATGTTTCATGATGATGAGTATATAGTAGAAGGAGCAAACTTTGGACCTTTCAGATATGTTAGTGAAGGAAAAGAAGTAGAAGAAGATATGCTAACTGCTGTAACTATAAAGCATAAAGGAAATGTAGTTAGTGTAGGAAGTGGTTTTACTATAGAACAAAGAAAAAGTTTTTATAAATTACCTTTAGAAATTATTGGAAAAACAATAACAGTTCAATACTTTGAAGAGTCTCAAAATCAAAATGGAGAATATTCCTTAAGATTTCCAGTTATAAAGGCTATTTATGATAAAAAAAGAGAAACTTAAAAATTATGAAAAATAAAATAAAAGAATGGGATTATATCTTTACAGACATAAAACCTCAAGATAAAGACTATATATATATGACTAATTTATCATCAAACGTATTAGTTCATAAAAAATATATAAATGCTTATGCTAAAGATGGTTATAAAGAAGGTTATTGTAAACCTTATACTCATTGTAGAAAAGAAAATGAATGTGAGTAGCAATATTAGAAAAGGCGATTTATGTATGTACTATAATATTCCTGTAATAGTTTTAGAAATAATTCATAAATATAACTCTTTTATTCAAGAAGAAAGTACTTCTTATCTTTGTTTATTTCATAATGGAGTAGATACAGTACCAGAAACTGCTCTAAGGAAAATATAAATGACGTCTCATTATAAAATGAAATTAGGTACTTTATGCTTAGCAACAGTTTCAGCAAGTACTAGTGTAGAAGATATACCTGTAATAATAATTGGAGATAAAAGCTATAAAAATCATAAAGTTTATATGTGTTTATTTCCAAATTTAGTTATAGCAGGAATCCACACTCTACTACTAAAAGACATTACAGTTAAATAATATTGCCAGCTTAATAAGCTGGTTTTTTTGTATTTATATTTCGTCCTAGGTTTGACGAAACAAAGTGTTTATATAACAAGTAAATTAAATTTTTATATAATATAACAATATAAATTATATTTACTATATAAAGACAGGGGTTTTCATGAATAAACATTTTTTGGAAAACATATATAGAGAAATTTTAAATGAAGCTATTTTAGATCAAACAACTTTTTTAAAAAAGCTAGTATCTATTGCAAACAAAAAAGAAGAAAAGATAAGAGATAGTATAGAAAACAATGAAGAATCTGATAAAGTTTCATTTGGATTAATAACAAATAAAATTAAAGAGTTAACAAAAAGTACTAATTTATTTGATCTTACAGGCTCTGAAAATAAAAAAGCAAGAAAAGCTGCAGAGCTAAGAATTCATAAAAAATTAAAAAAAATAAAAGGAATAAACGATACTCCGATTGATTTAAAGCTAATTAGACCTTTTTATGATAGTATTATTAGATTTTTACAAGAAAAAAAAGACTTACCCGTTGATTTGATTGACGATGCAATAAAAGTATCAGATTACTATATGAAAGAATTTTATACTATTGCTGACAAAAAAGAAAAAGAAATAATAGATAAAGGCAAGTTCGATTTAAAAATAATCTTCAGAAGAACAAAATTTTATCAAAGGTATTTAAAATCTAATTATGGTAATAAAAAATTAGATATTACAATAATATATGAAGATAATAATATAGCTGTAGTATATCCAAAAACTTCAGAATCATTTAATAGATATATTGCAAGCAAAACTGCAAATGAAATAGACTGGTGTACTCAAACTCCTGGAACATGGGTAAATTATAATACAAAGCAACATGTTATGATTGTTCATAACAAAACAGTACCTGATGGTCATGAAGACTATTTAATAAGTTTAAAAGTAAAATTTGACGGCTCTATAGATGCTCCAGCTACTTGTGATTATAAAAATGATCATATGCATGATAGATTATATAATACTTTAAATGATTCAGCTATTATAGCAATAAAAAGAAGAGTTGCTTCTGGTAATATAGGAGTTGAGCTCAGTACAGAAGAAGCTTTAGAGAACTCTAAACGACTTGTTGATTTAAATGAAACAACTGAATTTAAAAAAATTATTCATGTTTTGGCTATAGTCAATTCTAATGATCCACAAACAGGTTTTAATTATGTAACAAAAGAAATATTTAAATATGCAATTTCAAAACAAAAGTTTGATAAAGTCTTAGACGTTTACGTAGAAGTTCTTTCTGATCTAAGCTTTGACAATTTAATAGGGGAGGATGACAAAGAAGGTCGTCTAGAATGGGAATATCCTTTAAATCTAGAAAGTGAAGGATTAAGTATAGACAAATCAAAAAAAATGATTGCCGCAAGACTTTTAAAGCTATCTTTAAAAAAGCATACACATGAAAAATACTTTGTTACTTTAATAAGATTGTTTAATGTATCTTTATTTAGTTATATTAAAACATTTGGAGATCCAGTAGAAAATATTATAGCCTCAATGAAAAATGCAATAAGAACAAATATAAATGTAAGCTTTAAAAAAATAATTAATCTTTGTATAAAAAATCATGATATTAAAAATTTATTGACTAATGATCATATTTTAAAAGATGTAATAACTTCACAAGGATTTGCAAGTGTCCTAGCACACAAAAATCTTGACGTAATTAATAGTAGTTACTCAGAATACTATTCTGAAAATAAAGATAAGTTTGGCACTAGAGAATATCCTATTTCTGATGCAGATGAATATTTGACTATTGCTATATTAAGAAATAAGGAAACATTTACTAATGTCGTTGAAAAATCTAAAAATAAATTTAGTATTGATGATCTTGATAGAAAAACAATAATAGAATTTCTAGTAAAAGAAATAAGATCTTACAAAGACTTGCAGAACCTTAACGTTAATCCTTTAAGTCAATCCTTGTTTAATGCAGATTATAAAGAAGTTGAAAATATTTTTGAGGAATTTATAAATGATATTGACTTTTTTAAATATTATGATAAAGATGATGAATTATTTGAGTATTTTTGGATGTATTTTTGTGAGAAAAACTTTATATTAAAAAATACTGAATTACACAATGAAAAATCATATGCACTTTTTAGTTATATTCTTAAAAAATTATATAGAAAAAATTATAGGTGGCTTTCTGATTCATTGAAAAACTCAAACTATCTAAAATCAGAAGAAGCAAGCGAAAATGAATACGTTAAAGCTTTTGGAGTATTATCTTATTTACTAAAAAATTGTTTTAAAATAAATTACAATAATTATAATCAAGTTGAATACAATGTTATGTATAGTCTTGCAAGTGATTGGTATTTTTTAAATCCAAATGATTGGTCAAATTATTCTTATGGTATCTTTATAAATAATTTTAATTTATTTAAATCTTTTTCTGAAGGTAGCGGCCAGATAAAAGAAAATATTTTAAAATTCTTAAAGTCTATTTCAATAAAGTTAGAGCTTTCAAGCTCAAATGATATTAATTTACTTAAAAATACTGTAAAAAAACTCTTGACTATTCCCAGCGTTAAAAATGAAATTCTGGAATATTTTAATAGACACACAAAATATTTATACTTGTCTGATTTTGTACTTTTATTCTTTATGCACGATAATAATTTATTAGGAAAAGAGAATAAAAATAAGCTGTTTGTAGGATATATTAATTTTTTGAATAGAGGTCAATCATATATTAAACAGCAAATAGAACAAGATTATAGTCAAGGTTATAGACAAGATATTAAAAAATCTGTGTACGAACTATCAGAAAGTGATATAGAAAGTATATTAGTAAAATTTAATAATAAAATTTATAATGCTTATGTGCCAACTAATAAATCAACTAAATTCTTAGGAAGAACATGTTTAGCATCAAGAGACGATTTTTTCTATGAAAGTAATAAACATTTAAGATATCTTATTTTTTTACTAATTAAAAAATGTAACGAAAATAATATTTGCTTTGATAAAAAGTCTATAAAAGAAATAACAGACTTAGAATCTTTTTCTAAAAAAGCAGATGCTTTATTTAAAGAAGAATTGTTTAAAAACTTTATAACTTTAAGCTCAAACAATGTAGAAAACAAACTTGAAATGAAAGATAGAGCATTTGTTAGAGATGCTTTGGTTTTTGGTTTAAGAAAAGGAAGTAAACATTTAATTAATGACTATGATTTAATACTAAGATTTGTTAAACAATTAGATAATATTTCAAAAAGACATATGTATTTAGCTTTTCCTAACGAGAAAGATCTAAATAAAATTGAATTAGATGAAGCTTTATTAAAATTATATTTAAGATTGTTGATTAGCTAATACAATATTTATATTAGAAAGGATTATAGATGAACTATTTTATTTCTGTTTTTATTTTTTTTGTTTTAATGATTAATATATCATATGGTCAAAGCTATGAATGTGACAATAACTTTGGTGATTGTGGTACACCTGAACAAAGTGGTGGTGGAGGAAACTCTGGAGGTGGATCTATATTAGTATCAAATACAGACTTAGGCGATACGTATCAGCATGCTGATGATTACGACGATGATGGTATTGAAGATCCCTCTGATAATTGTGTAAGAATTAAAAATCCTAATCAAGTTGATATTGATGCTGATGGTGTTGGTGATATATGTGACAATTGCTTAAATACATGGAACAAGTATCAAGAAGATTATGATGCTGATGGTATTGGTGATAATTGTGATAATGATATTGATAATGATTTAATTTTAAACAGCAATGATCAATGTCCATATCAGTGGGGAAACGATACATGCTTTGAAATTGAAAATAATTCAGAGATTAAGCACGCTAACTTAATAGATAATAATAATAGAATTAATCATATTTATATTCAAAATCAAACAGAGGAAAAACGTGATATACGAAATCAATCATGTAATGCATTTAATATATCAAATACTAATCTCATACCTCTTATGATTATAATCTTTATGTTTTTTAATTCTGTTCGAAGAAAAAATTAAATGCTTAAAAAAAATGATAGAGTTTTTTTAAAGTACACTAATACAAGTAAAATTTCTTCTATGTATATAGAAGAAATAAACAAAACACACGCTGTTGTTAAAATAACAAATAAAGGAAATGATCAAGCAATATATAAAAAGTTTCCTTTAGATATTTTAACAATAGAAAGTAAAAAATATCAAGAGTTGATTAGAAAAGGTGATTTAGTATATTGTATAATAAATAAAGTTTATAAAGAAAAAGCAATAGTCTTAGATGTAAAAGACACCTTTGTTAAGGTAATGCTTTCAGAAAGCTTAAAACAAAAAAAAATTTCTAGAAACAATATAATAGTTATACAGTAAACTAGATCTTCTTCTTCAAGTTCTCTAACAAGAAAAAGTTACGATTTGACGAAACGAACGGTAGAACTATGAGTAATAAAAAGATATGTAAAGATGTCCAAAGCAAGTTAGGAATAATAAGTCTAGGCTATAAAAAAAATATTGTGTGTATAGTTTTAAACAAATCAAAAGTATTTCATAACTCATACAATGTTTATGCTGATAATAATTTTTATTGCATACATAAAAAAAGCTTAAAGTTCTTATAGAAAAAACAAAAAAACCAGACATATAGTCTGGTTTTTAATTATAGTAACTTATTAATGTATTTTATTTACTAAATAAACTTAACTGTTGTTTTCTCTTTAATACTTTTATCAAAAGGTAAGTTTATTTCTAAAATACCTTTGTCAAGCTTTGCTGTAATATTATTACTATCAACTTTTTCTTTTAATTTTACTTTATGATTAAGAGAAGTTTTTAGTAGAGAACTATCTTTAATTTCTTTTGTACTTACTATGAGAGTATTTTCTTCTACAGAAATAGATAAGTCTTCTTTATCTAAGCCTGTTGCAACTGCTTTGTAACAATAGTCATTATCATTCTTTACTAAATCAGCACTATTTATATAAGATGTAAAAGATTTAGGTGTATAGTGATATACATCATTAAAGATAAAATCACTTAAAAAGCTATCTAGTATATTTGTCTTAGAATATTTTGTAATCATATGAATCCTTTCAAAATTATTTGTGTGTATAATATAAACACATAAAAAAAATATGTAACCCTTTGCTGTAAAAAAATTATAAATTTTTATAATAATCGTTTATTAATTTCTTTAAAGGTATAGCTTTTATTTTACCTCCCCAACTTTCTATCATCTTAGAAAGATCAGTAAAACTCATTTTATTGTTTTCAATAATTTCAATTATTTCTTCTTCATATTCTTTAACATTTTCAAAGATATAAATCGTATCATCACTAACAATATCAAATGATTTGTTTAACTTAGATATATTAAGTATAAGATTTTTCATGATAAATCCTCCTATATCTAATTAGGAAGATAATATAAATTAGATTCTAAATTGTACCAACAAATACTATTTTATTATCTTTAATTATTTGATAAAAACTTTTTTCGTGTGTCTCTAAAATCAAATAATATCCTACACTTAACTTCTTCCTAATGTGAAATTTTCCTTTAACGTTAATATCGTATTCATAAAAGTTGTCATCTTTAGAAACGATTAATAATTCACCCGTAGACATCTTTAAGCTTTTCTTGTATAAAGATCTGCAATACCTGAAGCAACAAAAGAATCAGGCTTTATTTTGCAAGGAAATCCGCATCCGTTAACATATCCTATTACTGTGTTTTTCATTTTACTTGATAAGTGTGCAGGATTAAAATTTATATCAGAATGTATTTCTATGTTTAAGTTACTTATTCTATCTCTAAGTTCTGAAGCAATTTTCAAAGATTCTGTTGTTTCTTTTAACAATCTTTTTGATAGATTGTAATAAGAATTATCATTTACTTTCTTTCTTAAATAAAAAAATCTTCTATCATAATAGCTGTTAGTATTTAAAATACAAATAGCATTTGCAAAAATAAAGTCAGGACCCATCTTTACACTATCAGAACCAACAATTACTTTATGATCTTTAAATTTAGAAACCTCTTCTATTATTTCAACTATTTTTTCATACGATATAAATACACTTTGCCCTGTTTTCCAGATCTTATTCATCTTAAAATCTTTCTTCTATTACATATAACTATATAATATTAACAACTACTAAACGATAGCTTTAAAACAAATCCAAGTAATAATATTGAGCATGTAAAAAGCTTAAAAAAATCTAGAGGTTTTAAGTTTTTATGATATAGATAAAAGCATAAAAACATAATTGTACCTATAAAAGAAAAAACAAAACTATTATCCACTTTTAACAAAACCTTTCATAATATTCTTTAGCTGTAAGATCGAGTCTTCTAAGCTCTAACTGAAATGCTTTATACATATAATAACCATCTTCAGTAAATTCTTCTTCAAAGGGAACATCATAATCATCATAGAAGTTGTCATCAGGTTTAGTCCATTTAAGAGGATCTTTCTTAGTATTATATAGCTTTAGTTTTTTAGGAGTCTCTCTAAGGACTTCAGTATTGTACAATACATCACTGCCGTTAATCTCTGTTTTTATTTTCTTATTATCTTTTGTTATTAATATGCACTTACACGTTATATTACTTCTGCCATTGACTGACTTTAACTTTATCCATGCTTTGTTTCTTTTCTTAAATAAACTAACTAATTCAATTGCATCACTAGCGTTAATATGACCATGTCTTATTTCATTAGTAATGTCATCAATAACTTTTGAAAATATTTTACTTTCTAAACTAATAGTAAACCATTTATGACTTATGTTTTTAAATTTATTTAAAATCATATCTTTCATAAAACACCTCTATTCTAAAATATATGAATTAATCTTCTTCGTAGTCTAATACATAAAAGTTATAATTTTCTTCTAAATATTCTTTTGGATCTTCATACTCATCTTCATCTAAGTCTATATTAACTAAAGCAGGAAGGCATGCTTGCTTTCTTGCTTCTTCATATTGAAGATCTTCAAAGTCTGTTCCTTCAAAATCCCAAGTTACTTTTATTTTCATATTACTTTATCCTTTACCTACACTTTTCAAAAATTTTACAAGAATTCTTTTTGATATTTATCATGTCAATTTCATATTTTATATACCAAATTGCTTTTTCTAAATCTTGAGTTACTTTTTCGGGATCTTTTTTTCCTGCTCTAGCAATATATTTAATTGCATTTGATAACTGGAAATTTAAATCCCAAGCATTTACTACATCAATTACTTCAAATCCAGAATCTTTTAAATAATGCGATGGATGATTAACTTCTTCTTTATGACTCATAATACCTCTATATACTAATATAATATATCTTCTAATGTTTTTATTCCAACTGATTGTAACTCTTCTTTACTTACAGGCTTTTCAATAACTTCTTTGACAGTTTTTTCTTCTTCAAAATTACCTGATTCTAATCCTAGTCTATGAGGAACACCTTCTAAGTTTATTATATCTCCTGTAAATATATAAGCACTGTCTGTATAAAATTTAATATGATGTTCTAACTTTGATCCCTTTGTTCTTAATTGAAATCTTAAGTTATTCTTAGAAACAGATGCAAATCTCATCCAAGCAAAACTAGCTGTTTCAAATGTATCTAACAAATTAGTACATTCTTTATAGTTCTTAGAAGAAGGATCACTATGCAATATTTCATGATTTAATGTATTTCTAATGCCAACCCAAACTGGATTATCATTTGATACTCTAGTAGATGCCCAAGCTTTTCCTCTACCAGAAAAAATAGATGAAACTTTTACTGATGAATTGCAATCATTTCTGTTAAGAGCATTATCAATTGATTGATTGGCAATTCTTTTAAGTAGAGTTATTTTAACATCACCACTAATACTTTCAATTGCTTCTTTTATTTTTTCATTAAAGATTTTTTCAATGTCATCAATATGCATTTTAAATACCTTTTAATTGTTTTTGTTTACATTAATATTATAATATGAAGTTTTATTATTTACACGTTAAAAGTTGCTACCAGTTTTTCTTCTTTAAGATTTCATTGACCATTTTTCTTTCTTCGAATAATTTAGAAGTCATTCTTGCATTAGGCTTTTCGATAATGTTTTTTTCTTCACCCATTCTTAGTCCACCATTTATCTGACAGAAAAACTCATAAACTACACCTACATCTTTTTCTTCCCATACACTGACAACTTCACCATAACCAAAATTATTTTGAGCATGCTTTAAACTACACCATAACATGTCACCTTTTTTAATTGTCATTGTTAAAAAGATCTTTCGGTAACAACAAAATATTTAAAAAGATTATCTTCACTAGTAATAAAAGTATGCTCGTTAATTTCTCTAGTTAATGTAATATTAACAAACCTTTTTTTTCCTTTTACTTCTAACAATTCAAACCCACCGACTTTAAATTTTTCATTTTTTATTAATGGAAACTTATGACCTTCTATATTAATTCCTTCCTTATTAGGTAAAAGTACACTTTTTCTATGTGAGGGTATCGATACAATTGCTGCAGATCCTGATTTGCCTGTGAAATAAATTGTATCACCATTTCTTATCTCTTTAGTTATCATAATTTATTCTCCTTATATAAAGATTATATAATATAAATTAAAAAATTACACGTATATAGATGATTTCTTTACAAGAATAACAATTACTCTTCGTTATATATACCGTTAAGTTTACACCAATTAATCCATTCAGACAATTCTTTTTCTGTAGATTTTTCAGGTTTTACGTACTGTAAATTTTTTATTTTACTTCTTAAAGAATTAATATCATCACTTATATCGTTATTATCTTTACTTGTTTTTAAAGATGATAGACTCTTTTTAGTTTTGATATTAGTTTTTAAAAGTGGATCTTTGTTCTTTACTACTCTATCTTTAGGATCAATTTCTATCTGTAGTTTAACTGGAGTATTTCCTAACAATTCAAATGCATTTATTAGATCATGAGATAATTCTATAGTACAGTCTGGATGGTCTAACTTAGATCCTAGATATCTAACTTCATAAATACCCATATTGTTCTTGCTTACTTTAGAAAATCTAATCCATGCATAAGATTCTCTTTCGTAACAGGACAAAATTTTATTGCTATTTTCAATTGGCGAGATTAAAGAAATAATATCTTTATAAGTCTGAGTATTATTAGGAATCTTCAGCCAAGAATTTCCTCTTCCTTTATGCTTATTTTTAATTTCTTTTTTAATATTCATAATATACCTCATACATTAAATTATTATATTTATATTATACTAATTTAGTATTAAAATTACACTTGAAAAATTTACTCATGCACTATCTTTCAGTATTGAAAAGCTTGTTTATAGATATAGAAACATAAAGTAGCATCATCTCTACTGCCATACACATTCTTAACACTAAAGAAGGATTTCCTAATATCATATTTACTTTATTAAAAACTCTTTTTTGCTCAATAGAATATGAATTTGTCATAATCCACGATACTTCACCGTTTTCTAAAATTACTAATGCCATTAAATCAACGTCTTTTTCGTTTTTAACATCCACCTGATTCATATTCATACTCGTTTTTTAGTCTCCAATATTCTTTGTAATAAGTTTTTAAGTCTTTATTTCTTTCTTTTAGATTATGTAGTAATACTTTGTAATGAAGTACTTTGTTTCTACAGATTTTCATATTGTTACTTTGACTTTTAAAATTAAATTCATATAATTTTTTATCACTATTTAATTTTTCTTTCAAAATTTTTATTTTTTTATATAAACTACTAATAACAATATCTTTTTTATCTGAATTGCTTTTACATATAGATACTTCTTTATTTTTTTTGTTAATTAATTTATTGTTACTGCAACTAAAAGTCAGCACAATTAATACTAAAAATTTTAACTTAAACATTTGATCCTCGCTGGTAATTTAAAATCAATTATTCTAATATGTTTGATATATCTTTTCTAGTTGCACCTAAAGATAGATTTGACTTAGAGTATGATATGTTAATATTTCCACAAACTTCTCCTTTTTTATTAAAAACTCCAGAACCAGAGCTACCAGGTAAGGCTTCAATAGTGTATAAGTTTTTAAAGTTAGATGAGTTATCTTCATATTCTTCATGCACACCAGAATAATTTCCTTCTCTGAAAGGAACTGAATTTGGACTGTAAAATCCTGCGGATGCTGCAATGTTATATAATCTTTCTCCATATATACACTCTTTTAACGACAATCTTACAGCAAGTCCCCATGAATCTTTTGTTGTTATTCTACATAAATCTGAACTGTTATTTATTTTATCAATACTGATTAATGTATGCTTTTTTCCATAGAAATCTCTGACGTATATATTAGGTACTATTTTTATATGATTTTCTATTTCGTTTAAGTTAAAAAAAGAAGAAATATTAGTTACAAGTAGAACATTGCTTTTCACTTTAGAAAAGTTATCATTCTTTTTAAACGTATCTATTTCATTACAAACGTGTGCAGAAGTAACTAAAGAAGTAGAATTTATTGATTTTTTAACTATAAAAGAAGAAGCTCTTAAAAATGGTTTATCAATTATAGTGTTCAATATATGTAATGCTAATAAATCCGCTTTAGAATTTTTTGTTGGTAAGGCTTTTACACCAACTTGTATCATTCCAAATGATTTTTTCATAACATCTATATGATTAAAACCAAAAACAAAATATAAAGTAAATAATAAAAAAAGTTTTAAAATACTATTCTTCTTCATAACAAGACTCATCTGTTTTTGAAAAAATATCTAATAGAATATTATTTGTATACTCAATATCATTATTTTTTTCTTTATATAAAGGCTTAAATAAACAGACTAAAATATCACTCATCATGATAATCTCCTAATTTTTCTATATTAAAATAAACAAAACCTCTAGGTTCGTTATATCCTTTATCATTATATAACTTTTTATCTTTAATTAAAGTTTTTCTTTCTTCATATTGATTTATTTCATTATTAAATCTTTCAATTAATGACAAATAATACTCTTTTTGATCATCGTTTGAAATCACAATATTCTCAAGGCTATAACTCATTTTGATCTCACTTCATTAAAATATTCTATTTCGAAAACATCTTCAACAGATAAATTATGTATATTATACACTTCTTTTTTAAACTCATTATTATAGTCAAATATAATATTTTCAAACAAATCTTTATACTCAAGGTTTTTTAAAATACTTGGATTAGTAATTTTTATCCTTATTTCAGCTTCTTTAAAAGAGTTTACAACAGGAAATTCTATAAATAATAAGTTATCTTTGTTACAATACTTAGCAGTAAAGAATGGATATGTTGAAGGGTTATAAAAATCATCTAAATCAAAAAATAGATTAAAGGTTTTCTTTACAAACTTAATAACATTTTCCACTAAACATTGCTCTTCTTTGTTTTCGAATCCTGATATATTACTATTCATTTTTTTGTTTACCTTTCTTTATTGTATAAGTTTCTTTGCATTTACTACAATAGTCATCACATTTTTTACAACCATAATACATTCCAATATATTTTTCACATTGATGAATATGAAAATCTATATCAATATTGCATATATCACATTTAATATTTTTAGAATTTTTGCTCATTATTTATTCTTGATTAATTTTTGTTAAATATAACTTTGTCCATTGTCCTCATATCTTTTATAACTTTACTTATTTCTTTTTTACACTTTTTGATATCCTTTGAAATCTTTTTACATTCTAGTAATTTTTCTTTACTATCTAAATAATTCCATATTGATTTTTCTATTTTGACTTTTTTTACATATTTTGACTCAACCCATATTATTTTTTGTTTTAAAGAAAAAACAATAATAGACAATAGAGATAGAATAAAAAAAACTTCTTTGTTTTCTATAAAGAACTTCATATTATGCTCACTTTATATTTTAAATATATATAAGCTGATTTATAAAATTTTAACAATCTTACCGTCTTTTATTAAGACTTTAAACTCACCATTATATATTCCATCTTTTGTTGGGTCATAAATCTCAATATTTTTATGCAAATAAATATCATATAAACTTATTACTATAGATAATACTATAAACATAATATATATAGATATCATCATGCCTGCATCTGTCTTATTACCAGTAAATATATTAATAACAGCTGGTATAAACATTAGCTTTCCTAAGATAAAAAAAACTGATGCTATTTTAGCAGGCGTAGATAAATCTTTAAATAATTCCACCAATATAATTCCTTTCTTATTTATACAATTTCTTCGTTATAATTTTCTAATAAAAGATCCAAACGACATTTATAATGACTATTACGTTCATTAATATTAATGCAGAATAAAGGTCCTCTAGAAACTATTTCACCTTTACCTAATGACTGTGAATAGAATATAGATCTTTCTACATTTAAAATAAAAAGTTTTCCTTCGCAAAAAGAATTTATATTAAGTCTTTCAACATATCCATAAGAATTTTCGCTGTAATACATTTCATCTACAGATAAAAAAAATATTATGCTTTCTTTGCTGAAACTTAAAACTCTATTTCTTAGATCTCGATTTAAGTCTGAAGTCTCTATAAGTAAGTCTTTACTTAATCTATAAATCTTATTTATCATTAAACATAAAACATATAATAAACATATGACAATTGGATTGTCGCAAAACAAATAATACTATATACTAAGTTATTTGTTAGATAATAAATATAAAATGCAGCTATGTATGCAACTGACATTAATAAAAGAATAAATAAGTCACCCATGAATTATTCCTTTTTTTTTGTTTGTTAATTTATATAATATATTATAGTATTTTTTTTTATTATTTACACTTTTAAAATTAACTAAACATACCTAAAACTTCTTCATCTTGATCATCTATCTCGTCATCAAATTGTTTAGAAGGTGCACCTAAAGACGAATCAGGCCATAAATAATATACTGTATAACCTCCTTCACTTTTATACACAACTTTTTGTTTTCTTTCCAAAGTAAATCTATTATTAATATCAATTTCTCCATAATAATATTTATTAGGAGTTCCTTGATAATTTCCAGTTGGCCATGGAACATCGAATTCCCCTAGATTATGAACTCCTATTCCACTTAGTCCAGCATCATCTAAGTTAGTATCTTCTGTCATTACAATATTACTGAGATCTATATTATTTGGAAAGCCATGATTTCCTGCAATATGTTTAGTCATGGCTTCAATTTCAATTTGATAACCATCATTAGGATCAATCATAGACTCATCATCATGTTGATCAAAAAAGTCATAACAATAAAAAATATCTTTCCTTTGGTTGTTGCCGTAAATTCCGTTTAGTTCATCTCGCAAGTTTTTAGCAGCTTTTGTAGGTTGATGTTTTACTCGAGCAGTATTAACTCCTGATGCAGTTTCGTTAATAAATGATCTCCACTCATTTAATAGTTTTTTAGTTTCTCTTGTCTTAAACATATTTTTCCTTTGTTTATGTATACAATATAACTATTACTACAAATCGAATTTTCTACCTTCATCTAAAACTTCATCTTCTTTAAGATCCCATGCTTCTCCGTCTTCAAGATCACCAAATCTTGGATCACTTGAATCTTCTACATTTCTTTCATCGCTACTCGAATCAGCGCTTCCTTGAGAAACTCCACACATTGGCGCAACAACATATGTTTCACGTCCAGCAAAGCCTTTTAAGGTTTGACCATTAATTGTAAAAGTTCCAACATTATTACCATCAAAATTCCACACACTTTTATCATTTGCCAAGACGTTGCTTGCATCTAAATCATATTCAGATATAACCAATAAGTCTTTCACTTCACAACCACACTCGTCTGCAATATCTTGATAAAACTGAGTAAGTTCTTGTAATTCAGATGGATCACCGTCTATTTCTAAAAGCCATTCGTCAGCTGGATACCATTGCATGTCTTCATTAACATATGGTTCGAATTCTGAGAAGTCATCTCTTATCTTGTCAAGCAAACGTTTTGCATTGTAAGAATGATGTGAATGCTCATTGATTAGAAATTTATTAAATCCTTCCATTAATACTTTTAACTCTTTTGTTCTCATTTAATCCTACTTTCTATAAATAGATATAATATTAATTATTCCTAATACTCCAAGAATTACTTTTAAAGTCAAAAAAAAGTTTTCTATCTTCAGCTAATTCTTCTAACTCTCTATGAATAGACTCATTTAAAATACTATGATTAACTCCAGGATAACTATATATTAACTTTTCTTTTATGTCATCACTTGTTAAACGACTTTCACTTAATATTTCTAGAATTTCTTTTTTCATTTAACCTCTTATTTTTTCTTCTGCAATTAGATACTTCTTCATAACCATAAACCATTGAATTTCCTGCGTAAATAGTTCCTACAGCTGATGCACCAACAACAAGATAAGCTGAATTAGACACTGGCTTCGTTGACAATGATGATATTAAAAATACTACATAACCCAATCCAACTGTAGATACTGTACCAAGAACAGTAAAACCAGTGTCTAATAAAGGTGCACCATAGTTTGTAGTACATTTTTTATACTTTGTATTCGTTGAAGTAACGAAACCATAAGAACACCCGTGTAAAATAATCAGGATCAATATTAAATAAACGTTTTTCATACCTTGTTAAACTTTCTTTTATCTATGACGTCGCTCATAAACATGTCGCAGGTTTGACGATGCACTATCTATGACACTCGGGTAATATACTTTGTAATTTATGTTTTTTAAATCTACCAATGTTTATTATGTTTATTATCAAAGATGTCAGACAATTATCAGCAATTATAGTAATATCATACCACTTATGATATGGCGAAATATTTTGTTTACATATATAAACAATTCCATAGATAATTCTATTTGGTACTCCATCTAACATGTATGATATCAAGTCTCCTTTTTTAAGATTAATTAAGTCATCAAATAATCTTTCTCTATCTTTTAAAGATATATTATTAAAGTAATGACTCATTACTCTTTACTCAATTCAAGATATAATCCGTAAGCTGTTGTCCATCCAAAATCTTCAAGAAAATAAAAATCATCTTTTCTTTTTATCTTATATTCATGTTCATTGATTAATAGGCTTGTAAGCTTCTTTCTATGATTTTCAATTACTTGATTGATAGCAAACGTAAATTCTAAAATTGCTTGTTCTTCCATTTTAGCTTTCCTTTCATGAGAAGATAAAAAAAATCTTTTAAAGTATAGAATAGTTTTTATAAGCATCATAAAATCCTGGTGAACTCCAAGCAGCACGAGTCTCAACAATTCTTCTTGCAGCATTATAACCACAATACCAATCACTTCTGTTACATTTTCTCTCAAGAATATCTAAAATAATTCTAAGATAAACACCATAAGTGTAATTGTTATTTTTATAGTTTGATAATAATACTTTATTTACTAGACTATCGTACTGATTAGAAGAAGTATATACATCACGTTTTTCTTCACAAGAAGATTTAAGATAATCAACTAAAGCAATATAATCTTCTTCATTATAGGAAAAGCTTTTATACTCAGGAATCCAAGGATTACTAGATATATTGATCTTAATAGCATTCATACAAGAGTCTCCCAAAAGAATAAAGTTTAATCGACATATACTGTATAAGAGTTTATATCAATAGCAAGTTTAAGTTCAAACTGATCATAGCAATCTAATATAGCTTTTACAGTAGGAATTGTAGGAATAACTCTAGTACCATCTTTTAAAAAATGCTTCATGCTAAATCTATAGTAATTAATCCTTTCAGATATATTAGTTTCCTTTGAAGAAGCAATATCTTTAGGGTACTGCCATGTTAATAAACTCATAGTAATTTCCTCTTTAATATAATAAAAAATATTATTGACGTCTTGTGTACTTATTATATAATAATAATAAATTAATTTACACTTCTAATAAAATCACTCGCATCATCTTTATCGACTGAAAGATACAGAACTCTATGACTATCATACTCTACTGAAAGATAATGAACTCTATGTATTACGTATTCATTATAACTACCATTTAAATAATCACGTTTATCTTCACTAGACTTATCAACAAAATATCTTTGACATATAACTTTGTCTTTATCAATAGACATTGTTATTAAACAACTATCTTCATCAAAACATCTAGCAATTAAAAAAGACTTTTTATTTAAAAGCTTCTTGTTAAACTCTATAAATCTAGTATCTTGATTTTCATATTCATCAATGTCTTTACAAGTAATTTCAGTATACCCAGAATCTTTTAAAGAGTTAATATCTAAAATCTCTTCTTCAGCACAACATATAAATACTAATAAAAATAATGTTACATAAAAATACTTCATTCTTCTCCTAACTGTTTTTTGCAACACCAGATATAATAACACTTTCTGCAAAACTTGTTAACTTAACAGCTTGAGTACTATAACCATTATAGTTATCTAAACCTAACTCTTCTCTCTTTTTTTGAACAAATCTATTGATGTCATACGTTCCAATACAATAAATCTCTTCATTTAAAATATTACCTCTACTATATACTCTAACTCTAAACAAAGTAGTTATGTGACGATTTTCTTTTGTAATAGACACAACTACATACTCCAATAAGATTCAAAAGCTGGAGAACAATAGATGGGAGTATCATATCTCTCTTTAAACTCTTTGCCACTCATAAGATTAACACGAGTAACATAAGTTTCATGAACATATGATATAAACTTTTCTTTTTTTGGATACTTCTTTTCAACATGCTCTTGTATCTTACCAAGACTCCAAGTATTATCAAAATCAATCTTTTCAATAAATCTTCTTCCACCTTTTCTTTTAGAGATACGACCATCAATCTTATAAATTTCTACTGTATGTTCTACCATGATAACTCCTAATGTTTTAAAAAATAATTGTCTTAAGAAAATATAAGCTAAACACCTATAGTATTAATTTGTCTTATAATTTGCTTATTAATTTGTCTATCTTCAAATGAATCATAATGATAGTTTTGCATTAATTCATATCTTACATTATGTAAGCTCATGTTTAATGTAAGCAATACTTGATCTTCTTCAAAAGGATTATTTCTTTCAAAGTCATAGTATTTTAAAATGAGATTTTGTAGTTCTTCTGAAACTTCATTAACTTTCATAAATTCTCCTTAGACTTAAAAGTTATTTTATTTCCTTATACTAGTATTATAATATAAATTAAAATTAAATTACACGTTGAAAGATTAACTTATTATCCCTAACTTGTCTAACAAAGCTAAAGTAACTAAAACAATATAGGGTATAGAGAAAGTTAGTAATAAATGTAAACTCATCTCATCTTTTCTCATATCATTCCTTTACTTTAGATTGCGTAAATTCCACCCTCATTGATAATATCAATAAGCTCTCCATAAGATGATTCTTCTTTAGATACGTCACTATCAAAGTGCCTGTGATATTCGCTCATAAAGTTTAACCCCATATTGACAACTCTTTCAACACCATCTTGCTCACAAACTCTTTCTCTAATAAAAGATAACGCTGGATATTCTTCATATACATTTTCCCAAGATAACGTCAATTCTAAATCATCAACATCATCATCTGGGGTTTTATCTTTGTTAGAGTATAGTTCTTCAAAACGATATCGAGTGTTTTCACCAGGATCTAAGAAAACATCTGCCATGTATTGCTCATTAACTACAATCTTTTCCTGATATTGAAGATCTGTTTGTAATCTTTCATAAATCATATTGCACGCATCTTCAGCAGTTACATTCCTAAGAATACTTGGGATAGAAGCGTTACTCATAATTAAACCTTTCAAAAGTTGTTAAAAATATTAATTAATAATTCCTTACATTAAGATTATACATTATAATTTTTTACTTTACACGAAGAATATCTGGTACTTCTTCTTTAAACACATCATTCCATTCTCTGAAATAATCATTAAGATAGACACTGTTGTAACCAGAGTTTCTTACTATTAAATCACTTTCCTTACTATAACGTTTACAATTTATTATAAAACCTCCACTAATATTTTTACAATTTAATTTGTAGTAAATAATATCATTAGCTCTATCGTAAAAATCTTCTACATTTAAAAGATTTATATTGGAATTTGCAGGTAATTCATGATAATCCTTGCCGTTATTAGTAACGATAAGATTTAGTTTAGTAGTTAAAAACATTATAAATCCTATAAGTTAGCTGGGTGGGTACTCCAAATATCTTGCTCAACATCATGAATAATCTCTTTTTCTTCTTCTAATTCATCAAGAATACTATATAAAACACCCATTGGAACATGAGGTACTTGCTCAATAATCTCATCAAGCGAACACTCATTATCCTGAATATACTCTAAAATGTTAGAACGAAAAGAATCTCTCATATCTTCTAAGACTGCCATAATTAAACCTTTCAAAAGTTGTTAAAATTATTATTTCCTTCTCCACACTTATATTATATTATACCTGAATAATATATTACACGATTTAAGAATTACTCCTCATATTCTCTATATGTCTTTCAAACTCATCAATATTATATCTCTCATTTTTAAAATATTCCTCCCGTCCACCTCTATGAATAAGAACACAATGATCATCTACTCTATTTAAATCTTTACTTTCTACACCTAACATATCTTTAGAACATACATCTAATATGGTACCGTCATGAAACTCAATCCATGTATGATGATCAGGATAGAATTTCGTCGATAATCCCCAAACATATCCCGCAATTACTTTAAAATCATTTATACCTTCGTTTTTTAAACTCTTGCCAATATATAAACAAATATCTTCACATGCTTCTTCATAGTCTAAACTTAAATGTCTAGTCTTAACAGACCAATATAGTTCACTTCTATAATCACTAATCATATTTAAACCTTTCAAAAGTTATTAAAGATAAAGTTTATTATTTCCTTCCTTACACTAATATTATAATATAATAATAAAATATATTACACGATTAATGGAAACTTTTCATCAAACACATCGTTCCAGTATAACGTTAATAGTTTATTTTCATTATCAATATTGTTTACTTGAATCATACTCATGTTACTCCCTAAATCTTTTGAACATGAAATTACTAAGTCATCATCTAAAACTTTACATATAATATCATATACAATACGACCATAATAAGGGTTATAACCTTCTGAAGTTTTTATATATTTTATAGTAGACTTCTCGGGAATTGTTTTGCCATTAAAAGATAATGGAAATTTATTTACTAATATACTCAATCTAATAATCCTTTTTTAAATTACAAATCATCGATATAAGTTACTACTACATTTTCTCCATCAAATATCTCAACACTATCTAAATTACTTCTCCACATAACACTGTTATTATTTTTATCTAACCAGTTAACTTGAATAAGATTTAGATATTCTGTTACTTTAGTAGGTGGTACTCCTAGTTTAGCAGTAATAATATAAATCTGTTGCTGAATATCTTCAGTAATTAAAAATGGATTATCTCTCATATCTAATAAACTCATCTATTTAAACCTCATAAAATTAATTGAAATATTATTTAAAAAAAACTTTAATGTTACCATTTATCTTCTTCATATTTTGACTCATCTTCTTCATGATCACCATCAGTATCATCAGTATAAATTCTATCCTGAGCAAACTCAGCAACTTCATCTTCACTTAACCAAGATAGTAGTTCATCTAAAACAAACTCTCTAGAGAGCATACCATTTTCAATATCATCAATAATTAAATTTGTATATTGTCTAGTCACTTTTAAACCTTTCAAAAGCTGTTAAAAATAAAATTATTATTTCCTTCTCCACACTTATATTATAATATAATAATAAAATATATTACACGTTAAGATTTATCAATACCTATACACTTTATTAGCTTAATGTATCTAGTATCTAGTGTCAAAACTCTGTTTGTGTTATTATAAATTTTATAGTTAAAGAACTTTCTCTCTCCCCACTTTGTATTTGATGAAAACAAGTATTTTCTGTAAATTACTATACCAGTATGTTCTTTACAACTTCTTGTATACCGGCTGAGTGAAGAATTAACAATGTTATAAATAATATAATCACCTACTCTTAAACCATTGTTATAAAAACTGTAATAACTCATATACTATCCCATAAAATAATTATATAAAATCATACCGAAACAAAATGCTATACCCATTAACATTGTAAATAGTAAACATGCTATTAATCTAACTTGTATCTCTTCAATAGCGTTTAAAGAACTTTTAATAAGTCTAATCTTTTCTTCATCATTCATAACAAAGCCTTTCAAAAGTAGTTTAAAATATTATTCCCATTCACATTCACTTAAGTCATAACTTAGAGATAAACGTTGTAAATCACTCTGAAGTCTATGATATCCTGTCTTATTAGCAACTTCCATAAATAGATTAAGCATTCCTGCTACAGCATGATCATCAACTGCCATCTCATCAAAACCGTCATTATAACAATTCTTTGTTATCTGCTGAATAACATCAGTCAACAATTCTTTAGACACATCTACATGCTCAGCATTAACATACATTCCTAAAGCTCTATTTCCAGTATCATTAATATATCTCATATATAAACCTTTCATAATCTGTTAAAAATAAAATTATTATTTCCTTCCCCACACTTATATTATATCAATCAATTTAATTTATTACACGTTGTTATAATTATAACCAGAAATCTTTCATATCTTCACTCCAGTTGCAGTAATCTTTATACTCAACTCTTCCTGTATATTCCTGTGGTATACTATCAAAATCTATTTTATCAATTACTAATTTGCAGTCAGGATACTTCTTAATAAACTCAATAACCTCATCACATTCAGCATATCTACTTAATATGATATCATCACTACCAGATAACTTAACTACTAATAAACTTAAAAACCAATCAGACATAATATCAACATCCTGTAGAGTTATAATAATAATTCATCCATAGATAACGCATATTCTATTCCCCCGATTGCATGCTGAATCTCATTATCTATAGGATCTTTAAACTTAGGTGAAGAATCATCATCATTAGTAACATGCGTAAATCCCTGTTCTTTAAAACTAACTAAGATCTTTTTGTAGTTTCTCCAATCAGTTAAATTCGCTTCAAAAGAATTAGAAGAACCATTTACTAATCCTAACTTCTTCAACACCTCATCTTCACTAACACCATTGTAAAAAACTTTATTAGGGTCGCTAAAATTATATCCAGTTATATTTAATACCTTCATATCTAAGCCTTTCAAAAGCAGTTAAAGTTATTATTTCCTTCTCCACACTTATATTATACCAATTATATTAAATTATTTACACTTATAATGTCTTCAAAATTATCAAACACATTGTCTTCATTATCTATAAATTCTTCTTTCCAATGTAAACACTCTCTTAAACTCTGTAACTTTAGTAAACTAGCTGCTGTAATATCCTCAAAATCAAATTCAAACAAATAACACTCTTCACCCTTAACTACATTTATTCGCATATAAGATGTTCTACTATAATATTTTTCTCTTTCTCTGTACTCACAATTATCCGGTATTCTAAATTTACTATATAATTCTCTTAAAGCATCATTGCCCATAATTTCACTTGTACTTAAATTCCTATTTAAAAAATTAAATAAACTATTCTTATTAACAGCAATCAACAAAACTTCAGAATCAAAACCTAATACTCTTCTACGAATATCATTTGTCTTATCATAACTCTTGTCAATTCTTGCCAAGGAAACAGGACTTAACGGATCTTTATAATCATTCTTGCTCTTAAATATCAATCTCTTTCCGCATATATCAAATCCTATTGTGTCTAAATACTCTCTCTCTTTAACACATAAATCTTCAATCAAGGATTCTCTATACTCACCAAAATCACAATCAAATCCATCTTCTTCTAGTTCATCACAATCATCTCTTCTAGAACTCCAATATCTCTCATTATTAGGATTCATCTGCATACTACGATTATCATCAGCTGTATATCTTGACATAATAATTCAATCCTTTGCAATTAAAAAATTATTTTAAACATTACTCTATCTTATCTTTGCCTTTTCAAATCTAGATACTTTACACAAAGGATAACTCTCACCCTTTATAATATTAGGACAACAATAATATAACACCCGATCAGTTCTCTCTGTATTCATAAGATTATCTTTTTCCCAAAACTCTCCCTTCAACCACATACACTTATCATCATCTTCTCTTACTCTAAAATCATAAAAATCATTTTTCTTTAATACACTACAACTTATAGATATAGTCAAACATAAAACAAATATTAAAAATTTATACACAGTAAAATCCTTTCAAAGCAGCTAAATAAAATATACTCATTTAAATCAACAACATCATAGTAAACTGTATAAACAATACTCTGAAATGTCTACTACGTTTGTCATTTCTTTAATAATCTTACTCTTCCTCTTAGACTTTTCCATAATCTTGAGACAAAAACTATCTTCTGGATTATCACTAATAATCTTACTAATATCAAAAGCATAATTCTTCAAAATGCCTTCAAAAACTTTTTTATTGTTATGAGCAAATATAAAAAACATTTTAAACTTCCCTTCTTCAAAAGCTGTTAAAAATAATATTTCCTTCCCCACACTTATATTATAATATACTCTCACAATATATTACACTTATAATGTCTTAACTTAACATACTCTATTCATCTTCTACTTCTTCATATTGATTTATACCATTATTAGCAACATAAGCATCCCAATCAGATTGTGTATTAAACTGAGTGAAAGATGATTGATCCTCACTAACCCCATCTAAATCTCTCCACTCTTCAAGAGTATCTTGCATATTACATATACTTCTACCAACAAACTCATGATCATCATCCAAAGCTGTTTTAATATGTGCATACCAATATGACTTAGCTTTATCAACCAACATAGGATAACCCCCACTACGATAAACATCAGAATCAGGCAATAATGAAATAGCTTCTTCAACTAACTCACCAATCTCACCAATAATCTCTTCAAATCTTTCTTGATCTTCATTCATAATAAAACCTCTCTTCAAAAGCAGTTAAAATTATTATTTCCTTCCCCACACTCTTATTGTAATATGCTCTCACAATATATTACACGCATACAAATCAATACTCCACCAAAATCCTCTCATGCAAACCATCCTTATGACAAGCAGCTTCCCTTAAATTAAAAATACTCTCCTTCTCATCACCATTCTCATTCAACCAAATAACAGATACTGTATAATAATGAACCCAATAACCAAAGACCGTAGGCTGAGGACTCATCTTAAATCTAACTACTCCATACTCATCCACTTCATTCAACTCAACCATCTTCTCAAATAACTCTTCTTTCGTCTCAAACCTAAAATACACCCCTCCCTCTTCCCATAAATCATAATAACAATAACCAATTATCTCCCTCATCTTATCTCTCATAATAAATACCCTTCAATTAAAAAGCAGATAAAAATAAAATAAACATAATACTTATAATCATATCACTACAAAAGGAAAATCACGATATGAAAATCTCAGAAAAACAACTAAAATCTATCATCAAAAATATAATCACAGAATCCTCTGAATACTCAGATAACTCTCTCACTCCACATCAACAACATAATAGAAATCTAGAGGAAAAAATAGATCTACTAAAAAAACAAAATAACAGACTCGAAGAACAACTAGATAGATACAATCACTATAACAAACGACTAAATGATCAACTAGAAACACTTCAAAACTACCTCCGAAGATTAATGAGCAGAATGTAACCCCTCACTCAAAATCAGCTAAAAATAAAACTCAACACCTCAAAAACTTATCTAACATCTCTCATAATAAATACAACGCATAATAACACCCCAATACACACCCAATATATCATACACTTATAACACATATCAGATACCCCTCACTACAAAACTATCTCTTCCTCCCCTATAACCCTCATACACACTCTTCTCCACTAACGCCCAATACTTCTCCCCCTCAACGTTCACAAACATCTTCTCCCTACTTCGCCAATGATCCACTCCATTCAAAAACTTCACCACTCCCAATAACTTAACTTCTCCTCCCACCACTAATATACACGCCCCATACACATACCCCTCCAATCCCAAACAACCACGCAAATAATCATTCTCTCGCCTCAACTCATCATAACTTAACATATCTACTCCTCTTATGATTCGACGCCTTGTAGGGTCAAGCAACAAATGGTAAAACTTAAACACAGCAAACACTTCTAAATTTATACGGTTACTAAACATATAAATAAAAAAACACTAAACTGCAACAAACCAGATATCTCTATGATTACGATACAGCGCGACACAGGACTTAGCTATAGACGCGTTGAGATTTTGAGAATTATTATCAATTATATAACAATTTATCGATATCGTTTTTATTTATTATGGTATTGATAGGTTTGAAGCTGTTAGTTAAGTGAATGATTGCGCCATCTTCAGAGTCTCTCCAAGTATGATCTTCGGCATCGTAGTAAGGTTTTTTTACACTTTCGTAGAAGACGATGTGATTTGTGTTGATAGTGTATTGTATACCTTGTTTATCGGTTACGCTTATTGTTTTATTCATGATTAAACCTTTCTGATTAAAGCTGGCAAACATATTCAAGAGAGTATTCATATGGAAGGGGAACGACTCCAGTATCTTGGTAGAGAATGAAGTCAATGTATTTGCTGCGCTCTGTAGAGTTGCTGAACGTATCGCGTGGTATTTTAATGTAGCTGTTCGTCGCGATGTCTTTAGTATTATAAACCGCTTCTGCATCAGTGCTTGGCCAGCAAATGTTATATACATAAATCAATAAGTATTCCATAAAAAAGTCCTTTGATGTTGGGTGGTTACATAAATATTATAACATAGAATTGTGAATATTACACGTTAAGAGTTATCTATAGTAGCATCTATGACTGCTGAGACAACGAGAATAGAGAAGTGTAGTTGGTTGAATTCATTTAAGAGGAATGAGTTACCTACAAGGACGAATGCAGAATAGAAAACAGCGTTGTTTAGAGAGATCAAGACAGTATTCATATCAGACTTTCGTGACTAGATCTACGCAAAAGTAGATAAAGATAGGTTGTAAGAGTAGCTCATTATCTAGCCCTCACTAATCGTTGTAGAAGCAGGGTTGACGATGCGCAGGGTAGGCGATAGTCTAAGTAGAGAGCGAAAAAGCTCGGGCAGTTCTGTTTGAGATAGAGCAGCATTTTATCTACTTTCCCCGGGGGCGAGAGTCTAAAAAATAAATTCTTCGTTATCTATTTGAGAGACGAGCAAGTTCTTGTTGAAAAGACTCATTAGACTTGATTAATTCGAAAGACTCTGAAACGACGATTGAAGCGGGATTAGAGTTTGCAGCGACTGGGAATTCAAGAGTAATGTTACCGTTATCGCTGATGAAAGCCTGATAGTGATATTGTCTGTGATCTATTGCGTAGAAGTCTTCAGTATCAAGAGGCTCGAAGTCTGGGAATTGGTGGTTGAAAGAAGTGATAGTATTATCTACAATAGATTTGTTTTCTGTCAAGTGAATATCTCTCATAAACATTTCCTTTTATTTAGTAGTTTGTTATTTATAGTAGTTAACGGCTGCATTAATATAGTAATTACTTCTTTGTTACGAATTGATAAAGCTTTTCAGCAGTACTTAATACTTCATCAACTGTATATGCATCTACCGGTTTACGTTGTTCTTCAGGTTTTAAAAATTCATTCTCAGTTTGACGCTGTACTCTTTGATAATTTATTCCGATAGACATATCTAGTAGTGATTGTTTAATAGCGTAACCACTATTATTAGTGTTTTGATCTGACATTTTATACCTTTCTGTGCGTATGAGGATTGGACCGTCTGGGACTCGAACCCAGAACCAATGGATTAAAAGTCCACTGCTCTACCGATTGAGCTAACAATCCTTGAGTACAC